>Ga0182090_1070345_pt1 | contig 34850 bp, 25 predicted proteins | sample 041ome_24_FD_127767 | JGI IMG/M metagenome (GOLD analysis project Ga0182090, IMG submission 127767) | Metatranscriptome of coastal salt marsh microbial communities from the Groves Creek Marsh, Georgia, USA - 041408BS metaT (Metagenome... | ecosystem: Environmental > Aquatic > Marine > Intertidal... | reverse complement strand
CTCGTCTCTTTTGACGACGTTTACGACGGGTGGTGTTGCTTCTGTTTTCGCTTCATTCGAGGAGGAAGAGGAGGAAAAGGAGCGAGAGGATACCCTCCTACTCCTCCTCCTCCCCCTGGTATGATGAAAAGGCAAATGCGCTTTCGCGCGCTCGATCGCGTTCACGCTTTTAAACGCGGAGGCAACACCTTTGAGAGGCTCGACCATTTGTGGTGATGGAGAGGAAAAAAAACTGTTTCGTGCACTGATGATTTTGAGGAAAAGAAGACATCGAAAGAGAGCGAAAGAGAGAGACCAAAAATGGTCAAAAATTTGCACACAAAAGCAAAAAAAAAGAAAAAAAAAAGAAAAAAAGAGCAGACCTTTTCCTTTTGCATTCGTCTGCACAAGAAACACACAAAGAGAGAGAGAGAGAGAAAGCACTCGTGCACGAGTAGAGAGAAAAAAAAGATGAGCGAGAACATCATCAACAACAAACAGATGACGACGAGAGAACGGCAGCACATCGAGGTGGCGAAGTTAGAGGCGGAGTTGAACGCGCTGAAAGTGGACGCGTTCGCGAAGGTGCGCGTCGTTGTTGTTTTTTCTTCTTCTTCTTACGTTGGTTGTGCGTTTTGAATCATCGTGACGATGAGATCTCGTCGCGCTCGATCCGCGCGTTGTCTTCTCGGTTTTCAGCGGCAACAACGGACCGCCAAAAACCCAAACAACGCGTTTACTTCTGCACGCGCTGCTGCTGAAGAATAACTCACCTTTCTAAACTCTCTCTCTTCTTCTCTCTTTTATTATTATATATAATACTATACGCGCAACAACAACGAACGATGCAAAACGCACACATACATACAATATAGCCTGGAAACCTGTCACCAATTCTGGAAAAAATGCTCGTTCTTGAAAAATCCTACCGATTGTCGGCTGATTTCGTCGCCACGCCTCGCTTATGCGTGGCTATTCTCGCGGTGTTGAGACAAGCGAACGATTGGCAAGGGATTTGCGAACACGTTATATTACTGTCGAAACGAAGAGCGCAGTTGAAACAAGCGATTGGAGCGGTCGTGAGGGAAGCGATGTCGTACATCGACGAGACGCCGGACGTGAAGACGAAGACGCAGTTGATCGAAACGTTGAACGAAGTCGCGTCGGGGAAGATTTTTGTGGAGGTGGAAAAGGCGAGATTGACGAGAATTTTAGCGCGTTTACACGAAGAAGCCGGGAGAATAAGCGAGGCGGCGAGCGTGATGCAAGAGGTGGCGATTGAAACGTACGGCGCGTTATCGAAGAGAGAGAAGGTGTTTTTCATCGAGGAGCAAATTCGTTTGTGCATGAAGAACGACGATTACGTGCGAGCGAGGATTTTAAGCAGAAAGATTAACGTGAGAAGTTTCGACGAGATTAAACGATTGGAAGAGAAAGAAGCGCTGAAGAAGAAGAAGAAACTGGAAGAAGAAGGCGGAGTAGATGCGATGATGATGGACGAGGACGAGAAGAAACGCTTCGAGGAGGTTGAAAAAGAAGAGAAGAAGGAGAAAGAAAGCGCGGTGCAACACGCGAAAGGCGTGTTCGCGGAAACCGATCCGAGCGTTCCGGATTTACCGACGTTGCGTTTGAATTATCACAACTTGATGGTGCAATACTTCGAACGAGAGAAGGATTACTTGGAACAGTGTCGATGTTACAAGGCGATTTTAGAGTGCGAGTTGGTGAAGGAGGATAAATCAAAGTACGAGCCGGCGATGGAATCGTGCGCGTGGTTGGTCATTTTGAGCGAAAGAGACCCGATGCAACAAAGCTTACTCCACCAAACGCTGAACGACGATAGGTTGAAGGAAATGAAAACGTACGAAGAGTTGTTGAAGAAGTTCACGACGTACGAAATCATCCGATGGGACGAGTTGAGCGAAACGTACGCCGAGGAAATCACGAAACACTTTGCCGCCGGTCATAGCAACCACCAAAAACAAGAGGAAATGAACGTAAAAGCGGGTACGACGATGAAAGTAGACTCTAGCGCAGATGGGAAAGCCACGACGAAATTGGAAGACTTGCAATCGCGCGTGATTGAACATAACTTGTTCGTCGTCGCCAAGTATTACAACCGCATCTCTTTATCGAGACTTTCCGAACTGTTGTGCTTAACAGTGGACGAAGCCGAGACGCGCTTGTCGAAATCCGTCTGCTCGAAAAAAGTCCACGCGAAAATCGACCGACCGAACGGCATCGCCACCTTCAGAAAAGTCAACAACAACAGCACTTCCCCTGGGAACGAGAAAGACGGTTCTAACGCTTCTTCCTCCTCTGAAACCGCGCCGGACCAACTTCTCAACTCGTGGGTAAACAACGTCGACTCTTTGCTCGCGGCTTTAGATAAAGCCGGGAACTTGATCAACAAAGAAGCGATGACGCACAAAGTCTCTCTTCTCACTTTGGAAGCGTAACAGTCGTTTTAGTCGCGAGAGAATACTAACTCTATACTCTATATATATTCCATCGCGAATGAAGGAGACTCTCGCGCGATTCTTCTTTCTTAAAAAATCTCTCCTTCTCCGTTTGCTTTTTCTCACTCCATTCTCCTTCAACATCGACACAGAAAAAGGCCCGCGCTTTCAAAGTGACATTCAACGCAACGCGTCTCCTTTTTCTCCTCTTCAAAACGACGACGCATACGCGACGCATACACGACGACGTTAACGATGTCCACGCGACAGCGCGCGTTATCCGCTCAACCGAAGACATTACACACTTTTGAAGACGACGACGAAGAAAAAGAGGAGGACGACGACGATGTGAACGCGAACGCGACGACTAATAATTGGTTACATCTCATCGACGACCGGAAAGACAGAGAGAAAATCATCCGTTTACAAAACGCGGACGACCCGTCGTTGCGAGCGATGTTCGAAGCGATACGCGTGACGATGAAAAAGAAGGACGACAACATGGAACGCGCGGCTATGATTGGGTTCGAGAGAGGCGTGAGTTTTGGAGTCGCGGAAGGAGGTGGTGGGAAGACGATTAAGAAGAAGAAGAAGAAGGAAAACGATGCAGACGAGGACGAAGAGTTTGCAATTTCAGAGGAGGACGGTTCTTCCGATTTTAAAGAAGAAGAAGAAGATTCCTCCTCGGACGAAAACGAAGACGAAAACGAAAACAGAAATAAGATCGAGCGAAGGTCGAAAGCTTCGAGCAGCGCGCCGGGTACGCTGCTCGTGAGCGATGATGATGATGACGAAGAGGATGACGGCGCCGAGGAAGTTAGGAGAGGTAGATATAAGAGTAACGCCGACGGCGAATTCGCGCGAATCGAGAAGAAGAGTAAATCGAACGAGGACGATGAAACGGCTTTGCGATGGGTGGTGGAGAGAAATAGTTGGAATAAAAACGAGGAGACGCACAAATCTGTTCTGAACGATTTAGAGGTGGTCGATTTGAGAAGGAAATTAGCAAACGCGGAGATTACTACGAATAACGCGATACTGAGCAAAATGTTAACCGCGTGGCGTTTAGCGTGCTTTACATCGAGAAGGAACGAGTCTGTGGTGCAACGAATGCGCGTGGCGTCTGAACACAGGAAGATGCGCGCGGCGTTTCGTTCGTGGATGGACGCGTCGCTGGAGTTTAAAAGACGACGCGTGCTCGTCGGCGTCAGAGATGCCGATGGCGGCGATAGAAAGAAGAAAAAGAACGACGAAGAGGAGGAAGAAGAATTCGCGCCGGATTATAGCGAAGAGTGCGAACGATTGCAGCTCGAAGTAAAATCGTTGCGCGAAATGCTTGAACGAGAACGAACAAAACCGCTATCGGGACCAGGAGCAGAGTTCAAAGAACAAGCGAACGCGTTCAACGCGCACTTGAAGAAAGTGGTGAGAGATTTAGAGGGGACGAGGAGTTTGAACGCGCAATTGACGCGTCGTTTGGAAATGAAGGAGAAGCAGGTGCAAGGGTACCGAGGCGGAGGCAACGAGTACACCGCCGACGCGATGAAACCCACGAATCGTGCAAATCAACGCACCATGGGTACACAAACGATGTTCGAGACGTATCCTGGAAGTCAAAACAACAACTCGAAATACCCGAAAGTTGTTTCGTTCAAGAACGAACGCGAGCAAAGCTTTGTGAAAGATTCCGCGCCGGGCAACAGATACGAGCACGTCAAAGCTGAAAACGAAAAATTACGCCAAGAACTCGAAAAACAAACGAAGGTTTTGCACGAAAAGTTCGAAATGCAACTGAGAGCGGCGGAAGTTGCGGAGCGCAAGTTGAATGACGAAAGACAGAGACGCGCGCGAGAAATTGAGTTGAGAGAAAAAGCGTCGAACGATTTGAAGAGAGAACACGAACGCGAGATGGCGGAGATGATTGAATCCTACGACGCGTTATACGGTGGTCGCAATAACAACAGCATCAGCAAGAACAATAAAGCGAACGATTCGAGCCTTAATAAGTATGCGAGCAAACCGAGCCCTCCGAAGAAAATGTCCTCCACGTCCTCGGTGATGAAGAAACGAAGAGACGAAATTGTCTCGAGTCTCCGTTCGCCGCGGGACCCTCGTGTGCGCGAGGATACCTATCGTAACAACGAATACATGCAGCAGCAGCAGCAACAACAACAACAACAAAACAACAACAGCGACAAGCTTTCCTCTATTTTGAATCCCAGGGAGCGCTCGTCGCCGTTATCTCCTGACAAGGATGACGCGATGACGTTTGAGAAGATGGCTTCGATTCGCGAGGATTACATCAAGCAACCGCACCATCGAACGACTGGTCGACCACAAAGAGAAAAGACATCGCCTCCACCAAACAATTTTGCCATGCTCAGACCTTCTTCCATGAATACGTTAGACTCGTACGGGGAAGAGGAAAGAAGAAGTAAGAATACGAACGCGGACGAGTACGAGGACGCGGACGATATGTTTTTATCTCCGACGAAGACGTTTTCGGAATCCGAGAATCAATCGTTTCGCGACGCTTCGTCGGCCTTAGGGACGCCGGCATCCTCGTCGGCGGCGAGAAGTACCGCTAAAGGATACTTCAAACGCGGTGGACCTAATGGAAGTAATAATACTAATCCTCCTCCTGCTTCTTCTTCTTCTGTTGCTGCGAATTCTTCTCCTCCTCAAAGCAAAGTTACGCCGAAAGGTTTCACGCCGAGAGGCGAACAGCTCACTTTGAGCGCGTTCAACGAATACGCGAATGCCGGGAAAAAGCAAAGTCGAACAATGGGAACGAGCATGCGAGAAGACGAATTCGACGATATCGTTGGAAATGACTACGATGATAAAGACGTCAACATCAAGAAATCGTCGAAAGGACGGGATTTGGTATCTTCTCTCCCGTCGCGTTTGTTCTCGGCGAGCTCGAACGAGATGAACAAATCAGCTTCTGAAGACGACGAGGACGACGACAGAGAAGAAGAAGAAGGAGAAGAAGTTGAAGAAGAAGAAGAAGACGATTGGGGTCTCGCCATTCCAAAGAAACCGCACCATCTCACCACCACCGGCGGCAAAAAGAACAACGCCATTACCAAAGACGAACTCGAACTCTCTCGATCCGATTGGGACGACTTGTTGGGTAAAAAGAACTCTCATCCAAAGGGCGACGGTACCACCGCCGCTTTCAGAGGTGCCCGCCGAGACTTACGATTCTCCGAGTCTCAACAAAGCGCACCGCCTGCGAAAACGAAAACCATGGTCGTCGCAGAACTGGTCGTCCAAGGATGGTCCAAAAACGAAGCGTTATTCGCGTTGGAGAAAGTCGGCGAAAACGACGTCAACAAGTGCGCCGAGTGGCTCATTCGACGCAATCATTAATTAGCGGTAAGTGTGTACATACTCACATCACGTGTGTGTATATAGATAGATTTGTGTAATATATTCTAGTATTTATAGACTTTAGCGCGGCAATAGTGCGAACGCAGTTGTTCTTTTCCTTTTCGTTTTGGCGCTGGCGTTTGTCTTTTCATTTTTCTCTCGTATTTCTGTTGTTGTTTTGGAGAAACAAATCAACACAAATTCAGAAGACGCACGCGCACGTCGTTAGAAGAAGTTTTAGCAAAGATGATGATCAAAGTGAAAACCTTAACCGGCAAAGAGGTGGAACTCGACGTCGAAGTCTCCGATACCATCGTTCGAATCAAAGAGCGCATGGAAGAGAAGGAAGGCATTCCTCCGATACAACAGAGGTTGATTTTCGGCGGGAAGCAAATGCACGACGAGAAAACGGCGAAGGATTACAACATCGAAGGTGGAAGCGTGATTCACATGGTTTTGGCGCTCAGAGGTGGAGGATGTGTTTAGAAGAAGATCATATATGATCGCAGATAGTAGAAAATAGTATAAGAATAATAATAATATTAAAGCGAGAGACAAGAAGAGAAACGAGAAGAGAAACAACGAGGAGAGAAAGAGAGAATCAAATCTCAGTAAAGCAGAAGAGAGCAGAAAAGAGAAATTTTCAAGTGCCCATTTAAAAGTTTTCGTGTGAAAAGGTGACTTGAAATGGTGTGTTCGTTGACTCTTGGGCGGCGGAGTTGAACGCCGCCGACGAAAAGCGCGCTTCGGTTCTTTCTTTTTTTAAATTGCTACAAACTTACTTACAATCGTGTACGAATACCTAATATAATATGTATACTTAACTCTCTCTCATTCTCTCGTTGGCTACTTTTCTCTCTTTCTCTCTTCGTCGTCTTCGTCGCTCTTTCGCATATACCACGTCGATAGTAATTATCTGTGCAATCGAAAGAAAGTGCTTCTAAGAAACACCTCCTCCTCGCCGATATCCGGGTTTGCCATCACTCTCTCCATCTCTTTAATCGTCGCCGGCATGCACGAGATGTCCAACTGTACCTGGTACGCGTCCGGGTACCCTTTAATGTTGTACATGTTGTTTTGTAACCCGCGTTCGGTGACTTCAAACGAAGAGCCTTCGTCTTGGGCGACTAACGTGCGTAATTTATCCATTTGTACTTGTTTGATGGAATCTTCCACGTCCGGTCGCAACAAAACCATGCCTTCGTAGTTCTTCAGGGACGTCTTCTTCACGGACATGGCGGAGACGTTTAATTTCCCTCCCGTTTGTCTTCTGTTCGAGACAGACGAGGCACCTGTTGTGTTTAATAGTATTCATATAAAGTAATACCGAAGAAGAAGAAGAATTGGTTCGTCAGCGGGTTTTTCTCTCTCGTTTTTATCCAAAAAATCACTCGAATTCCTCCCTCGAAAACGGCGCGTTTGAACGCGTTCGAGATCGGATTTCGCTCGCGGAATTCGGCCAAAAGCGTCGAAAACACCGTTTAGCTTGCAATTCAAACGCGTTCTCTCATCTCTTCCCTTCGCATCTTACTCTCTCTTCCCTCATTTTCAGGAAATCATCATCGCGCGCCGGCGAAAAAACACTCTCTCAAATTAGTACGCGCATAAACAATATAAAAAAACAAAACTTAAACTCTCGCGAAATTCGTACCTCTCGCGCTGCTCGCGATTCGAACGCCGTGAATAAAACTCGACGAGTTAGAAGTCGTCGTCGTTGCGTGCATCATTTTCAGATTTATTTATGTGCGCGTGTATTGTGTGTGTGTAGACTACGAAATGCCTTTTTTTTCTGTTGTTTGTTCTTCAGGTTTTTTCCTTGTTTTGCGCTCTCGTCGACGAACAATTTTTTTTTTCGAGGGGTCGAGGGAAAAATTCGATCGTTCCTTTCGTTCCTTTGCAGAGAGGAAGAATGCATCACACCGAAAGACGAAGACAAAGAAGACGAAGAAGACAAAGAATCGAAGAAGAGGAGCGCCGAGTCGTTTTGTTCTCGTTCCGTCTCCAGGTATCTCTCTTCATCTCTCTCCGCAGGCGCTAAAAGAGAGAGAGAGTGGTGTTTTTTTTTCAAAGAGTAAAAGCTTCTTCCTCTCGCGAGATAAAAATTCATCGGGTTTCCTCTCGTCGTTGTCGTCGTCATCATCATGGCGGCTTCTTCAACGTCGTCGTCGTTTACGTCGTCATTTTTCGCGCAAAACAGGAGCAGAGGAGGGAAAGGAAGCGCTTATTTCAGGGAAAGCATCGAAACTCGCACTTCTCAGACGACGACGACGACGAAGAAACAACAAAAGCGGAAAAAGAGGGTTGGGGTGGTTGTTCGGGCGGCGGCTGAAAAAGGTGCTTTTTTATGCAAAAGAAGAAAAAACGCACCGCCAGCGATGATACTAAGAACTGAAACAAATCACTTTAACAACCAATACCGCGGGAGAGGCGCGTTGCAAATCTTATGTGCGAAGAAAGGAAAAGGACCGCGAAATCTCCCGATGGATAGAGAATACATGTTCGACCCTCGAATTCCTCGGTTGAAGAAAGGGCACAAAGTCCGAACGACGGAAGATTTCGAGGAAAACCACAAGGCGTACTTCGACCAAGAACCCGGCGAAGTGCACGAGTTGATGACGTACGAAAGGCCGCAGATGATTTTTCCGGAGTTGCCGCCGAAATTGACCGGCGGAGCCAGAGTGATTCCGCCCAGGGTGTTTAGCAAGTGGTTAGACCCGTTCATAATGGATTATTGGACCGTGCCGAGGATATTGAAGGCGCAAAGGATTTGGGATTTCGAGAAGGATTGTAAAGAGGTGGACGCGTTGTTGGAGAGGATCGATATCACCAAGAGGCGAACGAAGAAGAAGAATTACGAATTGTACGCGCCGGATTGGATGAAGGAACAAGACACGAAACTGTTAGATCTGTTGAAGAAAAATAAAGGGTTCGAGAAGATGTTGAAATCGGAGAAGAGACGGTTGTTGGCGAAATTTAGAGCGCAAGAGAGGACGTATCCGGAACGGTTTCAATCCGAAATGAAATGGGGGAAACGATTGTGGATGCGAAAGTTTCCGGATTGGTTGGATCAGGCGGAAAAACCGGAGTACATCGAAGAGCTCATCGATTACTCGCAATTGATGAGAGATTTGCAAAATCAACGCATCTCTAGGATTAAAATTTACGAGGAAGGCAAAGTGGCAATTTGCGAGTACGAAGACGAGAAACACCGCTTAAATTACGATCGGGAATCGTACGGGGTGAAGAAGTGTAATTTGCCCGGCGACGCGTGGGACGATTTAGTCATTCGCTGCCAAAAAGCGTCCGTCACGCCCGATTTCGTCGATTTCGACGTTTGGGAGACGAATCCGTCCAGTTGTCAGCTGTTCATGCACCGCTCGCCGTTGTATTTCGGAAGCTTGTTACAAACGACGTTACCGTGGTACGGATCGATGGCCTTTTTGACGGCGATTGCGATGTCGAGAAAGAAACCAGAACATTGGGCGGTTTTTCAAGGGAACCCGGCTGGTAAATCGGAAACGAAAAAGTACAAACCGCCGGATTCTTTGAAGAAGGATAAAAAGTCAAAGTTGGCGAGACAACTCGGCATTTCCACATACGTCTTAGACCAAATCATCTCCGGGAAAAAGACGTTGCAACAAGTTCAAAAAATGAGTAAAGAGGAACAAAACGAAGAGTCAAAGAACCCGTTCGTGGCCATGACTAAATCAAAAGCGAAGAAAATCTCCAGGCGCATGTCCAAAGTGCGCTTTAACGACGTCGCCGGATTGGACGAAGCCGTGCACGAGTTTCAAGAGGTTATCGACATCATGAACGGCGATCCGAGATTTGAGGGCCAAATCGTGGACCCACCGAAAGGTATTTTGTTAGAAGGCCCACCAGGTACTGGGAAGACGCTGTTAGCTAAAGCTGTCGCGGGAGAGGCGATGATGCCGTTCTTTTACGCCAATGGCTCGGAGTTTGTCGAGATGTTTGTCGGCGTCGCGGCGAGCCGCGTGAGAGATTTGTTCAAAAGAGCTCGAGACGTCGCGCCGGCGATTATTTTCATCGACGAATTAGACACTTTGGGAAAATCGAGAGCGTTTTACGACATGTCCGACCCAGCCTCGCAAGAACGCGCGCAAGGTTTGATGCAATTGTTGGTTGAAATGGACGGTTTCGATCCGAACCAAACGCCGATTTTGATCATCGGCGCGACAAACTTGGCGTCGAATTTAGACCCGGCGTTGTTGCGTTCTGGACGCTTCGATCGCTCTTTTCGAGTCGGGAATCCCAAACGGTCCGAAGATCGCTTAAAGATTCTCAAAGTGCACGCGAAAAAATTGAACGTGAACCACGACAACGACGACGCATTTTTGAAGAGAGTTTCGGAAATCACTGAGGATTATTCCGGCGCCGATTTAGCCAACTTGTTGAACGAAGGTGCTATTTTATCCGTTCGAAGAGATAAAGAGTTCATGGACATAGAAGATATCGAAGCCGTGATTGAAAAGCAAGTGGTTGGCTTAGTCGGCGCGCCGTTGCCGCACAGTTGGGGTAAAGAACACTTGGCGATTTTAGAGGCATCGAGAGCGGTGATTTGCTCGAGTAGACCACAGTTAACTCCTGAGTTGATTCAAGTCACGTTAAAACCGAGAGGTGAAGCGGTGTCATCCTTGTTATACGTCAACGAACCCGACCACGTGACGCAAGCGAAATTGTACGCGCAAGGTCCGGATACCATCGAGTATTACGTCGAGTGTGCGGCGTTGATAATTTGCGGTCGCGTCGCGGAGAGAGTGTTCTTCGGCGAAGACGACGTCTCGTTGGCGACCACACCAGATGTCATTTACGCGCAAGACTACATCTCTCGAATTGTCAACGATACTGGCATTACGTATGTACGAGATGGTAAAGTTCGCCCGCACTTTGACCCGGCCATAACGGAAGGTTTTAGATTGGACAAACTCTACGGCAAAGACGACCAACAATTAATGTTGAAAGCGGCGATGAAACGAGCGGAACAGTTGGTCAGAGAGTACGCTCCGGTGATTAAGCAAGTTGCCTCGGAGTTGTTGGTGGACGACAGAGTCTATGGCACGCGCGTCAGAGAGTTGATTGAGAAATTCGACGGCAAACGAGACGATGTTTCCGTTATCCCGACGTTGGTCGACACGTACCCGGAGAGCAAAGTCCAAGAGGTGACATTGGAAAAACCGGAGCCGTGGGTTAAAGAAGGCACGAAAACTCGAACGAAAAAAGAAGGCGAAGGCGAACCGAACTTGTTCGATTTGGAAATTGGCGCTCGACACTGGCTCAACGCCGCCACGGGTGGTTTCTACGAAAAAGAGGAGAACGTCGACAGCGCGTTTGATGAGAGCAGAGATTTCGTGACGACGTTTGAAACCCCCGAAAACAACTACCGCAAAAACTGGACGGCGTTTGAAATCAAGCATCAATTGTATACGGTTCCTACGATTAAAGAGGTGATGGCGTTTTGGGAGGACGAACTCAACGGCGTCCACGACGATTGGCCGGACGAGTGGTTACCGAAATGGTTGCAGCTGGACCTGGTGAAATACGGCGGCGTCGGAAAACCGTTGGAGTGTTATCGACAAATGCAAAGAGACCGAATCGCGCACGGTGGCGGCGAAGAAGGCTTTAAAGCTGTCATGAAAAAGTACCATGCCGGAGAGTACGATAAGGATTGGCGCGGTTTGTCCGAGAAGGAACAAACGAGAAAGAAGGAAATCGAAGCCGTTGGGATCAAAACGGACGAGAAGCCGTTCGGAAGTTGGCAACCGTTTGACGACGACAACAATGCTTCGGGGAAACGACCGTTATATGCCCCGCCCGGGACGGGGAGGTTGAATGATCCGAAAGACGTGGGACCGGTTTCTGATGATGGATATATGTCTCCTAGCGAAGAAAAAAAAGAAGAAGCTTCTTCTTCTGATACTACTACTACAACTCCAACTATTATTCCAACTACGGCTAACGAAGGAGAAGAAGAAGATTTCATCAAGAAAGCGTGGCAGTCGCAGCTCGGGTCTAGTGAAGTTTCTCCTCGAGAAGAGAGAGGAACAAATAGTATGTCGTCGTCGCCTTTGGGTTCCGGCGTCACCGAACCGAGCGTTTCGAGAGAAGTTTCAACCGCTTGGCAAAAGCAAGGTTTCGATTGCACGAAAATCGATCGCGTTTAGTAATAACAATAGTGTTGTATGAAAGCTTCGGCTACTTCAGTATACAGCGCATACTCTAAAAAATATTCTATCTATCTAAATCGTTTGCGTAAACGCTACCGAGAGAGGGTAAACTCGGGGCGATTGCGCACTTCAACGCAAAGTTTGCGGAGTACTTCAATCGCACCTCTTCATCTTCTCCTCTTCCTCCTCCTCCCGAGAAGCTCATCTTCAAAAGCTCAAACGTGGTCAACTCACCTTCTTCAGGTGGCATCGTTCTCAACGCCATGTGCTCAAATTCGTCCCAGGTTAGGAAATCTTTCATGTGTTTGCTCTTCCACCTTTTTGCGATTTCTTTCGTGCACAAAGCGCGTTTCTTTGCGTCCTTACACTTTGGCGCCAGATGTTCAAACGCGAATTTTAACTCTCGTTCGATGGCATGTTTTGATAACACAACTTCCCTCGCGAGCAGGCGCAACGTCTCGTCGTTTTCACCGGTTTCGTTATCTTCGCGAATGATGCGTTCATCGTTTTTCGCTTCGTCTATTCGTGAAAGCAAACGATCGGCGATGTCGACGCGAAACGCGTTCGCGGATTCAAAGTGTCCGAGTTGCGCGGCGACGGTTGACAACGCGGCGTCGTTAGACCACGCAATGGCGGAACCGACTATTTGTAACAAAACGCGGCCTTCCGAAGTGATATCATCGTCCGCTTTGAGATTGCGCGAGTGAATAACGGCGCGTTTGATTTCCGCTTCCAGTTCGCGCTGGTAGTGAACTTTCCGTTCCGAGTTGGCTGGTTCCATCGCGACGTGCGCGAGGAGACAGTTGACGCGAAGTTCAGGGTTGACGATGCGTTTTTGAAACGTCGCGGATGCTTTTTGGTTGTGGTACGCGATGTCAAAGAGCTTGTTCGTGTTGAATGCTGTTTTGCTGTTTTCGCTGTTTTGATCGCTCGACCGAGGCGAGACGGAGGGCGAGATGTTCGTATTGAAGCTAGTGTTTCCACCGGGTCCAACGTTGCGAGTGTGGTTATAACTCAATGCGTTTGTGCGACCTTCCTCGCCGAGCGCCCAAAACAACGTCGGCAATGCAATCGAAAGACTTCGCGGGATGTTGTTTTGTTTGAGTTGATTCTCAAAATCTTCTCCAACGTCTTTGTTGTTCTCATCGTCTTGCTTCGTGGCGCTACGCCTACCTTCGATGTTGCTCTCGCTCTTAGTCGTCTTTTCCACATCTTTACTATCCCTCTTCCCAAACAAGATATCCTCCTCGCTCGATCCTACGTTCAAAGCGCGCACGAGCGAACCAACTGTGCGCATGTGCACGGAGACAGATTGCGTTTTTGGCGCGTTCGTGCGATCTCTCGTGCGTCCATTGGCGCGTTTCGCTTCGAATAGGTGGTGGTTTTGACCACTACTACCACCTTTACTTTCGTTGTTAGAGAACGTATCATTTTTCTTCATTGGCGAATCCGTCGGCGTCCTAAATGCATCGCCAACGCTCAAGTCTCCTTCCTGTTTGAATGCGTTATGATTACCCTCCTCGAACGCTTTGATTGCATTTTCCATGCGTTGCCACTTTGGAATATTTTCGTTTTCGCTCGTATCGCGCTCATTGTCAAACTGTTCGCTACTCGGAGAATCTGAACAACACGTTCGCGCCAAATTATCGACAAACTCTTTGATGAACTCAGAATCGGCGAGCTTCGGTTCAAACTGCGCATCGTTTTCGATGCCCTCGAATTGTTCTCGAGTAATCTCTTCCTCGGTCCCATCATCTCTTATGATCACCACGGTTGTCGATGCTGAAGCAGAAACTTCGGCGTCGAGGAGTTCATCGCACGCCTTCAAACACGCGACACCTTCCTTGGACGACCAAGCGATAATATTCGCGCGCGCAATTCGCGCTGTCTGAACGGCCACTTCGATATCTCTATCGCGCGAGCGTTTCAAACATTCTCTGGCGTCCGCACGAAACGACTTTTCTGCGGCAAAATTGTTGTTACTGCTGCGCAGTGTTTGTTGCTTACTCCCGCTGTGTGAGGGCGACCCCCCGAGTGATCCGGCGCGAGATCCAGCGCGAGAGCCCCATCTGGAAAACGTCGCCGCCGGCGAAGACGGCTCGGAATCGAATCCGTTCGCTCCAAAATCCCAAGCATCCATTGTTTCGAGTAAATGCTCCGTAGCACGTACGTGCCAGGAACGTAAGCACGCGTCGCAAAACCTTGCGAGCATTTTGTACCGTTTCTGCGGTGAGTCCGAATCCGACCGAACGGCAAAGTAATACATGGCTGCTGCAGTATCGCCCCGTCTCGCATTTAAAGCACGTTCGCACGCGTGTAATGCCATCTCGGACGCATCTAAAGCTAAAGCATCCGCTAACTCCCTCGCTCTCGAGATTCGACCGCTCAATGCGAGTTTCTCGTACAAGTCGAAAACCGATGCGGTTGGAGTGATTTCAAACACGCGACTCGTCGTCCAGCACACGACGCCTTCAAGAATGATTGAATTACGTCCGATGTCTTCTCCGTCCTCGTCAACGTCATCATCATCATTGTCATCATCATCACCATCTGCGCGTATATCTGCTGCTAGATCAATCGCCAATTCGTACTTGGACGAACGCACCGGGATGCCTCTGACTAATCCTTTGATGGCGCCGTACTCCACCGGCAAGACGATTTTCTGCACCAAGGTATTCGTCGCCCGACTGATGACTGCGATCGACCGAGAGGACATGACGAAGAATGCAAAAGCGTCGACAATGTACGCGAATCGAGGCGAACTATAATTTGGCGTTCGAATAGACGCAATAACTTTTGAATCAGAAACTTTCGCATCATAAATGTCTACTCGACCGTCGGCGAAGGAGGAAACGACGAACGATTTGCCGCCGTGTTCGAGCGTCGAGTGACCGGTAAAGTTCTCCGGACGCGACACCAACACGCCACCTTGAAAATCCGGAGAATTCGCCCCACTCTCGTGCGTTTCGTAACCGTCGTGTCCGAATCGACTGCCGACTTTCTCCGGTCCAGAAAACAAAATGTTTTGTTCCGGTACGCAGGAAATTTCATCGATTCGCGCCGAGTAGGTTTCTAAATCCAACGTTTGAAAGTACGTGTCTACGTCTTTGTAAGTGTTGAACTCGTCGTCCATATCGTCGTCTTCATCGACATTTTCTCTATACTCGTTGTCATAATTTTCCTCGTAGTTCTCGTTAATGGACATTCGCGATTCGCGGAATTTTTGTCGCATGGAGTTCACCCGATCCATAGTGCGGATGATATTACCGTGTTCATCTCGTTCTCTCGCGACGCGTTTGGAGAGTAACAAGAAAGTGCTGCTCGAGCTCGCCATTTTGCTATTTGCTTTGTCACCAGTCGTCGTCGCCGATGAGAAATCACTCGTCAAGGATTCTTCGCTATTGTAATACTTTTGCGATTGCTGTTTGAGAATCTCGTGCACGCGTCTATCGTCGATAGCCTCTACGAGCTGGAGTTTTTTCAACGGGTTACACTTCGTAGGGATCGTCATGAGTAATTCGCCACTTTCAACGTCCCACAAGCGTACCACTCCGGTAGAGTCGCCGCAAATTGCTATTTCTTTGTTGTCCTTAGCTCTCCGCCACCAAACAACCGAACGCGCTTTTGCCGGTTGTCGTTGATTCTCGTTTCTACTATCCACACCAGCACTCTTTTTCGAATCTTCCGCGAGCACGCGAATGGCTTCTTTCATTTTAAACGTTTCGGGCGTTTTCGCTAAATTATCACTATTTCTTCTATTCGTTTCGGAATCTTCGTCGGAATCATTTTCTTTGCGTCTCTCTTCATCCACGGCGGGCATGAATTTTGGATTCAAAGTCGTACCCAAATCGACGATGTAGCATTTACCCGATACCGTGCCAACGAGCGCGCGACCGCCAAACGGTGCTAATGCGATGCACGTTACTTCATTCTCTTCGCCGGGATACCACGGTAAAGCTGCCGTCGTCGGTTTGAGCACCATCTCCCGGTATCCGCCAATTGATCGAACCAGTAAAAAAGTCTCCACAATTTCCTTGTGCGAAATTTCAATCTTTGGAGCGAGCACGCGAACGTTCTGTTGCTGTTGATAATCTCGATGATCTTGACTTTGTCTCGCCGGGAAAGATGTCGAATCGCTCGTCACGACGACCACTTTCTTCTTGTTCTTGAATTTTTGCGCTATGCCTTTTGTGGAAGATGACGTTGAAGACACCATTTCGTGTTGAAACTGTGGAGTCGTTCGTGTCGTCGTCTCTGTTGATTTAGACACGCACGCGCTCACTAATATAAATCTCGAGGTTGCAAATTTTGGGTTCGTGTGTACGTCTTCATACGCCGCAGCAACTGCGCATAACTCTCGCGGTTTTCTGTGCACCTCCTTCACCGTGGAAGGTTCCGTAGGATACTTCTCGTTCGCAGTCGACCCTTCTGCTCCTCCTCTCGACGACGCAGATCCATCCGTGATGCGATTATCGGTGCGATAATTTGTCCATCCCAAAAAGTTTGTAAAGTTCATCGCGATATCTACCACCGATTTATTCGCGCCAGAGTGATACCCGCTCCCTTCAAACGGCGACGGATGATGTTTCCGATGATGTTGCCCGCTTCTCTCCGAAAGCATCGTTGAGCTCGTATTGGATTCCCACCCGCTGCTCCCACTCGCTGGTGAAATCGCTCCCGACCTGTATCCATCTTGTTGTTGCTGTTGCTGTTGTAACTGTCTTTGTCTCTGCTGCGCTTGTTGCAACTTTGACTGCTGATTTTGCGTCGAAGTCGCCCCCGTCGTCCCGGCACTCACAACACCAATCCGTCTCTCCAAAGTAAACAACTGCACATTCAATGCAAACCTACTCGCCTCTCCCCCTTCCTCTCCTCGCGAGCGATTCAAACTCTCCTGATAATCCTCTCTCGCAATGTCCACAAAATTCGCGCGCAACTGATATCTGTAAAAGTCATTGCCTCTTTGGTCCAATTCTCCTCTGCTAAATCCTCCTGTTAGGTGATCGTCCTCGTCGTCTCCTTTGTGTCCTCCAACCGTGTTTTTCTTTTGCGCGTGGAAGAAATCTTCCAACAGGACCGGTTGCGCGTGTAACTCCGTGCCAATTCGAGGCGTGCTGCGTTTGAAAGGGAGAAAAAGAGAGAGAGAGAGAGAGAGAATTTGTGTGAGTCATTGGGAAGAAATTTGCAATTGATTTGCTCTTACATCGGCGGTCGCGGCGGTTTGTGCGACAACAATCGCGGCGGCGACTTGTATATGTTGTCTCTGTTACTGGAAGACATGTTTAGTATTTACAATTTGTCATCGCGTTCTTGTCGTGAGCGTTCGGTATATCTTAAAGCGTAAAACGCCTCTAATTTTATGGTGTTTTCTAAAGCGCTATTTGAGCTAAAACTATCCACCAATATGCGCGTGCGTAGTACGCTACTGTTTGACGTTGAAAGTCACGACGGCTAACGCGCCTACGATTCGTTCTATGAGCGCTGGTTCGTGACACGATAACGCGAAGACGAGATCTTTAAACTCCTTTTCCGTTAATACTAACGAGGCGTCGATATCTTTTCTTCTTCGTAACCGATTTTCGTTCATAGCGTGTTGACGCTTGGAGGAGGAGGCGGAAAGAAGCGCGAGCGTAGTATCCGTCGAATCACGACCGAGTCTAGCGCAGCACAACAAGAAGGTTTTCGAGGCGTCGCGAAACGGCTTTGGGAACAAATGATGCGTTTGTGGAGTCCATACTAATGGCGAAGCAATCGACCAACAGGACGTCAACCGCCCCGCACTGGAAAACAGGCAGATTGTAGCGTCTTCGGCGCACTTGGAGGCGCTCAGATACGCGCGATCGGCGACGACAAAATTGACCGAACCAGTCGACGCGAGAGACTTGGGGTCGTGAGCTGCACTCAATGTTTTCAATACGACGCCCGTTCTTGGAAGGACGATGCTCACGTCGCCGTTGACGTGTGCGAAGAAGATGTAAGATGAGCTCACCGGCGACGAGGTCATCGAATCCAGATCGATTGGACTCGTGACGATTGAGTCTTCCAAATATACGCGATGCGTCTCCTCCGCTTGAACGAATTTTTTCAATCCTGTTTTTCTGCTCGTTGCAATTTTGACGTCGTACATCACTATGCGAACAACGCTGTCTCGTTTCATCACGTGTCGCGCCATCCCTCGTTTCAAATGTAACGCGTTTAAGTGCGCGCTGTCCTCGGAAAACGCCACGCAGAGTTTCGGATGCGCGTGTTCGGAATCTTTCCTCGTCGCTGGTAACGCGCATAATCCGCCTATATACTGATCTAATCCTCTCGTCACCTGAGGGAGAGATTTAGCGTGCAAACTCGCCGTGTATTCGTCCTCGACAACTTGGAACAACTCGATGCGTTTCCTATCTCTCGTTCTCGCAAAGACGGCGCACCACCCTTCCTCCATCTCTATCGAAACCTGCGCAACGACTGGCCAAACTTTCGGTTCACACGGCTGATTTTCCAAACGCTTTCCCTCGTAAACAATATCCCCAGATTCTGCGTCTACTAGCCAACTCTCCGCGAAATTCCGCGCTCCGCACGTCGTGACCACGAGCGTTCTCGATCGGCGGCCGCTTAAATGTAAACACGCGATCGACGCGCTCATCTGACGACGACCCCGAGCGAGCGTCTCGATCCGCCAAATTTCTGCAAAGTGTGAAACCATCTTCCCGTCTTCCTCTCCGTACACCGCCTCAAACGCTATGACTTGCACTCCGTCTCTCTCCGCGCTGCTTCCGCACGCGACGGCAAAAATCACATCTCCAGAGATGTCCACGCAGGAGAAAAAAAAATCCCCCCCCAAACTCCCTTTGCTTGTCTCGAAATACGCGCGAACGTGCGTCCCACCGCTCGATTTATCGTAAATATCTACGCCAGGGCACGGAATCTTCTTCGTCTTCATCTCCAGGGTGCTGTTGCTCTCGTCCTCGTCATTATCGCGCACCACCCCTAAGCGTCTTAGGGAAGTCGAATTGGATAAAACCACCCACTTATGATTGACGCAGACGCTCGTCACGACTCCATCAAAATCATCATCGGGGCCTCTGTTGCCGTCAAAATGTTCTGACGACGACGCAAAGGGTTGGAGTAAACATCCGCTTCTCTCTAAAGAGAAGTCCGACGGTTCCTCGTATCCCCTAAACGATGACATTTTGTTTTCTGGGGAAATGTCAGACAAATCCAAATCCACATTACGCGTTCTCCGGTCGTCGTTTCCGTCGTCTGCATCATGCCTCTGCCCAAAAACAGATCAGGAGGAGGAATAGGAGGACGAGGAGGACGACCACAAAGGAAAAAAACGTTCAAGAACAACGCGAAAGGCGAGAGGAATACCAAAAGACGCGAGAAAGGAGGAGGCAAAGGAAGCACCACCTTTACGAAATTCATCCGCGCGTTCGTCGCGACCGCGTTCGTCTCTTGCGCTTTTATCTTCCAGAAAGAGGAGAAAAAGAGGAAACAGGAGGAAGAGCATGTGCGCAATCGATTGCGCTCGAAACCGATGTCAATCACGGAACACGGCGCCTGCCGAATGGACTGTCGCTTCGTCTCCAAGAAAGATATCAAAGACGCCTTGAAAGAAGGTCGGTTATCCAAACGACACTCCTCCTTCGACCAAAACAAGTTCGCATTCGAAAAAGGTCGCGTTCGAGCGATATTCGCAGAAAACGAGGGAAACGAGACCGTCAGTGTAGTGACAGTGATTGACGTGGAGACCGATCATCCGTGCGGGCCGTGTTAGAGAGTAGCGGAAGATCCCGCTCGTCTTTCGACGCCGGACGAAGAGTTCGTTCGCCTTGGAGCGGCGCGGTCGCGTCGTTCGAGCGATATTCGCAGAAAACGAGGAAAACGAGACAAAAGTCAGTTTGGTGACGGTGATTGACGTGGAATGCGATCATCGGGCCGTGTGTGATGATACAAGAGAGAGTTTTAGACTATAGCAAAGAGCGCTTTAGAGCAGATAGTATGTGTAAAGTCCCCCAATTAAATTAGGTGTGAAAAGCTGATACACTTTTTCTTCATTTCCTCCGCGGTGTACGTGTAAGTGTTATATCAAAACAAATAGAACAGAGATGCAGGACATCGCGTCGCTCTCGAAAACGCTCACTGACCAATCGTTACCGATCCAAGACCGGTTTCGAGCGCTGTTCACGTTGCGTTCGCTGGAAACGAACCAAGCGGCGGTCCAAGCGTTGATCGACGCCTTGGCGGCGGATTCTTCTTCTTTGGATGATGATGATGATGGTGATATAAATGATGCGCATCAAAAGAGATCCCCCACACTTTCATCGTTACACGCGGACGCGTTGTTCAGACACGAAGTCGCGTTCGCTCTCGGACAAATGCGTGCGAAAGCGGCCACTGCGACCCTGATTTCAGTGCTGAAGAACCAAAGGGAACACGGGATGACGAGGCACGAGTGCGCGGAGGCGCTCGGGGCGATCGCGGACGAGACGTCGCTCGAAGTTCTGAGAGATATGCGAGAGGATTCGAAACACCGGGAAGTGAGGGAAACGGCGAGTTTAGCGCTGAGGAGAGTGGAATATATGGTTGGATCCCGGGATGAAAGTACGACTACGAGTACTACTACCGCTACGAATAATACTACTTTTAATAATAGCACGGGCGCGATCGTTGGGAGTAAGAAAGAGAGCATTGGAAAAGTCGCAGCAGTAAACGAAGAACAAGAAGAAGAATTCGCGTATTCGGTGGATCCGGTGCCGGCGATGGACGAATCCATCGAAACGGAAACTTTAGCCGCGATAATTTTAGACGACGCCGCGGACATTTGGGACCGATACGCCGCCATGTTTGCCTTGCGGAACCGAGCGCAAAAGACGTTCGGTTTGGTTAAAAAAACGCAAGAAAACGAACAGTTAGTCCAGCTCTGTTCCTCCACGCTCGGCAAAACCTTGCGCTCGGAAACGGTCCAATCCGCGTTGCTCAAACACGAAATCTGTTACGTCCTCGGTCAACTCCGAGAAGACGACGACAACGAAATCGCGCGCAAAGCTCTGTTTGAATGTTTGGAAGACCCGAACGAACACGCCATGGTGCGCCACGAAGCCGCCGAGGCCATCGGCTCGCGAGGTGGCCGAGGCGCCGAGGCGCTTCTGCGTAAATATTTATCCTGCGAGGATCGAATCGTTAGCGAAAGTTGCGAAGTCGCGTTGGACATGTTGAAAGAAAACGAGGAAGGGTTCGTCGCCTTGGAGTAGTATACAGTTTTAGTTTTAGTTTTACACGTTTTAGTTTTAGTTTTAGTAGTAGTAGTAACAATGATAACCTTTCGTCCGTCGTCGATTTTGCGCTATTTTGCGTCTACTTTTCCTCAGTACATTTCCTCACTCCAATTCGCTCTCGAAAGAAACGAACAAACACAACAAATACAATGGATCCAACACCGCAGCGACAACACCAACAGAACCAACACCCAAAACCTCTGGCGCACAAAAAGCTCCCCCCCGAGGTCAACAGAATCCTTTACGTCCGCAACTTACCCTTCAACATCACCGACGAGGACATGTACGACATTTTCGGGAAGTACGGCGCGATTCGTCAAATACGGATCGGTCAAACTCGCGATACCAAAGGTACCGCGTACGTCGTGTACGAGGACATTTACGACGCCAAAGCCGCGTTGGAGAAGTTGAGCGGTTTTAACGTCGCGAATCGATATTTGATCGTTTTGTACTTCAACTTGAGTAAATTCGCGCAGAAGCAATTGGAGAAAGAGGAGGAGAATTTACGAAGATTGCAGAAGAAAGAAGGCGTGAGCGGTGAACAAACGCGGGAATAACGACAAAAGTCGGACGAAAGAGAAGAGCAGCGGAGAGTAGCGGAGTCACGATAGCGTAGAATTTAAGAGCATTTTGTAACGATAGAAAGAGAGTAGCGCAGAGAAAAGCTGAAAACACCTAATTAATCCTCACTACGAATCTCCCCTAAAGATGGCTTTAAAGAAGAAGAAGAAGAAGAAGAAGACGAAGAGTTCTCACGGGAATATTACTACTCATAATAACAACAACAACGAGGACAAAGACGACAACGACAGCAACGCGTTCTTTTCGCGCATTCGACGCTTCAAAAGCAGATGGAATCAACGACGAAATTCATCGACTTTTAAGGAAGATTTCGTCGCGTTTTGTTCCAACAAAACCACCACAAAGCGGGATGATACCGATGATAACGATGATCAAAACGAGAAGTTGTTCTTAGTAGACGACGTCGTTTCTCAGGAATCCATCTCGGACCAGACGTACGCGATGAGTCGCGCGTACAAAATCGATCGATTGGGCGCGAAATTGGCGTTGGATTTAGCCTTGGGAAAGCAAACGGAAGTGAGACGAGTGTTCGAAGCGCTCAGAGGAGGAGAATCGAAAGGAAAAGAGGACGACGACGAGGAGGAGGATGAAGAAGAAGAGGAACGGACGATGTTTGAGCGCGTGTTTGGAGACGGGTGTAAAAAAGTACCGAAATCGAACGACGTGCGCTTTCGAGCGCCGCTGGAGGCGTTGCGAGAGGCGTTGGATGTCGTGGATACTTTAGAGGAGAAGAAGAGGAGGAAAAGGAAGAAGAATGGAGAGGAGGTCGGTAGGAGTGGCGATGATGGCGAGAGTCGCGCGAGCAGTGAATACGATTCAGACGATTCGGGCGATTCAGACGATCAAACGGAGTATTCGACGGAGGATTTTCAATCGTCCGAGGCGTCGAGTTTGCTTTCGATTGGCGAACACGCTCGAACAATAAGAAAAGAGAAGAACAGCGAGAAAACGGCAAGCACGCAAGAACAAACGACGACAACGAGTAGTAAATCCTTGTTTAGAGACGTCGTGTTTGCCGCTTACCACATCTTTGCGTTGAACGATGCCAAGAAGCAAGCGTTCGATAAGTGGATTTCAGACGACGTTAATCGATTATACGCTAAAGATTTACTCTTATCCGAGAAGGAAATCAAAGACGACGATAAGAAACCGTGCGCGGCGACTAGAGCGGAGTTTTTACGAGTCGCGTGCGCGTCGAGAGCGTCAAACGCGGAGAAAGTAGCTTTAGAAACGCTGGAAACACAATTCCCTCGTTGGCAAATACAAATCCAACGAGCGAAACGAAGACGAGACGTGTCGTCGAGAATAGCCAACGAACGATGGGTGCGTTTGTTACAGACGCACGCGTCCGAAATTCGACAAAAAGTAGAAGAGTTACCGGGAGATGCAGATTTTGCGTTGGCGTGGAAAAAAATGCGCGAGTTTACTCGGAAATTCGACGTCACCGAGGCGCAACAAAACGCGTACGCCGCGACCGATCCAATCGCACAAAAAGAAAGCGCCAGAGTCGCTGATGCGTGTCGAGCGATGCTTTTAGATGGGTTAAACGCCGCGTGTGGCGTCTCTATATCGAACTTAAGCATCGTCGAAGACGATTCGCAATATTACAACAGCGATGTGTTTGAAAAACAACGCCTTCTGATTGCTAAAGAGTGCGGCAGACCTTTGCGTTCGCTCGAAGCGCGATGCGCGCAAGCGAGGAAAGAAATCGGCATTTTGACGTCGCGCGCGTTCGCCGCCGCGCCAATCGTTTCCACCGCCGCCACCGCGTCTATGTTTCAAAATCTCTCTCTCCAATACGAGCTCCACGAAAAAGAGCAAATCCAAAACGAGCTCTTGGAGGAAGAATCCGTCGAACAGGAAGCGCGAACCGAACGCGAAAGACTGAAAAAGCAAGCCAAACTCGACCGCCTGCGAGAACTCGCCAGACGCAAACTCGAAAAAGAAAACGAACGAAAAAGAGCGGAAGAGGAACTCCTCCTGCGTAAAAAAGAAGACGAGCGTTTGCAAGAACTCGCCATCGAAGAGCGAAGAGCAGAAATCGCGCGCGTCGAAGCGCGAAGAAAAGCGCGAGACGTCGAAGAGCAACGTTTAATTTTGGAGGAAATCGAACGCCAAAACAAAGCGAACAAAACCTGGGCGGATTACGCCAGCGATAGCGAAGAGGACGATCTGAGCGATTTGAGAGCGTTCGTGGATAAGGTAAACATGAATGAATAGAAAATGGTAACATTTTAACGCAACGCGGAAAAGTAGTCATTTTAGAGTAGAATAGAGTAGACAGTTACCTCATTTCCTCACACGAACGCCCCGCACAACTGAACAAAAACACCAATGCCACCACCAAAACCACCACCAAAACTGGCGAACGACCAAATAAGGCAAACGTTGAGAGGTGATTTCACGTTTAAACTTCGTAAAAAGAGGTTACATCCTCTTCGCGAGCTCCTCGCCATGCACGTTTGGCTCGGTTTGTTCCACGCAAACGCGATGATTGTTTCTGCGCTGATATTCATAGTTATGAAGGACGTATCAACTCCTTCGTTTAGGAACGGGTTGATTATCACGTACGTAACGATTTGCTTCCTCCCGAACAAGAAACCGTACCCGAAATGGGGATTACGCTTGGCCAATCACATCGTCCACGCAGCCATGCAGTATTTCCCGTTGAAGAACAAACACGTGAGCGAAGAGAAACATTTGAAGTTGATCGCAAACGGGACGCCTATTTTGATAGGTTTAGAACCACACGGCGTTTTACCGTTACAAATGGCCGCGATTGCGGATTATTACTTGTTCGACGGCGCGATACGGACGGCGAGAGATCACGAGTGTTTTAAAAATGAAGAGGAGAGACAGCGGATGCGGGACGCCTTCGCGGTGTCGAGCGCGTTTGCGAGCTCGAGCATTTTTTACGTGCCGTTGGTGAGGCATTTGTGGCCGTGGTTAGGTTTAGATCCAATCAGTCGGTACCACGTGAAGAAAGTGTTATCGAACGGTGGGGTGGCGATTATCGTTCCTGGAGGCGTTTCGGAGGTTTTGAAGATGGAGAAAGAGAGAGAAGTCGTGTACTTGAGAAAACGGTACGGGTTCGTGAAAATCGCGATTCAATCCGGAGCGGCGTTAATGCCGGCGTACGCGTTCGGGGCGACGAGAACGTACAGCTGGTGGCGACTCGGCCCACCTCTGATGACGAAAAAGTTAGCCGAGCGAATCTCGAAGATTTTATTGTTCGCGCCGATCGTATTCTGGGGACGGTTCTTCGGACCGTGTCCGAGGCGAGGCCGAGTCGTCACCGTATACGGTCCTCCGATTGAAGTGAAACAAACGGACGAGCCGACGCAGGAGTACGTGAGAGAGGTTTTAGACAAGTTCATAGAAGAGTTGGAGAAAGTCTATCGAGAGAATCGAGACGAGTTTGGGTATAAAGGTGTCGAGTTAGTCGTCGAATAGAAATACGAGTAATATGTGTATTAAAAGAGTCGTCTAGCCCTCATTTTAGTCCATACAACACACAAATCACTCATAAAAGAAATGGCATCTGGATTCGGCGCGAAAGGCTCCGAAGGGAGGTGTTATCCTCTCTGGCAAGGGTTTTCGAAGGTATATCGAGCTTTGATCTTACTTTTCTCGATGCGTGTACTCTCTCTCGTTCTCTCTCGTCCGCGCATACGCTGCAAAAGCGATCGATGATTTTTTCTCATCCGTTCGTTTTCCCCAACGGGTAGAGGTGAGACGACGTGATGTTTAAGAAACAAAACCGCGCTCTTCTTCTGCGCTGACACTTTAAACGCTTCTTTTAATACCAACACACGAACAACAACAACAACAACAACAACAACTTGAAACAGTGCATGTCAACCGCGCGAGACCCGTCGGAGTGCAAAGACTTCCGCGAGGACTATTTAGAGTGTCTTCACCACAAGAAGGAGTTTCAGAGGACGAACGCGGTTCAGGCGGAAGCGGATCGGCAACGAGGCGAAGAGGCGGGGAAGATTTTAGAGAAAGTTGAGAAACACATTTGGGACACGAGTTGGGGAGAGGTGAAAGGAAAAGATGAGGAGGAAAAGGCGTGATGAGGAGAATGCTGTTTTCTTTCGTCCCGGAGGAGAGCCGAATGTTTAGTTAGCAAGCGTAATCCTGTGTAATATTAGTATCCCCGCGTCGACGACGTAAACGACGACGCGAAACCACTTCTTTATTTAATGTGTGAAAAACTACTATGCGTGTGTGTTCTAAATCTAATACGCGGGCGGCGTCGTCTCTTTCTCTCGTCACCATCGTCATCGCCGTCGTCGTCATCCGGTCAACGCTCTGAGCATTTTGATCACCCTCCTCATTTCGCGTTTACCAAACTTATTGTTTTCGTCAAACTCGTCGAAGACGACGGGTGAGATTTCGTACACCTCTTCTTCGTCGTCGTCGTCGTCTTTTTTCTTCTCGAAACCAAACGCTCGTAAACATTTTTCGCCCTCGTCGCCGACGCTTTTGACCCTTTCCGTGAACGCTTTACCGCTCGTTTTAATTCGTCTGTATTTCGCGTCCTCCTTTTCGATCGCGTTGCTCGCGTACGCCGTGACTGTTTTCACCAAAGTCACGAACCGTTGTTGTTGTTGTTCTTGTTCTTGTTCGTCGTCGTCCTCGCCGCAAAAAATTTTCGCCTTTGCCTCGCTCAACGCCTCGAACGCGTCTCGTTTCAATCGCTCGAATTTCTCCACGTTATACGCGTGCGTCTCTAAACCCTCTCTCAATTTCGCCTCGTTCGCGCCTTTCACGTCGCCTCCTTCTAACTGTACTTTTTGCCCGGTGTGTCCGTCGTACATTTGTGCGCACGGGAACCCAAAAACGCCCGCCTCGTTCGCTAAGCGTCGATTCATATCGCTCTCGTGTATGTTGCACTTCACGAATCCAACGTGTAAATCTTTATACTCTTTTGCCAATCGATCGAGTTTCGGCGCGAATTGCACGCACGGTTGGCAGTTGTTCATAGAAAACACTAAAACGATCACCGAACAACGAATCGCGGTGTTGGTATTCTTCGTCGTGCGCATCAAAATCTCTCGAAACTCCTCCCCGCCTCTTTGCAACTGTTTCACTTCCCCGTCTTCGGAAAGTCTCGTCGTCGTCGTCGCTTTGCTCAGAGCGGTTAAATCTTTCGATAAAAGCGCCAGGCGGAGTAATTCCGCGCAGGCCAGAGACGCGTCTTCTGAGTCGTCCTTCTTTTCCTCCTCTTTTTCTTCTTCGTCTTCTTTAGTCTCTTCGCTCATTGTTCGTAAACTTATGAGGGAAAATGCTTGACATTTCAACGCTTTCAATTACACAACGGTGTAAGAAGTTAAACGACGGATGGAGGAGGCCTGAGAAGCGCTTTTACCCGAACACTACTCACAACACGCGCAACGAAGAAGAATCTCTCGCTGCTCTCTCTTTCGTGATGTTTTCGTGAAGGAGTGCGTGAGTGGTATTGCATCGCGTCGTCATCGCGTCATGGCACATCTTCGGAAAAGTCTCAAAGGCGCAGGTGGACTTCCCGAGGAGGACGGAGAACACGAACGACGAGGACGAAAAGCAAATCTGAGAAGAAGTCATCGCGACATCAAAGGTAAAAGCAACAAAAGCACGAGGTCGACTACTAAAACGAAGAACGAGATTATCAAATCAGTCGCGATTGGAATCGTATGCGCAGCAATGTTGCAACTCCTGTTGGTGTTTTTCCTTCTGAGCGAAGATACGGACGAGTGGCGAGCGTCGGAGGCGTTTACCAAAACGAGGAGTTTCGGAGGAAGAAGAGGAGGAAATGATGAAGAAAAGAAGTTAGATAATGTATTTGAAGACGTTACGCACGACATCGACGGGTCCGTTCAATACGAACCTCCAATGAAACTGAACGCGTTCGGGTACGTGTATTGGCACCGAGACCCGGGCGAAGGCGTCGTCAATTGGCACTCGTCGTTGGCGGAAGTCTTACGGTTCGCGCGAGCGCACAGGAGAACGCTCATTAGTCCGTGCGTGAGGAACGGGCAGTTGAAACCGTGCGTGTACGACACGGACGACGCGTCGAGTTTGAGGACGAGCACGTGCAGGACGAAACGGGTCGGGTGTAAGTATCCCAGGAAAAGGAGGGAGAAAGATTTGGAGGTGGAGGAGGATCTGAGCAGCGACGTGATGAGACCGATGACGTTGGCGCAGTATTACGATCAAGGACGTTTGAAAAGTTACGTGGACGATATGGTGAGCTACGAACAGTTCGCGGAGAGGGTTTTTGAACGCATTTTAGAGGACGAGAGAGGGAAGGAAGGGGAGAAGTTAACGACGAGAAAAGGAGGAGGAAGAGGAGGAAGAGGAGACAAAAAGAACAAATCGAAGAATAAAAAGAAATATCGCGCGTACAGAATGGATTGCAGTGGCGACCATTGCGTGTTACCGGAGGATGAAATGTGCGTACCACCTACGGAGGAAGAGCTGTACGACGAAAAAGGGGAGATTATGAAGAAATGGCGCGAAGACTTTGATTTCGATTGGCTCGAATACGCCGACGATTTAGAACATCCGGTGACTGCCTCTTCTTCCGGTAGTCCGCGAAAAGCTATGAAAGAGAGTAAAGCGTCGATTTCCATGCACGACGAAGACGACGAAGAACTGTATGCGAACATCATCAAGAAGCGCAACAGCAAACCCGACGACGAAGAAACGAAAAAGAGACGAAAAGCGCCTCTCGTTGGACGCGCGGATCTCGAAGAATTTGCGCGAAACGGTGGAGTCGTGCCAAAACGGCCAAAAGACGATAACGAAAGCAGGGAAGATGCGAGAGAGAAAAAGAAGACGACGAATCCGTTGCTGACTGTCGGCGACGACGAAGGGACTACCACTGAGACAAAAGACGAGGACCAAACTACTTCGTCGATGTCGTCGTTAGGTCGCCTCACCTTGGCTACGGATTCCGAAACCGTCGGTACGGACGTCATCGTATGCGACGATAAAAACCGATTCGTGACAAAAATTGCAATGATTTCGTATTTTCACGATAAAGCAGTCAGTTCGCGTCCGTTGACGGTGACCCGACGAGGTTTGATTCGCGCGTTAAACTCAACGAGAGTCGCGCCGAGAGAAGGCGCGAAACTCGAAACGCGTAGGAAAGAGTACGCCAAACGTGAAATGAACTTCATAAAAATAGAGCACCCAGACGCGTTTGAGCTGCTGGACGAAAACTTCATCAAAGGCTACGAGAACTGCGAGATTCACTTTTGCCACGCGGTTGTCCCAGACGAACCAGACGAAGCGCAATCGCTGTCCATGAAGACGTTAAAGAACGCGTTGAAGATGCGATACTTGGCGAAAGAAAACGAAAATCCTCTGATCAATTGGAAGATGAGCGTCAACGCGGCGTGGTACGATTTTACCAGCGACGAAGCGCGGTTGATGTACGCGACCGAAAAATGGTCGCGATACATCGAAAATATCGCCATCGATTTCCTCGGCTCGCGAAACTTGGCGCACCCGTACAAAGCGTTTCACTGGAAATCCAAAGGCTATTTGGATTGGCGATCGGCAGATTTGGAACAAGATGGCGTTTACGAACTCGCGACGCGCGAATTAGAACAAAAAAGCATGTGGTGCGCCTCTGAATTCGTGAAATCGGTGAGGATGGAAGGCGTGGACGCTAAAGCGCGCATCGCCCTCGTTTCTGACATCCCGGCAAATACCGACGGCGGCGAGGACGATAGCCGGCACTTGGTGAAACCGTTGACGCCTGGCAGAGAACCCGGCGACGTGGACCATCGCGTCATGCACATGCTTTGGGACTTACTCAACAAAACGTACTCCGACGACGACGAATTAGTGAAAGATGCCACGCTCAACTCTGCCAGCGCCTCTCGCCTTACCACCCGCGGCGTCGTCAAAATCGACGTCTCCAACCCGTACGCCATCTGGGCGAACACCACCGACTCGGGCGTCGTCGGCGTCGTCGACCACATCGTCGCCGAAAAAGCCGCAACTTTCGTCACGTGCGCCGACCCGACCGCCGAGTGCGCGCATTGCATGAACGTAGAGAGCGAGTTTTTAGCGAGCGTGTTAACGAAACGGCTCTTGGACCGAACGCCGAAAGCCAGGAACACGCTTTTGAAGTGGAGTTAGTTATACGTATAGTAGGATTAAAATTTTAGAACATTCACATTTTGAGCGCGAGAGACTTTTCGCCTGTTTATACTCACTCTTGACCACCACCGATACGACGACGCGTTCTTTTAAACGCCCGATTACAGCGCGGTTGTTTCTGCTCCATTTTTTCATTTTTCTCTCCACACGAGACCGTCCGTTCAAAATTCGTCACTCTTGGAACACACACCCACACACCGAAACGCTTTTCTCTCGAGCGCGAGAGAGAAAGAGGACAAGGCTTTTGGACGTTGTTGTTGCACACGACGACGAACACTCGAGACTCTTTCTTCTAAAGCTCTTTTCGCGTTCTCGTTCTCGGTGAAAGAGAGAAAGAGAGAGAGAATTATATCAAATGGCGATTGGCGACGCTGCTGCGCGGACGAATCCCCCGAACGATGATGGAGCGGCGCCTTTACCCATAGTCGCGACGGAAAATGCGACGGAAACCACCGATGGGGGGATAGACCGGTCCGTGCACCCGTCCGGCATCGTGCCCACTTTACAGTGCGTTCTTTTTTGTTCTTTTATGTGTATTCTAATGATGAGCGAGATGAGACGATGAGATCGTCTCGCCGTTTTGAATTCGATTGAATTCCAATCGTGTTGCCGCTTTCTGACGCGAACGCCCGACGTTCTCTCTGACTCTCTCTCTCTCACTCTATCTTTATTTCAAACAATACACAACACAGAAACATCGTGGCCACGGTGAACTTAGATTGCAAATTAGATTTGAAGACGATCGCGTTCCACGCGAGAAATGTAGAGTATAACCCAAAGGTATGCAGAGCCGTCGGTGGTGTCCAATTTTGACCTCTTTCGCGCTCTCGGAATTGAAGAAGGAAATAGTGAAGACTGACGCATTTTTACCCCACTCTTTTCATCAAACTTTTCGGTGTGCTCTCTTAAATAAACAGCGTTTTGCAGCGGCGATCATGCGGATCAGAAACCCGAAAACGACGGCGCTGATCTTTGCGTCCGGGAAGATGGTGTGCACGGGCGCCAAGACGGAGGCGTTGGCGAGAGAGGCGGCGAGGAAGTACGCGAAAGTTATCATCAAGTTAGGATTTCCGGCGCAGTTTAAAGATTTTAAGATTCAAAACATGGTTGGGTCGTGCGATGTGAAGTTTCCAATACGATTAGAAGGTTTAGCGTGGTCGCACGGGCATTTCGCGCAGTACGAGCCGGAGTTGTTTCCCGGTTTGATTTATAGGATGCAGATGCCAAAAATCGTACTTTTGATTTTTGTCAGCGGGAAGATTGTGTTGACTGGAGGGAAAAGGAGAGAGGATATATACCAAGCGTTTGAGAATATATATCCGGTGTTGACGGAGTTTAAGAAATTGCAGTTGGAGTCGGACGAAGGGGACGCCGGGGGAGGCGCGGCTGGGGCGCCGAAGGCGCTTCCGGCGCCTTCGGCGAAGAGGGGCAGGAAACCGAAAGCTTAATTTAATTAATCATCATCATCATCATCAAAGATATAACAACAAATGCACAAACCGAAGAAGAAGAAGAAGAAGAAGAAGAAGAAGAAGAAAACGATACGAAAAACTCATGTACTAAAACGAAAAGAAAAAAAAGAGAACGTAGAAACGACACATTTAAGAAGAAAGGTGCGCGAGACGACGTGAAAGACCATCGTCATCGAAGACATCATTAGCAAACTTATATATACATGTAAACACACACACACACACATATATATATATGTAGGAAAAGAACGAGCGATGATAGAAAGCGAGAGAGTGCTTGTTGTAAGACATTATTACGTAAATACAGCTCGTCAAATATATCACTTCGTGTCTCTCTCTTTTGACTCAAAATCACAACGATATTAATAATCAATCTGGTGTTTATATGTGCCTAAGTTTTACATTTGATACCTCACGCGCCTCTCTCGTATCTGCTATTTTACTAAATACACCGACGAGGACGATGTAAACGACGATACTTCCACCGCACTCCATCGCGTCCTCGTCTCTCTCTCTTCTTAATCTTAATCGTTCCCGCCCAACACCGGTAACTGTATCTTCTCCATTTTCATAAACTCCCACTCTTTTTGACACAACGGGCAAAACGACCGTTGTTTCAACCACTTGGAGATGCAATCTAAGTGGAACACGTGACCGCAGTTCCCCCACTGTACGTTTATTGAGACGAGACGAGAAAGAGCGCGAGCGCGGAATGCGCGTACAGAGGTGGTCAGTTTTACTCAGAGCAGAAGGAGATCTCGTTTTTGAATCTCTCAAGCAAACACGAACGCGTTCGAAAACGCGCTTAAAATTCTCGAAAGGGCAAACGAAAGTAAAACGAGAGCAACATATGCGCGCATACTAGTAAAACGTACCGCGATGGACAACCCATCCGCGCCTTCTTGTTGACTGTTCGCTTGAAACTCGATCGACGGTTCGTGCAACGTATTTCTACAAATCGCGCACGAATCGAACGAGGTGCTCCACGACCACACCGCGACGGCGTTCCATTTTTTCACCTCGATTTTTCTTTTCGTAGCATTACTCGTCGCAGTTCCTGCTGCTCCGAGAGTTGTCTGTTCTCCTTTGTCCGCGTCCATGGCATCATCGACCATCTCTCTCTCACACGTAAAGGCGTTGTCTCACTTTAATCTGAAGAAAGAAAGAAAAGAAAGAAAAGAGAGAAAAGAAAAGAGAGAAAAAAAGACGCGAGACTATTTTTAGGGTGTCCAACCCTAATTTCTTCGGCGAGAGAGATTTCTTCTGCACAAAAAGAGATTTTTAGATTTTGGATTTTTCGGTTCCTCTTTGCTTTTCTAAATTCACCATCGCGAAAGCGCGTTATAACAGCACCTCTCACGTAGCGCGAACACGCGAATTATTATTAGTAGAATAAATGTTCACCCTGAGCACATCGTCGAGTGTTTTAGCTTCTTCTTCTTCGCGAAGTTTTACGTCGAAGAGAAGATGCGCTTCTTCGTCGAAGAGCGCGAGTTTGCGCGCGGTGAAAATGATGATGGTGCGCTTATTTTACGTGTTTACGCTCCTCCTTCTCTCTGCTTTGTTTTTTTAACCAATCGGAAGATCATCGCGCGCGGAAAGATGCGAACGCGAGCCTGCGACGCGAAATAAAAACTCACCTTTCCTTTATAATTTCTCGTTCACAAATACGCGCAGTCTTCGGAAACGAAGGTTTCTAAAGAAGCGGCGAAAGTGGGGGCCGCCGTCGCGACGACGTCCGGTGCGCTCGGTTTCGCGCAATCGTCGTTTGCCTCGACGACGCAATCGGAAGAAGTTGTGAGTAACTTGGCGGGTATCGATGGCAGAATCGCCATCTTCTTCGTGTTCGCGCCGGTCCTCGGTTGGGTCGCGTATAACATCCTGGGCCCGGGTTTGAAGCAGCTCGACGATATGCAAGTCAAGAACGCGAAGAGAAAAGGTATCGTTGGTGGGGCGATTGGGAGCGCTTTGGGAGCGTCTTTGACGATGCAACCGGAAAGCGCGGACGCCGCGGAACAAGTCGTCGGGAACTTGGCGGGTATTGACGGTAGAATCGCCATCTTCTTCGTGTTCGCGCCGGTCCTCGGTTGGGTCGCGTATAACATCTTGGGCCCGGGTTTGAACCAGCTCGAAGATATGCAAAAGAAAAACGCGAAGAAAAGAGGGATCGTCGCCGGTTTGACGGGTTTGTCCGCGGCGTCGTTGATGGCGATGCCGGAGCAAGCTGATGCCGCGGAGCAAGTTGTTGGGAACTTGGCCGGCATCGATGGCAGAATCGCCATCTTTTTTGTGTTTGCGCCGGTCCTCGGTTGGGTCGCGTACAACATCTTGGGACCGGGTTTGAAGCAACTCGACGATATGCAAGTCAAGAACGCGAAGAGAAAGTAAAGAGAGAGAGAGAGAGTTATATAATCAGAAACCTATTTTGTTAGTATTGTAAATCTTATTATGCACAATACTGTATCGCTAATACTAATAATCTGTTTGTACATACAAGAAGACGAAACGCTCTTCGGCTGCGCAAAAATTTATCCAAACAAGTCGGCAAACGGATCCTTCTTCGCCGACGTTCGAGCTACGCCGCCGCTGATGGAAGATTGCGCGTTCGGTGACGATGGATCTTTATTATTGTTATTTTGCTGCTGCTGCTGCTGCTGCTGAGAAGTTTGACTGTTTCCTCCCACAGTGATTTCACCGAGCAAGTCGCCGAGTAAATCCACGTTCGGAGACGCCGTCGATGATGGCGGTGCCGCCGCTGTTGCCTGCGTCGCCTGCGCCGACGGTACGCCGGATAACAAATCGCCCAGCAAGTTAGAACTCGTGGTACTCGTTGGAGTATACGTAGTACTCGTAACTGGTGGTAGTTGCGAAGGTGTAGACGCCGCTGCTGTTTTCGGTCCTCCGAACAAATCGCTCGCGAGTTTTTGCTTCCTCTGTTCAGATTCGGAAATCTCCTCTTCTCTTTTCGCAGTCGTTGGCGCGCGCGGAGGAGGCGATATTGTCGGGAATGGTTGTTGTTGTCGTTGTTGTTGTGGTGGTTGTGGTTGTGGTTGTTCAGCGGACACTTCTGCTGCGGATGATAACACGATTTCTTCTTCTTTCACCTCTTCCGTCGCAATCTTCGGTTTCGAATACGGTTTAGCACCGTTTGCGAGCGCGCGTTGCGTGTACGCGTCGAGGGCTGAAAAATCAAACGACACCGTACTCGTCTTCGCTACGTTCGCAGTTGCCGAGGCAAAAAGCGCCCCCAGTTCCGGATCTTTCGCGATTTGAAGTAAGTCGCTCGCCACGCGGTGCGTTCGAACGTCCGAGCTCGAGGCGCACCATTCAATCACTTTCAAAGCGCGTTCAGGGAATTGCGTTGATGCAGAT
>Ga0182090_1056024_pt1 | contig 34873 bp, 30 predicted proteins | sample 041ome_24_FD_127767 | JGI IMG/M metagenome (GOLD analysis project Ga0182090, IMG submission 127767) | Metatranscriptome of coastal salt marsh microbial communities from the Groves Creek Marsh, Georgia, USA - 041408BS metaT (Metagenome... | ecosystem: Environmental > Aquatic > Marine > Intertidal... | reverse complement strand
TGATCCATCACGCCCGTGCAGGCAATATCACAATAGGTAAGATACGCAGGGTTTTCTGGCTTTCAACTCTGACGGCTGATTTCACCCGGCCGTCGGCGGCGGTATCATCTGCCCCGGTCTTGGCGGGAGCTTTCGCGGCGCGAGCCCTCGGCCACATCCTTCTGGTTGCGTCGCAAGGAACACAGCATGACGAACCGAAATCTTCAGCCTCCATGGCAAACACTCCTGCTCACGGCAGCTCTGCTGCTCGTGGCAGCGGTGCTCTCGCCAGTGGCCTCCGCAGATGTCTCGCTCAACAACATGTTCGGTGACCACATGGTGCTCCAGCAGGGCATCCGCAACCGGGTGTGGGGGAAGGCCGAGGCAGGAGAGAAGGTGACGGTCACGCTCGCCACGCAGAGCCACAGCACCACGGCAGCCGACGACGGCAGCTGGGAGGTCATGCTCGACGCCGTCCAGGAATACGGCGGACCACACACGCTCACGGTCAAAGGCAACAACACAGTCAGTTTTGAAGACGTGCTGATCGGCGAGGTCTGGGTCTGTGCTGGTCAGTCCAACATGCAGTGGAGTGTGAATGCGGCCAACGATGCCGATCTCGAGAAGGCATCTGCATCCTTTCCTGAGATCCGCCTGATTTCCGTGCCACAGGTCGGCACCCAGGAGCCTCAGTGGAACTTCAACGGCTCATGGAAACCCTGCTCACCAGAATCGGTGGGTGGCTTCTCGGCCGTCGGCTACTTTTTTGGACGCCAGCTCCACCAGACACTCGGTGTGCCTGTCGGTCTGATCAACAACGCCTGGGGCGGCAGTGCCTGCGAAGCCTGGGTCAATCGGCAGAAGCTTGCTGACGACGGCCGCTTCGAGAAACTGCTCGCGCGTTGGGAACAGATGGAGAAAGAGAAGGCTGACGACGACCGGCTGATGAAGGGCAACGCTCGTCCTGGCAATATCTACAACGGCGTGCTCACACCTTCGATTGGCTACGGCATTCGTGGCGCGATTTGGTATCAGGGAGAAAGCAACGCCAGCCGGGCCTACCAGTATCGCGATCTGTTTCCATACATGATTAAGACCTGGCGGGACGAGTGGGGCCTCGGCGACTTCCCTTTCTACTGGGTACAGCTGGCTGACTTCCGTGGCGAAAAAGCTGAGCCCGCTGAGAGTGACTGGGCCGAGCTCCGCGAAGCACAAACAATGACGATGGATGCCCTGCCCGCCACTGGTGAAGCCGTGATCATCGACATCGGCGAAGGCAAAGACATCCACCCCAAGAACAAGCAGGACGTTGCCAAACGGCTTGCTCGCTGGGCACTCGCTGAGACCTACGCCATGGCGGGTATCCCTTGCCACAGTCCCCGCTATGCATCGATGGAGAAAGACGGAAATAAGATCGTCCTCTCCTTTGATCATGTCGACGGTGGCTGGCGGCCGTTTGATGTCAACGAGCCGATCGGTTTCACCATCGCCGGAGCGGACAAGGCCTTCGTGCACGCCAAGGCAACAGTTCGTGAAGATGGTCGGATCGAAGTTTCCGCAGAGGGAGTCGCTGACCCTGTCGCCGTCCGCTACGCCTGGGCCGACAACCCGATCTGTAACATGTTCGACGGTGCTGGCCTGCCACTGACACCGTTCCGGACTGATGATTATCCGGGCGTGACCGTCAACAACCACTGATGGCAACGCAGTGCCGGCCTGCCGGACCACTGCCCACCCCATCAACGGCTTTCTCCTCCTCCGTGCCGGGGCATGGATCGCTTCGATCCGGCCTCGGCACGGCTGTTTTTTTGCCTGCCTTCCCCGCTCCTGGGAATAGGTATTTCACGCGGGGTGGCGGAAAATGCACAGTTTCGGGTAGCCTTTTTCGACTCTCCAAGGGTGTGGAGAGGGATTTCCAAGGAGGGCATGTGGCATGACGACTCGTGAGTTATGGGCAGGAAGCCTGGGCGGAAGCCGCCGAACCAACGTTCTCAACGCGAACGGTCTTCAGCAGGGCCTCGCCGCCGTCGCTCTTGTGCTGAGCTCGGTCAGCCCGGTTGCCGCTGACGAAGCCGGCCGGTCGATTCCTCAGGGACCGATCCCTGTCGTCGTTCCTTCACTGCGAGAGTTCTCGCAGCAGCGGCAGGCAGCGAACCCGCAGACGGAAACCATCGAGTTTCCTGTCGCGCCTCCATCTCGGCTGGCCGTTCCCGCCGCAGTTCCAATCCATAAGCCTGTGCCAGTCAGCAGCGATGAACGTGTCGCTGGCTCCACAGCTGACCTCGAGGCAGAACTCGTTGCGGCTGAAGTTCGCGGCATGCTGCTTGAGTATCTCCGGGCCTTCCAAAGCCGCGACGCCGCCGCCGTTGCCGCTTGCTGGAGTGAGTCCGCAGATAACCGCAGCCTCGATTCGGGTGAAGAGACCCATGGCCGTGACCAGGTCGAGCAGGTCTTCCAGACCCTGTTTGAAGAAGACGCTTCCGCAGAGATCGATCTCGACATCCAGGAGATTCGACCACTCGGTGGTGATGTTGCCGTGGTCGACGGCATCTCACAGCTCTCATTCTCCACAGGCGATGCAACGGCCAGCCGCTTCTCTGCGATCGTGATGAAGAAGGACGGTCGCTGGATGCTTGAGAGTGTGCGTGAAGCAGCCACCGAACTCCCTGAAACATCGCGTGGCTTCGCGATTCGTCGCGTCGGCGAGTTCGCCGGCCGCTGGGAGTCTGTGACCGGTCGACAGGATGTCTCCACGCACGCCTTCTGGACCGCGGGTGGTGGCTTCCTCGTCCGCAGTCACACGATGCAGGCTGAAACCGGGGATCGTGAGATCACGGAAATCATCGGCTGGGACCCAGTGCGTCAGGGCATTCGCTCGTGGTCGTTCACGTCAGACGGCGGCTTCGCCGAAGGGTCATGGACGCTCGATAACGACCACTTTGATGTGCTTCTCGACGGCACCACTGCTGCAGGCGACATCGTCTCCGGCCGGCTGACCGTCACACGCCTCGGTCCGGATGACCTCCGAGTCGAGATGGAAGGGTCGGCGATTGCCGAGCTCCTGCCACCGGCAGGCGACATGGTCCGCACCGCCCGGTAGCCCGCAGCAGGAACTCACGCAGGGTCAGCGACGATTCGCTTCGGGCTGACGGGCCATCTGGTTCCGCGGCACGAAGTACACCTTCGGATCGTCAATGACCCATGGCGTGCTCCAGGTCTTGCCGTTGTCTTGGCCGCAGACATTGAAGAAGAAGGTCTTAAATGTCTCCGTACGGTATCCGTAGGGATACTGTGAGGTGATGTGATCTTCTTCCGTCAGGTCATCCACTCCAGGACTGGCGAAGTAGTGAACCACGCCGTCTGGTGAGAACGCGATGCCCAGCGTCCACCAGCCGAGTTCGTCGATCCGCTTGCCCATCAGCTCACCACCGTTGCGGCCGCTACGGATACGGATGTAGGCGCCGTCTTCCTCGTATCGCTGCTCATCGCCATTCTCAAAGCAGATGAACATGCCGGGCCAGTATTCTTCGAGGCCATACTCACCCCGGTTTGGATGGTCCTCACCGGTGATGATCGTGTGGGTGTAGCAGCCGGTGCGGAAGCCGAACGAGGGGCCGCTGCGATTCTCCCACTGTTCGAACGGTGGCATGTAGACCCGGACCACGACAGACGGGCTGTTGGAGACGTTCATGCCCCCTCGCAGCAGACGCTTCATGTCGAAAATCAGATCGTCCTGCATCATCTTGCCCGACACATAACCGGGCACACCGCCGCGAAGCGTCGCAATCAGCAGCCCGTGCTCACTGCCTTCGAGCCCCGGAGCGGGCAGGGCAACACGCTGCACCGTGTCGGGAGTGCCGCGTTTGGGACCTTCGAACCAGACCCGATTGGCACTCCGACCGAGCGGGCTCCGCATCCGTTCGTCCTGCTCCTCTGAGCTCTTGGGGTGGTTGTAGTACCACTTCCAGTTCTCATCTTCGAAGTCGTCGGTCACGCCCTTGGCGAGCGAACCCGTGCCCGGAACCAGCGGCGGACGGTCTGGCAAGGCGGGAGCATTCGGCCGCATCACCGTCTGACTCTTCGGTGGTGGACTGCGGCGGAAGAAGGGACCAATCGCTTCGGCGGTGTGGGCCAACAGCACAGCCTGACTGATGACCACCGAGGCAACCAACATGCTCCGAATACGTGAGTACGACAGGTGCAACATGATGCTCTTCAATCCCCTTCCGCGGGTAATGCTGGCAGGCTTCAGGAACGCCAGGTGACGCAGCACGCCCACCCGTTTAGCGAAGGGTTCCGGCAGTGCGGCCTGTAACGGTTCTTTCGGTGCTATCGGCCACACCAGGGGCGGTTCTGCACCTGAGCTTGAAAAACTGCCCGTTTTTTAGGCGCAGACGCGGCAGATGAGGCCCCCTCAGCCCGCCTCACGCCGGATCAGCGGCAGCTGGGCTTGCTCAGCCGCTTCTGCAGCGACCTCCAGCAACGCACTGGCGCCCACAGCCAGAATGGCTGTGGCTTGGAGGCTCTTCGCCTCGACAGCGATGGCCGCTGCTTCCTGTTCGCAGAACGCGGCTGGCACCTCTCCCAGCCGCACCCGATAGAGCCAGCCTGCCATCGAGAACTGCTCAAACCAGTCGGCAGACTGTGTCGCAATCGCTTGGTTGTCCGCAACGATCAGCAGTGGTGAACGTCCGCCACTCGCGGTGACCATATCGAGCCAGGCAGCGGGCGCACTGTCGGCAGCGTCACTCACGGTCCGTAAAAGTCTGTCGGGGTCGAGCCAGGCCGTGGGGTGGTCGGAGGCCGCGAGCTGGCCGGCGACGAACTGGCTGGACGACCAGCGTTGAGTGTGGACGTGCCGCGGGGCACAAACCCTCGGTAGCTCGAGCCACCCGGCTGCGGCACAGCACCGCCGGTCCGCGGAGCCCCACCCAGCAGCCGACCCGCATTGAGATCCTTGGTTGTGCCTGAAGTGCCATAGCCCGGCCGCACCGCGGGTGCCCCGGCACGGATGCCTCCGGTCAACGCAGATCCCAAGGGCGCGGTCGGTCGTTCAAACGGACGTGATCCTCCGATCGGAGCCCCCGCATTGAGGCCGCCTGTTGAGCCCAGCCCAGACGTCTGTGGCAGGACTCGCGCCGCAGATGAGAGCGGAGCGTCCGCCGCAGCCTGGCTGCCTGTGGCGGATGGCAGACCGGAAGGTGGTCCCAGGAACGTCATCGTTGGTGACGCCGCATCGATGCCTGGTTGCGTCTCACTGCGGCCAGTGGCTGACAGGCCACTGCCAGGCAGTGGCTTCGCAGTCTGCCCAAGCCCTGGAACTTCACTTCCAGGCGGTGTTGGTGACTGGCGAGAAGTGGAACTACGACGGCCAAAGAGATCACTACCGTCGTCCTCATCGTCACCAAAGAGATCGGCCGGGCGGCGGCCTGTGATGGGATCGATCCGCGACCGCTCGGCCCGCTCTACCCGCTCCCGACGCATCTGCGTACGAGCCATCTCTGCTTCGCCGAGATCAATCTTCCCGTCACGGTTGCGATCCCACCGCTGCAGCAGCATGCCACGGGTTGTGAGTTCGAGCGGGGCCCGCGACCCACCGCTCCCGATCGGCTCTGCCATTGCCACGCCGAAGCAGGACACGACCATCGCACCAGCCACGAGAAGCAAACCAGAGTAGAAGGCTCGGGGAGCACGCATGACACACCCTCCGCAGGGACGGAAAACCGGAAAACCTTCTGAAGTCTACACGCTGCCGGCGAGCCCCGCCTTCGGGGAGGAAGAATGATCGGCAATCATGCTGGCAATCCGCTGAGACGCAGCTGTGGTATCCCCGCCGGACTGCTCGAGTTCACGGGCGGCCACATGACAGTGGAAGAGGTGGTCATCCACAGCCACTTCCGGAGGATCGACATCTCGACAGACCGTCTCCGCAAGTGGACAGCGGGGATGAAAACGACAGCCGGAGGGTGGCTTCGACGGACTCGGCACATCACCTGGCAGAATCACCCGGCTTCGTCGTCGCTCAGGGTCGACAGATGGCACGGCGGAGAAGAGGGCCTGTGTGTAGGGATGCAGCGGAGCCCGGTAGAGCTTCGCGGCCGGTGCCATCTCCACAAACCTCCCCAGATACATCACCGCCACCCGGTCGGAGAGATACTCCACCACCGACAGATCGTGAGAGATAAACAGGTATGTCAGCCCGAGATCGCGGCGCAGATCGACAAGCAGATTCACCACCTGGGCCTGGATCGACACATCGAGTGCTGACACAGGCTCATCGAGGACGAGAAACTCCGGCTCGAGCACGAGCGCCCGGGCAATCGCGATTCGCTGCCGCTGACCGCCGGAAAACTCATGCGGATACCGCCGCAGGGCATCCGTCGGCATGCCTGTCCGCTCGAGGGCCCGCTGCATCCGTTCCACACGCTCGGTGGCGGACCCCATGCGGTGCACAATCAGGCCTTCTTCAAGAATCCCCCGCACAGTCATGCGTGGGTTGAGCGAGCCGTAGGGATCCTGGAAGACCACCTGCATCCGCCGCCGCAAGGCCCGCAGCTGTCGCCCCGAGACCTTTCGCACATTCGTACCACCAAGACGGACCTCACCACCCGTCGGCTCCACCAGCCTCAGCAGGCTCCGCCCCACCGTCGTCTTGCCACAGCCACTCTCACCCACAAGCCCGAGCGTCTCGCCGCGTGCGACACCAAAGCTGACACCATCGACAGCCTGTACAGCCCCAACCACACGACGCAGCACCCCACGACGAATCGGGAAATGGGTCTGGAGTCGGTCAACCGAAAGGAATGGCTCGCCCATGATGATCTCGAAGGTCTGCGGTCGGTCAGCGAGTGGCTTCCAGCTGCCCTGCTTCGTGGCAGCGGACAAAATGCCCTGGCGTGATTTCACGAAGCTGCGGCATCTCGGCGGAGCAGCGGGGCTCCTTGATGGAACTGCAGCGAGGATGGAAGCGACAGCCGGATGGAAAATGCTGAGGCGGCGGCACGGCCCCGGGGATCGTCGTCAGCCGCTGCCGTTCGGCACCGCGGGCTGACTCGGGACGAGCGGCCAACAGCCCGATTGTGTACGGGTGCATCGGGTTGGCGAACAGTTCATCCGCCGAGGCCCGCTCGACGATCTTGCCGGCATACATCACCGCCACATCGTCACAGGTCTCTGCCACCACACCGAGGTCGTGTGTGATCAGGAGGATCGCGGTGCCGAGTCGCTGCCGAAGATCGGAGAGCAGCTCCAGAATCTGGGCCTGGATCGTGACATCGAGGGCGGTGGTTGGCTCATCGGCAATCACCAGTGCCGGCTCGCATGCCAGGGCCATCGCGATCATCACCCGCTGCCGCATGCCTCCGGAAAGCTGATGGGGATACTCATCGATGCGTTGCTCAGGATCTCCGATCCGCACGAGCTTGAGCATCTCGAGGGCCCGCTCCCTCGCCTGCCCACGCGAGACCTTGCGGTGCAGCCGAACCGCTTCGGCAACCTGATCACCAATCGTGAAGACGGGGTTCAGGCTCGTCATCGGCTCCTGGAAGATCATGCCCACCTTGCCGCCGCGAATCTGCCGCAGCCTCCGCTCCGGCATCCCGACAAGTTCTTCTGGCGGGCCATCGGTCGCCAACCGAATCGATCCCGACTCAATTCGGCCTGGTGAGGCGACAAGTCCCAGAATCGACATCGCCGTCACGCTCTTTCCGCAGCCGCTCTCACCGACGAGTCCAAGGGTGCGGCCTCGATGGATCGAGAGCGACACACCATCCACCGCTGGCACACGGCCTGCCTGGGTGTGGAAGGCAGTCACGAGCTGGTCGATCGCAAGCAGGGGCGTGTCGGTGGTGTGATCAGTCATACGGCGTTGCAGTTGAGAGCCGCCAGGCGGCGTGGACGGATTACTTGCGGGCCTCGCGGAGCCTCGGATCGGTGGCCTCCTGCAGCCCCTCCCCGACCAGATTGTACGACAGCACCGTCAGAAAGATGGCCACGCCTGGAAACACCACCAGCCACCACATCTGCAGGTTGCTACGGGCATCGTTGAGCAGGCTACCCCAGCTCACCGACGGCGGCGGCGGCCCAAATCCCAGAAACGAGAGCGAGCTTTCGATGAGGATTGCAGAAGCGATCCCGAACGTGATCGGCACCAGCACCGGAGCGAGAGCATTCGGCAGGATGTGCCGCAGCATAATCCGCAGCGGGCCGGCCCCAGCGGCGCGGGCCGCCATCACAAACTCACTCGACCGCAGCCGGAGAAACTCCGCCCTGGCCAGCCGTGCAATGCCGGTCCAGCCGGTGAGTCCGATGATAGCCATGGTCTTCCAGATCGAAGGCTGATCAACAAAGGCCACCAGGGCCAGGATCAACACGAGCGTGGGAATGCACATCACCACCTCGATCAGCCGACTGGCGAGCATGTCCACCCAGCCACCGAAGTAGCCAGCGGTCGCACCCACCGTGATCCCGATGGTGCCCGCCAGGCCCATCGACACAAACCCCACCAGCAACGCCACGGTGGTGCCATGCACCATCTTGGCAAACACGTCGACGCCATACTGGTCGGTGCCGAACAGATTACGGCGACTCGGCTTCCCCTGGTCGCGAGCAGGATTGGCGGGCTCACCAGGCCACTCGTTGTCGCGGACCGAGCGATACGGATCCTGAAAGACGAGCGGCCAGATCGCCCAGCTCTCGGGATCCTTCTCAGCAAGGTTGGCTGGATAGGTGCCACGAAAGCGATCCTTGGCAAAGATCACCGGCTCCAACGAGCGATCGAAGTAGCTCAGACAGGGAAAGTAGATGGTGCCTTTGTATTTGCAGACGACCGGCTTGGTGCCGGCGATGGCCGGAGCGAAGGTCGCCACCAGCACCAAGAACAGCACGAAGCCGAGGGCAGCCATCGAGAGCTTGCGGCCACGAAACCGCCGCCAGGCTTCCGACCAGAAGCCCTTCGCTTCCGAAGGACTGGAAGACCGCGTCATGGGTGCCGTTTGGTCGCTGCTCATTCCACGCTGACCCTCGGATCGACCCAGGCGTAGAGCATGTCAGCCACGAGCTGTCCGGCGAGCGTCAGCACACTAAACATGAACGTCAGGCCCATAATCGTGGGATAGTCTCGCTCGCGGATGCTCTCAAAAAACAGCCGGCCCATGCCCGGCCAGGTGAAGATCTGTTCGATGATCACCGAGCCGCCAAGCAGTGCTGGCAGCGAGAGCCCAAGCAAGGTCACCAGCGGAATCAGCGTGTTGCGAAAGCCGTGGTGTACAAGCACCCGCCAGGGCCCAGCCCCCTTCGCCTTAGCCGTACGGATGTAGTCCTGACGAACCACCTCCTGCATGTTGGCGTGGATAAATCTGCTGTACCACGCCAGGCTCACATACGACTGGCAGATCACAGGCAGAATCGCATGCCTCGCCATATCGGTGGTGCGTGCCAGCCAGGAACTCTCCACCGTGATTCCATCACCCCGCATGCCAAACAGTGGCAGTTCCCAGGCGGTGTCCCGAAGCCAGACGGCAAAGATGATCTGCAGGAAGAGGGCCGCAACAAAAGTGGGAAAGGAATAGAGCACATACAGCCCAAAGCTGACCGCCCGCTCATCGACCGCGCCACTGCGGGCAGATGCGTAGAGCCCCAAAGGGATCGACAGCACCCAGGTCAGCAGCAGGGCCGAGCCTGAGAGTGCGAGCGTCGGGCCGATCCGCTCGCCAATCAGCCGTGCCACGGGCTGCTTTCGGGAAATCGAGCGACCGAGATCACCGCGAGCGACGTTCCCAACCCAGACGAAGTAGGCGGTGTACCAGGGCTTATCGAGCCCGTAGGCCTTCTTCATGCGTTCGATGTCGGCGGGATTGAGCTTCCGGCTCGGATCGGTCTCGCCAATCGCGATCGTCAGCGGCGTGCCAGGCATGGCGCGAGCGAGCCCATAGACGATCCCAGTGATCATCACCAGAGTCACGACCGCCAGGGCCATGCGACGAATGAGATACGAGACCATCGCGTCTGCTCTCGAGAGGACACCCACCGCTGCCAGACGGCGGAAGCGACTGGAGGGTCACTGCTGGACAGGCTTCCAGAGGCTGCTGAAGCCGGGCGAGTAGTTGTAGGGTCCACGAGGACTAAAGACGTACCCCCGCACATCCTTAGAGAAGCCGTAGAAACTGTTTCTCCAGTAGAGCCAGGTATAGGGCTGATCGTCGTAGAGGATTTCTTGAATGCGGGAGTATTTCTCGGCCCGCTTCGCACGATCGAGTTCACGCCGCCCTTCGTCGTAGAGCTGGTCAACTTCCGGATTGGAGTAGTTGACGAAGTTGCGGCCAGCCCCGGTCCGCCAGATGTTCTCGCTCGTATCTGGGTCGGTGCCGGTTCCCCATCCACCGAAGTAGGCCTCGAACTTGTGCTCAAGCGTGAACTGCTGCAGTACCGTCGACTCCACCGGTCGCACGTTCACCCGCACGCCGATCCGGTCGAGGCTCTCCTGCAGAAGCGTGCAGATCGCCACCCGCAGCGGCTGGTTGCTCGTCAGGATCGAAAACTCAAAAGGCACAAATCGGCCATTGATCTCTTTGTCACGGATGCCGTCGTTGTCATGGTCGATCCAGCCCGCCTCATCGAGCAGGTTTTCAGCGGCGTCGAGGTCCTGCCGGTAAGGCTCAAGCTTCTTCCTCGTCGCCATCCAGCTCGTCTTATGAAACACACCGGTGGCTGGCTCGTAGAGGCCGTAGCAGAGTTTCTCGAGCATCCGTTCATGGTCGAAAGCGTAGCTCATCGCTCGCCGCACGCGACGGTCTGAGAAGTAAGGCGTACTGACGTTCCAGCCGAAATGAAAACTGACCCACTCCAGTGACGTCGCCTTCGTGTTCCGCTCGTAGAAGTCGTCACCGACAGTCTGTGTTGTCCACTGTTCGGGCAGCAGGATCATCTCGTCGATCTCACCGGCCTTCAGCGCCAGCAGTGATGTGTTCGGGTCTTCGATAATCCGAAACCGGATCTCTTCGAAGAACGGCTGATCCCGCACCTGCTCACCGTTGACGGTGTGCCAGCTCTCGCGGCGTCGCAGCACAATCTGCTGGCCGCGTGTCCGCTCCACGATCTCGTAGGGACCGCCTGAGACCGGCTGCTGCTCAAGCTTCACATGCGCTGAACTGTCCTTCAGCGTGGGATCATCTTCCCACGTCGCCTCGTAGACATGCTTCGGCAGCACCGGAAAGTTGATGTTCCAGACATTGGTCGCAAAGGGCTGCTTGTGAAAGAAGACAAGCGTCTGGTCGTCATAGGCGTGCACCCACTTCAGCTGATCCGTGCCACTCCGCACCGCCGGCACCGGAACCCGCGGATCCATGATCACCTGGAATGTGAACGACACATCGTGGGCGGTGATTGGCTCCCCATCGCTCCAGACGAGATCGTCTCGCAAGACCACCTTATCGAGCAGGCCATCCGCACTCGTCTGCCAACTCACCACGGCATCAGCAAGCGCAAATGGCTCCATCCGTCGGTCGAAGGAAAACAGCCCAAAGCCGGTCAGGCCAAGCACGTCGAACTCTGCCGTGGAGCTGATCAGGATCGGATTGGTGCTACCCACATCCGCTGGGATATGGCGATTGACCGACGCCGAGAGGTCTGCCTGCCCCTCATCGGCCACGCGGCCGAGCGCCGAGAGGATCTTGGCGTTGGCCTCCACCGAGTCGTTGATCAGTGCCAACGCCTCTTCGGGCGTGGCCAGCTGTGGCTCAGCAGCCTGCTCTTCCCGCAGGCTCACCACCGCGTCGAGAACGGGGCGATCAATCCAGGTGGCTCCCTGGGAAAGTTCTTCAAGGGGCGGTGGATCAAACGGCTCAAGCAGCCGCTCCAACGGGGCGGCATTCTGGGAGCCGAGGGCAGACTCCGGCGTCATCTCTTCCAAGGCGTCGGGGTCGTCACCGCAGCCGGTAAGGACCAGCAGCAGCATCGCCACGGCTGTCACGCCAGCGTGTCGTGAACATGTCCAACGCCGCCTTTCACCCGGGAAAAAAGTGAAAAGACGCCCTGTTGTTTGTTTCGATCCGAGTCGCTTTCTCACGCCAGTGCTCCGTCGGGGTGGCAGCGTACCCTGCAAACCCGCGATCGTAGCGCCGTTGCAATGCGGCGGTCAACAGAAACCGTCAGGTCTCATCCATCGGCGGCTGCGACTCGACGGGGGGCGGAAACCGATGTCCCATCTTCTCGCGTTTTGTCGCGAGATACCGCTGATTGTGCTCATTGACCGGCGGCAGGATGGGCACCTGATCAACCACCTTGAGGTCAAAGCCCCCGTAAATAAATGCGTCGGTTTTCTTCGGATTGTTCGTCAGCAGCCGCACCTGCTGCAGTCCGAGATCCTTCAGCAGCTGAATGCCGACGCCATAGTCGCGGGAGTCTGCCTTAAAGCCGAGGGCAAGGTTCGCCTCGACAGTATCAAGCCCCTGATCCTGCAGCTGGTAGGCACGAATCTTCTCGACCAGCCCAATGCCTCGTCCTTCTTGCGGCAGATAGACGAGCACACCCGCTCCCTCACGGGCGATCATATCGAGCGCCATTCGCAACTGATCACCGCAGTCGCAGCGGAGACTATCGAGCAGATCCCCAGTGAAACAGGAGGAGTGCAGCCGCACCAGAGGCGCGGTGGCTTTTGCAAGATCACCAAACGCGAGCACGATCGGCTGCTGGCTCTCAAACTTGACGTTGTAGGCGATCAGACGGAAGTGTCCCCACTTCGTTGGCAGGTCTGCCTCTGCCACTCGCTCAACAAGCTTCTCACGAGCCCGACGGTAACGGATCAGCTCCTCGATCGAGATCATCTCCAGGCCATGCTGCTCAGCCAGAGCGACAAGGTCGTCGTGGCCCGCGCGATTGCCCGTTTCGTCGAGAATTTCGCAGACGACCCCAGCCGGTGGAAGGCCTGCCAGGCGTGCGAGATCGACCGCAGCCTCAGTGTGTCCTGCCCGCCGCAGCACCCCACCTTCCTTGGCCACCAGCGGAAACAGGTGACCTGGTCTGACAAAGTCTGCCGGCGTGCTGGTGGGATCGAGAATCGCCGCGATCGCCGTGGCCCGCTCACCCGCCGTGATGCCGGTGCGGGCAGTGCGATGGTCGACCGGTACCGTGAAGGCTGTTCCGAGTGGTGTGGAGTTCGACTCCACCATCATGGGGAGGTCGAGCCGCTTGGCGGCATCGGGCAGGATCGACATGCAGACCTGTCCACGACCGTGCCGAAGCATGAAGTTGACGACCTCGGTATCGGCCGCCGTTGCCCCACAGACAAAGTCGCCTTCGTTCTCACGATCCTCGGCATCGACCACGATCACGATCTGCCCACGCCGAAAGGCCTCGATCGCTGCTTCCACCGACGAGAACCGCTCCGGATCCGTATGCTCGACCATATCGCTCAATACTACTCCTCGCGCTCACGACAGCACCAACAAAGAGGCCCTGCCAGACGGCACCACGACGCGGACGACAGTCGCCAACGCCGAACTGCAACAGTTCAGTATAGGATGCCGCAACCCGGCGGATAGCTGCCCACGCCATCATCTGGCGGCCAGAGAGCACCGCAGCTGGCGTTTCGTGACGGTCGTGAGGAGAAGATGCTCAACCGCGAAGAGTTCGTCGAGCAGGCACACTTTTTTCGGGCATTCGCTGGCCGCATGGCGGAAGGCGTGGCTGCCCAGGAGGCCCTGCGGCTGATCGCCGAGGAGGTGCTCGCCACCACCAAACTGCCGATGGCGATCGACTATCTCGTCGGCGAACTGAAACTCGTCGGCACCCTCTCCACGGCGATGGCGAGAATCTCCCATTACTTTACCCCCTTCCAGACCTTCGTCATCTCCGCTGCCGAAGAGGAGGAGGGCCGCTTCGACATGCGGATCGCCCTCGACATCCTGGAGAAGGAGGCGGCCTACCGCGGTGAGGATGCCACCCCTGAGGGTCTCTTCTTCTATCGCTTCGAATGCCTCTCACGGAACCGGCTCGACTACAGCAAAGGCCTCACATCGATTGCCGCCGATTCGGTCTTCGACGATGCCTGGCGGGAGTGGATCACGACGGTCAGCAGACAGGTAGGGTTCATCGACCTCGCCGATTTGGTCTACATCCGCAGCGAGGAGTACTGGCGGCTGGAATCGCGAGCTGCGGCTGCAGTGGGCCGTGAGCCTCCCCTGCCTGATCGTCCAATTCTCTTTGGCAGTCGTGAAGGCCGCATCGCTCGGGCCAACCGTGGCAAAGATCCGCTCTTCTTTTTTTCTGCCCTGCAGCGACAGCTCAGCTATCCAGTTGTCCCCAGGCCGAAGAGGCCCGCTCCTGCCGAAGAGACACCGGCACTGCTGGCCCGTCGGATTGAGCGGCTCGAGATGCGGGTCAAGCTGCTGGAAGAAGAGTCCCGAGGCGGGATCGATCTGGCGAAGTTCGATCCGAAGAACATACCGCAGCCCTTCGATGGGTAGAGAGACAAGCCATGGCAACCCTCCGAGCTGACGCAGAAGCGATCTGGCAGGCGGCGATTGCGGCGGTGGCCCCTCAGCAGCTGGTGGAAACACGGCTCTCGGTTGAGGCAGGCGATCTCTGCTGCGATGGCCGGCCGTTGCAGCCTCCGGTTCAGCTCACCGCGGCGAAGCGGATTGTGGTTGTCGGTGGCGGCAAGGCTGCCGCCAGTCTCGCCGAGGGCCTTGAGCGGGTGCTTCCGGCGGAGATGCCGGTCGCAGGGCTCATTGGCGTGCCGGAGGGCTGCGGACGAAGTCTGCCGAGAATTGAAGTCCGTGAGGTCCGGCCGGCGGGACGCAATGAACCCACCGAGGCCTGTGTGCTGGCCACACGGCAGATGTGCGACATGCTGGCAGGGCTCTCGGCCCACGACATCGCCATCGCTGTGATTACCGGAGGGGGCTCGGCGATCCTGACCTCACCCATGCCGGCGATTCCACTCAGCGAGGTGATCGCGACGACGCGTTGGCTCTCCGAACAAGGTGCTGACATCGGACAGCTCAACCGAGTGCGACAGGCTCTCAGCGATGTTAAAGCTGGCGGACTGGCAAGGCACTGCCGTGCCGGCAGACTTGTGGCGGTGGTGATCTCTGATGTCATTGGCGATCCTCTCGCCACAATCAGCTCCGGGCCCTGCATGCCCGTGGAGATCGATGCCGCTGAGGCGCTCGCGATCCTGGAGCAGTTTGGAGCAGTGAAGGCGGGTGTCGGGCCCACGATCGTGGCGCATCTTCGCAAACATGCTTTGGAGGCAGCGGTGGAGCCTGCCGAGAGTGCCACGCAGTCGACTGAGCCTGCGACTGCAGGACAGTGGCAGACACCTGCGGGCTGTGTGGTGAGCCATCACCTGCTCTGTTCCAATGCCATGGCGGTGGAGGCCGCCGCCGCAGAAGCCGCCCGCCGGGGCTACGTCGTGCGGGTCCGGCATGCCGACCCCAGCGTCCACGAGACAGCGACACAGGTGGGACAACGGCTCGCCGATGAAGCGGCGGCCTGTGGCATTGGTGGAGCCGGTCAACGCCTGGCGATCATCGAAGGTGGTGAAGCGACCGTGCAGCTGCCCGCTGACCATGGCCTTGGTGGACGCAATCAGCAGACTGTTGTGTCTGCGGTTACATCCGTCCTCGCTCGTAAACCGTGGCCTCGCGGCCTGCTGATCGCGAGCCTTGGCACTGATGGCGAGGATGGCCCCACGTCCGCCGCTGGTGGAATGGCCGACATGGGCATCGTGACTGCCCTCACACAGACGGATGGATCACTCGCAGATGCTCTCCGCCGCTGCGATGCCTATCCGCTGCTCGCACAGGCGGGTGGGCTGATCCACACCGGTCCCACAGGCACCAACGTGGCTGACGTGCGAATCATGCTGCTCGAAAACCCACCCCGCACGACACCGCCAAACGGTGCAACATCCCACGGCCTGCCATCCGCAGACGCCGCGGTCGATGGCTGAACAGTGCGAACGGCCTCCGAGGCTCAACGAGCGTCAGACGTCGCAGGCGTTGACCGCTTCACGCAGCCCGGCATAAGGATCACGCGTGGGGATAAACTCCTGGCCAACGAAGCCCGGATACTCCAGCTCAACCAGCTTTCGCATGATGGCTGGGTAGTTGATCTCTTGTCGGTCGTCGAGTTCGCCGCGGCCTGGATTACCGGCGGTGTGAATGTGGCCGATCACATCACGATGCTCTTCGAGTCGGCGGATCACATCACCATGCATGATCTGCACGTGATAGATGTCGAAGAGGATCTTCATCCGCTCCGAACCGACCTTCCGCACGACATCGGCCAGCCAGTCGACATCATCACCCTGGTAGCCCGGGTGGCCCTTCATCGGGTGCGAGTCATCGCGCGTGTTGAGGTGCTCAATGCAGATCGTGACTCCACGCTTCTCTGCATGCTTCACCACCCGAGAGAGTCCCTTGATGCAGTTCTCAGCCGCTTCATCGAGGGGGATCTCACCACTCGAGGGATCTTCAGCGTCTCGCCACTTAAAGCCCGTAAAGGCGATCACTGATGGGAAGCCCGCATCAGCCGCTGCGTCGATGCTCTCGGTCGTGCAGGCGATCAGTTCGTCGTGATACCGCGGGTTGTTAAAGCCCCGCATGAACGACTTACCCGGCATCCCATTGGAGACGATCGCCGAGGTCAGACCGTGCTTCTTGATCGCATCCCAGGTGTTGCGAGGCGCCAGTTCGATCGACTGGCAGCCGAGCTGACGGGCCACCTCACACATCCGCTCGATATCCCAGCTGGGAATCTCGGGATTGTCGTTGGCAGCGTGGAAGCACCAATAGACAATCGACTGCCGGATCCCACCGGCACCACCTCGCTCGCTCTCTTCCGCCGTCCGAGCCGACCCGGCTGTCAGCCCTGCCGCGATCGCGCCTCCTGTGAGAATTCCGCCTGCGGCAAGTCCATGAAGAAGGTCACGACGAAGGATGCGGTCTGGCATGGGATCTCCGGGGTTTCGAAACTGGTACACGGCCGTACAACGATGAGTCTACCCCAAGCCTGTCAGCCCTGCCGGCCTTTCTGACGGCCCGCCAAGCCGCCCTCTGCCCCAACCGAGAAAGTCTCCACATGCCCTCCCTGAAGCGAATCCTGGTCACCGGCGGTGCCGGCTTCCTCGGCAGCCACCTCTGCGAACGGCTTGTCGCCGACGGTCACGACGTGATCTGCGTCGACAACTTCTTCACAAGTCAGAAGACGAATGTCGTCCATCTGCTCGACCATCCCAACTTCGAACTGGTGCGGCACGACATCATCCATCCGATCTGGCTGGAGGTCGACGAGATCTACAACCTGGCCTGCCCAGCCGCACCAGGGCATTACCAGTTCAACCCGATCAAAACGATGAAGACCTCCGTCATGGGGGCCATCAACGTGCTCGGCATGGCCAAACGCTGCCGAGCCAAGGTGCTCCAGGCTTCTACCAGCGAGGTCTACGGCGACCCGGAGGTCCATCCACAGACCGAGGACTACCGCGGCGCGGTCAACCCGATCGGCCCACGGGCCTGCTACGACGAAGGCAAGCGTGCCGCCGAAACCCTGTTTATGGACTACCACCGCCACAACGGCGTCAACGTCCGCATCGTGCGGATCTTCAACACCTACGGCCCGCGGATGCACCCCTTCGACGGCCGCGTGGTGTCCAACTTCATCCGCCAAGCCCTCGCCGGTGAACCGATCACCCTCTTCGGTGATGGCTCCCAGACCCGCAGCTTCTGCTACCGAGACGATCTCGTCGATGGCATGATCCGCATGATGAACGGACCAGACGACTTCCCGGGCCCGGTCAACATCGGCAACCCTGGCGAGTTCACCATCCGCGAACTTGCCGAGATGACGCTCGAACTGACAGGCTCCACATCCCCGCTGATTGAGAAGCCGCTCCCAGTCGACGACCCCGAACGCCGACGCCCCGATATCTCCCTGGCCGCGTCGCGTCTGGACTGGCAGCCGACTGTCGCACTTCGTGAAGGCCTCACCACGACCATTGACTGGTTCCGTTCGGTCCACCTCGACGACTTCCGCGCCCCAACGCCCAACTTCTAGCACGCATTCGCGAGAGGTGGCCTGGATGCCGCTCTGCCGCTGCTGCGGTTCACAAAGTGGCGAAAAGCGTGGAACGCTCCTCGAGCACCCGCCGACCATGCCGCCTCCCTCCCACGAGAACGGCCTGTTTTGCGGGTTTTCCAAGCGTTTTTTGATCTTCGCCGGTCGGCCGATTTTCGCTACTCTCCCCGACCCTCACACGTCCCCAGCAGCACACGCTGGCAGGGCGCGGGTGTCAAACACACGTTAGGAGTCGACCTGTCATGGATCGCCAGGAACTCACCGCCGTCGTCCTCGACCTCCTCGAGAAGGAGACGGGCGAGACCTATGAGCAGCTCGAGGATTCGACCTCGCTGCGCGAGGGGCTCAACCTGGACTCCCTGGATATGGCAGGCCTCGTGCTGCATATCGAGAGCCACTTCAGCGTTCAGATCGAGACAGAACTGCTTGAGAGCATCGAGACCGTCGGCGACCTGCTGACGATGCTCGAAGGAAAGATCGCGGACACACGCAGCCGAAAGGCCGCTTGATCCGCAACGCGTTTGCGTGACTTCAGACAGACAGGGGCGGATGTGACCAGCGTGCAGCAGCCATGCCGGCTTCCAGTTGTGGCTTTTGAGTCGCTGGCGGTCCCGCTTGCTGATGTGGGACCGCTCCGCTCGGCGGCCGATCCTAACGGCAGCCCTCCGCTCCCGAAGCGGTTTCTACGACATGCCGACGAGCAGTCGGTCGTTGCCGTGCGAGCCGTCCAGCAGGCGGTCTCCGCACAGGGTGGTCTCGACTGCCGCAGCCATGGGGTGATCGCTGCTCCATGTCAGGCCGGCCGAATCGCCAGCAGCCGCACTCTCTCACAGTACGCCACCGGCGGTGGCGTGACCGTGTCGACACACATCGTGCCACAGTCTTCGATGCACGCGGTCGCCGCCGCGGTCAGTGTGGGGCTGGGCATGCATGGCCCGTCACTCGGTGTTGGTGGCGGTGTCACTGCAGTGGCGGAAGGCCTGCTCACAGCAGCCGCGTTTGCTGACACGCCAGGTGTCGACGGCTGGTGGCTGGTGGCCAGTGAACTGAGAGGTGAACCACGGCTTACCGCTGACGGAGAGGCCGCTGACACTGCCTACGCCGTTGTCGAAGCGGTCGCCCTTTTCATCGCTCCCGCCGAAGCCTCAGCCCACACACCCCGGTGGTGGCTGCCGGTCGCCACGAGCACCAGCGACATCGCGACCAAATCCTGCACGCGCGACCTTGGGCTCACTGCCTGGATTGAAATGCGGCTCCTTGCGGCATCTGCCAAGGAGGCCGCATGACGACGCCGACGACATCACCTGCACGTCTGCCGGTGGCGATCACGGGCATGGGTATGCACACGCCGCTAGGCCATGACTTTCAGAGCGTCGCCGAAGCGTTGATGGCAGGCCGCTCAGGCATTCGCGAGATCGACCTGGTCGACTCTTCGCGAGCCCTGCGGCAGTTTGCCGCACCGGTCGATCCCATCCCCATCTGTGAAGGCCACAGCTCCCGCTCACTCGGCCGCGGCGAGGCGGCCCACGCCAGCCGGCTTGAGCAGCTCTGCGGGAGCGCAACGACAACCGCCTATCGAGCGAGTGGTCTGGCTACCCGCCCGGGCCTGCGTGTCGGCCTTGTGCTCGGCATCGGCGCAGAACAGCTCAAAACATGGGAGGCCGATTTTCTCGCCGGAGGCGATGCGGTCTTCGACGGAGCACGTCAGCCCTGCATTGCAGCACGCATCGGCCAGAGCCTCGGCCTCACCGGCCCCTGCATCACGGTTGCTGCTGCGTGTGCCTCGAGCGGTTATGCACTGGCGGTGGCCCATCGCTGGATCTCGTCAGGTCGTGTCGATGCCTGCCTCGCGGGGGGCGGCGACGTAATCAGCCCCCTGGCACTGGCAGCCTTCTACAACCTACGGGCACTCTCACGTCGGGATGACGACCCTGCCAAAGCATCCCGTCCATTTGACAAGGCCCGTGATGGGTTTGTGATGGGCGAAGGCGCCGCCATGTTCATGCTTGAACGGGAAATCGATGCCCGCAGCCGCACCGCTGCGATCCATGGCCTGCTCGCTGGAGCTGGAATGTCGAGCGATGCCTCACACATGGTGGCTCCCTGTGCAGAGCCCGCCGAAGCCACCCGCGCCATCGAGCGAGCATTGGCCGATGCTGGCGTGACACCCGATGCGATCGATTACGTCAACGCCCATGCTGCCGGCACACCAGTCGGCGATGCGGCCGAAGCCCTTGCCATCCGTCGTGCACTCGGTGACGCCGCTGACCGCGTCCCGGTCAGCTCCACCAAGAGCATGTCTGGTCACCTTGTCAGCGGTGCGTCTGCCTTCGAGGCGGTTGCCTGCCTGGCTGCTTTCGACCGGCAGTCGCTCCCTCCCACGATTAACCTCGACGATCCCGACGAGGCCTGTCCGCTCAACCATGTTGCTCACCAGGCGCGTCCGGCTCGTGTCCGCACAGCCTTGAGCAACTCCTTTGGGTTCGGAGGCTCCAACCTCTGCCTCGTCCTGAAGGCTGCCTGATACCTGTTCCCCGAAAGGAGTCACGGATGACGATCCTCACCACCGCCCCAGCACATTACGCCCCGCCGGCCACTGCTGCCGACCTGGCCAGCCTGCTTGAGCAGCTCGTCGCCGACTGGCACACCATCGAGCCTGCTCACAGCCACGAGGGCCTCCAAGGCCGTGTCTGTGACAATCATCGCTTTAACTTCCTCCTCTGGCATGAGGAAGACATCGCCCGTTCACGCGATGTGACAGACACCAAGATCGCCGAAGTGAAGCGGGCCATCGACGGCTACAACCAGGCACGCAACGATGCGATCGAAAAGACAGACGACTGGCTGGTGAATGAGCTGGCCGCCCGCGGGATTTCGGCCCCGGCTGACGCCCCGGCCTCCACGGAGACCCCTGGTGCAGCCCTCGACCGGCTCTCCATCCTTGAGCTGCGTCGCTACCACATGCAGGAGCAGCTGGAGCGGACCGATGCCACGCAGGAGCATCTGGAAAAGGTCGCCCACAAGATGGCGGTCCTCGACCTGCAAAGGACGCACCTCACCGAGGCGATCGACCGGCTCCTCGCTGAGATCTTTGCTGGCACGCGGCCACTGCGGGTCTACCGGCAGATGAAGATGTACAACGACCCCACGATGAACCCCTACCTCTACAAGGCCCGGCGGGCAGCGGCGTAGCAACCGCCCGCCGCGTGACGGTAGGCTTTGCGGGTCCCTTTCACGAAGGATCCGCCTCATGTTGCGTCGATATCGACTGTCGTTCGTTGCTGTCGCATTCGCCTGGTGCCTCGCTTCGGCGTGGGCCCTTCCGGAAGCGGTCTGCCAGGAGGTCGTCGCTGAAGCAGCGGCTGCGCCGGCGGCTGCAAAGGCACCATCGTTAGCAGAGACGATCGATACCAGGTTTGGGGTCGTGGTCGGCTACATGGCGTCGGTGCTCTTCTGGGAGCCGGTCCAGGCCATCCCCATTCCGCTGATCGTGCTGATCCTGCTGTGTGGATCCGTGTTCTTCACGATCTACTTCGGCTTCCTCAACATCCGTGGCTTCAAGCACGCGATCGACATCACCCGTGGTCGTTACGACAACCCGAACGACCCCGGCGAGATCTCGCACTTCCAGGCTCTCACCTCAGCCCTGAGCGCCACCGTCGGCCTTGGCAACATCGCCGGAGTCGCAGTGGCGATCCAGACCGGCGGGCCTGGTGCCGTGATCTGGATGATGCTGATTGGCCTGTTTGGGATGACGGCCAAGTTCAATGAGTGCACGCTCGCCCAGGTCTACCGCAAGGTGCATCCCGACGGCACCGTCGACGGCGGGCCGATGTACTACCTGGAGATCGGCCTGCAGCAGCGTGGGATTCCATTCCTCCTGGCCAAGGCCTTCGGACTGGTCTTCGCGCTGTTCTGCATCGGCGGATCCTTTGGCGGCGGCAACATGTTTCAGGCCAATCAGGCCACCTCGGCCATCCGTGGCATGGTCGGCAGTGCGTTCGGTGTGACCAGCGGTCGCATCGACTGGGCGATTGGAGCGGTGCTCGCCTTTCTCGTTGGCCTAGTGATCATCGGTGGCATCCGTCGCATCGGTCAGGTGACCGAGAAGATCATCCCGCTGATGTGCGGCATCTATGTCTTGGCCGGGCTGGTGATTCTGGCAATGCGAGCAGACCAGATCCCGGCGGCCGCTGCGTTGATTGTTCGGTCGTGTGTTTCACCGGAAGCTGCCTTTGGTGGCTTTATCGGCGTTCTCGTGCAGGGCATTAAACGGGCAGTCTTCTCCAACGAAGCGGGAGTCGGATCCGCAGCCATTGCACACGCCGCAGCCAAGACCGATGAACCCGTTCGCGAAGGCATGGTGGCGATGCTCGGCCCATTCATCGACACGGTGGTGATCTGCACGATGACCGCTCTGGTGGTCATCGTCAGCGGCGCCTACGCCGAGCCGGCTGCTGGCGAAGGGGTCGAGATGACCCGTTGGGCCTTCGCTGAAACATTCAGCTGGTTTCCGATCGTGCTGAACATTTCAGTCTTCCTGTTTGCCTACTCGACGATGATCAGCTGGTCGTACTACGGCGAAAAGGCCTGGCAGTATCTCTTCGGTAAGTCGCGAGAGGCTGTGATCTCCTACCGCGTCATCTTTCTTGGCTTCATCATCCTGGGCGCAGTCGCGTCACTGCAAAACGTGATCGACTTCTCTGATCTGATGATCCTTTCGATGGCTTTTCCCAACGTGATCGGCGGTATCATCCTCGCCCCACGGGTGAAGACCATGCTCAAGGACTACTGGGCCCGCTACCAGAGCAACGAGTTCACAACCTACCGCTAAGGCCTCGCATCACCCGCATTCTTCCGTGAGATCCCACCATGCCACTCTCCGCCAGCTGTGTGATCGTGCCGATCGACTTCTCTGAAGAGTCGCCCCGCGCGATTGCAGCCGCCCTGCAGTTTGTCGACTCCGACACCCACCTGCATCTGATCCATGTGATGCCGCCTCTGGAGACGATGTCACCAGGCTTCATCATGGGCAATCTCACCGACGACATCCGACGGCAACGGGTGCAGGAAGCCCTTGGCGAACTCGCCGCCGCCTCCAATGCCAGCGACGCCACCCTGGCGGTCGCGATCGGAACTCCGGGCTTGGAGATCGCCGACTACGCCCGCGCTCAGGCTGCCGACCTGATTGTGATACCGTCCCACGGCTATCAGGGTGTGAAGAGGCTGTTTCTCGGAAGCGTTGCTGAGCGTGTGCTCCGCCACGCTCCCTGCAACGTCTATGTGGTGCGTCGCAGCGATGCAGAGTAGTTCCGTAGATCGACTCACAGATCTTCGGAGAGGCCGACTACTTCTCGACCTTCTCATAGGTCACCAGCACATGACCACTGGCCGCAGCTGAGAAGAACTGTGTTGGCCGCTCTCCACCATCCATCGCCAGGCAGACCCGCCGGGTCTTTTCACCAAGTTCATAAATGCCTGGGTAGGTGCGGCCAACGTTGTTGCCATCGTTGGTTTCGGTGATCGTGAGGTCAACCGTCTTCGGGTTGGTTTCCTCGTCCACAAAACTCGTGCCCCGGGCGACCGTGTCACCATTCATCACGAGCGCCCAGTCGCCGTTGGGCTCATTGATGACCATGATCCGTCGCACATTTTCCGAGTCATCGAGCGTGCCATTGGCGTCAATGCTGATGACCTGCCAGGTTCCGGCCATCGCCTGATGGTCATTCGCCCGGGCTGCCGCTGGCAGCCCGACCAGCGATGCCATCGCGAGAGCAAAGGCTGCCGTCAGTCCACGACGAGAACAGATCCGCGCTGCAGAAGGAGTCGTGAGAGAAGCAGTAGACATGGAAAGACCTCCGCGGAAAAAAGACGGGCAACCTTGGCGCTCCTCCTACCATCGCACAGCCGAGCCCACGAAGCCAGAGTGGCCGAACAGGCGGGAGCGGGGCTACATTACCTTTACCTTTGGGACCACACAGCAGCGGCGGTCACCGCTGCACGCACACCCGCCCCCTCGCACAAGGAACCCTGCCATGCGGCATCTCTCACTTCTCGCCACGCTGATCGCATGCACGTTCGCGGCTCTTCCCATCTGCTCCGTTTCGGCAGAGGAGGCGACGGGCTGGCTGCAGTGGCGGGGCCCCAGTCGCGATGGGTTTGTGGAAGGGGCTGCCTGGCCTGATGAACTCACGGCCGACAGTCTCGAACAGGTCTGGCAGGTCGCCGATCTTGGCCCGAGTTACTCCGGACCTCTGCTGACCAGCGACCTGGTGATCATCACCGAGACCCGTGACGAGGCGACCGAGCATGTGCAGGCCTTCGACCGAGCGACTGGCGAGCTGCGGTGGGAGGTCTCCTGGGAAGGGGCGATGACCGTGCCCTTCTTTGCAGCCTCCAACGGCTCTTGGATTCGGGCCACCCCCTGCATCGACGAGGGCCGACTCTATGTCGCAGGCATGCGTGACGTGCTGGTCTGCCTCGACCTCGCCACCGGAGAGGAACTCTGGAAGGTCGACTTCGTGGAAGAACTGGAGACCCCGCTACCCAGTTTTGGCTTTGTCTCGAGCCCTCTGATCCGTGGCGGCTTTGTATATGTGCAGGCAGGCTCCGGCTTCGTGAAGCTCAACAAAGTCACCGGCGAGCGGGCCTGGGTCGCACTTGAGGATGGTGGCGGCATGAATGGCAGCGCCTTCTCGAGCCCCTATCTCACCACACTCAACGGTGAAGAGCAGATTCTGGTGCAGACACGAGATAGCCTCGCTGGCGTAAACCCAGACGATGGCGGCGTTCTCTGGAAGACACCTGTGGAGGCATTCCGAGGAATGAACATCGTCACCCCAACCGTCTTTGACGGTCGGGTGTTCACCACCAGCTACGGCGGCGGTTCATTCCTGTTCTCGGTCGCCAGCGGCAACGCCGAGAAGCCAGTCGACCTCGTCTGGCGGAACAAGGTGCAGGGCTACATGTCGACGCCGATCATCATCGACGGACATGCCTACGTGCATCTTCGCAACCAGCGATTTGCCTGCATCAACCTGGCCACCGGCGAAGAAGCCTGGATTACACAGCCGTTCGGTCGTTACTGGAGCATGGTGGCCCAGGGCGACAAGATCCTCGCTCTCGATGAGACGGGTGACCTGCGTCTGATCAAGGCTACGCCCGATGGCTTTACCCTGCTTGGCGAAACGAAAGTCACCGATCTCGAAAGCTGGGCACACCTCGCCGTTGATGGCAATCAGATCGCCATCCGCGACCTCGATCGGACCACACTCTGGCAGTGGAAGTAGGATCGGGCCGCAGAAAATCTATTCGCTACGTTCGGCTGCAGCGGCCATTTCCTCAGCGGTAATCACACCATCACCATTGCTGTCGACCCGCTGGGCCATCTCTTGCATCCGTGCGGGCACATCCGCAACAGGCACTTTTCCATCGCCATCACCATCGAGGAAGCGGAAGATTCGCATCGCTGTCTCTGACCGCGAGGGCGGGCCGTCGGAGTCTCCACCCTCAGGCCGTCTCCCATCCCGACGAGTGCCACCACGTCCTTCACCCGGCATCACCGTGGGACTGCCCTTGGGGACGGCGTAGTGGAAGTAGCCAATCATCATCTCATCCCAGGTCTGGTCACCCCAGCGAACCGTCTGCGTTGGATCGGGGTTGGCGAGGTTGGCTTCGCTGTTGTCAAAGGCGGCCTTGCAGTAGATCCGCGAGCCCGCGGGAATGGGCAGGGGGTCCGCGAGCGTGTAGTTCGTCTGCCAGTTGAAGTCGTAGGCCGGCACATCGAGCAGCACGTCACGGCTGTTATCGGGCTTCACCAGCTCGTAGCGAAACGCCTTCCCACGCAGGTGCATGTGAGGGCTCATTCCTAAGAGCAACGCGTCGGGCAGCCGCTCTGGAAGCATCGCCTCGACCTCATAGTTGCCGTCGTGCGGAGGAATCCGCAGCCCTGGCTGAACGGCGCTCGTCGTCACAATCTCGTGGGTGATCGTGTCGGGATCCTGAAAGACGATGCCGAGCCTGCTGTGATCGGTCTGTGCTGTCCCGATGGGCGTGTAGTGAATCTGGAAGATCAACTCGCTGCCGGCCGGAATCCGCTTGGCCATGCCGGGGGGATTCACATCCACCCGCGTCCCCGGGACGTAGCCCACCAGAAAACTCCTCGCGGCCTGGATGTTGCCTCGCTGTCCCTTGGGCCGCACGAAGCAGAGGATATGGTGCACGACCGCAGAGTTGCCGGGCAGTAGTTCGGCGGCCTCGATCCAGCGGTCTTCATCTATCTCAGGATCGACAACGTAGTACTGATAGCGGACGGCTCCCTCGGCCGGCACATCAATGGGCTCTGGGCTCACGTTGACGACCAGGTCAGGCTCACGGGGCAGCTGCCAGCCGGGCACCTTCTCCGGTAAGGCGGGCAGGTCGCCATGGTCTCCCTCGGGCGCTCCCGCCTCAGCCCAGTCGTAGAGCATCTGCTTCTCAACATCGCTCAGCGAACGGTCGTTGGAAAATGTGCCGAAGTCTGGGCTGGCATGCCAGGGGGGCATGCGACCTTCACGCACCACTTCCGCAATCATGTCGGCCCAGCCTGCAGCCTCTTCATAGTCCACCAAAGCGAAGGGCGCGATCTCGCCCTCACGGTGACAGGTCACACACCGCTGCGTGAAGATCTCCGCGATGCCGTTGCGGAAGGTCACCTGAGCATGCTCATCGACTTCCCTCTGGCGGCCGATGCGGCAGCCGACCGCCGTCGTCTGACGAATGCTGACAGGCTTACCGGCGAGCAGTTCTTCAAGCGATCCGCGGAGTTCCTGATCGGTCGCGGCATCGCGGATGTAGCCGATGCCATACTGATCATCGATCCGGCCGTGGTACTGCAGATTTCTCGAGGCATCAAACACAAACACCTCAGGCGTCCGCTCCGCTCCGAGCCGATCAGCAAGTTTGTTGCCCGCATCTTTGAGGACGGGAAACTCGATGGCATGACGCCTCGCAAACGCAGCAATCTCCGCATTGGAGTCCTGGCGGTTGCTCATCACCATCAAGAACGCAACACCGCGATCTGCATAGGCCTGCTGCATCTCGACCAGCCGGTCGGCATAGAGCTTCGCCAGCGGACACTCCGTCCCCATAAAGGCCACAACGAGCAGTTCTGCTTCGTCAAAGTCGGTGAGCGTCCACTCCCGACCCCGATAGTCCGCTACATCAATCGCTGTGAGCGTGGCTGTGAAGTCCGGAGCGGCAGTTGCTGTGGCCGCGGGGAGCAGGCCACCAACACGCAGAACCATTGCCAACACCAGGATCCGAAAACTGAGCAACCGCATGGAAACGTCCCCAGAAAAATGTCATCTGTGCATCCACTCAGTGTAGGCAACCGCTCAGCCGTCACCCACTCCAGAGAACGCCGCGAGACGGTCGTCCTGACAGCCCTGGCGGCCAACCCACTTCCTACGGTCGCGATTCTTGTTGGCTCGATCTGCCCCCCGTAAGATTGGCAAAGCTGGTGTGCCCCCGTAGCTCAGTGGATAGAGCGACGGTTTCCTAAACCGTAGGTCACAGGTTCGAGCCCTGTCGGGGGTATTTTCTTCGCACGAAACCACGTTTTCGGAGGGTCTGCCGTGCCTCGTTCTCCGGCATCTCGCAGAAGACATATGCGTGCCCATGAGCAGACTCGAGGAGTGCTTCGCGTGCTTGGGCCGATGGTGCTCGGAACTGGTCTGGTCTTCGCACTGATTGGGTTTGCCAGCTTCTTCAGCTCGTTTGGCAGTTTCTCGGGCCCTCCACGCTATTTCTGGTGCGCATTCGTTGGGCTGCCACTGACCGGCGTGGGAATGGGCATTACCAAGTTCGCCTTTATGGGAGCGGTCACTCGCTACGTGGCAAACGAGGTCACGCCCGTCGGCACGGATGTGCTCAACACGGTGGTGCGAGAGACCAAGGGGTCTTTACGCGAAGCGGCCGCCGCCGTCAGCTCAGGCCTTCGCGATGGTACCGACCTGCCTGGTGGAGACACCCACACCGCCTGCCCCAGTTGCGAATCAGCCAACGATCCTGATGCTCGCTATTGCAAAAACTGTGGCGAACCGCTGCAAAAGCCTGCCTGTCGTCACTGCGGCGACATTCCGGCAGTGGCCGCCCGTTTCTGTGACAACTGCGGCGAACCGCTCAGCTAGCGAGCGGTCTCTGACTACCGACGATCGCCTATCCAGGCTCACGCAGTCTGCCTGAATCACCTGTCTTACCGGTGTCGCTGGCAGATCCGTGTCTTTCCGGGCAATAAAACTGATCCGTAGAGCCCTCATAACCCGATGTTCCTCGTGTCAGCCGGTCGCCTCTTCGTGGTGCACGAAGACGCGGCTAACACTGCAACACAGCGTGTGTTGCAGAGCCACGAAGGAGCAAGCTACTGATCGCGTGCGACATTGGTCGCCAACAATGATTTCGACGCGTTTCGCCGGTCGTCACACGACGACTGGGAGCGGTTCGTCATCATTGGTCGTGAGGTAGCATGGAGTGCAGGCGGACTCTTCCGCATCCTTTGGGCTTTTCCCCTTCACTGACAGTGGTCGACCATTCTTCGCACGCGGTGCGAGTGCTTGCTCGAGGTTTCCTCGATGCGGAGCAAAGAAATGGCTACCACCACCTGCCATCGTGCTGTCGAACTCGCCGGGCGTCTCGGTGTCTGCCTCGTGCTTGTCCTGTTGACTGCACGACCAGCAACAGCCGTCACCCTCAACGCCTTCATGTATGGCGTCAACGACAATAACGAGATCTACGAAGTCAACCCGGTCGACAAGACATCAAACCTGCTACTCGCTTCAACGTCCGGCGTCATAGGCAGCACAGCCAACTCGGTGGGTTACGACGATGTACGTAACCAGCTGTTTTTCCTCGGCGCCAACAGCACTTTCAACTACTGGGCGCGGGCAACGAACGAAATCAAAGAGGTAACTGGCCTCACACGACAGTCCACGACAGACCCTTACAACGGCTGCTACTACAACGACGCGTTCTACTTCTTTGAAGGCAACACGAATGAGCTCAAGAAGGCCGTGTTGACCTATACCGGCACTGGTGAAAATGCGGTGCCGAGCGTGAGCAGCGTGGTATCGTATTCGATTGCTGGCCTGCAAAACGCTACTGGCGTGGACACCAACACGTTTGGTGATATCGCCATCGATACAGCCACCGGCACCCTTTACGCCTCAACCTCACGCGGCCGGTTCTACTCCATCGACCTGCAGAACCCAGAAACGTCGTTTCAAGAGATCGGTGCGTCGCAAGGGAACGACCGGTCGGTCGGGCTCCAGCTCTCGTTCGACCGCACAAACAACGTTCTCTATGGACAGCGATACGTCGACGGCACCTGGTACACGATTGACCGCACCACAGGAGTCGCAACACAGATTGTGGGACTCACGACGGTCTTCGACGGTGGCCACGGCTTCCGCGACCTCGGTGGGTCCGCTGTCGTCAACGCCGTTCCCGAACCGAGCAGCTTCGCGCTCGCCGCTGTAGGAATGCTCGGCAGCCTCGGCTACGTGAGCCATCGCCGCCGCATGAAGAATCGTCGCCAGCGAGCTGCACGGACATCCGAGTCGCTCGCGTCTGCCTGCTGATCCGCCTCGTGCCCGCTTACGCTGCTCGGTGTAACCGCGGAGCGGGCACATCGGCAGGGCTCGCTGCATCGACCTCAGCATCTTCGTCGTCGATATCCTCGGCATCTTCCGTGGCAAGTGTTCCCACAAGACCGTCGAGCACGTCCGGGAGGGCCGCGAACACATTCACAAAACCAAGGATCAACACGCCATGATGCGCACCGAGACGTGCCTCGCTGAGATCTGTCGAAAGGCTGTCATAGGCCTCATCGAGCCCACTGATCAGCAGAACAGCGCCCACAAAAAACTTCGTCCAGCAACTGTCCGCAAGGGCTCGAACACCCTTGCCGATTGCCAGATTGAACCGCTTGAGCAGCGATGGAGCGGGCTGTTGCTCGACGGGAGAAAGGCGGGGCATCCGATGAACTCCTTCGCAAGGTCCTGCACGATCATTGGGTTTGCCAGACGTTGAAAAGTCTCAATAGAGGCCGTGGCTTGCCAGGTCAACCGATCAACACCCAGCCCAACACCCAGCCTTCCCATCCCTCCCCGCCGCCGCATTCAGAAATACCCTCACAACCCTCCGCAGTTGAGGACGATCGATAGGAGAGACGTCCTCAGCCTGTTGGTTGCGAGGGAATGACACAGCGTGCTCCCCATCTCCGGCAAATCGCCCACCTTCTCTGTGGAGTGGTGGTGTGGATCACTGTCTGCGCAGGCGGAGCCATAGCGTCGACTGAGGCCGCTGCGGACAGCTCTGTGCTGACGTTCGCTGAGCCGCCAGCCGCTACAGCTGAACAGGTTCGGGAGGCTCTGCGAACTGATCCTGAGGTGCGGCAGATTCTCCGCGAAGAGGCCGAGCTGATCATGCTCGATCAGCTCGGGGGTATCCCGCGTCCTCGCTACATCCCCGCCACCGACTTTGCAGGCCCCAAGGGCTTGGAGGTCTACGCCCGCAAGAACCGGCAGGGCTTTCCGGTCGCGCTCTATCTCAGCGGCTTCATGCAGGTCCGCTGGTTTGAGTTTGCCCGCTCGGTCACCAGCTGGACGTCAGCCGCCCCGCTGAACCCACCAAATCCAAGCAGGACGAATCCCGTTAACAACATCAACACGTTTGAGATCAACCGCTTCTTCATCACCACCGAAGGCTATGTCTCCGACGAGGCCATTCCCTTTTCGATCTCACTCTTCGGCACAACCGACTACGGCAACAACTCCGCAATCACGCCACTGGGGAGTGTCGGCTACAAGTTCAACGATCACCTGTCAGTCTTTGGAGGCGTGACCTTCGTTGCCAGCACCCGTGAATGGTCAACGTCAAGCCGCTGGGTGATGGGCGTTGACCGCAGCATGGCAAACACCTTCTTTCGACCGAGCTATTCGCCAGGCGTTGAGTTCTCGGGTGACTTTCTTGATGGCGAGCTCACCTGGCGGGGCGGCGTCTGGAACTCCATCGATGGCTCACTCGCCGGCGTCAACCGCAACGGCACGTCCATGGCCTGGGCCGGCATCCTCACCTGGGAACCGTGGGGCAAGTTTGGACTTGGCTACTCCGACATGGAGATCCACGAGGAGGCTGCCTGGAGGATCGGCTGCAGTGGTGTGCACGCGCTCTCGCAGGCCGTGGAAGCCACCAACGGCAACAACCCTGAAGACACGATTGTGCGGCTCAGCGACGGCACGCCAATCGCCACCGCCGGTGCCCTCGGTCCCGGCTCGCAGGTCGATCAGTTCCGTCTACAGATGGCCACCATCGATGCCGGCTGGAAGTACCGCGGCACCGCAATCAACTTCGAGTACTACTGGCGGCTGCTCGATGATTTCGCCGGTACAGGCCACTTCCAGCAGCAGAGTCTGTTTGATCAGGGTGGCCTGGCTTACGTCTCATTCTGCGTGGTGCCGAGAAAGTATGAGATCTACGGTCGCTCCAGCGCCGTCACCGGCCTCTACGGCACCGGCCAGGAATACGGTGGCGGCTTCAACTGGTATCTCAAGAAGAGCCGGCAGAGCAAGCTGACGCTTGAAGCCCTCTACTACAACCGCAGCCCCGCCGACAACACGCTCTATCCCTATCGGGCGGGCTACAGCGGCACCGCCATCCAGAGCCAGATGCTGGTGGTCTGGTAAGGCCTTGCCCTGTGCTGAATCCTACGCATGCAACGCGTAGACACGCAGGTAGCCATTCGCCATGGCCACCGCCACGCTCTGTGCATCGGCCGCAAGCGCCATGCCGCGACCATTGGCGGGCAGCTTCATCGCATGAAAATCTTCGCTTGCGTCGGCCTTGAAGAACCGCAGCCAGCCACCGCCGCCACCACCCGCCTGGCCGATCCAGAACCCCTCGGGATGCCAGGCCACGCCCCAGCAGACACCGTTGCCGGCTCCCTTCCCCTCGAGCTGTTTGAGACCAGCTGCCTGGGCAGCGGTCTGTTTGTCTGCCTCAGTCGTGTTGTCGCTTTCAGTCGGCTCGGCAGGCTGGTCCCAGTCAACTACCACGATCACCGGCGTGCCGATGCCCGCAAAGGCGTTGCTGACCTTGGTAATGCCACCGACTGCGAGCTGACTGCCATCCGCGTTGAAGCCGATCGAGCGAGCTCCGCCGATCTCGGCTCGAAACGTCGTGTCGTACTTCCAAAGCGCATCAGCCGTGACGATGTCTCGACGCAGCACGCCAGCCACTGGATCCCACTCTTTGATCACACCTTTAAGATCACATGAGACCACTGCCGTGCCATCGGGCCGCCAGGCCACCTCGTAGACATGCGAGGCATGTCCCGGCAACACCGCCAGCTCGCGGCCTTCTGCAGCGTCCCAGATACGCACCAGGTTGTCGTTGCCGCAGCTGGCCAGCAGCTTTCCGTCAGGACTAGCCACCACCGAGCGGACCCAGCCCTGATGCGCCTCAACCACACGCACGAGCCTGGGCTTCTCTTCCCGCACATCAAACCAGACCAGCCGACCGTCGTAGCCTGCCGTGATCACGGCGTCTCCATCAGGCAGCACGGCCATCGACTTCACCCACGAGTCGTGCCCGCCCTCCAGTGGCGTCACCGTGGGCTCTGTTCCCTCACCTGCAAGCAGAAGCTTCTGAGGTGGCGTGTTTTCCGCTGAGAAGTAGATCGCCTTTCCATCAGGGGCATAACGAACCGCAAGCAGCGGACGGCCGTGCTTGTATTCGAGCGTCTGATGTGTCTTGGTGGGGTCGATCATCGCGGTCTTCCAGGGCGTGTGGGTTCAGGAGCACTCAGGCCAAGAGTTCATCGATCGGCCCCTTGGCCGGATCGGCAATCGGATGGTCACGGCCAGCCACATGGAAATCGCCGAGCGAGTCGACGCCAATCGCCTGCAGAATCGTGTGGAACACATGCCCATGGTCGACGGCACGGTCTTCAACAGCGGTGCCGTCGGCGTTCGTGCGGCCGATGATGCCCCCCGACTGCACACCCGCTCCTCCCATCACGATGCTCCAGGACGTGCCCCAGTGATCGCGACCATAGCGGTCGTTGATCCGCGGCGTGCGACCAAACTCACTCATCACGCAGACAAGCGTGTCTTCCAGGAGACCTCGTTCGGTGAGGTCGTTGACCAGGGTCGCAAAAGGCCGGTCAAACTCGCCGAGCTGCTCGATGTGGAAATCGAAGTTCTCAAAGTGCGTGTCGTAGTTGGAATGATTGACCTGCACGAAGGGCACCCCTCGCTCCAGTAGCCGACGGGCAAGCAGGCAGTGCTGGCCAAACTCATGGCTGCCGTAGCGATCGTGATCGCGGACCGACTCCTTGGTCACATCAAACACCTCTCGCTGATCGAGCAGGTCGAGTGCCTGGTCATAGGAGAAGGTGTAGGCATCGGTATCGGCGGTGCGACGGCGGCCAGCAAACCGGTCGTTAAACCGGCTTCGCAGGGCAGCTCGGCGACGATCGTCCTCGCCGGTGAGTCCATCGGGACGGGCCGTGTATTCCGGTGGCTTGCCATCGTTCATCGCCACTCCGGCAAACTGCGGGCCAAGGTAGGCGGCACTGCCGGGCCCAGTGCCTGCACCACGGATCAGGATGTGGCCGGGCAGTGAAAAACCCGCCGGCGTGGAGGTCTTCGCGACCACCGCACCGAGTGAGGGGTAATCCAGGGGCGCCGGCTGATCGCGACCGCTGATCATCTCCCGCTGGCCACGGCCATGATCACCATTCTTGGTGTCGAGACTGCGGATGATCGAGAGGCGGTGCATCTGCTTGGCAGTGTGCGGCAGCAGTTCACTGATGTGCGTGCCGGGCACACTGGTGGGAATCGCACGAAAGGGCCCACCGGTGTCGGTGCCTGGCTTGGGATCCCAGCTCTCAAGCTGGCTCACCCCACCATGCAGAAACACCACCAGCACCCGTTTGCTACCTCGCTTCACGGCCTCGGCAAGAGCTGGTGTCGCCGCCAGACCGCCACACATTCCTAGGGCTCCGGCCCCCATGCCACCAAGCAGACGCCGCCGAGAGAGGGCGTGTTCAACACTGCGGCAGGCTGGATCAGCAGACATGCGTGAAGTCCTTTCGTGGGAGTGCCGCGATCCGCCGAGCGGGCAATGCGGCAGACAAAACCCTTAGTGCTGAAAACGGAACTCGGTGCTTGAGAGCATCGCCCAGATCAACTCGGCCACCGCCTGCGGCCGCTCTTCAGTCGGTCGCCCCAAAAACGCAGCCACATCCGCCTGCTCTGCTTCGCTCGCCGGTCGTGAAAAGATCGCCAGACAGACCTGATCGGCCGCCTCGGCAGGTGCACACGCGATGAGCCGGGCAGCGAGGTTCTCCCCTTGAGGAGCCAGCTCGCTCGACACCTGTGAGGCATTCCCTAGATAGAGCGCCTGGTTGAGGGTGGCCTGAAAGCCTTCCACGAGTGGATCGGCATAGAGCGAGGCGAAACTGCCGAGCACGCCGCCCGCCTGCTTGAGAAGTTCCGCTTCGATCGCCTTTTCGCGAGCGACATCCCGTTCTGCATCCACCGCCTCCGTCACCGAAGCTGGTGGCTTCTTCTCAATCGCAGCCACCGCGGCTGCTTCCAGCCGAGCGAGTCCACCGGTCGCCTGCAGCAACGAAAACGCGAACTGATCAGGGGAGAGCGGCCGCAGTCTGGCCACCTGAAGGTTCTCGGTGAGCCGCGTCACGACCGAGTCCCAGAGCTGCTCTGCGGCGACCACATCCACTTCCCGCAAGCCGCTGAGCCGGAGCATGTCGTCGGCG
>Ga0182090_1068770_pt1 | contig 36521 bp, 30 predicted proteins | sample 041ome_24_FD_127767 | JGI IMG/M metagenome (GOLD analysis project Ga0182090, IMG submission 127767) | Metatranscriptome of coastal salt marsh microbial communities from the Groves Creek Marsh, Georgia, USA - 041408BS metaT (Metagenome... | ecosystem: Environmental > Aquatic > Marine > Intertidal... | reverse complement strand
GTTTCTGCGTCGTTGCTTCTTCCATTACATTCAGTTTCCTGATCGAGCCACGATGCAGGAAATTGTTGATGTCCATTACCCCAAGATCAAACAGGATCTGGTCAAGGAAGCCATGGAAATCTTCTTTGATGTTCGCAAGGTACCTGGCTTGAAAAAGAAGCCCTCGACTTCCGAGCTGATCGACTGGTTGAAGCTGCTGATGGCCGATGATATTCCGGAGGAAATCCTGCGCAATCGTGACACCTCAAAGGCGATCCCGCCGCTGTATGGCGCCCTGGTTAAAAATGAACAGGATGTGCAGCTACTTGAGCGGTTAGCATTTATGAACCGTCGCCAGCAAAATACGGGCGGCAGCGGCCCACAAAAAGGTTAAGCAACCATGTTGATCAACTTTTTCCTGGCATTGAAAAATGCGCGAGTGCCAGTCTCCATTACGGAGCTGTTGCATTTGCTGGATATTCTCAAAGCGCGGCTGGTCTATGCGGACATTGATGAGTTTTATTACTTGAGCCGAATGGCGCTGGTCAAAGACGAGCGCCACTACGACAAGTTCGATCGAGCATTTGGTGCCTACTTCAAAGGCCTGGAGGATCTGTCCGGTATGCTGGCGGCAATGATCCCGGACGAATACCTGCGTCGCGAGTTTGAAAAATCCCTGACCGCGGAAGAGCTGGAGAAGATCAAATCGTTAGGCGGTTTGGAAAAACTGATCGATGAATTCAAGCGTCAGGTTGAAGATGCGGCCCGTGGTGAAGGTAAAGACAAGAACAAGGAAGGCAAGGGTCGAGACGGCAAGGGCGATGACGGCGAAGACCGCAACGGCAAGAAGCGCCGAGGCAAGCGTAACTGGGATAAACGCGACTATAAGACCTACGATGACAACGTCGAGCTGGGTACGCGTGGCATGAAGATCTCCCTGCGTCGGTTGCGTAAACTCGCTCGAACCGGGGCTGATGATGAATTCGATATCAGTGGTACTATCGACAAGACTGCCAAGAACGGCGGCATGCTCGATATCCTCATGCGCCCGGAACGACGGAATACGGTCAAGGTGTTGCTGTTTCTGGATAACGGCGGCTCGATGGATGCTCACGTCAAGGTGTGTGAAGAGTTGTTCTCGGCCGCGCGATCAGAGTTCAAGCACCTGGAGACTTTCTACTTTCATAACTTCATTTACGATGGAGTCTGGAAGCAACACAATCGGCGAATGAACGAACGGCTTGATACCTTCGATATCATGCACAAATACAGTCACGACTATAAGGTAATTTTTGTTGGGGACGCCACCATGGCACCCTACGAGATCACCCATGCCGGTGGCAGTGTTGAGCACTGGAATGAGGAGGCTGGTGCCATCTGGATGCAGCGTATGCTCGACACCTATGACAAGGTTATCTGGATCAACCCTACGCCGGCAGATACTTGGGAATACTCAAACTCTGTGGCTCTAACCAAAAAGTTGGTAGATGATCAGATGTACCCTTTGACGATTCGCGGAATCGAAGAGGGTATGAACTACCTGTCGAAATAAGTACCAGGTAACTGATGCTGATCAGTGACTTCAAAAAAAACCCGGGCTTGTCCCGGGTTTTTTTTGCCCGCAACATGGGCTGATTTACTGGACGTTGATTAAACTGTGAATGCCGATCGCAAAACGCGGTGAGAGGAAAACGAGAGTAGTGTAGTAAAGGTGAGAAAGTAAAGGTGAGAAAGTAAAGGTGAGGGGTGGTTATGCAACAGATAACGGGTTGCCAGTCGCAAATAGTCAGCTGCTACAATTACAAAGAAGATACCGCCGCTTTCAGCGGCCGTGCAGGCCGGCTTGGGTTGCTGGACGTGATGCACGGATATGCCGCAAAGTAATCCCGGTGAGCTGGCGCCAACTGTGTACGTCAATATTCTGGTGTATAACCTTGCTGAGAACCACTATCCCGCCGGACCTGTCCCTCTGGACACGGCGACTAATGCCTTCCGTGATATTCCCATTGCACCGCCTGTTGATTAATCGAGTAATTGACCCGGCGGATCAACATAAGCCAGATTCTTGACTTCTGCGTGACAGTGTTTCACATTGCTCGAAATGATCACTTAGGTGCAGAAGATGAGCAATGTTGACAGTACGCCGTTAGACCGCCTCGACGTATCCCGTCCTGAACTCTATCGGGATGAGCAATGGCAGGCCTACTTTGCACGTCTGCGTAAAGAGGAGCCAGTCCACTATCTGAAAGACAGTGTCAATGGTTCCTTCTGGTCTGTGACTACGCACGATCTGATCAAACAAGTAGACACCAATCATACAGTTTTTTCTTCAGAGGTCGGCGGCATCACTATTCAGGACCTGAAAGAAGACGACGAGAACCAGGTCCCCATCGAAAATTTCATCGCCATGGATCCGCCACGTCACGATGATCAACGCCGCACAGTGTCACCGTCAGTCGCGCCGAGCAATCTGGCTAATTTTGAACCGCTGATTCGTGAGCGGGTAATCGATATTCTTGAGCATCTGCCTGTTGGTGAACCGGTTAACTGGGTTAAAGAGGTGTCAGTTGAGCTCACCGCACGGATGCTTGCAACGCTGTTCGACTTTCCCTATGAGGACCGTCATAAACTCATATATTGGTCAGATATCACCACAGATGTTCCTGAGCTGACGGGCAATGACGGGGTAGACATGGAGGCTCGAACTGCTGGCCTAATGGATTGTGCCCAGACTTTCATGCAACTATGGCACGAGCGGTCTGCGGCACCGCCAAAATTTGATCTGATTTCGATGCTGGCGCATGGTGAGAAAACGCGAGATATGACTGAAAACCCCATGCTCTTTCTCGGCAATGTATTGCTTCTCATTGTTGGTGGTAACGATACCACGCGCAACAGTATTAGCGGTGGAGTGCTTGCGTTGAACCAGTTTCCGGATCAGTTTCAGAAGTTACGAGAGAATCCGGGATTAATCCCCAACATGGTAGCTGAAATGGTCCGTTGGCAGACCCCGGTCATTCATATGCGTCGTACGGCTATGCAAGACTTTGATTTGGGTGGCAAACGAATCAAAGAAGGGGACAAGGTTGTTATGTGGTACCTTTCCGGCAACCGCGATGAGTCGGTGTTCAGTGATGCTGATAAGTTGATCATTGATCGACCTAATGCTCGAGCTCATGTAGCCTTTGGTTTTGGTATACATCGCTGTATGGGTAATCGTCTGGCGGAGATGCAGCTGCGGGTACTCTGGGAAGAAATCATGAATCGCTTCAGTCATGTCCAGCTGGCCGGCGACGTGGTGCGGCTGCCTAATAACTTCATCCGTGGTATCAGCGAAGTGCCGGTCATCCTGCGACGTAAATAACTCGTCGCTGGAGCATCTCATTTGGCTGGCTGGATTTCCCTGGATCAGCTGCAGAAAACCAGCTCGAAAAAAGTCCTGGATCTCGACCGGTCAATTCGTGACAGTGCAATTCGTGACAGGGCAATTCATGCCAGGGCAATTCATGACAGGCTAGGAGCAATGCTGTATTCGAGCAATACTGTCGTACTTAAGAAGGAAGACACAATATGTTGATTGAGCCTGCGCTGGATCCTGATTACTTTGATCACTTTGACACGATACCGTTTCACCAATATCTGGGCTTGACGCTGGTCGAACGCAGAGATGGATATGCGCGCCTGCGCTTACGAAAAACGGTGACGACGCCCACAGGTATTGGCGGTAGCGTCAATGGCGGAGTGATAGCCACTATGATAGATATGGCGACGATCCCGGCTGTTTTTACTGGCCTGTTACCAGGATCGTTACCGGCCGGCACGGCCGACTTGCAAGTCACTTACCTGCGTCAGGCCCATGGAGAATATATCGACGCTGAGGCAATAGTCATAAAACGAGGTCGTCAGCTTTGTAGTATTGAAGTCAGTGTTACTGATGATGAGGGTCGATTGTGCGCCAGAGGGCGCGTTTTGTATGCGTTGCGTAGCGCTCCGGTCTAGTGAAGTTGTTAGTAGTGATAAACTTCGATTAGCTTTCGGCAGAAGTCCGATCGGGCCCTGAATCACCCAAGGAGAAATTCGCTGACCACTGCGTGTAACTCGTTTCGGCGATTCTCCAACAGCAGCGAATGCGTGCCTCGGCCTATAATAGTCAGGCGCTTGCTTGGAGCCTTGTCTAGCTGAGAGAAAACGATTTGGCATTGCTCTGGCGTTGTCTCTCGGTCTCGGTCTCCCACCACGATCAGCGTCGGCGCCTGGATTTTTTGAGGTGAGTACCAAGAGCTCGCTGTGGCTGAAAAGTGCATGAAATCCTTGATCACGCCAGTGGGCGCGCGCAGAGCCTGCGACTGCTTCGTCACCACCCATGGATCACTGGCCAACACCGTTTGACACCAGTGCTCGACTCGAGCGGGTGGAACTATAGCGTCCATTTCCGCCTGGCTGAGGCCTTGCGCCCAACGCTTGCTGGCGGCTTCGGAGTCGACAAGGCGATAAGCACCTAGCGTGGTAGGCGCAAGACCTGAAGTGGCGCCAGCTTTGACCCACAGGGCGCCGTACAAAACCAGCTTACTCACTGTTTCAGGTTGTTCTCCTGCAAAAGTGCCGGCGATAGCGGTACCCCAGGAGTAGCCTATAAGATTCAGTGCCGGCAGTTGCCGTAAGTCGCGAATAAAGGCCATTGCGCGGCTGACATCGTCGACGGCCGTGCGGGTATCGCAGATGGGCGGGTGGTTTTCGGCTGGCTCATCCATTGCACTGGGGCGGTCCGCTTTACCGTAGCCCAGAAGATCAATGCACCAGGTGTCAAACCCCTGTTGTGCCAGCTGATCCATCCAGGAAACACCCTCGATCGCATAGTCAAAGGTCAGACTCGATGCGTAGGTTGCACCGTGAACGAACAAGACAGTACCTGCGGCATTGGCTTGCGAAAGGTCAGACCTGCGCTTGTTTCTCAGGTAGAAACGGTAGCCTGGTTCGACACTGGCGATTCGATGTTCAGTCTGAATGATATTAGCCATGGGTTCGCCTTTCGACTATCAGTGTCTTACTTTACCCCAGGGTGGTCCCTGATTCACAGAGTCGATGGTGCGCAAGCCTCGATAGCTGAATTTTTGCACACGCTTGCCTTCGTAGGTCTCGGTCATAAAGATGTTGCCTTGCGAATCAGTCGCCATGTTCTGATCGGCAAAAAACTGTCCTGGCTGTCGGCTGCCATCACCGAAGCGGGTGAGTATGGCCATGGACTCGCGGTCCAAAATGTAGGCCTTCACGTGTTTGCCATCCGCCAGATAAAGAAACTGTTGACCGGAATCTCTCGAGAACGCGATATCCCATACTTAACCGTCACCCAGCGTCATAGGGGCGATCAATTTTTCAGTCACGAAGGTACCATCGGATTTGAACACCTGAATTCGATCATTGGCGCGATCACAGACATAAACCAGGCCGTCCATAGCGGATTCGGCGCAATGGACCGGATTGCGAAACTGCTGCGCTAAAGGCTTGGCGGGATTTTAGCGGCCCAGGTTAGTATCGTTCGGCGTGTTGTCATAGGCCGCCCAAAATCACTTAAAAGCGCCACTGTCAGCGTCAAGGACTACTACTCGCTTATTCGTATAACTGTCGAAGACGTACGCCGCATTCGCTTTGGTATCAAAGGAAACCTTTGCCACTCGCCCAAAATACTCAGTACTGAGGCTGTTACCGGGCTGGCCAGGAATACCAATCTGCTGCAGGAACCTTACAGTCGGGTAGCCTTGTTATCACGGCGTAGGCTGGCGATCACCGATCCTGATTCCAGGATCACCAGCACGCTGGTCACCAGAATAACGATGTCGATAGTCACCAGCAGGTAATTGTCCTGTTGCCAGTACTCGATCAGTTTGATCACACCAGCATAGAAGGAAGTGAACAGGACAAATATCATGGGTATCAGGGTATACCGAGCCGGTCGTCCCAACCGAATCAACATTACCGAGATGACCAATAAGGTCATGGCAGCGAGAATTTGATTGGTTGAGCCAAATAGCGGCCAGATGATCATACCCCCTGAGCCGCTGCTGCCGCCGGCACCAAAAGCCAGCAGCAGGCAGGCAGTCACGGCCAGCAGGGTGGCAACTATGCCATTGTCGAGTAGTGGTATGCGATAGATGGCACCCCATTCCTGAATGATATAGCGCTGCAGCCGAACGCCGGAATCCATAGTGGTGCCAGCAAACAAGACCACCATGACCGCCAGCAGGGTTGTCGCGAGACTTGTTGGCAATCCCCAACCCTCATGAACCAGGTTCGCGCCGCCCTGAATAAAGGCGCCGGCGCTACCACTGCCGAAGTGCGAGTAGAGAGCATGCCACTGTTCCGGAGTTGCGGCATACGCAACTCCGCTGACTGCGACGATGGTGATCAGGGCCAGCGTACCTTCACCGACAGCGCCAAGGTAACCCACGAAGCGAATATCAGGCTCTCTGTCGACCTGTTTGGAACTGGTCCCTGAGGCAACAATGCCGTGAAAACCAGAGACTGCTCCGCAGGCGATGGTGACGAACAGCAGAGGCAGGATGGAAGGGGTGTCCTGGTTGATCTGCGTATTGAATGCCGGTGCGGATATATCCGGCATAAACAGGAATACAGCGCCATAGAGTAGAAACAGGCCAACAAACAATTGCAGGCCATTAATAAAGTCTCGCGGTTGCAACAATGCCCAGACCGGCAACATGGAGGCGATGGCTGCGTAAGCAAACAGGATCAGTATCCACCAGGCATTGGCCGACAAACCTGCCATCTCTGCAGGCAGAGACAGAGGCACGGCGTCCCCAAGGTAGATTGAAAAGTACAGGGCGGCCACACCGGCAACGGATAGCAGAGCAAGATTGATTTTGCGGCGGCTCAGCTGACCGATAAGCAGCGCAACTAGAATAGCCGACCAGGCAGGCAACACGGCGCCTGGATTATTAATAAAAGCGTTAGCAATGACCACGCCAAACACCGCATTCACCATTAGTAGCACCAGAAACACCACAATCATAAACAAAGCGCGAGTGCGACTACCGATAACGGTCTCTGATAGGGCGCCCATGGACACCCCCTTATGACGGTTACTGGCCCACATGGCGCCGGCATCATGTACGCCGGCGAAGAAGATAGTCCCGAGTGTCACCCAGGCTACAGCTGGCACCCAACCCCAATAGACGGCAATTGCCGGGCCGACAATCGGCGCAGCCCCAGCCACAGAGGTAAAGTGATGCCCCCACAGAACAAATTTGTTAGTCGGAACAAAGTCAACACCATCAGCGAGTTCATGGGCCGGCGTGATAAAATCGGGGTCCAGTTTGAAGATTTTCTCAGCAATAAATTTTGAATAGACGAACCAGCCGAAGAGCATGCCACTCAGGCCAAGCAGAACGATCATTATAGATTGCATAGTCAGTACATCGGTCAATCAGGTTGAAGCCAAGAATAGCCTGATGCCCTGCAGAGAGCCAGTAACTGTTGCGAGCGCTGATTGCTTTGCGGGCCTCAATAGTGAGAAAGTGAGGAGATTAAAAAGCAGTGATTTCGATTAAGTGGCCTGCGATTGATGTGACGACAAGTACCGATGACGATAACTAATGAAGGAAGGACGATATGTTGAGGGTGATAAACCTTTCAGCTCGACTCACGCTGCAAAGATACTGGGTGATTCTGCTTTTGGCGGGTCTCGCCGGCTGCGGTGACAGCAACCTGAGCGGCGAGGGAAAGTCTAGTCAGGTGACGGAGGACTTGGGTCTCGAGGCTGTGCTGTCGAACGATGTTGCGTCTGTCTCGGTGAAGGCTGATCTCGTGCTGCGAGGTGGCAAGATTGTTACTCTTGACGACACCTTGCCTGAGGCGACGGCGATCGCCATCAACGGATACTTAATCTCCGCGATTGGTGACGATCTGGAAATAGACGCCTATGTGGGTCCCGACACGAAGATCATAGAGCTGAATGGCCGCCTGGTCACCCCCGGCTTCATCGAAGGTCATGGGCATTATATGAGCCTGGGTAGAGCTCGCCAGATTCTTGACCTGAGTAGCGCGAAAAACTGGCAGGAAATTGTTAACAAGGTGGCTACAGCGGTGGATAAGGCCGAGCCAGGTGAGTGGATCTTCGGGCGTGGCTGGCACCAGGAGAAGTGGGATAGTCTGCCGGCAAAGCAGGTAGACGGCGTGCCGCTTAATGATGCGCTGAATGAGGTGGCGCCGAAAAATCCGGTCTACTTGGGGCATGCCAGCGGCCATGCTGCATTTGCCAATGACGCAGCGCTGAGAGCAGGCGGCATCGATGACAAGACACCGGATCCTGACGGCGGTACGATCGTCAGAACGGCAGAAGGCTTAGCCACCGGGCTGCTGCGAGAAAATGCGCAGGACATCGTCGAGGCGGCGGTTGATGCATACCAGGCTCGACTCAGTCCGGAGGAGAACGACCAGTTAATGCGAGAACGGGTAGCCCTTGCGGCTCAGGAAGCCTTGTTTTTTGGTGTGACCTCCTTTCATGACGCTGGCGCATCATTTGCGACAATCGATTTTTTGCAGAAACTTGAAGCCAGCGGTGAACTGCCAGTACGGCTTTATGTCATGGTCAGAGGAGAGTCAAATGAGAGAATGGCTGAGAAGCTACCAGACTATCTGCAGGTCGCTGAAGGCAATGATTTTCTGACTGTACGCTCCATCAAGCGCCAGATAGATGGAGCACTTGGTGCCCATGGTGCCTGGCTACTGGAGCCTTATGACGATATGCCGACCACTTCAGGTCTCGTGTTGGAGCCCGTCAGTGAGATTGAAAGGACAGCCGAGATAGCGGCGGCCAATGGTTTTCAGGTCAATACCCACGCTATCGGAACGCGCGCAAACCGTGAGACGCTGGATATTTATGAGCGTACCTGGAAGAAGCTGGGCATCAGTGGCCAAGACCTGCGTTGGCGAGTGGAACATGCGCAGCATATTCACCCGGAGGACGTGCCAAGATTCGGTCAACTCGGCGTCATCGCCGCCATGCAGGGCATTCACTGTACCTCTGATGGCCCTTGGATTCCAACTCGACTGGGCGCTGATCGGACTCGAATAACCTCTTATCCTTGGCGCGATCTCATCAACACTGGTGCTGTGATCGCCAACGGCACGGATGTCCCTGTTGAGCCGATTAGCGTGATGGCCTCTTTTTACGCCTCTGTGTCGCGCATGACCAATCAGGGCGAGCGCTTTTTTCCGGAACAGACCATGACGCGGATGGAAGCCTTGAAGAGCTATACCCTTAACAATGCCTATGCGGCGTTTGAAGAAAATGTGAAGGGCAGTCTGACAGTCGGTAAATATGCAGATATCGTCGTGTTGTCACAGGATATACTGACAGTACCAGAGCCGCAGATACCCTTGACCGAGGTAGACTATACCATCGTCGGCGGGCAGGTGAAGTTTGATCGACAGGTAAAACAGGTGGCGGCAGGAGAATAAGTGCTAATGGTCAGAGATATAGGGTTTAAATCTGTCTTTCTAAGCGTTTTTGCTGGCCTGCGCGGCCTGGCTTTGCTGGGGCCTTTGTTACTGGCGCCAGCCAGTTATGCGGAGCAAGCACTGCTAACGCCCTATACCACAATTGAAAATTGGGCAAAGTTGCCTGCCGGTCGTCAGTGGGGCGCCAGCAGTGCTATCTATCCGACGCGAGATGGCCAGCATATCTGGATTGCCGAGCGCTGCGGCGCCAACTCCTGTGTCAACAGCGACCTGGACCCGGTGATGTTGTTTGACGCTGATGGCAATCTGGTCACCAGCTTCGGCGCCGGCCTGTTTGCCTGGCCCCATGGTATGTATGTCGATGCGGATGACAATGTTTGGGTTGCAGATGCCGTGGGTTATGACGCGGTGCCAGCGGGTATCGGCCACGTGATCTATAAGTTCAGTCCCACCGGCAAGTTGCTGCTGACCCTTGGCAAAGTCGGCGAGGCCGGATCTTCAAAGGAGGCGTTTCGCAAACCGTCGGATATGTTAGTCGCACCTAATGGCGACATTTTTGTTGTCGATGGCCACGGTTCAGCCGCTGGCGAAGCCGTCAACAATCGTGTGTTGAAGTTCTCCGCGACTGGCCAATTTATTACCGCCTGGGGATCCGCCGGTTCAGGCCCGGGCGAGTTCAACGATCCACATGCCTTGGCCATGGATTCGACGGGACGGTTGTTTGTCGGTGATCGTGGTAATAGCCGAATCCAGATCTTCGATCAAGCTGGTCAGCATCTGGCCACCTGGACCCAGTTTGGACGTCCCAGCGGTCTGTTCATAGATGCAGAAGACCAGCTTTATAGTGCCGATTCAGAGTCGAACTCGACACGCAATCCGGGTATGAAGCGGGGAATTCGTATTGGTAACGCGCTCACAGGCGTCGTCTCAGCATTTATTCCGGACCCCGAGATGGACCAGGATGGAACTGGCACCAGCGGCGCTGAAGGCGTCGCGGTAGACGCGAGAGGTAATGTTTATGGCGCTGAGGTGGGGCCCCGAGCAATCAAGAAGTATAGTAAATCGACGCCCCTCAAACTGGTGCCGGCAAACGCCCGTGGCCAGTAAAGCCCCTGCGGCCGATAAAGCCCCTGTAACGAAATAGTAAAAGGTAATTTCATGACGTTGGCATTGGGCATTAATTTAATCGTTATCACAGCACTCGTGTTCCTGCTGATAAGACTGCAAAAAATCGGCGTTTCCCTCTCCCACCGAGTCCTGCTGGGCCTGGTTATTGGGGCTTTGCTGGGCGTTGTGCTGCAGGCAATTTATGTCGACTCGCCAGCCCTGATCGAGTCGACGCTGGCGTGGAGTAATGTTATTGGCAGTGGTTATGTGAGTCTGCTGAAAATGATCATTATGCCACTGATTCTGGTGACCATGGTGGCTGCGGTGGTCCGTATGGAGGCGGTGGTAGCTTTGGGCAAAATCGGCAGTCTGGTGATTGGCCTTCTATTAGGCACGACAGTCATTGCTGCACTTGTCGGTATTGCCGTGACGAATCTCTTTGGACTGACCGCTGAAGGTTTGACCGAAGGCGCCCGTGAGTTGGCGAGGGCGGAGGTGCTGGTGGCGCGACAGTCAAGCGTGGCAGATTTGGCGCTCGGGGAAATCCTTCTCAGTTTTATTCCGCAGAATATCTTTAGTGACCTCGCCGGCGCTCGACCAACCTCGATTATTGCGGTCGTGATTTTCGGCATGCTGGTGGGACTCGCGGGACTGCATCTCACCAGTGACAGCCCGGCGCAGGGTGCAGCCTTTCGATCAGGGGTCGAGACCCTGCAGGCCCTGGTGCTGCGTCTCGTCAGAATAGTGATCAGCCTGACACCTTATGGGGTTATGGCTCTGATGCTAAAGGTCACAGCGACCTCAAACGGTGCAGATATTCTGAGTTTGCTGGGGTTCATTGTTGCGTCATACCTGGCTATTGCCATCATGTTTGTTGTCCATGGTGCATTAATCGCACTCACAGGTGGCCATCCCGTAGATTATTTTAAAAAGGTCTGGCCGGTACTGACTTTTGCCTTCACCTCGCGCAGTTCGGCGGCGACGATTCCGTTGAATGTCGAGACTCAGATCAAAGGTCTGAATGTTGCCAGTCCCATCGCGAATCTCTCCGCCTCCTTCGGCGCATCCATCGGCCAGAACGGTTGTGCGGGGATTTATCCTGCCATGTTGGCCGTCATGATAGCGCCGACTATGGGTGTCGACCCACTTGACCCCATTTTCATCCTCACGCTTCTGGGTGTCGTTGCCATCAGCTCATTCGGCGTCGCGGGTGTCGGTGGCGGTGCGACTTTTGCAGCCCTGATTGTCCTGCCGGCGATGGGCTTTCCGGTGGCACTGGCCGCCCTGCTGATCTCCATTGAACCCTTGATTGATATGGGACGTACTGCCTTGAATGTCAGCGGCTCCATGACGGCCGGGCTCATTACCAGTCGTGTCCTCAACATGCGAGAGAGCGACCAGGTGGCAGGCACAGCTGGTGGAGAATCGAGGGAGACGTGAGCATGTCGAGCCCCCTATCTCGTCGACAATTTCTCGCGCTGGTGGGTGCGGCGGGAGGCTCTGCCGCGCGCCGGTGATGAGATCATCATTCTGGAAGCGTCGAACCGAGTGGGTGGGGGCAACCTGACTTTGCGCAGCGGTGATCTGATTGATGAGGTAGATAATCCTCAACGTTGCGAGTTCGACGATGAGCCTCATCTGTATTTGAATGCTGGATCTGCTCGCATATCTCATAACCATCATAAGCTGTTGGCCGACTACAAGGCACTGGGTGTTGAGCTCGAGTTTTACATGAATGATAAACCTAATGCCTGGATGCACGACCCGCAGTTTAATGGTGGTAACCCCATGCGCACCAAGGAACACCGAGCTACAGACAGGGCTGGCCTTGCCTCTGGCGTTATGCTGATGCCCGGCAAGCTCAGGTCTGTGATGAATATTGAAGCGCTTTTAAAAGTCGACCTTTGGCGATAGCCTGCAGGATAGGCTGCTTTATTTGGGCTGCAGTGCCTGCCATGGTCAGCAAGGGCAGGGAGACGAATCCGTGTTAAAGTAACGGCTGATGTGAGCCCACGGGCGGCAACTGCTCGGCGAAACGAGGACTTTGGAGGTAACACTATGAAAATAAGATTTTTGCTGGTGATGCTGACGCTGTTGCTCAACGGGATACGCCTGAATATTATGGCAATACCAAGGCTCAGGCGATCAGTGTATTTGAATGCATGATGTCCAGCTTACAAGTCCAGGGTCTGGATTTTGGTGACGTTATCAAGATGACAGTATTTCTGGTTGGCGATCCTGCCCTGAATAATGAAATGGACTTTAAGGATTTTATGGCGGCCTATGCGCGCTATTTTGGTAAGCCAGAGCAGCGCAGTTTACCGGCTCGGTCAGCAGTGCAAGTTGCCGGTTTAGTCGCCCCCCTTGATGTTTGTCGAGGTCGAAGTCATCGTGGTACGGCCTCAGTAGGTGTCAAGGTGTTGGCTTCAACTGTTGGTTTCAAGTATGGGCGATTGACCTGCGACCCCTGTTAGCAGGCTTTTCAGTGGGGTTTAGGCGCGGACTCAGCAAAGGCCTTCAGCGGCAGAGGGTGCTTGCAAGCGCTATCGATGCGACGACAAACCAAAGGTAAAATTCAACCTAAATTCCCCAAGCACCAAAGAGGTAATTGTGAAGCAAAATACATTGAGATCGGCGTTACTGATCGTCGCGCTCCTGCTAATGAATGGCACCTTTGCTGCCAATGCTCCCTTCGTTGCCGGCCAGGGTATGGTGGTGTCGGCGAGTTCGACGGCCTCCGAAGTCGGCAAACAGGTGCTTCAGGAGGGCGGCAGTGCCGTTGATGCAGCCGTGGCGACGGCTTTTGCCTTAGCGGTCACGCATCCGACGGCGGGTAACATTGGTGGTGGCGGCTTTCTGGTTTCGCGGCCAGCAAAAGGTGAGCCTGTAGCGTATGACTTTCGAGAAGTCGCGCCCAATGCGGCCTATCCTGAAATGTGGCTGGTGGATGGCGAATACAGCTTTCAAAAACATCACATGAGTTATGCGGCAGTGGGCGTGCCGGGTACGGTGGCCGGGCTGCATTTAGCCTGGCAGGCCGAAGGTCGGCTACCCTGGAAAAGGCTGGTCAACCCAGCCATAGCCTTGGCAAAAAATGGCATAGTCATGACCCATGGACTCGCCAGTTCTATCAAACGCAACCTGCCGCGAATGGAGAAGTATTCGGCGTCGATCGCGCATTTTACCCAGCAGGGCAAACCCTATGAGGCGGGCGATCTATGGGTTCAGGCGGATTTGGCCGAGAGTCTGCAACGCATTGCCGACCAAGGGCCGGCGGGGTTCTATCAGGGCAAAACGGCAGAACTGCTGGTCGCAGAAATGCAAGCCAACGGCGGGCTCATTACCCTTGCAGACCTGGCGGCCTATACAGCCAAGGTGAGACAGCCGGTCATAGGTCAGTATCGAGGTTATGAGGTTATCTCTATGCCGCCGCCCAGTTCCGGTGGTACTACGCTGGTGGAAATGCTCAATATACTCGAAGGTTATGATTTGAGCGCCATGGGGTTCGGCTCGGCGAAGAGTTTGCATGTTATGACCGAAGCCATGCGCCGAGCCTATAACGATCGCGCAAGGTTTCTGGGCGATCCGGATTACAACAGCAGCATTCCTTTGGAGCGATTGTTGTCAAAAGACTATGCGACTGAACTTCGTAACACCATCGATCTTAATAAAGCCTCGGTCTCGACGCCGGAGGCCTTAAACCTGCTGAAAGAAAGTCCAGAGACGACCCATTTCTCAGTAGTCGACAAGGATCGTAATGCGGTGTCTCTGACCTACACGCTCGAGTGGGGTTATGGTTCGGGCATTGTTGTACCTGGTGCAGGCTTTCTGCTTAACAATGAAATGGGTGACTTCAATGCGGGCCCTGGCTTGACCAACGACCAGGGGCTTATTGGTACACCGGCCAATCTGGCGCAACCGGGTAAGCGTATGTTAAGCAGCATGACACCAACGATTCTGGCAAAAGACGGTGAACTGTTCATGGTTACCGGCACACCGGGAGGACGGACCATTATTAACACGGTGCTGCAAACGATCATCAATGTGGTTGACCATGGTATGAACGCGCAAGCGGCGGTGGATGCCGGACGGATCCATCACCAGTGGATGCCTGATGTGCTGAATTATGAACATCAGGGATTTTCACCGGATACTTTGCAGGCACTGGAGGCTCTGGGTCATACGCTTAAGCAGCGGGATAACCAAGGTTCTGCCGAAGTGATTATCAATAACCATGAGGCGGGTGTGTTGGAGGGTGGCGTTGATCTTCGAGTACCCGATGGCGGTGTTGCTGCCTGGTAAGGGGAATGAACGGATTACCGCCGGCATGGCAAGTCTGCGAGACGGCCCACTTGGTTTGCTCGAAAGTCGGTTTGCTCGAAAGTCGAATTCTCAAAAGTCGGATTACTCAAAAGTCGGATTACTCAAAAGTCGGTTTACTTAAAAGTTGGTTTACTCAAACTGGCCGCGTTGGATTATCCAAGCCAGCCGCGGCGCTTTACCCCATCCAGCCAAGGCGCACTCTGTGCGCCTTGGCGTTAACCCGCAACTGAATGCCTGATTAAACGTGAGTACGACAACCACAAGCCTTCAAGCCCTGGCCGCGCGCCTTGATCAATGCATGATCAAAGATCAAGGGCGCCTGCGCCAGGCGCTTCGTGACAAGCGCCAGGTCGAAAATAACGCGGCTAACTTGGCGGCGCAGATAGAGCGCTCGATGAAGCGGGTTGAGCAGCGCCGAGCAGTGCTGCCGAAGCCAACCTTTCCCGAATCCTTGCCGGTCAGTCTGCGAGTCGATGACATCAAGGCGGCGTTAGCCAGCCATCAGGTGGTGATCATTGCCGGCGAAACAGGCTCTGGCAAGACTACCCAGATTCCCAAGATTTGTCTGGCGTTGGGCCGAGGTGTGCAAGGCATGATTGGTCACACTCAGCCGCGCCGAGTCGCTGCGCGTACCGTGGGTAACAGAATCGCCGAAGAGCTGAAGGTCAAGTTTGGCGAACAGGTCGGCTACCAGGTACGTTTTACTGATCAAACGTCACCCAACACCCTCATTAAGGTCATGACAGATGGCATTCTCCTTGCGGAAACAGCCCGTGACCGCTTACTGGAGGCGTATGACACTCTGATCATTGATGAGGCGCACGAGCGCAGTCTTAACATAGATTTTATTCTGGGCTATCTGAAACGCATATTACCCCGTCGTCCTGATCTCAAGGTCATAGTCACATCGGCGACCATCGATGTCGATCGTTTCTCCAAGCACTTCAATAATGCGCCTGTGATCGAGGTCTCTGGCCGTACTTATCCGGTGGTGGTGCACTATCGCCCTCTACTTGTTGAAAATAAAAGTCAGGACTCGGATGAGCTCATGTATCAGGGCGTCATAGAGACGCTGCGTGAAATAGAGCAACTCGAGCGGCAGCGGCAAACGTCCGGCGATGTGCTGATCTTTCTATCCGGCGAGCGCGAAATTCGAGAGTTGGGTCACCTGATCCGTAAGTCTGACTTGCGTCTTTGGGAGGTGCTGGCATTGTACTCGCGGCTCAGTGTAGCGGAACAAAATCGAGTATTTCAGGCACATACAGGTCGCCGTATTGTACTGGCCACCAATGTCGCTGAAACCTCCCTGACGGTACCCGGTATTCGCTACGTTATTGACACTGGCCTTGCGCGCATATCGCGCTACAGTGTGCGTTCCAAGGTTCAACAACTGCCCATTGAGCCCATTTCTCGAGCAAGCGCCGATCAACGCAAGGGCCGTTGCGGGAGAGTGAGCGATGGTGTCTGTTTTCGGTTATACGCCGAAGACGATTTTTTGTCGCGTTCGGAATTTACTGCGCCAGAAATTTTGCGAACGAATCTGGCGGCCGTCATTCTGCAGATGTTGCTATTAAAGCTAGGCGACATAAGTCAGTTTCCATTCGTTGAAAAGCCTGATCAGCGTCAGATTAATGATGGTTTTCATCTGTTGCATGAGCTTCAGGCGGTTGATGAGCAGCGCCGAATTAATCAAATGGGTCGAGAGATGGCCCGGTTCCCCGTTGATCTGCGTCTGGCCAGAATGCTGCTGCAAGCCAGTCGCACAGGTTGCCTGGCAGAGGTCTTGACGATCGTCAGTGCCCTTGCCATGCAAGATCCTCGAGATAGGCCCCACGATCAGCAGCAAACAGCGGATGAACGGCACCGACAATTTCGTCATGCCCAATCAGACTTCATGACGCTGGTGAATATCTGGAACTTCTACGAGTCTCATCGTCAGGCCTTGACCCAAAATCAGCTGCGAAAATTTTGCCGAGAGCATTTTCTGTCCTATGTTCGTATGCGTGAATGGCAAGAAAACCATCGTCAACTGCATCTGTTAGCGCGCGAGCTAAAGCTGGTGAAAAATGAGGGGGCAGCGGAATATGCGGCGATCCATCAGGCATTACTGGCAGGTTTGCTGGGAAATATTGGTGAGAAAACCGAGGATAACGATTATCTGGGGGCGCACAATCGACGCCATGTCATCTTTCCTGGTTCAGGCTTGTTCAGCGCTAAGCCGCGCTGGATCATGTCTGCCGAATTGGTCGAGACGAGTCGACTTTTTGCTCGAACCGTCGCGCAGATAGACAGCCGCTGGATAGAGCCGCTCGCTCGCCATCTGGTAAAGCGCAATTATCAGGAAGCTTATTTTGACGCCCAGCGATCCCAGGTGCTGGCGTACGAAGAAGTGATACTGTACGGCATAACTGTCGTCAAAAAGCGCCTGGTTGACTATGGTCGGGTTGACCCAGTCAGGGCTCGACATATCTTTATTCAGGAAGCCCTGGTTGAGCAGCAGCTGCAAAGCAAGGCGGGCTTCTATCGGCATAACACGCAACTGGTGGCTGAAGTCGAGAAGCTCGAATCCATGGCTCGCAAGCGCGACATTTTGGTGGATGGTTACACCATATTTCGGTTTTACGCTGAAAAATTGCCAGAAAATGTCAGCTCCTTGGCAGATCTTGAAGTTTGGCGTCGGCGTGTTGAAGTTGATGCGCCTCGAGCCCTGTATCTCGAGAAGCATCAGTTGATGAAACAGGAGTCAGGCTTGTCCGAGGCGCTTTACCCGAGCCAGCTTGAGGTCGCAGAGACCAAGCTCAAACTGGATTATCACTTTGATCCTCAACACGAAGAGGATGGGGTCAGTGTTCAGGTGCCGGTAGCTTTGTTGCGTCAGGTTTCCAAAGCCCAGCTTGATTGGGTGATACCTGGCCTGTTGCGGGAAAAGTGTTTGGCGTTGATCAAGAGTCTGCCAAAGTCATTGCGAAAAAAATTCGTGCCGGCGCCGGAGTACGTCGAAAGGCTGATGCCGTTGTTAGTCTATGACGGGCGTGAACTGGTCGAGGTGCTGGCAGAAAAATTATTTCGTTTGAATGGGACTCGGATCAAGGTCGAAGACTTTGATTTGAGTAGTCTGGAGCAGCACCTGAAAATGAATATCAAGGTGCTGGACGATCAAAGCAAGGTCATTGGCAGTGCGCGCGATCTGGGTCATTTGCAGCAGCAGTTTGCGGCCCAAGCAGACCAGGGATTTAACCAGCGGTCTCGGCTCAAGATTGAAGTGGAGGGCGCGGTCGATTGGGCGTTTGGTGACCTGCCGGAATTGGTGCTGATAGATCAGGGGGGCATAACCCTCAAGGGTTATCCCGCCGTCATTGACCAGGGTGAGGCAGTTGCGGTTCGAGTCCTGGATAACCTTGCCGAGGCGGAGCGGGTTTCGCGCCAGGGTTTGTTGCGTCTGTTTATGTTGCGCTTGCCGGACCAGAGTAAGTACCTGCGCCGCAATATGCCGGGGTTTAAGCAATTCTCGATCTATTACGCGACGCGCGGCTCTAGCGAGGAGTTACTCACCGACCTGGTCGAGGCGGTGTTTCGGTTTACGTTTATCGAAGACAGGGCGCGAGTAATGAGCGCTGCGGCATTTGAGCAGCGGCTGCGCGATAAAGTTGAGCTGGTAAGCATGATGAATCAGACAGGGCGATTAGTCGCTGAGGTGCTGAAAACCGCAAATGAAATTGAGCGCCAACTGTTAGTCGGCGAAAATCCTCTGAACCGAGGATCAAGGGCGGATGTGCGTGAGCAGTTAGCGCAGTTGCTCGCGCCCGGATTTATTCGAGTCGCTTCGCTGAAGTGGCTTAAACAATACCCACGATACCTGCAGGCGATGCTTTATCGGTTAGATAAAATGCAACATAACATCGCGAAGGATCAGCAGGCGATGCGCGAGGTGCGAAGTCATTTAGAGAGGTTTACAATGGCCGCCGTGGCCGATGACGAGCATCTTCAGGTTTATCGCTGGATGATCGAAGAGTTTCGAGTTTCACTGTTTGCTCAGGGTCTGGGTACCAGCATTCCCGTGTCTGCAAAACGCTTGGACAAGGCCTGGGACAGGGTAGCGCAGCGAAGGCGAGGATAACGGTTCTGACCGAAGACTTAGCCTCGAAGTGGGATGCCGTGATGAAAGATGTTGATTCGTTAAACTGGTGGGTCAAGACCGATAGACATCAATGCTGCCAGAGAAAAGGCGAGTCATCTCAACCTGATCGTCTCAAGCTGGTTGTCTGCACCTAGTTAGGTAAACGTTAGATAAACCTAGTGATTTAAACCTAGTTATTTAAATCTAGTGATTTAAATCTAGTGATTTAAACCTAGTTATTTAAACCTAGTTATTTAAACCTAGCTATCTCAGTAATGAAAAAGGAGCGTCTCTTGAAAGTCGTCTGGCTTCTGTTGGTTACGTTGCAATTGGGGCTGGTGCAGTCGGTTTTCGCCGCTGAAGACAATCCTGATCCGTTGGAGGGCATCAATCGAGCTACTCACGGATTCAACGAGGGTATTGACCGCTTGTTGGTAAAGCCCGTCGCCAAGGGTTATAAGCAAGGTGTGCCGGAAGTTCTGCAACAGGGTGTCGGCCATTTTTTTGGCAATCTTGAAGAGATAGATAATACCGCCAACAACCTGCTTCAGGCCAAGATCAAACAGGCCCTGGTCAGTCTCGGTCGGCTTCTGATTAATTCAACCGTGGGGCTTGGAGGCTTGCTGGATCCTGCGACCGACATAGGGCTGCGCGCTTATCCGGAAGATTTTGGTCAGACGTTTCGATTTTGGGGGATACCGCCAGGACCCTACTTGGTGATGCCGTTTTTAGGACCATCGACGGTCACGGATGCCTTGGGTAGACCCCTTGACAGTCGCCTGGATCCGTTGCGGTATTATAAACCGGTGGCCCATCGCAACATCCTGTTGGGGGTTGAGCTACTTGATCTTCGAGCAGAACTTCTCAGTGCCGAGGGGATCGTTTTTGGCGACCGTTATGTGTTTTACCGTGATGCATATTTGCAGCGGCGTCATTATCTGACGAACGACGGTCGAGTCATAGATGAATTCGATGATTTCTAGTATCGACCAGGCTGTCAGTCGCCGAGTAGCCTCAAACGGAGCGCGCCTCCAAATACAGAAGCAACACTAAATATCAGCGCTAACTACTGGTAAACATTGAAATTTAAGAGTAGAGTCTTTTCCAGATATTTGGCCTACGTGTGAGCGTTGCTAATGAAAGTCAAAAGTGGTGAGCTGCTACTGCTGAGTCAGGCGGCAGGCGCCCAGGACAACATCGGTGCTTTACTCGACGATAGCGGATTTGAAGTCATTCATGCCGCGACCGAAGAGGATTGCCTCTGCCATCTTCAGGGCAGTCGGCCTGAAATTCTATTGGTTTCCCTGGCGAGTACTGCTATCGATTGTGAATCCACCCTGGCGAATCTGCGCAAGCAGTCTCCTCGATTGCCCATTGTCTTGCTGGCAAACGCGTCAACGGTGCAGCGAGTGGTCCCATGTCTCAAGCAGGGCGCGGATGGATTTCTGACGCTGCCCCTGGGTGATCCAGCGATTATGAATTATGTGCTGCGGGACACCATCAAACGTAAGCGCGAGCTAAAGCGCCGACTCAATAACGAGAAAGCGCTGGCGAAAACCAACAAGATTTTACTGGAGAGCCTCCAGGTTCTTGAGCAGGACCAGCAGGCGGGATTTCGCGTTCAGCGGGGTCTGATGCCAGAAACACCGCAGGTATTTGATGATTTAACCTTTGCCCATCTGATTCATCCCTCGCTGATCCTGAGCGGCGATTCCATCGATTACTTCGAGTTGCCGGATCAACGTCTGTTGTTTTATATCGCTGATGTGTCTGGCCATGGCGCAGCAGGTGCGATAGTCACTGTGATTCTCAAGGGCCTGTTCCAGCAGTTAGTGAGTGAGTATGAAATGCTCGAGATCACTGCGGCGAATGAAATTTTGAGCTGGCTTAATCAGGAACTCCTGAAGGATCGTCTGGAGCAGCACGTCACCTTGTTTCTCGGCTTGATCAGTGAAGACCGTAAAATGCTGAGTTACAGCAATGCTGCTCACTTTCCCGGGACCATCTTTTCTGACGCTGAGGGGGCTGAGTATCTCGAATTGGGGGGGTTGCCTCTAGGCATCATGGCTTCACCAGATTATGCGGAGCACAAGCAGGCCCTGCCTAAAACCTTTACCTTGGCGATGTTTTCCGACGGAGTGTTTGAAATCATGCCTCAAGACAGCCTGCAAGCCAAAGAAAAACAACTGGTATCACTGGTAAACTCTACCGGTGGAGAGTTAGACTGCCTCGCGGAAAAGTTAGGCTTAAGTGATGTCGCCGACATACCCGATGACATCGCGATTTTTACAGTGACAAAGACTGGGTAGTGAGTATGAGCAAAATACTTTTTGCTGATCAGGATGGTGTCCAAGTCCTGAAGTTTGTGGGTGATGTGCGAGTCTGTCTTGGCCCGACGATCGCGACGTTCCTCGCCAGTATCGATAAACATCGAGGCGTCAGTGCCATCATTATCGATCTTCGAGAGACCACCGGCATCGACAGCACCAGCCTCGGATTGCTCGCCAAGATATCCCTTCGCAGTCAAGACCAGTTCAACACCTTTCCCACCATCGTATCGACCAATGAAGATATCACCCGCGTACTGCTCAGCATGGGCTTTGACAAGATTTTTGTAGTCGATAATGACGCTCAGCACAGCTGCGAACAGCTGGGTGAATTGCCGGCAAAGATGGTTCCCGACACCGTCCTTCGAGAGCAAGTGCTGGATGCCCACAAAACGCTAATGGCGCTGAACGAAAATAACCTGCTGGCCTTTAAGGATCTGGTTGCCGCGCTTGAAGAGGAGCAGGCCCATGAATGCAACCAGCGACACAGGCAGGCCAGAGTCGCTGGCTGAGACCAACTCAATGTTGCGGTCTCACAGCGACTGACGCGCATCGCGACAAGCTTTTTGTGACAAGCTTTCTGTGACAAGCTCTGTATAAATCGCTCTCTGTATAAATCGCTCTCTGTATAACCCGCTTCCTGTAAAACACGCGCTGAAAAACAGCATTCGGCCACCAGCGGTCTTGTCTAGTCCGCAGGTGTTCGAGCCCTGAGTTTGGCCTTGATAAAATCTGAGTGAGCGACATGGAGCAATCCCGACAGCTTGCGAATAAATTGCTCTTCATACTTGTCCAGTCGACCATCAGCAAAGGCAACTCGCCAGAGTTGCTCTATGAGTTTTATCTTGTCGTCGTGACTGAAGTGCTGATTCACCAGTTGGGTAAACTGAAACACATCATTGGCCTCATCGGAGGCAGCACCTGCGAGGGCCAGTAGCTCCAACAATTCTGTTTCTTCGAGGCCGAAGCTGTCTCGTAGCAGCGTCATTATCAGGTCTCGCTCCTGGTCCTGCGAGTCAAAGTCGGCGCGCGCCAGCTCCAGAAGCAAAGCCGCCATTGCGAACTGCAGCGCTCGATCTGGTCGGTCACCGCTGGTGCCCTTGTTTGTGGGTAAAATATTTTCGTCAAAAAAACGCTTAATCTTCTCGAACATATCGCAGCCTTTTATTGGAAGCCCTTTATTAGAAGCCCTTTATCAGAACCTTGTTCTTGCTAACCACGCTGCAGCCTGGCTTGTTGCTCGGCAAAGGATTCAGCCGCCTCGGCGTTCTGGTCTAATCCGGCTTGCTGCAGCGCCTGCTGCAGTACTTCCGTGCCACTACCGGCTTCAAACATATGCGTGCTGAGATGGCGACGAAAACTGCGAGCTCCGCGAATCCCGGTAAACCAGCCCAGCAGGTGGCGGACCATGTGTTTCAAAGGCTCTCCAGCCTCGATATTTCGCGCCATATAATCCGTGTAGTCGGCCAGTGCCGTCAGCCTGTCCATAGACTGATGTTGGTACAGTGCTGCTTCGAGTTCAGCGAGCAAATAGGGGTTAGCATAAGGTGCTCGTCCCAGCATCAGGCCGTCGACCTTTGGCAGGACGGCCAGAGCCGTCGCCGTGTCATTGATACCGCCATTGAGAATAAACTGGCAGTCAGGAAAATCCGCCTTGATGCGGTAGACATAATCATATTTCAGGGGTGGGATCTCACGATTGTCCTTGGGAGAGAGACCGCCGAGAATCGCTTTACGGGCATGGATAATAAAGATTCGACAGCCGGCTTTCCGCACCGTTGCAATAAAATGGTGAAAGTGTTCATAGCTGTCCTGCTGATTGATGCCGATTCGAGTCTTGACCGTGACGGGTATGTCGACCTCGGCCTGCATGGCCGCGACACACTCGGCGATCAGCTCGGGTCTTGCGATCAAGCAGGCACCGATACCGCCAGACTGAACCCGGTCGCTTGGGCAGCCGACATTCAAGTTAACCTCCTGGTAACCGGCATCCTCGACCATTCGAGCACAGGCCCTCAGCGCCTCGGGATCATTGCCGCCCAATTGCAGCGCACAGGGTTCGTCACCGGCGTGGCGCAGAAAATGCGCCGCATTGCCATGCAGCAGCGCACCAGTGACTAACATTTCCGAGTACATCAAAGTGTTGGGCGAGAGCAGCCGAAACAAATAGCGGCAGTGCCTGTCAGTGCATCCCATCATTGGCGCAAGGCTGAGGGTGCGATCCAGAGGTGCAGCCGCGATCGGCGACCCAAGAGTTTCGCTCGGCAAATGAGAACCCGCGGGCTGCGGATCAAGAAGAGATCTATCAAGCATGTCAGAATCACAATTAATCTTCGTCAGCGAATAGTGTAACATCTGTGGCCTTTTGCATGTATTCACCCATTCGCCGGTATGCCTATCGGCCGGGAAGTCAGTCAGGGAAGTCTTGTTATGGAAGCCAGAAAAGTCAGAACTCGAGTCGCACCGTCACCTACCGGTGATCCCCACGTCGGAACCGCCTACATGGCCCTGTTCAGTTTGTGCTTTGCGCGCCAGCACGGTGGTGAATTTGTGCTGCGCATTGAAGACACGGATGTTGCGCGCAGTACAACCGAGTCTGAAACCAAGATTCTTGATTCTCTGCGCTGGCTGGGCCTGGATTGGGACGAGGGGCCCGACAAAGGCGGACCCTATGGGCCCTATCGTCAGAGCGAGCGTAAGTCGATCTATGGCGGCTATGTTCAGACGCTGGTCGATGGAGGGCACGCATTCCCCTGCTTTTGCACCACTGAGCGGCTGGATGACATGCGGCGAGAACAGATGCAAAGAGGAGAAACCGCCCGCTACGATGGTCATTGCATGCACTTGCCGGCGGCGGAAGTCACTGCTCGGCTGGCCAAGGAAGCCCATGTTGTTCGCATGAAAGTGCCAAGTTCTGGTACCTGCGTCGTCAAGGACCGGCTGCGTGGCGAAATCGAGATCGACTGGTCGCAGATTGATATGCAGGTTTTGCTTAAAACAGACGGTAATCCGACTTATCACTTAGCCGTCGTCGTCGATGATCATCTGATGGAGATCACGCATATTATTCGTGGCGAGGAGTGGATCAACTCCGCCCCCAAGCATGTTTTGCTGTATCAGTATTTTGGCTGGGAGATGCCGGAAATTATTCATATGCCCTTGTTGCGAAATCCTGACAAGAGCAAGTTGAGCAAGCGCAAAAACCCCACCAGTATTGGCTTCTATGCGCGAATGGGGTTTCTGCCTGAGGCTGTGCTCAACTATCTGGGTATGCTGGGTTGGAGCATGCCCAATGGCGAAGAAAAGTTTTCTCTGGATGAGATGATCAAGCAATTTGACCTTAGCCGTATATCACTGGGTGCGCCTGTTTTTGATATTGCCAAGCTCAAGTGGCTGAACGGCCGCTGGCTTCGAGAGGACTTGAGTGATGAGGCCTTTGCCGACAAAATCATTGAGTGGGCCTACAATCGTGAGAACCTGCTGAAGATGATTCCGTTGATTAAAGAGCGGGTCGATGTGTTTTCCGACGTCGGGCCCATGGCCGCATTTCTGGTGGATGGACTGCCGAGTTATGACGAGTCGGCATTTAATACCAAGCAACAGTCTGTTGACGATATCAAACGGCTGCTTCAGTTTGTTGTCTGGCGTGCCGAGGCATTGAGCGACTGGCACCACGAGAGCTTGAATCGTTTGTTTGTCGCGCTGGCGGAGGCGCTGGGCATCAAAATCAGAGATCTGCTTGGGCCGGTGTTCGTGGCTATTTCTGGGAAACCGGTTGCGCCACCCCTGTTCGATTCGATGGCGTTGATCGGGCCAGATATGAGTCGTGCGCGACTACGCCATGCCATTGAAGTGCTGGGCGGCGTGTCAAAGAAACAGTTGAAGAAGCTCGAAAAGGACTACGCTGATCTGAATTGATACCACCACTTGGCGCGCCCTCTGTTATTTATTGCGGCCTTATTCAACGCGCCCATTCAAATGTGCGTGGCAAAGGCTGAATAGCACAGGGCATCCTTTCTAAAAGCTTTTATAAGGGCTTTTTTAAAAGCTTCTTAAAAATGCGTCTCAAAAACGCTTTTCAAAAAATGCGACCAACAGAAATTAGGTCAGTTTAATGGGATGTTTTGTGGCGGTCTCTGAAGGGTGTCTCGTCGTAAAAACCCTGCCGCTGTGCACTGAAGGCGATGCTGGACACCAAAGGTTGTGACCAAAAGGAATGCCCGTCGGGCTTTGTTGGCCTGTCACCTGGAATATCTTGCAAGTCAACATTCTGTGCCTTCGGCCGTTGGGTCCTCGACTCATCTGCCAAGGATTGATACTGAGCATAGATAGCCTCTATCAATTTTGAGTTGTCAATCGCGGGCCGATCTAACACTAGTCGAGGAAGTAGATCTTGAGAGGTCTTAGAGGAGCAGTTCAAGGCCGTTGGCCGAGGCATTGCAGCCTGCTGAAGGTGTTTAGCTGGCGCTACTGACGCAGTGCACAGCGAGTATCTATGATGGCCAAGGGTTGCGAAGAGCGCGCACATGCCCAGCAAAGTACTGATTTTTAAAATGTCATAACTCGTCTGATGTCCCGTCATGGTTCAATCCCTTCCCTGTTTCGAAGCTGAACTTGATGGGCGCATATTCACACAGCTCACCGCCAGATTGCGGCGAGCAGTTCACATTTTCAGGATTAAATTCGAACAGAGAGGCATAGGGTGTTAACGCCCATTATTTCAGCGCGCGTTTAAGCACGTTGCTAAGCACGTTGCTAAGTACCTTCCTAATTACGCTGCTAAGTCCGCTGTTAGTTGCACTGTTAAGTGCACGGTTAACCAAGAGCCGCCATCCGCGACTTGGCCTGAGTGTATTCCTCGCTCAAGCGTTGGACCAAATCAGCCGCGGAAACAATGGCGGTGACAGCTCCAATACCCTGACCACAGCCCCAGATATCTTTCCAGGCCTTGGCTTCGGCGTTGCCACCTGAGCCGAAATTCATCTGTGATGCATCGCTGGTAGGAAGATTATTGGGATCAAGGCCATTGGCTGCGATTGATGGCGCCAGATAGTTACCGTGGACGCCTGTGAATAAATTCGTATAGACAATATCACTTGCGGCATAGTCCACGAGTGCCTGCTTATAGGCCAGGTCAGCGTTCGCCTCTTGGGTCGCGATAAAGGCTGAACCTATGTAGGCGAGGTCCGCCCCCATGGCCTGCGCGGCGAGGACAGCATTGCCATTGGCAATAGCGCCGGACAGCAGCAAGGGTCCATCGAACCAGGCTCGAATCTCTTGAATCAGGGCGAAGGGAGATAGGGCGCCAGCATGACCGCCGGCACCGGCAGCGACAGCGATCAGACCATCGGCGCCTTTCTCGATAGCCTTTTTAGCAAATCGATTGTTGATAATATCGTGGAGAACAATGCCGCCCCAGGCATGAACCCTTTCATTAATTTCGACCTGGGCACCTAACGAGGTAATGACGATCGGGACTCGGTATTTCTCGCAGAGCGCCATATCCTGCTCTAGCCGATCGTTTGATCGATGCACAATCTGATTGACCGCAAAGGGGGCCGATGGTGCTTCTGGGTGCGCCTCATCATAGGCTTTGAGTTCAGTCGTGATGCGTTCCAGCCAGGCGTCAAGAACTTCTATGGGACGTGCATTCAGTGAGGGAAACGAGCCGACAATGCCGGCCTTACACTGGGCGATCACCAGGTCCGGGTTAGAAATAATAAATAGTGGCGAGGCCACCACGGGAATGCGCAGTTTGCCGGCCATGATCTTCGGAATAGCCATACTCAAGGGTCTCAAGGTGAGGGAATGATATGCACATTGTTGCATAATAAAATGAATATGCAACTCATTGCATAAAATTTTGGGATTTAGGTCCCTACATGGTTACACTGCGAGATAAGCTGACTCGTCAATCTGCGGTTTTCTATGTCTTTATCTCACGCAATCTTAACGGCACTGTTGGATGAGGATTTGACCGGCTATGCCTTGGCGAAGCAGTTTGATGTGTCCCTCGGATTTTTCTGGCAGGCGTCTCACCAGCAGATTTATCGTGAACTGAAGGCATTACACCTGACGGGCAAGGTCGATGTGCGAGAAGTGCCGCAGCTGGGTAAGCCTGACAAGCGCGTCTATTCCTTAACACGGCAGGGTCGGCAAATGCTGGTGTCCTGGATCGAGGAATCGACTCGCCCCCGCAGTACCAAGGATGAACTTTTCATCAAGCTCTATAACGTCGGCGCCGTGCCGGTGGAACTGATTGTCGCAGCGGTTAAACAACGCCGGGTAGAACACCTTGGCAAGCTTGAGCTCTATCGAAAAATTGAGGCTCGACATTATGCGCATCCGGCGCAGCTTTCCGATCGTAAAAAAGGCATTTACTTGTCTCTACTCGCCGGCATTCGACAAGAGCAAACGGCGTTAGCCTGGTGCGATGACGCGCTGGAACTGTTGTTCACCGTGAAGGACTAACGCTGTTTCTGTGAGGCCATCTCAGACTCGCAGCAAATCACCCTGGTTGGCGTACCGCGCATTGCATTAACTATCAGTCTTTAATGCTCTTCATACAGTGATCTTCATACAGTGCTCTGCATAAAAAGCTCGCCATAAACAGCTCGCCATAAAAAGTTCAGTCACCCAGGGTCGGCTTGCCGTGACCGACATCCTGATGGCACTGAATGCAGGTTGAGCCAGTGTTCATGGTCTTACTGTGCACGCTGCGCGCGAGGGCCGACTGTTGAGACAAGTTCATGTTTTGATGGCAGCTTCGACAAACTGCAGAGTCTGAATTCAACAGCCGGGTTCGAACCCTTTGTGCCATGAGCGGTTGGCGTTGAGCGTATTTTTCTGGCGAGTCGATAGTACCCAGCAACGTATGATAGACCTCTCGCGCAGCCTCAATCTTTCGAGCAATACGTGCCGTAAAACCTCGAGGTTCGTGGCAGTCGGCGCAAGTGACATGGATGCCGGTGCGGTTGCTGAAATGTGTCGTAGATTGACTTAGCGCAAAGGCGTTGTCCCGCATTTCATGGCAGGAAATACAAAAAGACTCGGTGCTGGTGACTTCCAGGCTCCAGTGAAAACCAATCGTCATAATGGCACCTGAAAACACCCCGATGGACAGCACGCCGGCATGGCGCCAGATCAAGCGAGCACTCTTCGCAAGCCATGACATACAGGAGGACCCCGGTTAGCTGCTGACAGGCCTACTCTAAGGGGCTCTGGATGGGTTGAGAGTGATATATATCAACTTCAAGCGTCCAGTGGCCGTCAGGGCAAATCCGCGTAAGTCTGGCTGGATCCGCTCGCTAATCCGTTGTGAGCCCGTGAACCCTGGCGACATCACTGATGCGGCCTGGTCCATGGCAGATCAAACAGGACTCGCGATTAGCCGAAGCTTGGCTTGCGAAGTAGTCAGCCCCATTTTGCTCCATATGCAAGCCTGCCAGGTCGCTGTCATGACAGCTGCTGCAAACAGAGGTTGTCGCCGAGATCATCAGATCATCAGCATAGTTATCGATCTCAGTGCCACTGTCATAGGTTGAAGCGAGGACGCCGGACGCCAGTGGTAGAGCATAAGAGTCATCGATGTGACAGGCGTCACAAGCCGCCAGATTACCCGGATACTGGACTGTCGCCTGACTGTAGAGGTGTGCATCCAACAATAAGGGTTGTTGGCGAAAGCCAGCGGCGTGAATGCCGTGGATCATGCGCTTGAAATCCAGGGACTCCTTGTTGTCGGTGGCGAGCCTGGGGTTGTGACAACCCTGGCAGCCTGCTTGAGGATCAGCTCGATTTTCTCCATGGGCTGCGGTGAGGCCATGGCAGGCGTTGCATTTCTCGGTACTGACCAGTTGCCGCCGAGGCTTGGGAATCGAGTCTGTGATCGCGAACCAGGTGGGGGTCGTGACCAAAGGAATCAGTGCTTCGCTGCCGTTGAATCGACCTTCGAAGATCAACATGCCGCTGCCCGTGATTGTGGTGGGTATCGCGGTGGCGGCGGTCAGCGAGTAGCGCCCATTACCCAGAGGCACTGCCAGGCTTGGCGCATCTGTTCGGCTGTAGTTGGGGCTCGCTGCGCCGTCGTTGCTAAAGTCGGTGGTAGGCCAGGCAAGGGCAGCTCTCAGTCGATTGATCCTGGTGCTGGTCATCTCGATGGCTTCATTGTTGGTTTGTGGGTTCGTCAGTGAGAAAGTGATCAGCGGATTTTGACCGGGTGCGGTGTGAGTGACTGAATGCACTCGAAGGGCAAATCGAGCGGTGCCTTCGACCCGTTCATTGTAATGATCACTGGCGACAGTGCCGGCAATGCCGGTCGAGCTATGGCAACTCTGACAGCCACTGTTATCTACTTGGTCGCCAAAATGCGTCGTAAAATCCAGGTTGTCGTGGCAGGCGCCGCAGGCTTGTTGTGAAGGTACTTCGGCCCAGTTATCGCCGTCGCGGGTCAGGCTTGCCGTATGTATCTTGGCGTCCTGCGTTGCGGTGCCAGCGTGACAGGTGCCGCAGTTGCGGTTGTCCTGGGGAAAGACGATGTTGCTGAAGTCGATCAGACGATCGCCAAATCCATAAAGCTGGTACTTTCCGCCATTGATCACGCTTGGCAGCTGATGCCCCTGATGAATTTTGTGAATCATCACTTTAAAGTCCAGACTGGCACTCGAATTAGGTTCAGTCGACACAGGGTTATGACAGAGCACACACAATTGCATGTCGGTGTATCCACCCCCGTGCGCCGTCAGTGTTCCATGACAACTGTTGCAGCTGTCATTGGCGACGATATCGCGATGTGCCAGACCCGTGTTTGATTGGGTTGCAGGAATCCAGTCAAAGCTGGTGTTACTGACAGGGCCGCCGGTTAGTCGAATGCCGACTCTGTGCGTCAGCAGTGGCTCGTAGCTCACCGCCAGCGGAGTCGTGACCCGGGTGATATCCGTTTTGAACAAGTAGGTATAGGTGCCATCGCCATGATCGGTCAGGCTGCCATCCCGTTCGGCGGTAGCCTGAATCGCGACCGGATTGCCGGGATTGACACGAGGTTCTGCCGAGCGATTTAGATAGCTTTGCCAGTAACTGCTGTCGCCTCTAGCGCCTGGGACCAGTTTGGCTATATGGAACCTGACATTGGCTAAGGTCAGGCCAGTCAGTCCAATACCAAGCCCATCGACCAGAGTGAAGTCGACAGCCGGCGAAGAATTGATGTGTACCGCAGTAATCGTTGCGCTCACCTGCTGCGCCCTGACATATTCGTTTGGTCTGTCTGGTGCGGGGAATGGCTCAGCTGGCGTTATGGGGCCATTGGGCGCAATGGGACCGGGACTCGCCTGGGGTGCAGCGACGCCGCCACCGCCACCGCCGCACCCGGAGAGTACCAGGCACAACAGCGTCCCGGTTGCCAGTGAGCGAACTCGTCCCATAAAACAGGACTGATCAAGAGGGTGATGGGCGACTGTGCATTTAATCTTCACGTTATCGGTCTCCTAGAAGCGATAGTGCAAACCCAGTGTCAGTTGATGGACTAAGTCATTTGGATTGCGCTGACCGGTGCCGAGCACTCGGCTCAGCGTGTCCAGGCTGACGTTCTGCCATTGCCAGTTGTTATCCGCCAATCGCAGATACTGATGTTCCAGGGTTAACTGCAGCGCCTGGCGCGGCTCGAAGCGCAGCAGGCTTTTGATACTGTGTAGTCGATTAATAATAGTCGGCAAGTCGCTGCCTTCGAGATCACGCGTGCCAGCCGTCTCTAGCTCAAATGTCTCTTCGCCATGCAGCCAGCTGTAGTCGAAGCTCAGTGACAGACGCTCAGAAAACTGCCACTCGACACTCGCTCCCACCCCGATCGTGGCGTTGCTCTGGTCGGTCTCATAATTGCGTGTCGGGTCGCTGCCTTGAGGGTAGGGTGGTATGCGGATGTTAGCGGGCTTGTTGATACCGCCGAGAAAGTCGCGGCCCGTCTGACGCCGTTGCTGAACGCGATAATCTATCCAGCCAGAGCTATTGAGGCGCACCGAATGCTGATAATTGGTGCTGAGATTGAAGTGGGTATCATGCACGTCGGTCAAGCCGAGTTCGCTCTTGTCAAAGTTTACGAATTGAGTCTCGCCTTTGAAATGCAGAGTCCAGGCCGTGGTTGGCTGATAGCTAGTGAGCCAGTCAATACCGGTCTTCTCCTGATTTGCAAGGCTGTACTGACGCAGTAGCGGATGGTTAGCGAATCGTTGGTTGTTTGGCAGCTGGTTGATGAGATGAATATTCAGCGTCTGAAAAAAAGCCCTGGACCACTCGTAGGTAGAACCCGCCAGATCTACTCGGGTCAGGCTCAGGCGATGTTTAACTCGGGCAGAGGCGGGCAGCTGCACAGTCAGTGCATACCTATCCTCGCGTGTGATATTGACCGACGCATAATTTCGTGCGGTGCGAAGATAGTCATAACGCAGTTGAATTCGGCTGCGGTTTTTCGCGCGCCAGTTAACATCGACTCGATAGCTGTCTTGCTCAAGATTCAGTGGCCGATTATAAATCGTCGGATCTGTATCCGTTGAATCGCTGCCATCTCCGCGAAGCAGGGGCCAGGCAAGACGGTCCAGCGTGTTCTCGCGCTGCCGAAATCCGTAGCGAAAATTTACCGCGACTCGCTGCAATGGTTGGATTTGCAGCGCCAGGCTTAGGGTATTATTGGCGAGTCCACCATTTAGTCGAGTCAGCGGCAGCCTCGCCTCCGGTGGCGAGAAACCGGCTTCTGCTGCCTGTACCAGATCATCGTTTTGCCGTGTTTTGGTTGCGCTGCCATCCAGGCTAATACGGATATTATGGGTTAGCTGCCGGCCCGCGCTGAGCAGCCATTGGTGGCTGTCAGTGTCGGGGGCGCTGGCGTAGGAGCCTGTGCCGTCTGGATAGTCAAACCCAGGGCCGAGGCCACTGAGAAAAGGATTCTGCCAAGTTAGCCGATGATAATGGTTGTCAAACCGGTTGAAGTTGTAACCCAGGCTGAAAACGCTGCCAGTACCAGTGTACTCAACCTTCAGGCCGTAGATCAGTGATGCTTGATCAACGGGCGTGGGTAGCAGCGCCCCATGGGGATTGGCGGCATTGGTGTAGATGGCCATACCTGTCAGGCGGGTGCCGGTCTTTCTTTCTAGCTCGACCTGCGCGTTGACCTTCCAGCCAGCCATGATGGGCTGGCTCAGATCCAGGCGCAGGTTGCGCCGCATGAGCGCTGGGTTCAGAGGCTGAGTAAACAGCTCAGGGTTGAAGTCCTCGGATCGGCTACTTGACCGCCAGTGCGCCGGCAGCACCAGGTGATCAGTGCCAGTAAAGGGCGTCAGGCCAGCGTTATTGTGTTGCTGAGTGATCTCGCGGTAGCTGATGTTCAATGCCAGCGAGTCGAGCGTGTCGAGGGAGAATCTTGCCGCCAGTGCTGGCAACCCCAGGTTCTGCATTTCTACTGTCCAGTTCGGGGTTGTGGTTAAACCGCGCCTCGACCCTTGAGAGTGAAGCTGCAAGTCAATCCCCAGGTGGTTGCCGTGACCGCCCACTCGCTGGTATGGGTTCAGGGTGTAGTTGTCTCGGCTGAGCCAGGTCCAGCGTAGCGCTAGACGCCCTTCGTTTGAATCGACAGATTCTGCGGATACGGCGACTGCTGTCGTCAATAAACAGGCAGTTAGCAGAGCCGATCCTTTGAAGGGAATCGGCATCATCTATCTCGTTAAGCGCGCGCCAGCAGGATGGTTCGAACCATGAACCTGGCTGTGACAATTACTGCAACCGCGGGCAAGCAGATTACTGCTAGTTGCAGCCAGGGCCGTGCCATCGTTCAGTCGACTGGAATGACCGCTGGCCATATGACACTGCTGACAGAGAAATGGGCTGCGGGCGACTAACAGGGATTCGATAGTTGAACCGTGTGGTTGATGACACAGGCCACAATCCTCGGTGACTGGATCATGCTCAAACAAAAAGGGTCCGCGGGTCTCCGGATGACAGGCTATACAGGTGTCGGTGGGGTTCGTCGTTTTAAGGCCATGAGCCGCGGCATTATCATGCGCAGCATGACAGTCACTGCAGGCGACCTGACCCTCCAGGACTGGATGGCGGTGCGGGTAGTTTAGCTGGGCCTTGATATCCTGATGGCAACCGGCGCAGATTTTGGTCTGGGTCTGGGGCTGCATAACCTCATCGGCTGGCTGGTGCAGCTGATGGCAGTCAGTGCACTGCACGTCCGCCAAAGCGTGAGCGCTGAAGGACCAGCCGAGTCGAGCGCTATCGTTATGACAGTTAAGGCAGATCTGATTTTGTTGATCCCTTCGAAAGCGATCGGCTGAAAAAGGCAGGGAAGGCGCTTGTCGAGGGTCTTTCAGGTGTTCGATGCTATCGCCATGGCATTGCTGGCAGCTGAGCTGCTTGGCTGCGTGTTTGAAGCCTAGATTGTTCTTCTGTGCGGGATGACAAGCGCCGCAGTCCAGTGCCTCAGCTGTGCTGCCGGCGGCCAACATCAACCCAACAAGGCCGGGGCCCAGCCGGCGCAGTAATCTGAACAATGCGCTGACCAAGATGTAGCCGATATAGCTGGAGATGCAGCCGCTGTTGAGATGTAAGTACAGGCAGGGCTGAGTGGAACAGGGCTGAGCTGATCGTGAAAGTGGTAAGACGTTCGGCAGGAAAATATTCGTCGAGTCAGACACTGTGAGAATGTTAAGTACCTTGGTTAGTGGTGAATAGCTTGTTGTTGAAGAGCTTGTTGTTGAATAGCTTGGTGTTGAACGAAAGACCTGCCTATTATTGGAAACTGCAGTGGTGAATGCCTTGATATGTATCACTTAAGGCGCTGGGGTTTATGGAGCTGGCATATAAGGTGCTGGGATATAAGGTGCCGGGATATAAGGTGCAGGGGATTGGCCGCTGGCATGCGCTCGAGTCGCGCCTTAAAGCCCAGCAATCGAAAGCCCAGCAATCGATAGCCCAGCAATCGACACTTCGGCTCGGGCGAAAAAAAAGACGCAGTCAGCGAGTGAGTCTAGGCTCGTCAGGTCTGAGTCGCGTTATTGCTTCAGCTCGTCAAGATCCTGAAAGTACTTAAGCGTCTGCGGATTGGCGAGAGCATCCGTATTTGTGACAGGCAGTCCATGAATCACATTACGCACAGCCAATTCAACGATCTTGCCAGATATGGTTCTGGGTATATCTGCTACCTGAAGGATTTTTGCGGGCACATGTCGAGGCGTCGCATGGGTGCGAATGACCGTCGCTATGTGTTGCTTTAGGGTTGGGTCAAGGCTCACGCCGGGTCTTAGTACAACAAAGAGAATAATTCGGATATCGCCTTGCCATTGTTGGCCAACACACAGGGCGTCCAGGACCTGTGGAACCCTTTCTACCTGACGATAAATTTCGGCAGTACCAATCCTGACCCCGCCAGGGTTCAGCACAGCATCAGATCGGCCGTGAATGATAAAGCCCTGGTGGGAAGTCTTCTCGGCATAATCACCTTGAGCCCAGAGGCCTGGAAACCGCTCGAAGTAAGCCGCGTGATATTTTTCCCCTTGAGGGTCCTGCCAGAATCCGGTCGGCATGGCGAGAAAGGGCCGCCGGCAGACCAATTCACCTTTTTCGCCAAGAATGGGTTCGGCCTTTTCATTCACGACATCAACATCCATGCCCAGGCCTGCGCATTGCAGTTCCCCCGCATAGACCGGCAGGCAAACGTTACCCAAAGCAAAACAGGAGATAATGTCGGTACCTCCCGAGATAGAGGCCAGGCAGACGTCAGTTTTGATATCCCGATAAACATAACGAAAGCTTTCTGCCGATAAGGGTGAGCCGGTAGATAAGATCGTCTGCAGTTTTGGCAGCGCGTAATGATCGGCTGGTTTGAAGTTAAGCTTCTCCAAGCTGGCTAAGTAGCGAGCGCTGGTGCCAAATACCGAGATCTCCTCTTCTTCAGCCAGTTCCCAGAGACTCGTCACACTGGGTGCGGTGGGTGAACCGTCGTAGAGCACAAGGGTTGCACCACTCGCCAGGCCGCTGATCAGCCAGTTCCACATCATCCAGCCACAAGTAGTGTAATAAAACAGCCGATCGCCAGGTCGCAGATCGACATGGAGTTTATGTTCCTTCATATGCTGCAGAAGGGTGCCGCCAACACCGTGAACTATGCATTTTGGTGTACCAGTGGTGCCGGAAGAATACAGGATGTACAACGGATCATTAAAGCCGACTCGATTGAAAGTCAATCTCGTCGTAGCGAAGTCTTGAAGTACAGTTTCGTAGTCCTGACAGTTTTCAGGCAATGGAAAGTCAACCGAGTCCTGGCCGATCACCTTGATCATAATGACCTGTTGAATGGCGTCTATACGCTCGCCCAACGCCACCGCGATGGCGCGACTGTCGATGGTTCTGCCGTTGTAGAAGTATCCGTCTGCGGCAAACAGAATCTTTGGCGTAGTCTGGCTGAAGCGGTCAAACACACCGTTCTCGCCAAAGTCAGGTGAGCAGGAGGTAAAGACAGCCCCTAAGCTCGTCGTCGCTAACATGATCACCACAGTTTCTATGATATTGGGTAGCAAAGCCGCGACTCGATCGCCAGGCTCGATGCCCAGGGCGCGCAGCGCATTGGCCAGGCTGGCGACCTGTTGGCGCAGCTCAGCATGGCTGATTTGCCGACGCCGGCCAGTTTCAAGGCGGCTGATCAAGGCAATGCCATCTGCCTGGTCGCGCAGCAAATTTTCGGCAAAGTTTACACGTGCGTCGGGAAAAAATTGTGCGCCTGGCATCTTTGTCGAGTGGATCAGCACACGAGGTGAACTCGAGTCATCAACGCCTTTGCTGCCGATGATGCCGGCATAGTCCCAAACGGCGTTCCAGAATAACCCTGGCTGCAGTACTGACCATTCATGAAATGCCGAATAACTCAGATCAGGCATGCCGAGCCCTTGCTGGAACTGCATCAGCTGTGATGCTTTGATTCGGCTGGCCGAAGGCCGCCAGAGCGGCGTATCAATGGGTGGCGTGTTGTCGGTTGGCGTCAGCATAAAGTCGAACCAGACTGCTAATGTCAGTGAAGATTCGGTATTATCGGTCTTTCCCGGCCGCAATGCGAACAGCAAACGCGGGAGCAATCATGAAGTTGGAGAAAGTTTGATGGGCTTCCCTAATCAGGACGGTGCCAGCGATAGTGAAACGGAAACTGAAACGGTAAC
>Ga0182090_1008805_pt1 | contig 37458 bp, 13 predicted proteins | sample 041ome_24_FD_127767 | JGI IMG/M metagenome (GOLD analysis project Ga0182090, IMG submission 127767) | Metatranscriptome of coastal salt marsh microbial communities from the Groves Creek Marsh, Georgia, USA - 041408BS metaT (Metagenome... | ecosystem: Environmental > Aquatic > Marine > Intertidal... | reverse complement strand
GCGGCGTGCGCGACGGGGAATTTTTGCATGATGAATGCGATGGATCACATAAGGAACGGGGAGTGCGATTTGTGCTTAGCCGGAGCGTCGGATGCGGCGGTTTTGAGCAGCGGGATTGCCGGGTTCGCGGCGAGTAAAGCGTTGTCGACGAGAAACGACGATCCGGAAGGCGCGAGTCGACCGTGGGATAAGAATAGAGACGGGTTCGTCATGGGGGAAGGGTGCGGAGTTTTGTGTTTGGAGTCGTTAGAGAGCGCGTTGGCGAGAGATGCCCCGATACTGGCAGAGATTTTGGGAGGTGCGGCGACGTGCGATGCGCACCACATGACCGAACCGTTACCAAACGGGGCCGGGGTGAGGTTGGCCATTGGTAGGGCGTTGAAAAACGCCGGCGTGTTGGCGGAGGATGTGAATTATATCAACGCGCACGCGACGAGTACTCCAGCGGGAGATTTAGCCGAGCTGAGGACGATTACGGATATATTTGGCGAGAATAGTGAGTTGAAGATTAACTCGACCAAGAGCCTGATTGGACATTTGTTGGGCGCGGCGAGCGCGGTCGAGGCGGTGGCGGTGATCAAAGCCATCGGGACTGGCGAGTTGCATCCGAATAAGAATTTGGAGGACCCTGACGAAGGTGTGCGAACGGATTTGTTGGTGGGAACGACGAAGGAGAAGTTAAAGGTGAAGGTTGCGTTGAGTAACTCGTTTGGATTTGGCGGCCATAATTCGGCAGTTTTGTTTGCGGCGTACGATGCGAAAGCCGATACCTTCTGTCGAGCGGCTTCGGCGTAGAGAGAGTGAAAGGGACAAAAAGAGAGGAGAAAGAGAACTTTTTATAATAATAACAGTACCAGTGGTACCAGGTACCAGTACATACCACGGGATATAATTAATTACATATGTCGTTCCCGTCGTCGTTGGGTCGTCGTCCTTATCGCTTTATCTTCAAGTTCAAGCTTCTTTTCCTCTTCTGCTCCTCATCGTTTGGTACAAATAACTGCCGAGAAACCAATCCAAGGTTTGCCTCTTGAAGTGTGCTTGTATGTTCAGCGCAGTTATTATCGAGATTATCATACAAAGAATTGCAACGATGCCGTACAAATTGAATAAGGTCTCCACGTTCACCTCTTCCGGCGGGTCCATAAAAGTACTAAACTGCGGCGGTAAAAACGCCAAGAAACCCGATATACATGCCGACACAGGAAACATGAACCCGCGTCTGGGGTACGAGGAGTGAATGGATGAGCCTAAGAAGCATAACAACAAGAGTAAGCACTCTTGCCGGAACAGTACCCTTAGCATGTCGTTACAGTCGTATCGCAACACTCCATTGCCATTAGTATCGTAGTCGTATTGTGGTGGTCTCAAAGAGCAAAACTTTTCAACCGAAGCGCGTTGGTATCGCATTATAGATCCGTGCGCGCCACACACTGTCGACAAGATCATGATCGAAATTATGCCCGCTCTTTTGTACCGGTCAAAAAGATCCTGTTTACGTCCACTCCAATAACCGAATATTGAAATATCACGTTTAAAGAACAAGTGCACTATGTGAACGCCCAAAATGACGCTAATACAGGAGATGGGAACACCAATCCTTACCCAGATTCCCCTCGGGGAAACGATTTCGCTCGGAAACTGCGACGCGTACTTCATGCCAAACAGCAAGTTGAGCACTACGTAAATACTCAAAGATCTAAAACGACATTTGTCGAGTACGAGCGCATTCACGTAGCCGCGATAGAGCTCAAACGCTTCCATATCATCTTTGAAAGCACCTGTCGATGGACCCACAGCACGAATAGCTTTTCGTTCGTTCCGCTCCGATAACTGCTGCGGCACCAAAGCACAACCATAGCGTTCGCCGAAAATTATGAAGAGGACGTTTCGCATGAACTTTACAGGAATAACAAAAGGTATCAACAATAGCTTCCCGCAAAGTTGGAAATAACTCGACCACGTTGGATCGACGAGCATAACGTTCGTTATAGACGCATACCATTCCGTATTTTTCCCGAAATACGAGTCTTGTCCTTTCTCTTCGCCGGTGTCGTCCGGGATTTTTTTCACTTCCATAGACCAGCACACGACATCTATTTGAATCGCCTGCAGTTCTATCAAGATAGTCGGACACATGCGCGCAAAGGTCGGGTCGCTCGAACACTGCGTGACTACTGCCAAAAGCGGATGACCACCGAGATCTCCATACAAAAGTCCAGTGTGCCATAACGTGAACACCGTGCCGACGTCCTTCACGAAGCTGCATCTCGAGCACAATCGATCGATTTTGTTCTTGAATTTCTTTCCAAACATCGTCGGCTCCATGAGGAAAGCCTGAAACTGCTCGGCACTTTCCTTTTCCATACACAACAAGCACGGTTTAGGCGCCGAGAATAATTGTAGACCGTCTTCGTCTTCAAACTCGAGCTGGAAAAACAAATTCGATATCTTCGGCGCACTCGAAGAGGAATCCATCGAGCGCAGATGATCGTCGAAACAATCTTTCGGAAATTTACAAATACTCCCTTCGAGTATGAAGTCTTTCTGGTGCGCGACCACGGAGCCAAACTGCCCGTACATGCGAACAGATTTGATCACTTTATTGTTTCGATATAAATTAGCTTCCTTTTTATTGTTGCAGTCAAACATTCGGAGAAAAATCTTCTCTCCTACGACTGCGACGTACGGCGCGACAGACGTATTCGGCCAGGGACTCGCCGTTTGCGTGCGCACTCTGCGACGACGACGACTTCCACTTCTGAATGATTCTCCAGAAGTTGCGCTATCGCTACCAAGAGCGTGCGCGTGCGACGAGACGAGCTCTTCCGACGCCGCGTCCCAGTACGACGCGCAATAACTCATCGTTTTATTTAACAAACTAAATCGATTACCGCCTCTGTTCGCTTCGTTATCGCTCTCATCGTCTTCGTTTTCATCATCGTCCATCTCTCCCAAACAAAATCTGTTTCCTGCGAGCAGCTCGTCGCCGCCCTCTGACGCGCGCACGTGCATGTTCTCGTATTGTTGCCACGTAAACAAAACGCTTCCTCGACCGAGTTGCGCTATTACTGCCTTATCGCTACCACTATCACATTTCCTATTTTCCTCTTCAATCCATCCAACCGCGTTTGCAATTTGCGCGTCAACAGCGCGATCGCTCCCGAGCAAATCTTCCGGATGGCAATCCGCGCGAAGCAAACGATGCGTCACTCGAAACTGCTCTTCGTATCCGCTTCTTTCTCTTCTCCGCGTCGTCGAACATTCGCACGTATCTGTTCCATTCACATCGTCGTCATCATCATCCGTGATGATCAAATAGCGGCGCTCGCACGCATCATCATTCTCATCCAAACGTGTCCTCCTCGTCGTCTTCATCCTCCTCTTTCCTAGCAAAAAACTTTCCCCCGAGTGCTCGTCGCGCTCGTTCTTCTTCCTCCCTACGGACACACCCCACGCCTCCTCTTCCTCCTCCTCATCCTCATCATCACAATCGAATCGGTAGTTTTCAAAAACGCCTCTTTTCGCCGCATCTCTGTCGACGCTTCCTTTCCTCCCTCCTTTGATGACGCGAGCGGTGTTCTTCGTATTCAGCAGAAGCCCGCGCGCGTTCTTCTGTTGTCGTCGTATCCGCGAGTTGTTGTCGTTGTTGTTATTCCTCGAATTTCGAGATGATCTTTTTCCCCCGCTAACAACTTTCTCTCTACAGAGCCTTTGAATCGTAAACAACGCGCTTTCCCTTCTCTTTTCGTCGTTTCTTTTCCTCTCGTTGTTGAGGGAAAAGGAAGAGGAGGAGGATACCAACGCGTAGTCGCGATTGGGTTCCCAATGATACTCTTCTTCTTCTTTTTCGTCGTCGTCGTCCTCTTCGGAGTAAAAGTTCGTCGATGGCATTTCTTTAATTGGTTGAAGGAAAAAATGCGGAAAATCTTCTCCGAAAAGACACAAATACATCCAAAAATTTTAGGCAAAAACCACGAGCGAGAAGACAACTTTGAGCGAGGAAAAGCGAAGCTTTGATGCGGGCGTATCCTCACACGCGAGAGTATAGCAGGAGGAGGAAGAGGAAAAGGAGTATTACGGTGGTACCTTAATAATAATATAAATAGTATTACAACCAATTCAAGGAAAAGACGGAACTCAAAACGAACGCGGCGCCTAACGCGAAAGCGACGGAACTGGCGGCTAATCCGATGTATTTCACCATTTGCGGATTTTCTTTTTCGAGCAACGTCGTCCCGGCGCCGAGGAAGGCGGTGTACCCACCCATAGCGACGATGGTGCCGAAGAAGAAGGATCCGAGGAAGGAGTAGGCTTCGAGTTTTGGGAGGGTGAGCGCCGGGAGGAGGAGAAAGAGGGAGTCTGGTTGGAGACCGTGGATGGTGCCGGTGATGTAGGTCCAGGAGATGCGGGAGGCTTCCGAGGAGGCGCCGAGGCGGAGCGGGGAGAGCCGGTGTTCGTGAGACTGTTCGACTTCGTCGTAGCTTTCGCCGCCGTCGTCGCTAGAGCCGTGAGAATGGGAGTGGGAGTGGGAGTGTCCGCCGTGGGAGTGGATGTGCGAGTGACCGTGGCCACCGCCGACTTGTTCCCAGAATCCTAAGCACCCGATGAAGATGAGCGTTAAACCGACGATGGCTTGGCCCCACTGGCCGATGATTTCCGTGTTCCACGGGATTCTGTTTCGCAAAAGCATGAACAGAAGACCGAAGATTATTTGACCGGTGTTGTGACCGAATCCCCAAAGCGCACCGAGGAGCGCATTTTTTGCTCGAGACGGACCGACGGATAACGGCGTCAACGCGGCTAAGTGGTCCGCGCCAGTGAGCGTGTGTAAACCGCCGGCGAACAAGCCGGCCCAGGCAGATTTCAAAACCGGATGGAAGAAGGAATGGAACGCCACGGAAGATTCCGCGACGGCAGCGGTAACAGCTTCAGAGATGAGCGTTTGTAACATCACGCCTTGCGGTTTGAACACCGTGCCTAACGCACCAAAGATGCCCACCAACGTCAAAGTGACGATTAAGAACTTCACGCGCTTGGAAAGGCGCATGGAATTCCGGGGTCCAAACGTCGCCAGCAAACGGGTCGAGTTCACGGCTACTAACAACGTCGCGCCTTCGTGAACACACACGGCTAACCAAAGCGGGAACGCGCCGAACAAAGCTGGCAAGGCGGATCCGAGAATAGAGCAAATCGCCAAGAAAATATTTTGCTGTAAAATATTTCGCGTCATGCGCCCGAGCGCAAAGAGCTCTGGAACCGCTGAAATCACCGACATGGATCCACCACTCATCACCGTGTCTTTGCTTTGAAGTTGCCCTTGTCCAGTTTGAAGCAACAAGACGTCCGCGGCAGAAGACGCCGCATCTGAAGGCGTCGAGCACACGGCGATGCCAACATCCGCCGCCGCCAATGCCGGCGCGTCGTTAATACCGTCACCAATCATAGCGACGCTTACTACTTTGCCATTTTCTTCTTTTTTGCCATCTTCTCTCGCAGATTCTACGTGAGCTAACTTTTTATCCGGAGTCAATTGCGAAAATACCGCGGCTGGTTCGATGCCAACTTGTTCGGCAATCGCCAACGCTGACGCAGTCGCGTCGCCCGTGAGCATGCGCACGGTCTGTCCTCGTTTCCGAAGGGTATCGACTGCATCCTTCGCTTCAGCGCGCGGTGCGTCGGAGTATCGAAAGACCGTAGCATCGGGCGAAGAAGACGAGCACAGAACCGCGATTGCTTCGCCGGCGCTTCTGTGTTCCTCCGTTGCTCGCGCGACTACTTTTTCTTCTTCGCTCGAGTTGTTCCCACGGCGGCACTCTAAAGCCCACGACGCGGTTCCAAATCTGAAGACTTCGCCGTTAATTTCACCTTCAACACCTTTACCGTGCTCAACTTTGTAGTTTTTCACGTCCAAAGAGCTACGACTCGCGCTGCTGTTGTCGCCGTTACCGATATAATTGACGGTGGCTTTAGCAATCGGATGCACCGAACCTCGTTCCAACGCTTTCGCAACGCGCACGCTCTCCTCGTCGCTTCTTTTAAACGCTAAGCTCGCGATGCTCTCTTCGCTTAATTCCACGGTTTTTATTTCCACGATGGACATTTCACCCAACGTCAAAGTGCCAGTTTTGTCTAAACACACGAGATTGACGTTTGCGAGCGCGTCCAGAGTTCGCCCGCCTCTGATGAGGATACCTCTTCTGGCCATCGCGCCAATCGCCGCGACGTACACTAACGGAGACATGAGCAGCGCGCACGGAGCCGCCGCAGATAAGAACGCAAACGAGCGGTACATTGCTCCTCCTCGACCTAAAAAGGGAACTCCGAACACGAGAGGCGCCGTCACCATCGTCGCAAAGGTTATAAACAAAATAATCCTAGAGTACTTATCGCCAACGTCATCAATTAATCGACTCACTCGCGGTTTGCGTTGTTGCGCTCTTTCGGTGAGCTTTGCAATTCTCGCCGGTGTGCTATTTTCGGAAGACTGCGAAGATTTAAGGATCAATACCCCGTCAATGTTCATCGCGCCGGCTGGAATTTCGTCGCCGATTCTGCGTCGCACGGGCAAAGCTTCGCCCGTAATGTGTTGAATAGACACTCTCGCTGAACCGTGAACGACGATGCCGTCTAAAGGAACTTGCGTCCCCGCTTTAACGTAACAATAGCTCCCGACGGGCACTTCCGAAGCGCGCATTTTCCGCTGCGATCCTTCGATGGGGTCTCCAGTCGCGCCGTCGATGTCGACAACATTCGCAAACGGTGGCACCGTTTTCCACAACGCTTTTAAATCGCCTCGCGCATGTTGCGTCAATCTATCTTCCACGTAGTGCGCGGATGCAAACAACACGAGCAAGAGCGCGCCTTCAAAGGCGCACCCGAGTAAAACGGTACCAAACACCGCCAGCGTCGTGAGTACGTGCACGTTAATGTTACCTCTCGCGACTTCATACAAGACGTCCACAAATTCCGGTGTTCCAGCGAATAGATACACCAACGCCGTCGCCGACGTGGAAAGCCACGCCGCGGTAGCGCCGGGGACAATCGACGCGACGTTGATCATGGCACAAATCGACGTCGAGACGTGGCAAAATCCAGCCACGAGCAACAAGCACCACGACAACACCGTCAAACTCCCTCGTCCTCGCAAATATCCAGCCGCGGCGTTCAACTTTGACTTTGTTAAAACCACGTCTACTACGACTTCTACTTTATTCCTCGCTCTATTTACGTCTTCATCCACGGCTAAAGCACCGCCGTGCGAGTGGTTGCAACATCCCCCGCCTCCTACTCTGTTCTTTCTATCCTCCTCTGGGTCGCAATTTTCGTCCTCCTCGAACTCCGAACTCGAGTGATCCCTACTGATCGTCGTCCCGTTGGTTTTCTCCGCCGCGATATCTAAAGAGGATAAAGAGGCACTTTTCTCCTTCCCATCCAACATCCCGGCTTGTTGCAAAAAGTCGCTCTCGTCGTTCGAGATGTCGTAGGACACTCCCGCGCCGTCGTGGCCACTCGCGCTGCTGCTGCCACTCACGTTTCCGCTCGTGCCTTCAAAACCTCCTCCTCCTCCTCCTCCTTTCCCGTCCAATCGGTTCGAGTTCCTGGGGACAATTTTCGTCCGTTTTTGTCCCCAACGGGAGTCTTCTCTCGATGATGAGCGCGACGATGACATCCACTCTGAGGACGCTTCTCCCATCGTTCGGTGGACGCGCGCATCGCCAAAGCGCTTTGACGATGTCGCGGGCTTTTGTTTCGACGACTTTGACGATTTCGACGACCGTCAGAAGAAGATGATGATGACGATGACGACGAAGCCGTCGCCGCCAAATGATTCGATTTTGCGCGCGATGTGTTTCTCCTCTTCTCGATTCTCGCTCTCGCGAGCGTCGTCCACCTTACGCTCGATTTGGAGGATACCGACAGAGAAGACGCGTTTTGCATCCTTCTCGTCGTCGCGAGCGCGTCGCTCCTCGAGGTTGCCCCGGAAGAGGAAGACAACGACACAGGAGCGAACATATCTTTTATGTGGGGAAACGCCCCCAGAAAAAAAAGGGTCTGCATTCACACGAGCAAACAACATGCACGCGTCGGTCGCGGCACTCATGGGCAGACGAGCGGTCCGAGAATCCTTCACAGCTCTCACGACGAAACTGAGCAAGAAATCTGGCTATTACAAAGGGAAACGAAGCGTCTCCCCCGGGTGGCACGAGAAGAAAGTCGGCGGAGGAGGCAAAGGGAGATTCGTTTTGCTCGATTGGAAGAAACCGACGTACGTGATTCCGGAAGGATTGAATGCGTTTACGCTGAAAGCGTACGTCGCGAAAGGCGTGACGAAGTGATTGAGCGGAGAGAGGTGAATGATTTTGTCGTCGTCGTCTTTAAGTTCTTCGACGTCGTCGATGGTGTTGTCGTCCAGGAAGTGTGCCTTCGTGGCATCACAGTCGGGGATTGGAAAACCCAACGATGGATGGTCAAAGAACAACAGTCTCTTCTTCTCCAAAACGCGAGAGATAGTGGCCAAACGGAAAGCGTCGTCGAAGCAGCAAAGGAAAGTACAGCTGAGAGAGGAAACGCGAGCGATGCAAGTGAAAAGAGAAGAGAGAGAGAGGAAAGAGAAGGAGGAAATGGAACGGCGTCCAGAACCGCCGATTGGAGCGGCGGAAAGTTTGAGAGAGGCGAACGAAAGAATCGAAGAGGCGGACGCGAAGTTTCAATCCGCGGTGGATTCAACCAGAGAGATTAAAAAGATGAAGAGAGAGAGCGCGGAGTGGGATCCTCAAATCGGGTACGGTAAGTTTCGAGAGGTTTCCGAACAGGTGAAGGAAATGAACGGACTCAGGGTGCGAACGTACGAGACGAGATTGGAACGCGCTGTTTTTTTGATCGAGCTCGCCAAAGGCTTGGGGAATGCAAGTAACAGTAGTAGTAACAGCAGTAGTAGTATTAGCAGCAGTAGTAGTAGAAGTAGTACCACAGGGGGCGGTGACGACGAGGATAGTGATTATGTTGGGGGTATTAACGATGATGCAGTAGTTGCAAACGATGTCGGAGCGGTCGGTAAAACCTTAGACGCTTTTGATTGGGTGTATGGAAAAGAATTCGTTGACGAATCAAACGCGAGAACTGTGGAGTTTATGCTTCGAGCGTCGCAGAAGAAGTCGCAAAACGACGGCTTGAAGCCGGAGATTTCGTTTGAAATATTAAACGTCGCTGTAGCGGCCGAAGCTTTGGGATGCATCAATAACAAAGACAACGTCATTCAGAAACACGTGAAACGCGTACAGAAAGGAATCGACGGAGGACTGATTTCTCCAAACGACGACGCGGCCAATGCCTTGCTAGAAAAGATTGATGCTTTTCTCCAAGAACAAGAGCGACAAAAGCAATAAACCAAGTAATAATATCTAGCGAAACGTAGATAGAAAGTACAGTAGACAAAACCAGTTTAAATATATGTAATTATGAGGTATATTCCAAATGTTACAATGTGTGTTTGTGTGTGTGTGTGTGTGTGTTCGTATTATAATTTTTAATATCTTGGGGGAAGGAACGTGCCAGCCGATCCATCGTTCGACGACGATGCTTCCTCAGCCGCTACAGTTGCCCCTAACGCCCACATATTTTGCTCTACTGACCAATTTCCTCCCTCTCCACTCGACGACGAACTACTCGATGCTTTTTGAATTCCATTCTCGTACACGTTGTGTTGTTCGTTGCCTCCTCTTTCTTGCAATACCCCGGCATCTTTCAACGCCTGCGTCTTTCTCCACGCCATCTCTTGACTGGACGCTAAATTCTTCGCAGCTAACCCGTAGTCATTCACCCCATCTCCGTTCGTATCGTTCGGATTCGCATCAATCCCATACGCGTCCTTCGCCTTATTCGGCAACGAAAATTCCGCCACCCGTCTTCGAATCGCGTGCAACGCCATCTCGCTTCTCAAAACTCTCTTCTCCAATCGCCTATTCTCCGCGCTCAGCGTCAACACCTCTTTCTCCAACGAAAAATCATCGACCATCAACTGCACTCGCTCCTTTTCCATCTCCGTGATTTTCTTCTCCAACTTCCTCGCGTACCTTCGACTCGGGAAGCCGAGAACGATATGCGCCACCGCCGTCCCGGTCGCCGCCGGTTTCACGAACGCTCGCGTCTGCGGACTCAAACCTAACCACGCCTCCCTCAACGGTCCAGTCACTGGTTTCGCGATTTCCACCGCGCGGTCCCAAGTCGGGCCGACAAAATCCACCGCCACTTCCATCTGCGGTTTAAACTGCTTGTTAAAGTCCGTTAACGCTTTGGAGAGCGAATTTGAACTCCCTTCCAAGGTTTTCGCGGACCAGGAGGACGCCGCGGTGGACCAACCGGAAAGTTTTTCTTTCCACCCGCCCCCAGCGCCACTACCAGAAGCGATTTCCTTTCCAGAAGACGACGACGAAACGGAAGAAGAAGAGTTTGCGTTTGAATTCGAATTCGTCGGTTTATTGCCGTTGTTCGGTTGCCTCGAGGAATTCGAATCCGATTTGATGACTTCTCTCCGAGTCTCGTTGTTGCTCTTCCCTCCTCCGCGCTTGCCGTTAAAGTTCCTGTTCCTCCCTCTGAAACTGTTGTTGTTCCGCCGGTTGTGGTGGTGAAATGGAAATTGGTTGTTACACCCAACACCGCCTATCGGATTCGGTGGTGGTAACATTTTCTTTCGTTCTTCCCGAGAGACGACAAAAAGCGTTCAAGCTTTACCTCTGGAGTAGTATTACGTGTGGCGGTATGAACTCCCCACCGAATACTAACTCTCGTAACGTATCGATTCTTGAACGACAAAAGTTTCTCGTCGATGGTTTTCGAACGCTCGGAGAAATCAAAGAACTTTTGGCGTGTTATTCGCACGACTCGTCTTTACAGCACCGTCTTTACAGCGCTCGAGAGATATTTATATAAGTGAGCAACACACGAGAAAATTTCAAACCGAATCGATGAAAAATGCCCAAAAAGAAGAGCCAAAATGTGACTGGTTTTGAACGAACGCTGCAAAGAAGAGAAAGTAGACAAAAGGAAGGAATTCGATGGAAAAAGCTCTGTCTGTTTGCTTGTCGACCTTCGACGTAAAACATACAACATACACATAAATATTCCTCGCGAACTCGTTTCTCTCGATATACATTCATATTTATACACGCATCATCTATATATTTATACACATACCGGTAGATAGTATTTAGTAGTACCACGAGGCAAAACGACAACGCGTGAGTATGGTGTTAGAAGGCCAAATCGCGAAAGCGTTGAACCGCGCGCTCGGCGACCGCTTGCACGGTTTAGACAAGTCGAATTTGAAACTGTCTTTACTGAATGGAGAAGTCACGCTGAGAAACGTGCGAGTGAAATCAACCGCTTTGAAAGGGATATCGTCGATTAACTCGAACGTGAAAGTGAAAGCGGGATACGTCGGGGAGTTGAAGATTAAGATTCCGTGGAGAGAGTTAGGGAGGAAACCAGTGGAGGTTATATTTGATCGGTTGCACGTGTTGTGCGAATTTCGAGGAGAAGGTGATGGTGATGACTCCGAGGACGACGAGAGCGGACAAAAGGAAATGTCCGAAAACGAACGAAATAAGATGAAACGAGCGTTAGAGGAGAAGAAAGAGAAGAAGAGGAAGCAAGTGAACGCGAAGAAACGGAGAATTGCGGAGAGTTTGGAACGGAGTTGGTTGAGAGGAGATCCGACGCCGGGCGCGGAGGAGTTGAGACAAAAGTTTTGGGGCGATATCACGAAAGAAGAGAAAGAAGAGGAAGAAGAGGAAGAGGACGATGATGACGACGATGACAACGACGACGTCTCGTCTGTTTCATCTTTTGATGAGAGCGAGGACGACGTGGAAGGAGAAGAAGAATCCGCGAACGCTTCGAAACGACGACTGTTCTCTTCGCCGGATACCAGACGACGCGAGGAAATGTTCGCGACGCCAGAATATCAACCTCCGTTGCAAACTCCAGAAAATGATACCGATGTGATGTCATCTACTAGGAAGAGAAAGGAAGGTAATCGAGGTAGTACTCGGAAAAAAAGCAAGAGTAAGAAGAAGAAACCGGTCGGTTTCGGAGCGCTCTTGGACGTTGTTCTCGCAAACGCCGTAGTCACTGTGAAAAATATACACTTTCGCTTCGAAGGAGAAGGAGACGAGAATATGCCGAAATTTGCCGTCGGAGCTTCGCTTGAAAGCATCGCTTTAGAAACGACTAATGTTCTCGGTGATTCGAGAGCATTTATCGTCGATGCGTTTAAGGAAACGCTGCGTAAAAAACTCGAAATTAACAACGCCGTGGTGTATTGCGATTTGAACTCTGTGCATCTTCTCGAGAAAGTCAAGAACCGAGATTTGAAACCGCACGAAGACCCGATCCGATTTTGCAAGATTATGGAAGCGTGCGCAAAGTCAAAGAATCGAAATCGTATCATCGAGCCATTCGTAGTAACTGCAAGGTACGAACGAGCTGGTATGGAAGCCATCGAATCCGGGACGGCTTCTGCATTGCACGGGTTAACTCTGAATATTCCAAAAACCAGCGCGAATGTTTCTGCTGGTGCCGCAAGTTTGGCATATTGGGCGACGCAAATATTGAAAAAAAGCGTGCACGATAGACGGTTTGAACACTTACGACCGGGCGTTCCAGTCTTCGATGGATCAGAAAAAGTAGAAGAGAAATCACCCGCGGGAACAAAAACGAGGAGAACGAATAAAAACGCTCAATCTTGGTGGCAATATGCGTGCGAAGCGGTCAAAGAGGAAACTCGAGAACGGAGAGAACGACTCGGATTGGGCTTTAGCCTCGACTCGAAAGCTCTTAAAACTCTGCACGAACAAAGGAAAGCATATGTTAAAGTTTACATAGACGAGATTCTCCAAAAGTCTGCGCCGCCACCGCCGTCTTCGAAGCAAAACGTCAACTGGCCGATGAAGAAACCTTTTGGAAAGATACGTAAACTCGATGAGCTTGAAAGTGAGATTCCAAACGCTCGCATGATTGCTTTTTTTAGACAGCTCGCACACGTAGAGTGGAGGAAAAATGGAGGCTGCGAACGCGCGTTTCGCCGCGAAGCTGCCCGACGCGGCGGCGGGCCAATACCTATGAAGATTGTGAAGGGTGTTGCTGGCGTCGCGGGTAAAGGTTTACTTGTGGGAGTAAAAGTTATCAAGAATGTAGGGTTTAAACCTCTCGGCGCCGCGAAACGGTTCATTACGAACATCGGGAAGAACCAGCAGGAGAGAGATGAATTGGATGCGATCAAAAAGCGCGAAATCGAAGAAGCTCGAATTCGCGCAGAAGAAGACGAAGAGAATCTGAAGAGACAAATCAGGCAAATTCGAAAGAAGAACGCTGCGACGCCGGTCAAACATCTCTTCGCAACACCGAGTCGTCCGCCGAGAAACGCTCCGAGCGAGTTCGATAATCGCGATGCTGCTATTTCAGACGATGAGTCGCAAATCGACTGGGATGAAGTTGGAGACACTTTTGATATTAAAGAGAGACAAGAATATGCAGAGATCCAGAAGCGCGAGATGCAAAGTGTTGAGAAGAAGAGTAAGATTCCAATGTTTGCTACGTGCATCGCTTTTGAAGAAATTTCGATGAAAATTCTCGACGCTTCTTCGAACGAGCGCAATGACCACGACGATGCTTTCTCGGATAGCTTAGCACCGTCTTCGTCTACTTCTTTTTCGTCTTTTGCTGAAATACCAATCAAAGAATCTGAATTGTTCAGCGTGTCGATCAATAATTTCGTGATAGGAGCAAAAATGATGGGGATATCTTTCGTGAAAGATGCGATAGACGTTCGGTCGACTATAGATACTATTCGTTTCTCTGCGCCGGAGGGCGATTTACTGGCGCTCGGTGAAGATGAAACAGATTATTATTCATCGTATTCGACTCATGGCATGGGTATGTCGCTCCCAATAATGCTCGCTAAATTATTTAACGCAGATTTGAACGATGCAGAAGATACTATCTCGAATGGTCGCCCAAGATGCTTTAGCGGGAGTCCTGTATCTAAAGCTGTATCTTTCGCGGCTTCGAAAAAACGCAAGATAACGAACAAAAATACCGAGCTATCCATCTCGCTGGAAACTGATAGTGCGACTATTGCTGGTTCTTCACTCGCCACCAAGAAATGCGACTCAAATACAGAAGTAGAAAAGGCAGTTGGTTACTGTGCTCTGATCTTATCACCTATGTTCATCACAATTCTTCGCGGACCAATTGACCGCATCGTCGACGTTTTCACGAGGCGCATGAAGGGTAGTTGTATGCAATCTCGTTTCAATACTTCTGCGCAAATCACTCCTGAACTGGACGTCATTCCACGCGGATCTATCGAAGCGGGTTCTGGAGTTTCATCCTCTGGTGATTTGAGCTTACCAAAGATTGGATTAGCAGTATTCGTCGGAAAAGTTCATCTGGCGGTTCCATCCCAGCGTAAAAATAGGAGGAAGAAAGGAACAACCCTAATTGCAAGGTTTGGTCCTCTTACAGCGCGAACACTTAAAAGCGCCCAGAATGCACACGTTCAGGAACAAGATGCGAATGCGCGCAGTAGTTGGCGAAAGAGAACGATTGAAGGTAAGCTTTTGGACTGTTCTATTGGGTTTGCGGACAATTTTGCATGGACCTGTAACCAGTCGTGGCAGCTTCTCAGTGAAGCTGGAGAAAGTAATAGAGTCGAGACTCCTCTATTATCTCGCGTTCAGTGTACAATCCTCGCATCACATTACGTGCTATCTCCTCGAGAGGCGTTGAAGTATTCCCCGGTCGTCGTTGACGTCAATCTGCCATCTATTCAATTATCTGTGTCGCCAGAACGAATAAACATGGCCTTGCGCGTGGCCACACAGTTCACGGAATCGGCCAAGAAAGTTGCAGATGAGGCAAAGAGAATCAAAGAACAGAAGAAACAACGCAACGACATCGCGTCTTCGCAATCTGATAAAATCTTAAAGAGTGGCGACGACGACGACGAGAAGAAAATTACCTTTTCTTCGAGTTTACCTTCTTCTTTTTCGTCAGGGCGCAAGGATACCGATGATATTTTCGCTCGAGATATTGATGTTTTCAACTGCGAACGACTCGTGCCGGCTGATTTGTTTGGAGAATTACCATACTGGGAGTCGTGCGATGTCTTTGTTCGAGAGGGAACGTTGTCTGTCGTTGATAAACCAGCAGGTTCCGTTCATCACTTAGAACCGAGAGTCCTAAAATTGGCCGGAACGCGAGGAGCCGGAAACCCGTTGACGCGCACTCAAGAAAAAGTTGAAGTTTGTGTTCTCTCGATCGACGAAAAAAGGAAAACAATAAAAGTAAAATTACATGTATCAACCGATAGCGACGAGATTCTCAGGAAGATGAACGACAAAGACGATGCAAACAGAGAATACTCGGAATATGACCGTACTTTAATCGTTGGCGACGCTTTACTGGATCGTTCCATCGAGTCAAACTTTGAAAGGATGTGCGAACATCCAAATGGTTTTGTCTTCAGATTTTGGTCGAAAGATATCTGCGACGTTATAAAAAGTAGATTGAACATGGAAGCGAGGTTATTGCCGTTCCATGAAGAAGTCAGGCGAGTTCTAAAAGTTGACGAGCATAAAACGAAGAAAGCTTCCGTTACGTTCTCGATGGGTTTGTTTGGATTTCACCTAGCTGCTCCTTTGAGACATCACAATCATGAGACTGATTTATACGTCAATGACATGTCGAAAAGTTATTTTATTGATCAGCTGGCTGATGATGAAAAGATTAAGTACGTCGTTGACTGCTTCCAAGAGCGACCGTTGGCGAATGTCAAAATTACTGGACTAACGCTGAGTTGTGAAGCCACAAAAGGTAGCGTGACATTGGGCGCCGGTCTCCGAAGAGTTGCAATTAAGGACTGCTGGACTATCGAAGGCATTGGCAAGGATCATGATGCGGTATTCATAGAAAAACCTCTAAGAGATGAACTTTCAACCAAGTATCTCAGGTACAAAACTGATGCTATGAAGAAGTCCTGCGTCGGTTTCAGCCTCGAGGCGTTTTTACCTTCGCATCCTGAATATGGAACACAGGCTGCTGATTTACGAATGGCTGTCAGTTCAATCGAAACACACATTGCTAGAGAACCAATTGCGGCGTTCACCAGCTTCCGGTTCCTTTTTAAAAGCCCTGTGTCAGTTGGAAAGGGGTGGCCCTCGAGATATGATGACTCCGTCTTTGCACCTTCCCGTGAAGAATGGGAAAGTATGAGACAAAAGCTGCAAAAAGTGAAGATAATGGATGCGAGTAAACTCGCACACAAGATTAAGCTCAATTTCACATTTCATGGTGATTCGTTGGTCGCTAAACTTTACGACGATCCGAAGAAATCGGTATTGGCTGCTGATACTCGACGACAACCAATATTAGAGGCGACGGTGTCTAATTTCCATTCTCGTCTGTATATTCGCGCTAAACCAGTTGGTAAGCAAGGATGGGGCGGAGGCAAACAAGGCACGAAAGATTTGGAAATTTCGTGCGATAATTTGACGCTATCTGACCCCACATTACCTGTTGGTCACGCTAATCGCGATCTGATCGCGAAGGACAACGCTGCAAGCGACTTCTTGACATTTTTCTTGGAGGAGGAGAAATCAGCGCGTAAGAAAATTCGTAACATTCCGTTTCTGTGGATACGCCGTCAAACATGGCTGCCTCATGAGCATGAGGATGACATCGATATTGAACTCGAGGCAAAAGTTGCTCCTCTTCGAGTGCTTGCAAATCAAAATTGCATCATTAACATTGCAAATTGCTTGTTGCCAATTTTCAAGACTTTATCGCCGCCACACTTTCTACCAAACTTGCCACCATTCGTTTTCCCGCGTCCTGGCTTCGTGACGAAGAAAGTTAAGATTACGGCTAATGTAATGGGTTCTCGCGTGGTTTTACCGGGTAGTGTTCGAGATGAGATTGCGCCATCGCTTTCTCTCTGCGTCGGTGTTGTTGATAAAAATGCGAGCGAGTCGTTCAAAGGAATTGATGTCTCTACATCATTCACGATTGATGCAAATCGAGCGCATTGGGCCAAGTTTGACATCTTTATACACGGATTATCGGTTGCGTGTAAAGGGGATTCGACGCTCAAAGCAAAGAAGAACCGTTCATCTGCATTACTTCGTGCCTCTGGTCCACACATCAAAAGGTCCGACGCCCCGGTGGCTTTAAAAGCAACTTGCTGGAATCGATTAGATGCTCGAAGACAATTATCAAACGCTCCGAGCGTGGATATAAATGTTCAGTTGCCGGCAAATGATGTTCTCACAGTTGAGATTTCGGCTTCTGATGTGGAAACTTTGAATTCAGTTATCAAAGGATACACGCAGACATCGACGATGACCTATACGCAATCCCCATTTGCTTACTGCTATCTGACTCCAGCTAAGTATCCATTGGCACCGCCTCTACCGAAGAAGGATTTTTTGATACATCAGTGTTTCCAGGCGCGAATTGACCACATTCAACTTGGCATCTTTGCCGGGAAGGGAAGAGCCTCACAGGTTGTTGAGGCTGGAATTCGAGGCATTTCGTTTGCAAACGTGTCAAATCCACGAAATGAATTACGAAGTGAATTGGCAGTTGGAATAGAGGGTTTATACGCGAGAGATTGCAGATTTAAGGGCTATAAGATTGATCTGATACGAGCAGGGTTTTGTGATGAAGCTGTTGTGAACACGCAAGACAAGAACTCTTCGAATGAAGTAAAAGCCTCTGCGGAAGGCGTTGAGGAACTTCAAATCGTTGAAGAGCAGGAAGATGAGTATTTACAGTCTATGTTCTTGAGCCTGGAACAAGTCACAACAAACGATATATCTGAGGTCAGCTGTCAGTGTGGTCGCGTAGCAGTGATAGCATCCGTGGATTCCTTACTGGAAGCTGCGCGAATCTTTCAGCCAAAACTCGGCGCTGGCGAAAATATACTCCCACAAGATATATTGTTTACGGAAGAAAGGAAAGTGTTCAAATTAAGAGAAAATATGACATTAAGTCGCACCAGGAGAGTCTTAGCGGATTTTCCAACTTCTAGTAGTGGTGCGCAGGAATATGTTCTGGATGGTTGCGAACAAACCATTAATCTTGATTATTCCGATACAATTTACTTGGAACACAATCTGTCGAAAAAAGATAAAACGAAGAAAGAGGGCGACAGTGGGAAAAACTCTAAATCTGGCGATCGAGCTGTGCATTTAGCTGAAAGAGAGCTTCAATTCGCGCCTCGCATCATAATTGGTCCGAATCATAGACTAGTAATTAAAAATTGTCGCATCGTGTGTCCCGACAAGGAAACGTTTGACTTGTGTATTCGTATGGCGTCAGGAGGTTCATATTTCGTTGATCCTGAATCAGTTCAGTTCTTAAGTCGGCAAGAGATGATGCTCGAGAAAAAGAAAATAGTTCGCAGACAACGTACTCTCGGAAATGGGGATGGGGATTCATTTTCAGAGCAAGGCGTCGAAGAATTCCGCGATTCTCGTTTAACTGAAATAGAGATGAAGTACTTGATGAATTCCTGGCGTGGAAGGGTTAAAACCGTCGTTGCAGTGCTCCGAGAATTACGTAATAAGCCGGGTTACTCCATCTCTGCAAACAAACGCATCGAAGGAGCTAGGGCAGTGATTGGGCTCAAAGGAAAGGATAAACTAGGCGATGCTCTTTTAGAAGTGCAGAAAGAAGCTATTTTAAAAGTCGTTGATAAACAGAGAAAGAAATCTGCTTTGAAATGCGTTCTGAAGTTGCACTCGATCGATGTGGCAGTTTTCCCTTCCCGCGACCCAGATGAAGGGTTGTGCGCATCTTTCAGCGTGCACTCAAAAATTAACATTATTGGGAGCAGCGTAGAAAGCTCGTTTGAACTTGAGCACATGTGTGTCTCGTTCCCGGACAGTGCGAGGTTGAATCCATTAGTTGAACCTTGCAAAATCACGGCAACATTAGACAGTGATGAGTGCTATAATGAGACTGAGGGGAGCGACAACTCGCTTGAACCTTCCGCGCCAAGAAGAGAAACATCCATTGATGTCATGATATCGCCCATCGGGGTCGAGGTTTCCCCAGCCGCAGCAGGTCGAGTGATTCGACTGGCGCAACGCGTTTCTTCCATCGTAGCAACGCAGCCGTTGTTACCATGTAATCATTTTGCACTTGTCTATTCGTCATTCGAGGGTTCGGGATACGATGCCGACTTTGGAGCGTCGGCAGCTGATTTCTTCAGTACTGGTGAATTAATCCCACAAGAGAATGCTCTAGCTGTTGCAGCGACGGGCGCAAGGAGCACATCATTTTCCTTCTGGCGTCCGCGGCCAGTTATGGGATACTGCTCACTGGGAGATGTTCCTAACTTTGGCCCCGATTCGCCTACACGATCGGCAACATCTATTCGCGACTCGATGACCTACTGTTCACCGCCAAGTGGATTCAAGCGTATAAATCCGTCCAAAAAGTCTGATGCATCTTCTCGCTCTAATTTGGTGCTCTGGCAACCGGTTCCTAGAAAAGGTTACAGGGCGCTTGGTTTAATTGCGGCTTATGAAGAAGACGGAGAGCCAGATCCAAGCTGCGTGCGTTGCGTCAGAGAAAGTTTGCTGTGTGAATCTACGGGATCACTTTCAAGATTGTTTTCCATGTCTGACGAAGAGAGTAATAAACCTGATGACCGCAGGAGTGAAGTACATAATGCGCAGCGTCGTGGCCAGAGTAAAGTTTTGAATGTAGATGATGATAAATCTGTGCATAAGCGCGATATTTGGGGTAACTCAAGGAGTGGCAATCTGGTCCACGTTTGGGCTGTGGACTCCCCGACTGGGATACACATGGTGAGTTCAGCAGGCAAATCATCAGCATCGAACGCACTGATAGACCCACCTATATCTTTTGTTGATATTCGCACGCCACTCGGGCTCGCTATTGAAACCTTGGAGAACATTCAAGCCCGAAAACTTGAAAACAAACGCCGTCGCCGTCTCTTAAAGAAAGAAATTGCCCACGATAACGCAATAACTCTAGAAGATGAAGATTACGAAGGCAACATCGCGGATATCAAACTATGCGTAGTTACAGCGGTAGAATTTGAAAAGGTGTGGAACGCTGGGGAGATGTTGACAGGGTTCAGACCGCTGCCTCCGCCTGGTTTTGCATCGCTTGGAGATGTTGTAGTCGATGGCGTGGCGCATCCATCCATGACGCGTTGTGTGGAGGACCTCGAATATGTTTGTGTGAAACCAATTGATTTCGAACTGGTTTTCCAGAGTTCGAAAAAGCAGCTTCAAGCTGCCTTTTGGCGACCAGTTTCTCCATCAGAAGATTACGTCAGTTGCGGATTAGTGAGTACTTCATCAGCTAATGTAAAACCATCTCTGGATTCGGTCCGGTGTCTGAGTAGAACCCATTGCGGAGCGGTAGCACCTATGGATGTCACGTTATTAACGAAAGAATCTTCACTTCTTATCATTCATGGTGGTAAGTCTAGTACAAGCGAAATGTGCATGTGGCGTGTACCTGGTGGTTTTGGTACTTTCTGTATATCCAAAGCCGACATGCCGAATGATATTTACAAAGGTCCCACGCTTTTTGTACTACCGTCGATCTCATCTTTAGATTTTTCCGACGAAGGATCCAGGATTACTTCTTTTGCGTACGAAAAACCAAAGCCAATTGTCAAGATTTCGGCGTCGGTAGGTCTCGTAACCGTAACCGTTGCTGCGCCGCAGAGGATTGTCGCGAATGATGCAGATGCAAAGGAGGATACACCGATGGACGTCGGAGACGATTCTTCGTACAGAGAGAGCGCTGGTATTATGCATCAAAATGTTCCAGTGTTTGCAATATCACTCATGAGAACCGAAATCGTGACTAACGTTGTAGTCGGCGACGTTGCTTCCGTTGGTATTGATGCATCGTTAGGCGCTGCGCACTTAAATTGGCGCAAGTACGCGTGGGAACCACTCGTATCTCCGCAATGGGTATTTGGTGCAAATCTTGTTCCAATCAAACACGGAGAACGTTGCTTCAGTACTGGAAACTATGCTTCGATACAAGCTACAAAATTATGTATTACTTTGACCACAGATTTTGCTCTTGACATGGTTTCAATCGCACTGGAGACGAAGAAAGAAATCATGAGGAAGAGAGATAATTTTGATACGGACGCTGAAGGGGAGATTCAACTCGATCACCAATCGTCCATTGCCTACCCCGATAACGATGGATTTTCTCCAGCTACTTCTCATGTAGTGAGTGAACTCGAAGTAGCGACGAAAGAGCTTTTTCCAGATCGAAGTTCTGCGCTTTCTGAATCTTGGAAAGAGAAGCGGATGTTAATCAAACATGCGCAAAAACGCAGTAAATCCAGGGACTCTGTTCTTCGCTGCTTCTCTAATACGGGCTTGACTACGCACGCAACTTTGTCTTCGGTTAATCAAGAGGTTGAAAATGAAGTCATCCGTATGAAAAACGATACTGGGCGTACGTTATATACAGTGTCTCGAAAGAGTTTGCAACGTGGGAAGGACGAGGATGTTCGAGTCGTTCCTCCACATGGCAACTTTGATGTCAACTTTTGTATAGCGAAAGAAACAAGCCAGGCGAGGCAAAGAGTGGTGGATACGAATACTGCGGACGTCCAAGTTGCCCCCCCTCTAGAATCCCTGACCGCAAAGATGATGGTTGAAATCATTGATGTCGATGATCCCATGGAATCAATGAGAAACGATGTAAACCGTTCCTCTGGTGTTCCGGACACGTACTCGAGGATTTCATGCGTCCTGAAATCAAACTCAAGCATCACTCATCTACGATCTTTGGCCATTTCGAATAAAAATTATTCTTTTAGAAACAAGGTACGCATGCGATTAGCTAACAACGGTGATGAATCGCGCGTATCTCTCCCCTTCAACGCTAAATCGGGCTATATTACTATGGACGTACCTCATCCGGCTTCGAGATCGCGCGATTTTCAGAATTCTAGCCTGAGAGTGGATCTAGAGCGACCGTGTTCAACGCACGATTTTGTAGAGGATGCCAACGCTCGCTTTTCTGCGGAAGGGTTTGTCGCATCGAATCTGGCGCTTTTGGTTGGTGAAGAGAAACCTGTTTGGATTGATCTCCACGATGAAAACGGGATTCCCACGAAGGTTCGTATTTTGCTCCGAGCATCCATATTCCACAATATTAGTGTGAAGGTTCCGATACACATCAATAGGCATGGTCGCATCGACTCAGCGAAGAATGCAGGAGCATGCAACATAATATTCAAACGCATGCTATCTTCATCGTCTGCGTTGAGTGCCTTTAGGGATCACGACGATAGCGACAGTGACAGATCAGATGCAAGTAGCAGCTATGAAGGAACGGTTGCAGAGTTTGACGACGACGAATTTGAAGAATTGAAGAATTTTACTCAAGAAGATAACGTAGACTCACGACGTAATAGAGACCAACATGAACGTTTGATTGAAGACTCGGAAAGTGTATCAGTAACACTAAAGAGTGACAATTTATTGTTTTCTGACAATTACTGCAATATCACAAAAACATACGAGTTCAAGCTTCTGTGGTGGTCGAAAGGCACGGGAGCGAAGTATGAATGTTCGGCGTGGATTCCTGTGGCCAAAATAGACTCTAGTGAAAGAAGTATAGATGGTTCTACTGAAGACGAAAGCATCGTTGAGATTCCATTTGGATGCATAGTTGTTCCTGGATTTAGTGCACCAAATACAGGCGGATATCTTGCACGTATGGTGATCGATGATCACGTTAAGAAGAAAATGCCTCGTGCTGGAGCACCGTTCGCGCATCCTATTGGATACGAACTTCTTTGGAAGGATGAAAAGAAGAGTTCAGTAAGTTTCTGGGCGCCTATTCCTCCAGAAGGTTACGTCGCGTTAGGGCGTGTCGTTACGGCAGATAACGGTAAATCGAAGGAGCAAAAGCAACCCTCGAAAAAGAGCTTTTGTTGCGTGAGAGAAGATTTTGCGCGAGAGTTGAGTACTATTGGTCCTGGCGCGATTTGGAAACCTCAAGGGACTAAGAACACGTACGCTAGCAAAGGCGATTCAAAAGCACAGGTTCCGACCATATATAATGCCGGTTCTGTTGCATCCGGTGGTTGGACCATTCGTCATACCTCGAAACGAGCGCCTTCTGGCGAACCGTTAGAAGTTCAAACAAAAGAAGCTACCAAATTCCAGGCATTGACGAAGAACTTCGAGTTAAATTTTCTTTCAGGACGAATGCGGGTGAAACATACCGATATCTCGCCTAATTTGAAAATATCAAAGCTATCCACGAATGATATTAGCGCATTGAAGAACAAAGAAACCGAGGAGGTTGATCCAGAGGATACACTTATTGCCTTTTCGAAGAATGGGCCGTATGCGGCGATAAAAGCTAGCGGTACAGATTTCTTCGAGCGGAAAGATCAAGACGTTGGAGAAGACAAAGTTACGGTTGATCCGAGGTTGGGTGTATTAATGTCTCAGGCAACTTTTGTAAACGAAACTTCGGAACGTTTTTCACTGACGCTGGTTAAACTAAAGAATAATGCAGGGAATTCCAAAGTCAACGCACGAAAGCCTGGGTTGCGCAGTCCAAAAGATCTTACCTCGGCTTCGGAAGAGAAAAACGATTTGAATGGTTTTTTTGAAGAAGGATATGATCCAAACGACCCGATGTATCGATACGTGTGGGAATCTGAGCGCCATTTTCCACCATTTGGTTGGAAATCGCCGCGTGATATTCTTGACGCATGCTTTACTGCTCGGTATTCGCTCAATATTGACGGTTCAAACTCCACAAATCATTTCCCCGAAGGTGAAAGTTTGTTACTTCCAGAAGGTTACCATTGGATGGGTGATTGGGAAATCGACAGGCCCCCTGGAAACTCCACCGTGAGTAACACGGGTGGATGGGCCTACGATGCTTATTGGGTGACATCGTGGCCACCAAATGAGTTCAAAAATGCAAAAAATTGGAAGCGGAGATTTGCGAGTACGCGACGCAGACGATGGAGACGCAAAATTGCTCCCATTGAAGAATATGATGAGACGAACGTCTTTCCTAGTAGCTCTTTGAGCGAAGGAGGTGCTTCAAGTGCGAGAGAAAGCGGAGAAAAGCGAGATGAGTACAACTCGCAAACGAATATGTTCTTCACTCCGAATATGAACCGCAAAAGAAACACGAATGAACGCCGAGCAACGATGGAGGATACTAAAGCGGGAAAAGGGAGTTCATGGTCTATTGAAGTATCACAAAGTGGTGGAAATGTGTGCTTTCCAGTAGGTTTCGAGAACACGGAGCAATGTGCGATTCGATTTGTACCCGTAAGTACAGAGAAACAAGGAGTTCAAAACGTAACGCATTATGAAAACGATGAAATTTGCTCAGAGAGTATGGAAACGTGTGATATTTTGTGTGAATCGCTCCGCGAACGCTGGGAGTCGGTCATTGCAAGAGACAATAACGATGAACATAGTGACCCCGACGTGATATGCACAGGTGATAATAAATTCTATCTCGTATATCTTGAGAGACAAAAACGCGGAGACAAGAACAACAAGAGAGCGCTTTCTCGGAATATCCATGTTGTTCTTCGGGTCCCGCTCGTCTTGCGGAACTCGCTCCCTTGCGAGGCAAAGTATGTCGTCTACTGCGACAAGAGGGCTTCCGTTTATGGCATCATGAAGCCAGGAGAAGAAGTATTTATTTCGGAAAGCGTTGATCCGAGGCAGGAAATCAGCTGCGCATACGGTTTGAGAGCGAGTAGTGCTCAAAAGCAAAGCGAACGATGGAATATGAGTGAGCCGATGCCAATTACAGCATTTGCAGATGGAGTCACCCGTGGTTGTGTGGTATTGAAAAATGTAGGCGAAAACATAGGTGCGCAAGGGCGCAGATTAGAAGCAAAACTACTCGTAACTGCGTCGAAATACTCCGGCGTTTTGAAGAAAGATGGAAAAGTCGTCTCAAGAGACACTGACAATAGACCTGTGTCGAGCATTGCTGACGATGTCGCGAAAAATGTGAAACACGCGATAGGTTACGTCCAAGAGGAATCCTCACCATCAAACATCAGCGCAATGTTCGTCGATATTCGCGCTGATGTAATTGTTCATAACGCTTGTCCTTTCCCGGTATCATTATGCACTGAACCAGAAGATGAAACAAATCTCATACAAATTTCGAAGATCGAAGAGGTGGTGGATACCGCGGTAGGAAAATTCATAGTCAAAAAACCAACCGGCGAGTTATTCGAAGTGAATCCCGGAAATATTAACGTATCTTTGAGAGCGGAACAGAAGCTGAACGTAGATGCTGCCGTACGAGCTACAGTGGGAGTCGTGGATGGAGTGTTAAAGAATATTCAGAAAGCATTTGTTGCTGAAATTTCCAGTCACGTGCATACTTTATTCCTCGCCGAGGACGTAGACGAGCTCGAAAATGTTGATGCAAATAAACGCGTGCATTGTATTGTGCATAGAGGAGTCAAACCAGGTGAAGCTCCATGTTTGGTTACTTTGCGGACGAAATCATACGGTGAAGTCAGAATTAAAATCGTGGCTGAACATTTTCATCCTGTTCTATCGCAAAGTCAGCATTGGTGGTCTTACGAAATGATGAGCCGAACGGTTAGAATATCAGTCGTTCCTGAAATTATTTTGGTCAATATCTCACACATACCGTTAGCCATGCACATAAAGAATGATGACGACCTTAAGGATGAACGGAAAATGCATTACGATAACTCTGCAATGACCATTCCGATTGGAGCGGCGCCGGTGTTACCTGGGTCAAGCTCACCCGAACGTGCACGCTTAATATTTCGTGATGCTTCTGGAACTAGGGACGAAAACACACACTCATATGAATCCTTCTCTGCAGAGATTCGCATGGATCTTTTGCAAGAATCTGGAGAACAACTTCTTGCGGTCCCTCGATCTGTGACAAAAGATGGCGATTCTAAAGTGTCATCGTCACTAATTCGTGTAAGACTGCAAACGGCTCAGATTGCTGGATCCACGCAAATCATCATAGGTTCAGCCGCTAAGAGCGATCGATCTGCAGAGAGTGGCATTAGAATTGAAAATCACACTCGTGTGCGGGCAGATTTCTCAAGAATTTTGCTGAGAGGGGAGTCGAATGTGCAAAAGCGATACAATTTTGCGGATAAACAAACGGCACCCGCGATGGCGTCGACGAAGACACCGAAGAAATTGGGGAATATTACGTCTATGCGCACAAATAACAGCGTTACTAGAACTGCTTCACCGTCGTTATATGATGAATCCAACTTTGGAGAAGGTGTGAGGGTCCCTCCGCGCAGTGCTTCACATTGGCTCGGCCCACGTTTTTTCAATGGTCGCTCGGAGGGACCCACTGGGAAGAGAAGCCAGAAGTCGTCGGATGAATCCTTACTTCCCAAAGTTGGGGAATCTGTTCGGGTCGTGCGACTCTCGTGCAGCAACGATGAAAACGTCGAAGAATCGTATTTTGAACTTCCGGAGCTTGGTGATTTTCGCGACGCCAGTATCGTAAATTCTAGAACATCAGGTGGGGGTTCTTCTTCTGGCGGCGGCGAAGAAGAATTTGGCGCTCTCGGAAGTATCACTTTGGCAGAAGGATTCATATGCGATGATCCATCTGGAAAGTATGAGATTTGTTACCGATTGTCTTGCATTTTCTTTGACGGTGCTGAAACTGGCGCAGAAGAGTGCATATCTCTTCGATTAACGGAGTTCAAAGTAGAAATAGATCCAGATGTCCAAGATCGGAACAGCGATGGATCGCCACGTTTTGCAAAGCAACCTACTGTTTTAGACAGAGAATCTAGAGATGCTGTTCTTAGTGTAAACGATGCTGATGCCGCCGCGGCAATCATTAAGGGACACTTCATGTCAAGGCTCGCCAATCGTAATAAACGAAAGGGAAAAGGAAGAATGAACGATTTCGAAGCAGATTTGAAGGCTTTCCAGCGCATTCAGAATATCACAAAAACGTCCCGAGAAATTCACATCGGCGCCATCTTTGATGGCATCCAGATATCACTCGTAGATTCACGGCGAGAACTTTGTCTATTCACGGTAAACGGTATTGAAGCCTCGTTTGGGAACCAATGCAATAATGGAAGAGGTCTGTACGCTAAATTTGCCATCGTCTCTGCGCAACTGGATAACATGTTGGAGAACGCGTTGTATCCAGTCACAATGTTCAACGATGCGGCGTCAGGCTGCTTATTCGCGGCTTCATTTTCAATGAGAGAAAGTAGAGATATTAATCGCTTTCCGGAAGTTCGAATGGTGTGGGCACCGAGTGGTTTAAATGTTCTCATTCACGAGCCTTTGTTGTGGGCGTTGAAAGAGTATGTCGAAGAAATCGGTATTGAAAGACTTTTCGCGGAAGACGGCGGAGACGCTTCTGAAATGTCCTCGTCGAAAGATTCTAGGATGAAGAAGGATGGTGGGAAAAAAGTTACGTTCAAAGCCAAGAAGCAAAAGACTGTATCGGCAAATATTGACCATCTCATTTCAGTCGGAACGTTTTCATCGGACGGAATACGAGCCTTCGTAACGCTCACGTCTGCACCGTCATCTCGCCCGAAGAACGCGCCAATGATGATGTGCGCGACGCTCAATCTTTTACGATTAGACCGATTACCTATTGCGATTGCTCCTTTCAATTTACCGACAAATGCAACGCTCAAACTCTCTGATTTGAGGAGGAAAATGAAATCGCACGTTATCAAACAGTTTACGATACAGTCTGGAAGGATTTTGGCGTCTGTTGATAACGCAGGTACCGTATCGGTAGGTTTGCGCAGAGCGCAGGACAAGCTGGCGGAGCTTTCTGGAGATACGTCGAAAAATATTGTCGCTTCTCGAGAAAGGGGTGCGACGACATCAATTTCCGCGGGTGTTAAGAACATTGGTCAAACATATGTCGATGGTACCGTAAACCTCGTCGGTGGTGCATTATCCGGAGTTGCTGGAGTGTTTTACAAACCAGTCCAAGGGTTTCGCCAAGAAGGTTTGCGAGGAGCGGCGCTTGGCGGCATCAAAGGTATTACTGGTCTCGTGACTTCAACGTTAGGAGGTGCGGTCGGTTTAGTCGAAACGGCATTCAGTGGACTTTCTCAAGCTATGTCGGTAGGTGGTATACTTTCGAAATCTACGGGATCTCTGGAAGCTACTCGAGCTCGAAAACCTCTCGCTTTGCGTGGCGATGGCATCGTTCGAACGTACGACGAAGAGCAATCAGCAGGTGCTGATTTGCTGAGAGTTGCCGCAAAAAAGATTGCGTACGTCGAAGAAATACAAGCGAGTAAAGTTGACCAAGATACGATGAAGAAGAAAGGGACGAGAAAGGAGAGGAAGACTATGAAAAATGCAAACAAGAAGACTAAAAAGTCGTTCACCACGGTGACTGCTGTAAACGAGAGAACGCAGTTTACGTTCGGCCGGTTTGAACTTTTTTATCCCCTCGCGCATGTTTCAGATGCCATCGTATGTCTAACCGACACGCACTTGGTTTGGATCGAGCGTTACGAAACAGATCCAACAGCAACCCGCTTTCTCCGATGGCACGAAGTCGCCTCTATTTACATCTCTTCTTCTCTGGACAAAAAGACTGTCTGCGTCCAAGTCGGCGTATGCGATTCTCTCCGCGAAGAAAATAAAGTCACGACGCCCGACTTTGGATTCACCTCTTCCTTGTTAACCGTCGTAAAAGAAGGAGCGAAAAGCAAAAATAAAAGCATAACATTTGTGAACCACAACGATTTTCGTAGCTCAACCGTTTTGTGCCCGTTTCAATCCTCCGAGGATGCGAATCGAATTTTAGCGCAGATGCGTGCGCTGTGGGAACAAGCCGTCACCGATAGAAGACAACGATTTGGCTTTCAAGCCTCGCCGCTTCTTCAGAACTAAAAGTGATACATACATGAATATTTATAAATTTAAAGCCTAACAACATTAACTCTACATCTACTCGGCACCACCACCACCACCACTCATCCCTTTGCTATTGCTCTCGTGAGTACGCTTCCTCCCGTGCTTCTTCCCGTGTTCGCGCAGCAAATTCTTCGCTCTCTCCTCCAAAACCTCCAACCTTCGCACGGTATCCATCTCGTCCTCCACCCCGTCTTTATGTTCTTCCAGCAACGCCCTTCTTTCTTCCTCTATTCTTCTATATCTCGCGTGAAACGTGCTCTCCTCTTTAGTATTCCCGTTGTTGTTATTGTTGTTGTGTCTGTTGTTCGCGTTGTTGCGTTTCGACGATGCGCGTCCTCCTCCCACGTTCTTCAATCCGTGGCGCTCGGCGCGTTTCGTCAAGTGGTCCTTCACCACCTCAATTAAAGTCGCATCCCCATCTTCCCCAAATCTGTCTATGTACGGCCCGTATATCGGTCGGCTGAACGCCAAGAGGAATAAAAACAGCGCGCAGACAACTAAAGCTCTTCGAGCGCGTCGAGTGTTTCGATCGAATCGGACTTTTTCTTCTTTCGTGGCGAACCGGATGGTCGGGTCTCCGATGCCGTGCAGAAACGAATTTGCGTTCCCCGGGATGTTGGATGGATGATTGAAGAATTGGTGCGACTCTTTGTCGTAGTCATTCTCGACGCTTTGAGCATCATTACCATAATCGATTTTGGAGGAAAACGGACTAACGTTGGTGCGCGCGTACGCGCTTTTGCGCATTTCTTACTAACGAGTTGTTTGTGCAACGCGTGTTCTAAATTCTAACGCTTCTATTATACACAACTTCTTCTAAAAATGAACCACTCTAAAACATCAATCACAGTAACGCGCTACTTTTGTGAACGACGACGCTTCATTAAACGAGCTCGTCGCAGGTATTCCCGCCTTTCGCGCCGCAGATTTGGATTCTCGTGTTACTCTCTCTCTCTAAACCAGTCAAGGCTTCGGCTTCGATATCGAAATCGTGCGCGGCAGAGCCGACGTTGAGGACGCCTTGCGCGTCGAATTCTTCGAAATATTGGTACGGGTAATCGATACCGGCGGTGGATTTTCCTTTCGATTTTTTAGCGGCGTCGAAACCGAAGAGGCGTAATCGAGGGCAGATTTTGGATAAAGCCATGACGGCAGCGAAACCGGCCGAAGGTGCTGGAGCCGTGTCGTGGACTTTTATCTTCCCGGTGTCGCGCATTTCTTTACACGCGCGGATTTGCGCCAACGCGATGCGCGAAATGTCGACGAATCGAGCGTTGAACACGCGCGCTCTTTTCTCGCCGACAATTTTGGCGAATTTTTTCGCCACTTCCACGTCTCGCGTTCGAACCGCGTACGCCGCATCGTTGCTACTTTGTCTCGATCGAGAACTCGAGGAGGCGATATCGCTCGATAAAATGTTCGAATGTTTCTCCGCGAACGCGTCGAATTCTCGCGCCCATTTATGGTTTATCAATCGTACCGACGTCTTTTTCCCGACCAATTTGGTAAACTCGCCGTCGGTAGGGGCAATGTTCATGCGCAAGACAAACCCGTGCGCGTCGATAAACGGCCCTAATGGTTTCTTATTATGCCCGAGCGGTTTTAACAAAATCCCAGAATTCCCGACGACAGCGCACCCTCGAGTGAAATCCAACGGTTTCGGATACCCGTTCAATCGATTGGACAATCGGGAACTCCCGTCGCCTCTCGCGTTGGTCACCTTACCAAAAATACTCTTCTTTAACTGCCCGGGCGATATCGGTAACAGCGTCTGCGCGTCCGCTCGGCTCATAGTCGCCGTCAACAACTGCCACGCGGACGGAATCTCGCTCTTCTTCGCTTCGGATTTTTGACACTGTAAAACGTACTTGGTTCCGTTCAACGCTCTCGCCAACATCTTCGCGAACCGATCGTTCGATTGTTGATTCGTCGCCGCGTAGAACGTGTGATCCGCTAACATCGCTCTATCGTCCGCTCTTTCCGGTTCTTTCGGCCTGGCCAGTCTGTTATTGCTCCTTTCTCTCCTCTCTCTCTCTTCTCCTTCTCCGTCGTCGTCTTCCCCTACGCCCGCTCTCGCCGCCGCCGCCGCCGTCCCTTTCCCGACCGGTTTCGTCTTCCCACTCTCGCTCCTCCCGAACGACGCGACCACGGAATTCTTCAAAGTTGTGGGCCAAAACTTCTTCTCCACGTGCGGGTGCGCGATGACATCTCTCGGTTTCTTCTCAATCTTTAAGTTTTCCACGTCCTCTCGAAACTTCTTCGGTCCCGGCGTGGTGTCTCGCGCAGAAAACCTTTGCCTTTTCTCGTCCCAAACGCCTCGCGTTTTCACGCCGTTCGGGTCATACTTTTCGTTCAATCGGTGCCTCCCTTCGCCAGGTGTCGTGGCGAACGTGTTCTGCGCTCTGGTGATGATTCCAGATCGAGGTTCGTACTGTAAAGAAGGATTCGCGTTCGAGTTGTACCCGCGGTAGAGTTTCGGGGCGTTCGCGGATGACGACGTCGACGAAGCGAAGAACGACAGGAAGAAGACAAGAAAAAGAGAAAGCTGCAGAGAAAAGGACGACATGTATGCGTGTTCTTTCTTTCTTTCGTCTCGCGTCGAGCGTTTTCTGCTTTTGTCGGTCTCTCTTCTCTGTTTCTTTACGTACGTCTAATGAGGAAAATGCAAGAGCTTTTGGTACGATTTTACGCGCAATGTGATGTTCATGTTAATGTTAATGTTAATGTTAATGTTACAAAGAAGAATTCTTTTAGTGTTTGTGCAAAAGCAGGGTGGTCGTTTTCTCACCTGCCAGATGAGTGCTCTCTCTGCGCTACTCTATTTTCCTGGCTTTTTTCCCTCGAAAGATCCCGTTGTCTTTGCTCGATTTGACGACGCCGGAAAGCGTGTCTCTGGCCTGGCCGCGTTTGCTGTTGCGCCGATTGAGCAGCTTCGCGTCCAAAGGCCAGTACGCGTACGGTTGTAACTTTTCGCCTTTTCTGCGAACGTCGCCACCTCCTTTGGCTTTGTATCGGTCGCCGGTGTGCGTGGCGGAAGTTTTGGTGGTTTTGTTCGTTTTGGTGGACTTGTTGGTATTCGTCGTGCGCTTGGTTTTGCCGGATTTGCGAGTGCCGAATGTGCGTCGCGTGGCGCCGTCTTCATCTTCCTCGTCGTCGTCGCGCGCGCGCTTGCGGTCGTTTTCTTCGACGATTTTAAGTTTACCGGTGGATCTGTCGGTTCTGTATTTTGTGCCGTCGTCGTCGGCATCGCCAAACTCGTTTCGTCTGTATTGCGCGGTTTTCGCGCCTTGCGCGAGTAGGTGTTTGCGCATTTTCGAGTCGTCGAGTAAATCGAATTCAGCACCGACGGGGAGCCGGGCGCCGGCGCTCGCTCTCGAAGCGTGCGCATCGCGCGCGTTGCGAAATGCACCTTCAGAACCGCCGCTGTTCCCGCGGTGGGATTTAGGACCGAATCCACCAAACTCGGAACGTTGGTTGTTGTTGTCGTCGTTTTCGTCGCCAAAGATTTCCTCCTCGTTCCAGCGACTTTTGCGACCGGTTTTACCGCTCGCCCGACTCGCCGTTTCTTCCGCTCGAGCCTTTTTCTTCTTCATTTCTATCTTGGTTTCCTCTTTTTTCATGTGTGACGCCAAAGCTAAGTGCTCTTTCGGTATGGCGTCTTCCACCGCGCGCCATCCGCACCGCTTCGCGCATCGTTCGACAATCACTTTCGTTTTCAATTTGAACCTGTTCTTAGAATCCGAGGACCATTTCAAAACAGCTGGAAGGAGTTCTGGTAAGTGCGAAGCGAGCTCGTTTTGCGGCAAACGCACGGCGACGACTTTTATAAAACCTAACGAGGCTTTCACGACTTCTCTGTTGCGACCTTTGAGCAATTTGTAAATCGCCGGGAGAAGTTCGGGAACGATTTCAACAAGTTTCGCGGAGAATTCGTAAAGCAAACGCGCCAAGGCGACGACTGAGGCAGATTGCATTTGTGGCGTCGCGCCGACGACACCGGCGAGCACGGTGAGAAAGAATCCTCGAATGGCGAGAGAACTTTCGTCGATAAGATCTGGCACCGGCTCCAAGTTTTCAATCGCCATGTTGTCGTTATCGTTGTTGTCCTTATCATCTTCGTCATCATTGTCGTCGTCGCTGAGAATCACATCGCGGTCGTCGTCGTCGTCGTCTGAATCGTCGTCGTCTGACATGTCGTCTTTGCTTCCGTTTTTATTTTTGTTCTTTTTCTTCTTGCCTTTATCCCCCTCGTCGCTTTGCGCGAGCCACGCGGCGACGCCGGCGCGGTTACCAACTTGTCCATCCGCGATAGCGCCTTGTCGTTCGCTCGCTTCCTTTTCCATGCGTCTTGGAATGTCAACTAAGAGTTGATACGCCAACAAACGCGTCTTTGCATTTTGCTCTTTCGTCGCGAGGATGAGTTCTGCGAGTAAAGTCTTCATGGCGTCGTCGTTATCATCTTCATCGTCTTCGTCGTTTCCGTTTCCGGCGTGGCTTTGTAAGTGCGGCAGTACGAACCCGATAACCTCTAACCGGCGTCGTCTCGCCGCCGTCGCGCACGTGTCACCGGCGTCCATCAAGCACATTTCCACGTCTTTGCTCATCTTTGCCAGCCAGGCGCCTTTTTTTGCCGCGCAAATTGCCGAGAGCAGTTTATACGCTCGCTTTTGACTCGCCGCTTCTTTCTCGTTTGCCGCAGAGGAGGCGATTTTGAACGCCGCATCTAACGCGTCCATATCTAATCCAGGTACTAAAGCGTGCGCGAGATCGATGAAACTGCACTTTTTCAACACTCTTGCCTCCTCTTCTTCTTTCGAGGACGATTTTGAGGTCGTTTTCTTTTTCTTCTTTTTGTGAGCACCTTCTCCTTCCTCCTCCTCCTCCTCCTTCTCCTCAATCAACGAGGACGAAGCCGCTTCGACCAACTTTTTCAACACTTGCTTAAAGAACGTGTTTACGGTTTCCTTACTTGCAATTTTCGCGAACCCACCGATGGTGGATGAAATCTCTCCTCGCGCGTGCGGTTCCGAAGTCACGAATAAATTGAACAGAATTGGCATGTAATTCTTAGAAAATTTCGAGATTGTTTCCAACTGCGCCTCGGCGATGTGCACGGTAAAATGAGCTGGGACTTTTTCTTTACCATCTTCCCCTTCGCTCTCGTTATCCTCTTTCTCCGTGTCGAGATCGGATACATTCAAATCGGAATTTATGTCGTCGTCGTTGTCGTCGTTATTATCGTCCCCACCAGTGGCTGCCAGTGCTTGTCGACACAATCTTCTCAAACATTCACAAATTGGCGCTCGTAAATCATCTCTCGCGCTCAACGCGTGACCTAAATCTTTCGCAAACGTCGGAAAACTCTCTCCAGCGTCGATGGGAAAATTAGCAAAGCCTGGTAAGAGTGACCATAACGCTAATTCTGCAGCGCGACACCTTTGCGCTTCGAAGAGTCTGTTTTCGCTTTGCGCCTTGGCGGCTCGTCCTCCTAATCGACGCGCTTCTGGTAACACAAACTCGCCGAAGAAAGACATTCTCGCGCCAGTAAGAGATCGACGCAACAACGGCACGAGCCATAGTCGAGAACCATCGGATTCGTCGTCGATGTCCATATCTTCTTCGTCTTGGACGTTGTCGTCGTCGCCTCTTCGTTCTAAAGATTTATCGATGGACTCTTCCAATCGTAACGGGAGTTGTTCGAGCAACGCTTCGGCGCCGATATATTCCGCCGCGGTAGAAATGCACGTTTCTATTTGACTTTTACACCGTAACCCGTCGGCATTCGCGCCCATTTCTCCGAGCGCGGCTAAGGAACCACTCAATAAAGCTCCGCCGGCAATGCCGAGTCTTTGGAAACACTGCGTGGCGACCGGTATGGTAAAAGGCCAAGCCGCTCGGTAACGCATGCCTAACGCAGACTCTATCGATTTTGCGACGCCTATCATCGGAGGCGGTTTTAAGCTGCTATTCTTTTTACTCGTTTTTTGTTGCACTCGTAACGTCGCGACGTATTTCACGCCTTCTCTCGCCATTTCGCTATCAACGGTTTCTCGAATCAACGTCTTCATCGCTTCGCACGTCTCAATCGCGACGCCTTCGTGAGGCGCATTTAATAACTTCAACAAACTTTCAAACGTAAACGGTAACGCTTTTCTCGCTTCCTCGGGATCTTTTCTATACATTTGGGTGGCAATGTTTGCGATTAACCGCGCTAACGTGACGCATTTTGTCGGTTGCGTATGCGACGCTTCTCTCGCCAATCTCGCCACGGGTTCGAGAATTTTCATAAATGTCTTCGCGTCGCACCCTGGGTTCGGAGACATCGACAACGCCAACAACGTTTCCGTCGCATGCGTCTCCAGCAACGGTTCACCCAACGACGTAATCTCAATCGTCGCATCGACAATCTTCGAAGCCGTCGGCTCCTCTACGCTCGCCAACGAGCCTTTCAGAGCGCCTAAAACGTGTAAAGCCTCCGTTGCGGTGGCAATCGCGACATCCTTCTCTTTCTTCGCGCCTTTCGCGCCTTTCATGTTTGCCGCTTTCTCCGCCGCATCCCTGGGCGCTTTCAGTTTTTGCACTGCGAACGCGCCAAACGTCTTTTGAAAAAATACCTTTCCGACTCTGGCGCCTTTCGTCGCGGAGAGCACTTCCTGCACCGCTTCGTGCGCCGATTTTCTCACTTTCGGCCTCGAGTCCACACAAAAGTGACACAGCGCAGAAAAAGCTTTCCCTAACTGATTGTTGCTGTTACTGTTCTCGTTTCCTTCTTTTCCTTCTCCTCCTCCTCCTCCTTGTTTCCCAAACATCTTCTCCCACTCTTCCTTCCCGATTTTCGCCGTCGCCGTCGCTCTCAACGCGAACCCGAGACATTTAATCACCGCCCTCAGCGCCGCGGAGTACTCCTGGTTATCCCTCCCAACTTTCACCAACACGTCGACAGTTTCCATCAGTTTACTCTTAATCGCCGCGGGACTGCAATGTTCCAACGCGACCGCCAGTATCGTCAACATCGCGTGCACCGTTTGCCTCTCGCCTTCGCCCGAGTGTACCGCAGATATGCCACCAGCATTCGAAGAATCATCGTCATCGACGACGCTCGTCAACGACGCCATCGTTGCCGCGTACACGCTCACCGGAGACGGCTGCATGTTCTTCTCGGTAATCACCGCACATATCGCCAGTAAGGCGGAAATAACTCTCTTGCTTTCCGGTTGTTGCGAGCGACTGTGCTTGTCGTACAGAACGCGCATCGGGTCGTCCAAGGCGAAATGCGCGGATACGAGCGACGAATTAGTGTTCGTTGATATCGTTTTCCTCTCCGCCGCCGCCGACATTTTCTCTCTCTCTCTCTCTCTCGGATGAAATTGGAAAATGTCCTTAGCGCCGCCGCCGCCCTTTGACACCAAAGTGCGCTTCGCTTTTCACGAACGCAAGAAGAAGGCAAAAGTGTTTTTAGAGAGAAAACGAACAGAGAAGAGTTCTTCTTCTGCTACGACTTCGTCTTCGTCTTCTTCTGTTACAAAAGTCTTTCGAGGAGTACAACAGGAGCAGTGTAAAGCGTAAAAACGTAACGAGGAAAAGGTCCGTCTTTTGTGATGAAAAGGAGAGAAAACTTCTTACAAATACTCCACGTTTACGCATAAGTACGCATAGAGCTCTGAAAATCTATCAATTCGCTTTTCTGCGCTCTCCTTATTCTTGCTCGTCTGTTTTGCCTCTTTTTCTTTCTCACCAGACACCGATTTTGTCGTGTTCTCGATGTTGGCGATCATCTCGCTTCAAGTTCCTTTCGGCGGTACAAACGCGTTCGTTGATCCTAAAACCAAGCAATCTTTGCGCTCTTTCGAGACGTCCATTTTCGCTCGGAACTTTACCCTCCTCTCGCGACGGTTGGTTTTTCGCGCCTCGTAATCCTTCCTCCATGATTTTAACGAACTCCTTCTTAACGTACTTCTTCCTCGTTTACGTCGTTCTTCATTCTCCGCTGCTTTTTCATCGTCGCTTCGTCGTCGAAAGAAGAACGTTCGATTTTGCGTTGAACAGAAACGCACATTCTATCTCGCGTCTTCTGGCACCTTCGAGTGTAGCGAGCGAAAGAGCAACGATTCAACTTTTCGCCGTCGTTAAAGTCGTTCGCCTCGTTATTAAACCGTGGTTTCATACTGCGTGTATTCTTTTCTCGGAAATGCATTGATATCATCGACGCGGTATCGCAGCGCAGAGTCGTCGTAAAGCTTCTCTCTGTCTCTCATCAGTCCTCTCATCATACCTCTCCCTCCGCATCATTTAAACTCTTCCTGGCGATTTCTAAATCTCTCTTAAATTCGTAAAACTGCGATAACGTGAGTTCCATTTTGATTTCTCTTTGTTTCCTCTTCTGTTGTTGTTGTTGTTCTTCATCGTCCTCTTCGTTTTCGAACACCAATCTTACGTTGACTCTCGAGCGGATGTC
>Ga0182090_1157446_pt1 | contig 37857 bp, 25 predicted proteins | sample 041ome_24_FD_127767 | JGI IMG/M metagenome (GOLD analysis project Ga0182090, IMG submission 127767) | Metatranscriptome of coastal salt marsh microbial communities from the Groves Creek Marsh, Georgia, USA - 041408BS metaT (Metagenome... | ecosystem: Environmental > Aquatic > Marine > Intertidal... | reverse complement strand
GGTTTCGAAAAAAAAGAGAAAAAAACACGTATCGAACGCGTTTTTTTTTGTTTTCTTTCTTCTTTATTTTAACCGAAAATGGCCCCTTAACGCGCGCGGGGAAAATACCATAAAGCGTCGCGAACGACTGCCACCACCAACCACTTTGAGAGAGAGGTCGCGTGCAAACAACAACAGAACCTCTCTCCTCGTTAATTGGAGAAAAAAGAAAGAATTTTTTGAGTTTTTTGTGCTTCTTCTTCTTGTTGACTTTCTTTCCTCATTCATTCTTGAGAGTGTTCATTAAAAGGAGAACGATAAAATGGGGAACATTATATCCTGGGAGGCGCGAAGGGAGGAGAATAGGGAGAGAGAAAAAGCTTTAGTTTTGGAGCTTTGTGCGAATTTGGAGCGGTTGATGCGACCGACGGAGTTATGGACGGGATTGGTGACGCATCACAAGGATATTTTTGTCTCGCATGTGATTTCGAAATTGAATACGACAGATCGGTGGTTCTTTGCAAATGCGAATAGTGAGAGTCAGGGTGTGCTTTTGTACGCCGGAGTAAACGTATCGGAATTACATTACGCTATTAACGAATGTTCATCGATTTCGACGTTGGAATTTGTGTGGAATCACGCGCCCTGGGGTGAGATAGATGGTAGTGGAAGTGTGGTAGATCAAGCCTCGTTTTGCTCGGGAGTTGCTTGCACGAACAAACTCGAGTTGCTCAAGTGGGCGAGAGAAGTGAAACAGTGCGAGTGGAATGAAAGGACGATTACTGTGGCAGTATTTAAAGGTAATCTCGAGATATTGGAGTACTGTTTCTCTAACGATTGCCCGTATGATGAAAGAACGTCGTGCTTTCAAGCTGCTATCAAAGGACACCTCGACTGTCTTCGATTTCTTTTCGACAAAGTGAAACCTTCGCGAGATACGGAAAAAGCAGTGGCAATACAAGCGGCAGGATATGGTCACTTAGACATCTTGAAATATCTTGTTGAAGAAAGAAAGATAACTCATATGGCAAAGATCGAATGCCTGCTAAACGCTGCAATGTATGGCCGACTCGATTGCCTCAACTACTTAGTCGAAGAGGTGAAAGTGCTTCTTCGCAACTGGCGATACGTCGCGTACGCTCGTTACCACGAACAACCCCACTGCGTAAACTACTTGCTCGAAAAAGGGTGCCCAGAACCAACGGACGAAGAATACGTTAGGTTTGTCGAGAGACAACAACAACACGAAGAAGATAGCGACTGAGCAGAAAGACAGAGAGAGAGAGAGAAAGCGATTTTTTTCCTTGAAATTTTCACCCATTTCCACACAAAAGACACCAACTTCGCTTCACGTCAAACACACCTACTAATAAATAAATAATGTTTGCGACGACCAAGAAGAGTTTTATTACGACTGACGCGAACGCTTTTGGTGGTGGAACGCTGCTGTTGTCCTCGCACCAATTTCAAAGTCACCTCTCTCTTCTCTCGCGTTTTCGTTAAAAGAAAAAAAAGAAAATGGAAGACGACGACGACGGGAAGGAAATGCGCGACTACGAGTTTGACGTCTCCGGGATGTCCTGCGACCGGTGCGCGATGTGGGTGACCGAAGCGATCGAGAAGAACGTGGAGCGCGTGGTGAACGTGCGAGTGAATTCGGTTGAAAAAGATGCGAAGAGGAACGTCGTCGTGAGCGTTTTGATGTCGCCCGAGGAGGAGGAAGATGAGGAGGAGGAGAAGACGACTGTTGTTGCTGTTGTTAAGGAGAACGTCGTTCGAGCGTTGGAGCTGGCCGGGTACGGATGCGTCGAAAGTAATGATAAAAGTACGACAACAAATTTGAACGATGATGCAGAAGAAAGAGACGGAGAAAGAGAGAAGTTAATATTGAGCAGGAATTCGGCGTCCTCGTCTTCGTTCACGCAACAACAAAAGCAACGAAGAACAACAAAAACGTACCACTTCAACGTGGAAGGCATGACGTGCGCGTCGTGCGTTTCCGCGGTAGAAAACGCGATAAAAGCATTACCAACGTTTGAAGACGACGTGGAATCGTTTTCAGTCAACTTGCTGAGCGAATCCGCGACCGTCGTGGTCGCGAGCGACTCGATGTTGAAACCAGACGACATCGCGAATGAAATTTCAGATTTCGGTTTCGACGCCGCGGTGTCGAAACCAGACGCGATGAAGTTCAACGTTTCCGGCATGGTGTGCCAATCGTGTCCGCCACGAATTGAGAATGCCATTTCAAAACGGTTCCCCCCTGGCGATGTGGTTTCTGTCTCCGCGTCGGAACTGTTGGAAAAAGTGGTGGTTGAATTGAAACCGGGCACGTCCGTAGGCGCCAGGGATATTTTATACGCCATTCAAAGTCTCGGGTACGGTTGCGAAATATGGAACGAAGACGAAAACGGCGGCGGGAAAGAAGGAGAGAGAAAATCAAAACTCGTCGAGCGAAAATACAAGAAGCAGTTTTTACTCTCCGTGCCGCTGGCGTTGCCGTTGCTTTTGATGATGATTGTGTTTGATCCAATCGACGAGACGAAAGCTTTCTTCATGCAAAAAGTGGACGGCACGCGAGTTTCGTTGATGTGGATCATGTCGTGGATATTAGCGACGCCGGCGCAATTTATTCTCGGGTACCAATTCTACGCGCGCGCGTTTGCGGCGTTGAAACACAAAACCGCCACCATGGATACGCTCATCGCCATGGGCACGTCCGCCGCGTATTTTTATTCCGTCTACGTCGTCTTGAAAAACGCTTTAAATCCGCCCGACGATAAAATGGGGGAGCACGACGACCACGACGAAAAGGAAGACGCGATATTTTTCGAAACGTCCACGGTTTTAATCTCCTTCGTACTCTTGGGTAAATGGCTGGAGGCTCGTGCAAAAGGTAAAGCGTCCGAGGCGATACAAAAGCTCGTGTCCTTGGCGCCAAACACGGCAATCATATGCGAAGTCATCAACCACAAAGCTGAAGGTGAAAAAGACGAAAAGGATTCTGCGCGCGCGCTGCAGATTGTTTCCGAGCGAGAGATACAATCGAATTTGTTGCAACGCGACGACGTCGTAAAAGTTGTCCCCGGTTCGGCGTTTCCCGTGGATGGCATCGTGTTGAGCGGTGAAACCGCCGCGGACGAATCCGCGATCACCGGTGAATCCTTACCGGTGCCAAAAACGAAAAACGCCTTTGTCATCGCGGGTACGACGAATACATTTGGAACCGTTTTTGTCACCGCCACGAACGTCGGTGCCGAACGCGCGTTGAACAAAATCGTGCGTCTCGTTGAGGATGCACAAACGAGTAAAGCGCCGATACAAGCCAGAGCGGATAAAATTTCCGCCGTGTTTGTCCCATCCGTCGTCGCTTTGGCGTTTTTATCCTTCATCTTTTGGCTCATCGCCGTGAAAGCGACCTCGTCGGTGCCGAAATCCTGGACAGACGACGAAGGCGAGTTTGTGTTCTGTTTCGTATTTTTCGTGACGGTTTTAGTCATCGCGTGTCCTTGCGCTTTAGGTTTAGCAACACCAACCGCGGTTATGGTCGGCACCGGCGTCGGTGCAAAACTGGGCATTTTGATTAAAGGCGGCCAACCGCTGGAAATCGCGCACGACGTGACCGTCGTGTGTTTCGATAAGACCGGGACGTTAACGCTCGGTAAACCGAGCGTGGTTGAAGTTTTCTGCGCGTCTGGTATCGATGAAGCGCAGCTGATAAAAATAGCCGCCGCGGCGGAAAAGAGCTCCGAACATCCGCTCGGGAAAGCCATCGTCTCGTACGCCGAGGAAGACCGCCAACTCGATTTCTCCGATTTGTCCGTATCAAATTTCGCCGCCGTACCTGGACGCGGATTGGAATGCCTGTTGGTGAAATCAGAAGGAGGGCAGCAGCAACAGCAAAAGAAATTGTGCGTCGGTAACTCTGACTTCATACTCGGCGACTCGGCGGCGTCGTCGTCGTCGTCGTCCTCATCCCTCCCAGAAATTAGAGCCTGCGAGGAGAAAGGACGCACGGTTGTGTGCGTCGAGTTGGACGGCGTTTTCCTCGGCTTCATCGCGTTGGCAGATAAGCCGAGACCAGAGGCTCAAAAAGCGTTGCGAGCGTTAAAAGAACGAAACGTTGAGATTGCCATGGTTTCTGGCGATAACAAAGCCGTGTGCGAGACGATTGCGCGTCAAATTGGGAGCATCGACTACATCTTTTCGCAGTGTTTGCCGCGAGACAAAGTCAATTGCGTCAAAGAGTTGCAAGCACGAGAACGGAAACCAACGGTCTCTTCGAGTAGGAGCACCAGGAGAAGGAGGAGAAAAAGCCCACACAACAACGTTGTGGCGTTCGTCGGTGACGGTGTGAATGATGCGCCGGCGATGACGCGCGCGGATATTGGCATCGCCGTCGGTGCTGGCACGGACATTGCCATGGAAGCGGCCGGTATCGTGTTGGTCAAATCTGACATTTTCGACGTCGTTCACGCTCTCGATTTATCGCGCGCCACGTTCCGACGCATCGAAATGAACTTGTTCTTTTCGTTAGGGTACAACGCGCTCGGGATACCCATCGCCGCGGGTTTATTGTACCCGTTCGTAAAAGTTCGGCTACCCCCAGAAGTCGCCGGTTTGGCGATGGCGTTGAGTTCCGTTTCAGTCGTCACGTCGAGTTTGATGTTGAAAAGATTCAAGCGATGTAAAGAGGAGGAGGAGTTTGAAGCGGATGTGACGAAAGATGACATAGTCTAGACTACTTCAGATATAGGAATACATAGAAATACAACGCGCATATATCCAGCTAGAGCATACATTCATCTTTCAGGGACACCGCTCGACAATCAAAGTATCCCCTCTCGAATCTCTCGCGACGCGATACTCGTCACTCACGTAAACGTTGTCGAACCAACCTTTCCCTACCGGGGGCACCGGCAACGTAAACCCGTTCGAAAACTTCAACCCGGCCGAAACAAACTTAAACTTCACCTTCCTCTCGTCCGCGATTTCAATCTCACTGTCCACCAAAAACGTGTTCCCGCCGGCAAATTCAACCGTATTCGAGAGCGTCTTCGCTCGCACGTCTATGGTCTGATACGCGTTTGAGTTGTTAAATTTTTCAAGCAAGAACAGAGTCTCCTGTTCGCTCGTCCAAAGCAGCTTCCATCGCGCGGAGAGTCTCGAATCGTCCGTGTTCTTCGTCTTTTTGCTCTCATTCTCTTCTTCGAGGAGGAGGAGTTTGTCAATCATCGATTCAATCTCCCCGCGTCGCGTCGAGCCTATGCCTAGATTGTCATCTCGACACGTTGCAATCAGTTCGTCCAAACGAGAGGAAGATGTCGACGCGGCGACGACGTAAGACGCGCGCGACAAAACGCGACGAGAATTCGCGCGAATGGAGTTTAACGCGTCAGCTCTCGAACCGTGCGTTTTCAGGAGGAACGGTTGCGCGAGCATCTGAGAAGGCATCGTATATAATTGGACGCAGCGCTCTTCGCGTCTTCGGGAAAAAAAAGTGAGGCGTATCTAAAAAACTAAAACTGTCTCGTCACTTGTTTTCCTGCGCGCTTCACATCAAGTCACCCCAATGCCGACCATTTCACCTCCTGCTTATCATCCTTCTACCCAAAACGACGATGCGCCGTACATCGGCACCAACCACGACGGATCGAAATCCATCTTCAATCTCGATGTTCACGCGGAGAGAAACGAGTGCGTTTTCAGCTATCCAAAATTCGTGGTCCAGTTTCTCCAGAGTAAAACGAATCGAAAAGAGGACGCGTGGGTCGCGCTTTGCTTTTTAGAGTGTCTGGTCTTTGTCGTCGCGCCAGGGGCGATGTTGTTTTTCGTCGACGAAGGGAAGATGTCCACCGCGTGCGGGTTCGCGTGGTTCGTATTCTCTCGAGCTTTGTTTTTGCAAAGATTTATGTTGGCTTTGCACTATCACACGCACGTGAACGCGATTCGGGCGAAGAAGAACGAGTATTTTAAACGATGCTTAAATGTAATACCGACGTTACTGATAGCTCCGTTTTTTGGGGTTCCGCCTGGCATATACTGGTATCACCACAACGCCATGCATCACGTGCACGGAAACGCGGCGTATGTAGATTTGAGCTCCACCGAACGTTCGAGACGAGACTCGGCGTTCGATTTTTTCAAGTATTGGATGAGGTTTCTGTTTATGGCGCCGATTGAGTTATCGATGAACATGTGGAGACATCGAGGTGTGGTAGACGCGCTGCGATGTTATTCGTGTGTTCTCGCGTATTTTTTCGCTTGGTGGTATTTGAATGTGAACGTGAACGCGTCCGCGGCGAATTGGACGATAGCATATAGCCATGTAGTAGCTAGCTTGGGCCTGATGTTCGGAAATTGGAGTCAGCACATATTCGTGTGCCCGGAGGACCCGCGAAACGATTATAAAAGCGCGTACACGTGCATCAACTCATTCGAGAATCAGAAGACGTTCGATGACGGGTATCACGTGCAACACCACGTGGACAGTCGAATGCACTGGTCGACGTTTGCGAAAAATTTCAGCACAAAGGAAACGTTGGAGAAGCACGCGAAGGAAGACGCTTTAGTATTTGAAGGCGTGCACTTTTTCGACGTCGGTATTTGCGTCATGTTTGGTAAGTTGGATTATTTAGCGGAGAGGTACGTCTGTTACGGTCAAAAGAAACGAACAAAGGAGGAAATTGTGAAGGAGTTGAAAAGACGCTTAGAGCCGATTCTGGAATACGACGACATCAAACAATGAAGTAGTTAGATATGTGTTAGGTAATAGTATAAATGTTGCAAATAAAAAATAGCGCTAATGAAAATAGTTCATCAAGAACGACCGCCTGCTAAGAATACGATGATCGTTTAAATCTATACTCTAATCGTATCGCACCACCTTTCTTCCAAAAGTACGCGTCCACGGTAGCCAGCGACATGTGCAATTTCAACGGTCTGCCGTGACAGAGAATTTCTAAATCTTCTCTCACTGTGGCATCCATCTTCAGCTTATCGGCGACGTAGTTTCGGACCTTGCGTATGGTAAGTACGCGAGGGGCATTTACGGATTTTGTTTTTATCGCGCTCACGTCGTAATCGTGAAAGTCATTCACCGCGCTCTCGCAGACGGAGACAGCGAAGGAAGCCTTGGCGGAAGATGGCACCGGGAAAATTCCAAGCGCAACGTCGAGCGCCCATTTCGGGACGTTCTTTGCCACCTCCGGTAACGAGATATCCAAAGGCGTAGACTTTGAAAACTCCAACGGTATCGATTCGCGATTTCCAGATGAAAATCGAAGCCTCGGTGAGGATGCGTTGAATTGAAACGCTCGGAATTTGTTTATCATCAAATCACGAGCCGCGTTGTTGTTCGACCCCTTTTTATCTTCGTCATCTTCGGACGAGTCTCCCGACGACTCTTCCGACGATAAGTCTCTATCTGTTCCAGAATCGCTTCCAAGTGCGCGCCGCCGTTGTTTTTCGCGCGCCTCTTCTTCTTCTAAATCTTCTTTACGTTTCTGTGCCACATCTCTCTTGGCGCCGACTAATTTCGTCTCGTCCAACGTGTTCAAATGTAAACCTATCAACAAGGCTTGGACCATCTCCACGCCCAAGTTTAATTTCGCATCCATGTTTGCGGTTTCGTCGCCTAAATCTATCGCGTATGATTCGGCTTTCGCGAACGAGGATGGACTCAAAGAAATTTCAACCGATCCTTCGCGATGGCTCAAGTTGAACCATTTCGGCACCGCGCACGGTTCGTTGATCTCGTGGTCGTTCAAAACGTCCTCAAACGCGCGATTGGGAAAGGTTTCCAGTAACCCTTCCGAAATGTGCCAAACGGATGTTGCGCCAGAATCGTCTTCGGTCAGAATACGCATGCGGTCGTGTAGTTCCGCGTGTCGAACGACTGCTGAAGCAGACAGGATGATCCCAATCGGCGTCGCGTGCGTAGGACTTCTCTTCCCAGGACTGTTTTGAAGCATATATTTCTTCTGAGCGCTTAGACTACTCCCACCACCACCACTGGTACTGGTTAAAGAACCGGTGGTGACATTGATTGGACTACTTTTCACTTTCGGGTTTGCACGAAACCCTTGAGACGCTGGAGAGGATGGATGTAAAAATTTAGCCGGCGATCCGACGGTGAACCAATCGTCTGCGTTCGAAGGTGATTTTGTCGTCATCGACGTCGTCGTCGACGACGACGGCGCTTGACTGCTATCGATGCGCCATCGGCGAATGTCTTTACCGGTTGTACACACCCACGCCTCAGAAGTGTTTGCGCTTAAATCGACGCACAAATCCAAAACGCCGTTGTTACCAGCCGCGTTACTCGTCTCTCGGCACAAAATGGCTGATTTTCTCGCCTTGATATCCGTGATGCAAATGTCGCCCTTAGCGCCACCGGAATAGAATCTGGTGAAGTTTGCGTTCCCAGATACCGACCAGCACCCACTTTCGTGCGCTCCAGCGAACACGTCTGATTGACGACCTAATGAAATATCCCACACGCGAATGGTCCCATCCGAGGACGCCGTGATGGCAATTTTCCCGTCGTCGTTTATGCACAAGCCTCGCACGGTATCCGTGTGTCCTTTGAGCTTGGACACTTTACGTTTAGTACGCACGTCCCACACGCGCAAAGCGAGCTCTGTGCCGCCAGAAACTATCAGATTTGCATCTTTCGCGATGCCCACGCAATATATAGACGCCTTGGCGCCCTTCAAGGAATACTCGTCCAAACTCAAGCCTTCCGTTGACCATCTTTGTTTCAGCGTTTCCACGTCCCAGGCGAAGAGTTGACCACCGAGACCGCCGCTGGCTAAAATCGACCCGTCCCTGTTTGTTGCTAAAGCCATGACGTAATCGTCGTGCGCACGCAGTTTCCCTATCGCGCACGACGCGTCGCTAATGTTACTATTTTTTTTATCGTCACTATCCGCGTCGGAAGAATTCAACAAATTGTGCGACCATAATCGAACGGTTTTGTCGCTCCCGCCCGAGGCTACGAGCAAAGATTCTCTATTCGTCGATGGGACGTGTTTCACGTCGTTCACCCACCCGCGATGACCGACGAACAGCGCCATTTTTTTCACATTTTCCGGTTCCGAGACGTCCCATAAGCGAACGCTCGCGTCTCTGCCGGCTGACGCTAACACTTTCTTCCTCTTTGTAGCGTCGTTACTTTCATCGTAGCATCTCAAATCTAACGCGTTCACTCCACCCACGTGCCTCTCTTCGAACTCTGGGTGCGGTAAAACGTACGCGATTGGTCTTCTCTGTCTCACCTGCTCAGCGAATTGTTCCTGCTGCGCGGCGTTTGAACCGTACCCAAACATCTTTCCCGTACGCGCGTCTCTTCTAACTCAGAACAAATGGCACACGTTATAAAACAGCGTCCAAAACAAAATAAAACTCGCGAAGCCGCCGCTGAACCCTTGCCCGAATATCGCGCTCCCGATCGACTCCGGCGCGTATCGCTTCGGTTCGTTCTTGCACCTCCACCCGATGGTCACCAAACCAATCACCAAAATCGTCCCGCAATACCAAACCAATCCGATCCAATCCGTCGCGCCTAATATCCCCGCGATCGATCCGCTCAAAATAGACAAGCTCGTGAACGTTTTTGAGTTGATTTGGAAGTTATGCGAGACCGATTCGCCGTTCACGAATAAGTATTTTTCTTCTTTTTCTTCCAGCGATTTCTTGTTCAAAGTTTGTTGTTGTCGTTGAAGCGTGCGGGCTCGAGCAGAGTTCGTCGCCGTCGTCGTCGTCGCAGCAGACATATCAGAATTTCGTAAAGGACGAGCAAAAGCAGCGGTACCGTGGGACCTCTTTATTGCCTCTCTTCTCTTTCTTTCTCTCTCTCTCTCGAGCGCTCGCTTTTGTACTCTTTCAAACTTTGGTTTTGTGCGGTTTTTTCCACAGCCAGCCCCGTTTTTGGGGGATAATTTAGGGTTTTCAACGAATTGTCAAACCCTAAACCCTTTTACACTCTTTACGGAAGCGAGACGCACAAGAAAACAACCCGCTGCGAAACAACAACATCAACAACAAGAACATGATGTCGCCAATCCCACCGAAACCACCACCGGTGTCGTCGTCTTCTTCTCCGTCTTCTTCTTCTCCCTCCGGCGGCACCGGCGCGTCGATCATCCCAGCGCGCGTGTTCGAATGCATTCAAAAGTTTCACAACGGGAAACATCATCATCATCATCCTTCGAAGAGCAAAGCCGGCGTGGTTTTGTCGAACGGGGGAACGGCGGCGGCAAAGTTATCCTTGAACGTGGCCGGAGGATGCGCGTCTGCGATTCAGTGGTTGTTGACGGTCCCGAACGCGTCGAGGACGATTTTGTCCGCGAACGTTTTGTACAGTCGAGAGTCCGTTTTAGACGCGCTCGAGTGTTGTTGCTCTTCTTCTTCTTCGGAGAGGAAGGAAAAGAGAGAGACGTTTTGCGACGTCAGAACGAGCAAAGATTTAGCGAGAGCGGCGTATAGGAAAGCGATAGAGGCGAATTACACGAAGAAAAGTTACATGTTTGGGAGGATGGAGGAAGAGGCGAATAAGAATGGCGGCGAAATCGCGGCGACGGCGAGGCGAGTGCTCGGAGTAGGCGCCACGTGCGCGTTCGTATCCACGCCACCGAAACGAGGCGAACACAGGTGCTTCGTGAGCGTCTATTCCAAGTTTGGCGTGACGACGAGGAAGGTGACGTTAGATAAAGAGAGCGAGCGATCGAGAGCGGAGGAGGATCGCGTCGCGAGCGAGTGTTTGGTTCGAGCAGCCATAGGTGACGGAGAGAGGTGGTTGGAGACGGAAGACCAAGAGGAGCGAGGCGCGAGTTTTAGTGGCAGAGAAGATGGAGATGATGCGTCTTGGAAAGCGTTCCGAGAAGACGCGTTGACGTTTAAGGGCGACAGGTTGGAGTTTTTAGAGTACGACGCGCCTTGGTTTGAAAAAGTAAGCGATGCGAAAAAATCTTTGTTAGAGAGGTGGTTAGACGTAGGAAAAATGAAAGAGGATGATAATGATAGTAATATTAGTAATAGTGGTAGGAGTATGAATAGCGGCGACGAGAACGACGCATCGAGTGACATGCCCGAACGAAGCGTTTATTCGATGCACAGAGGTAAACTAGAAACAATCGGTTGCACCACGGCGAATGTCGTCTTGAGCGGGTCGTTCAATCCGGTCCACGAAGGCCATCGAGGCATGTTAGACGCGGCGACGATGTATCTCCGAGAGAAGCGAAAACGAGAAAAGAAGGAGAACGATGGTGAAAACGAGCGCGCGTTACTCGCCACTCCCGCGTTTGAGTTATCCATTTCCAACGCGGATAAAGGCCAACTCGAAACAAACGTCGTCGTCCAACGGGCGAAACAGTTCGACTCGGACGAGCAAAACAGGCTCATTCTCACGAGAGACGCGCCTTTATTCAGCCAAAAAGCGGAACTTTTACCAAACACCACCTTTGTCGTCGGTTACGACACCGCCGTTCGCTTAGTCGACCCGAAATATTACGGCGACGACGCAGACGTCATGGTTCGAGAGTTGCGAAAAATTAAAGACTCGCGGAACTGCTCTTTCCTCGTCTGCGGTCGAAAAGATGCCACTTCCGGTGGTGCGTTTAAAACGTTAGCGGACATCCACTTACCCGCCGGCGTTTCGGACGTGTTTGAATCTCTGGAGAATTTTAGAAACGACATCAGCAGCACAGAAATACGCGCAAAACAAGCCGCCGATGCGAAAGAGTGAAGAAAACTTTTTTAGAAGAGAAACGTTTTTATAAGTCCGCAACCGGCAAAAAAAAAGCTCGAGAATCCAAAAACCCTAAACACAAGTCGTGACCCAGAAAAAGAGAAGTTTTATCCGGATGAGTCGCCATTGTAGAGAAAACGCGCGCAATCAACGCACACCACCTCGCGAAGTACTAACTACACTTCCGACGCTCTCTTTGTACGCGAACACATTCGTATCACTCGAATATAATCTTTCCAAGCATGTTTTCTTTAACCGCGAGTTCCTTATCCGCGCGCGTGCACATCGCGTCTGCGAATTTAGATAAAACCTCAAAATGCTCGTCGTCGTCATCCTCCGGTCGTCGCGCGATGTCTTTGATCGTCAGAGCCGAAGGCAGCGAAGACGACGATGAAAGCGACGGCAGAAGAAGAGGCGGTGGCCGAGGTGGCGGCCGAGGCGGACGCGGTGGACGTGGCGGCCGAGGCGCCAAGAACGACGACCCGTTCACGGAGAACGTCGTCCAAGTTTCCCGAGTGACGAAAGTGACTAAAGGTGGGTCGCAAATGTCCTTCCGCGCGACGGTCGTCGTCGGAGACGGTAAAGGCGCCGTTGGCGTCGGGTGCAAGAAGGCGAAGGAAGTGCAAGGGGCGGTGATGAAAGCGGCGTCGGACGCGAGAAAGTCCGTGGTTAAGGTGCCGATTGCGAAGGGAGACACGTTCCCGCACAGAGTCACGGTAAAAGGCAACGGCGGGGCGCAAATCATGTTGAGACCAGCCGCGCCGGGTACTGGGGTCATCGCTGGTGGGAGTTGCCGAGCGGTTTTAGAGCTTGCCGGATACAAAAACTGCTTCGCGAAGCAAATCGGGAGCAACAACCCGTTGAACAACGCTCGCGCTACGGTGAAAGGCTTAGCTCAAATGAGAACCGCGAAGGAAGTCGCCGAAGCGAGAGACATGACGCTCGAGGAATTGTTTTCCGCTTAAATACTATAAATACGTACTATTCTAGAAGGCGAGAGATATATTTTATACTACCATAGCTTCATAATTTGTTGTTCATATCTACTACTATTATATATTGACATCGAAGATCGTCTCGACTAATCTTTTTTTATTGCCGGGCCTTGGCCGGCTTCCGGGAGTTGGCCAAAGAACGCGTGACCATTGTCACAAGGCCTTCAACGTTCGTTTTCGAGTGAAAAAAGTTCCGCATGACTGTGTGACTCGAATCTAACGAGACCGCGTAGTGCCACCACTTGTGAGGAATAAAAATCGCTTGGTTTTCTTCGACGACGCACGCGTAGAGGTGCTTTCGAGCTTTCTCAGGAACATATCGCAAAGGATCGATCAACGACTGATTCATTTCCGTCTGCTCGTCCTCGCTCGAGCAACAATTCGTCGCATCGACATCTGCAGATGGGTGGAAGAGTACAAAAAGCTTTCTTCCTTTGGTTTGCGCCAAAAATCCGTGAGCGTTTTGCGCGTCGAAGTGGAGTCGAGTGATGCATCCGGTTGGGCCTATGAACGCTTTATTCAAGGATCTTGACACGTTTGCGGTCATCTCGTCCACCTGTGAATACATGTGTGGCGCGGACGATGATTTCACCAGAAACTTGAACGTTTCGCGTAAAATTGATTCAGTTTCGTCCGCCGCTCGAGTAAATCGAGGGTGCATATTCTCGAAATACGAGTTTACTTTTTCCGGGTTCGTTGAAAATATTCGCCACCCGTTGTTGTAAAAAGGAGCCGGCACCACATCGTCGTCACAGTTCTCGTAGTCTTCCATGTACTCTTTATATCTTTTTGCGGTTACGAGCAACGTATTCTGTTTGGTAGCTCCTTTATCCGTTCTCCGAGCGGGCGCTTTATCGTTCACGGTGAGCGTTTCCTCCGGAAAGAGATCTAACAAATCGACGTTGTAAAGCCCAACCTTGAACACATTCCTCACCACGCACGGTCTCCCGACGCCGTTTTCACACGCCACAAACTCGCTCTCAAATTTAAGCGCGTCGACGGTATCGTTATCGACAACTTCGATCGATTTCGCCTCTCGCAAACTCCCAAACTTTGCAATCTCTTTCGCCTCTGCGTCCTCTTCAAAAGCGCGCACGAAAGCCTTGTAACTGTCGTGCGCGTCCGTCGTCGCGACATTTCCGCTCACTCGTAGCATCATCTCCGTCGAGTCTCTCAACAACGTCTCAAAATCCACCGGCAACGACGGTGGACATCGCGCGACAGAGGAGGACGAAGAAGAAGATTCAGAAGATTCAGAAGAAGACTCGCGACTCTCTCGCTCCCGCCATCCGATTTCGTTCGGAAATTGCACGGCAAAAATCTCCGGGTACGCGCCTCCGTCGTTAAAATCGTCGAAATCTTTCGGACGCCACATCGTCGCGTCGTCGTCGTCGTCCTTTTTTTCCGGACTCCCGTACGCGCGCGCGGTGCGCACCGTCAACGTCCTCATTAATGTTTCTCTTTTTTGGGGCATGCAAAAAAAAGGCGTTACGAGAAAAAAAAACAGAGAAGAAATCAAGAGAAAAGACTGATGATTTCTCTCCCCACATAAGTGCTCTTCTCTCTCTCTCTCTCTCTCTCTCCGCGTCGTAGAAAGCGCGAAACAGAAAAAGAAAAATGGCGACGCAGAGACGAGACGTCCTCGCGGAGCAAGAGCATCACCCCTCAAAGTCGTCGGTCGTCGTGGACGTGGAGGCGAGACCGGGCGTAAAAACGACCTCGACGCAACATCATCATCGTTCTTCGAGCAGCTCTCTTGACGATGGTGGAAACGCGTCCTCGTTCACGTCTTTGAAAGCGCTCTGTTACTTGTTAATATTCATGGCGTCGTTTGTTTTTTACGAGGATTTGCTCGTCGCACGAGTGGCGGTTCGAAAACACTTCTTTGGATTGGAGTCTGGCGTCGGCGCGGCGACGCTTCTCGGGGAAGACGAACCGGAATCGGATTTGATTGATACTCGCACCGGGAAGTTGGACTTGAATTTGAGGCACATTTCGAAGCGGAAGCACGAACGCGTGGAGACGATCGAGGAGCACAACGAGAAAGAATTAATCGATCGAGTCGGATTGGATAAAGCGGAAGAGATCATCGAGGAAGAGGAAGAGGAGAAGGAAGGAGCGGAGATGGCGTTGCAGATTGAGAAGGAAGAGGAAGAGAGGAAGAAGAAGGAGCGAGAAGAAGAGGAGAAGAAAGAAGCGAAGGAGAGAGAACGAAGGGAGATGGTAGAGATGGAACGGGCGAAAGAGGACGCGGAAAAGAAAAGAGCGTTAGAAGAAGAAGAAGAAGAAAAAGAAGAGGCGAAGAAGCAGTCGGAAGAGAAAAGCAACGTTAGTAGTAGCGAGAGTGACGATAGCAGCGTCGTTAATTTAGGAGAGGAACCGGAACATTTCCGCGAGAAGACGAACGAAGGATCGTACGTCAGAGCGACGTCGCATTACGGTTTGAATTGGTCACCGCCGGCGCCAACGGCGCCACCGACGCCAACGATTCCAAAAGTCGTCGAGGAGGCTATCGAAATCGGCGATTCGACCGCCATCGCGTTAGAAGACCAGGCGCCGAATTTTGATATTTTTACCGGCGGGGCGTTACCTCTGAGCGATCCCGAAGACACTCCCGAAGAACACGAGTGGCGGTCGATTGGTCAGGTGACTCCAATCAACGGCATGGATTTAGATTTTCCGGGAAACTTGAAAATCGCCGCCGAGAGGAGAAGTTTTCGAAAGGAGATTGTATTGTTCGTTTCAAACCGAGGCGGGAACCATTTAGCCGCAAACACGGTGGCCAATTTACGCAAGCTCGGGTTTGAGCACTACATTTTAATCACAAACACCGCGGAAACGTGTCACGATTTGCTCAAAGGCCCGTGGGGTGTCGATTGCGGATGGACCTCGTTTTTACGAAATCGTGCCAAACAAATGGGCACGTTTCAAGTCACCGAGGAAGAACAAGCGACGCCGTTTCGTTTATGGTGGGTGCGATTTCATTACATGGAACGATTAGTCGGGATGGGTTATAACCCGATGTACGTCGATACGGATGTGCGTTTTGAAATGAACCCGTATCCGCTGTTGAAGTCACCTCCGTTTAATAAGTTCACTTTGTTTGCTCAAGACGAAAACGGACATCCGGGTGGTTTGAATATCGGGTGCGTATACGCGCAAAACGCGCCTGAATTTGGCGTCACGCGATGGGTTCTCAACGAAACCGTCTCGAGAATGCTTCGAATCATCGACACGGAGCCGCCGTTAAAGAAATGGAACGGCCAAGTCGCCGCTGGCGCAAAAGAAACGTTATGGGATCAACACATCTTCAACGATGTCGTGGAAACCGCGATTTCCGGTAAGCCGGTGTTTAGAAGATCCATGCAACGGTTGATTGATCCCGGAGAAGGGAACCGAATGCGAGACGAGTGGGAGAAGAGCCAAAACTACGAACGTTCGGGGTGGGATTTATCGATGGAAAAAATTGACGAAAAAGTCTTGCCGCTCGGATTGAAAGACGTGGACGTTCGACCGATGAAAGTGGACGATACGTACGAAATCAAATCGAAAAAGCTTCAAGGGTTGAAGGATTTTGCACCGACTGAAAACGGAAAGAATCCGAACAAAGAAGAGTACGTCTGCGGGTTCCCGCCGTGGTTCGTTTCCGGTTGGTCCGGTATCGCTGGTCCTCCTCAAGTCCAAGGCCAACCGGGGTACTGGACCGCGAAACCGCCGAGGATTGTCATGGGCCACGCCGTCGGCGCGTTGCGTAAAACGACCACATTTAAAGGTCTCGGGTGGTGGAACTACGGTGCCGAAGCGTATAAGCCTTACAAGTTACAAAACGTGGAGGAAAAATTGGGCAAGAAAGGCGTCCTCGGATTTATCGGTTTGAAAACGAACGAAGCGAACGCGAAAGTCGGCGTTGAATCGCACGGTTTATCCGTCGCCAGAGTTATTGAAATCGCAACATCCGCAGGGAGAAGACCAATCTCGCCAACTGTTCCCTGCGATGCGCCCTGGATCGAAAAGTACCCGCCTGCCATGCACGGCATCATGATGCGGCACCAAATCGTGCTGTCTAAGCTCTGCGGTCGAGAACGCAACGAGATGTGCTGCCAAAGCTTAAACTTTGATTGCGACGAAGGTGTCATGCTAGAAGTTGATTTCTGGAACGATCCGAGATACGCGCGATTTCGCGACGACATTAGCGTCATCTCCGCGAAAGATGTAGTCAACGACGCCGGGAACGAGATTGATTTGTCGACGATTGAAGAGAAAATCGATTCGTTATCGCAAGGAAAGAAAACCGTCTTCATCGACCTCGCGTCGTTGGAAGATTTTTCCGTCGTCCCCAAAGGCGTCGGCGAAGCGAAATACGTTCCAGAAAGAGACGCCATATTTGCCACGTGCGATAGATTAGACTGTCGACCTCCGAATAAGCCGTTTCCGTCCGAACACGAACCGTGCAGAAGAGTTGCGAGTTAGAAAATTTAGCATACGTAGCACGTAAGTAGAATTAATTTTTAGAGAAGATAGAAAAAAGAAAGCCGTAAAGAAATATACTGTACTACTTAAGTTCACAAATTACAAAGTCGCCAAAACCTTCTCGTCCAACTCAAAGGTCATCTCTTTCTTATCTCTCCCGCTCGCGCAATACTCGGCGTATCTGTCCTTCAAAGTCGCCTCCAAATCCGGGTGCTTCGGTTCCCAGCCCAATTTCGCCATCGCCTTGGCGCTGGAAGCGTAAAAGTGCACGACTCTGAACGGAAACTGCTTCTTCGCTTCGACGCCTTCGACGCTGCCTTCTTTGTACGTGATAATCGTCGCTTCTTTACCCATCGCCTTGGCGCACACTTCCGCCATACCTCTCAAAGTGACGCCTTTTTGTGTCACGCAGTTGAAGATTTCATCCTTCGCGTTGGCGTTGTCCACGGCGCTGGCAATCATAGTCGCCAAATCTTCCGCGTGGGAAACCGACGCGAACTGGTCGCCACTGCCCGGGATGACGATCGGTTTACCTCTTTGGATTCTGTCAAAAAAGTACTCCTCGCAATCTTTGTTCGAGCCGTAGCCGGTCAAGTATTGCGGTCTAAACGACGTCATGCCTTTCGGAAACTTCATGTCCACTAAATGTTTCTCGACGATGGCGTGTCCGGCGGTTTCTTTCACCGCGTCGCCTTCCACGTGCGGCGGCGTCGGCGTCGGCTTATAAATACCAGCCGAGGAAACGAAGAAAAATTGTTCCGCTCCGGCTTCCTTGGCGAACTCAGCCACCGGCCCGACGTTCTCCAAATCCTTCCCGTTGTTGTCGCAAACGATGTCAAACTTCGCGCCGCCCAACTTGCTCTTCAAATCCGCCGGGTTCGACCACATCGTCTTCACCCCCAACGGCTTCAAATCCTTATCGAAATACGTAAACGGCGCTTTTTGCATCTTTTTATCCGTCTCTTCACCAACCACGCACAAAGTCACGTCGTGTTTCGCGTTCGCGAGCGTCTTCGAGAGCCAGAACCCAATGTTCGCGTGGCCGCCGCCGTTCGTGTTGACGATTAAAACCGACTTGTTTTCCACCTTGAAACCGCCAACAGATTTGGACGACACCGCGTTCAAGGTTCTCTTTTGCGCGAACGTTTTGCGAGAGTTGGAGCACGAGCGCTTGAACGAAAATCGCTGCCGATGTAGTAAACGCGTCGCAGACGACGATGAGAGAGAGACAGAGAGAGAAAGCGCATCACATCGTCAGTCGATCGTACACTCCTTTGCGCGAAAATCATCATCAATCGGAGAGAAAAGATATATATCCAAAAATAAAAAAAAAAAGAGTAATCAAACCAAAACGGAGAGGAAAAAGAGAGAGCAAAGGACGAACCTCGACGCCCGCGGTGGCTTGGTAGCGCTGGTGCGCGATAGATTGCATCTTCTTTTTTTTTCTTAGGAAACGTGTGCGTGCGTGTGCGCGTGCGTGTAAAAAGTGACGACGCTTTTGGTCTTTTGAGAGAGAGAGTCTCATCACAAAACTCTCAACAAAACTTCCAATTTCGTTCTTTCTCTTCAAAGCCCACACGAAAAGTTTGTTGCCTCTCTCAACCAGTCTTCGCCACGTCACCGTCGCACGATGAAAAACGCAAAGTCAGAAGAGAAAGGGGCCCTGGACAAAAAAAAAAAATCGGTTCTGTGTCACATGCGACTGATGAAAGAAAGGACATGCCCCCCGGAAAAAGGGCAAATAATCAAGGCGTTCTGTTGTTCTCTCTCCGATTTTCTCTCTTTCGCTCGTTTTGATCTTCTCTCTCTCAAAGCAGAGAGCGCCAAAAAAAAAAGATGCGAGCCTGTGGTGGTGCGACGACGATGTTGTCAACGTCGTCAACGGCGCTAACGCAGAGGCGCGATCCCATCTCCTCAAATAATCGTCGAAAAGGAGGAAAGGCGCGCGCGGTGAGAAGAGCGACGACGACGAGATCTTTGCCGAGAATACCACGAACAATGCGGAACAGAGCGATAGCGGACCGGTTGGGGGAAGAAGAAGAATCGAAAGGGAAAACGGAGAAGGATGCGCTGCTGAAAACGCTGCAGAACGCGTCGAAACTGGCGGCGTTGGCGACGTTGCTCGAACGCGCGGTGGTGAGAGACTTGGCGGACGAGTTGGCGAACGAAGACGCGCAGTGTACCGTCGATTACGACCAAGAAGTCTTCGAAGAGTGCACGAACAAAGTCACCGAACAATTAGCCGAAGTGGTGGTTTTGTGCAACAGCGCGGATATTGCGAGCAAGTACAGCTCGAATTTACGGAATAAAGAACTCGCGAGGCTGAGAGCATCGTTGTGGAATTTAAGGGTGTTGTTGGAGTCGTATTGCGCGACTAAAGGTGGGTGCTCGTTGAACGTGAGACATCGATTCGAGACGTTGCGTTCTGCGGCGATGGAGGTGTTGCCGGCGTCGAAGCGATTGAAGAAAGGACCGGAGGCGACCGCGATTCCGAATTTACAGGCGGTCATGGAACCGAGAGTGAAGTCGTTCGAAGAAATTATGGGTGCTGACAGTAGTAGTAGCGATAGCAGCAGCAGCAGCAGCAGCAGCAGCGATGAGGAAGATATGGACAATAAGATCTCTCAAAGAGAGATAGCATTCTACAGAGGCGGACAACCTTCGGTGGAAGGCCGGTCGTGGCTCTCCAAGAACGGGTTTACTCGAGTGGTTGATTTACGAGGCGAAGATCGCGACAATCAGTGGGTCAAACCGTTTGGTGGAGGCGACGGGCAAGGTTCTTTTAATCAGAGTAAAAAGTTTGACACGACGAATATCCCCATTACAGATATGGGCGTTCCGACGAAAGAGCAAGTCCAGGAGTTCATCGACATCGCCAACGACGTGTTGGAGAAGAACAAGAGGAAGAAGCCTGGAGAGCCGAAGGAGAAGATGCTGTTGCACTGCAAAGCTGGGATCGGGCGAACTGGATGTCTAGTCGCGTGCTGGAGAATTTCGAGAGGCGTGGATGTGGAAGAAGCGTTAGGGATGGAGCTTGGATTAGTTTGCGATTTTGGATCCATCGCGCAAGAACAATTCGTGAGAGATTACGCCGCAGATTTGAAACACTCCATGGAAGTGAAGAAGTTTGAACAAGCCGTGGAAAATTCGAAATTTGAAACCGATGCAAAGTATCGAACGTCTTACGATCCGGTAAACGAGTACGGGAGCATGGGAGACGTCACAGACGTCTCCGCCATGGGAGCAAACATGATGGGAGGCGTTTCCGCGTCGGGCGAATTTTCCAGTTTGGACCAAGCGCCGGACATGTATTTAATTCGAACCGATGGGTTCTCGTGCACGAGAGAACTCGTGGAAAACAGGGAGTTGAAGATTTCACACCCGTCTACGCAGCAAATGATTTTGGTGTGGAGAGAACCGCCGAAAACAATCTTCTTGTTGAAAAAAATCGGCCACGCGCTTCTGCCTCAGTTGGTCGAAGTCGCGCACGCGTTAATGACAATGGGTATGAATGTCATTTTAGATACCGACGTGAAGAGAGAATTGGAAGATGAAACGATCAAATTGGAAACCGTAGACGAACAAAATCGAACTGAAGTGCGAACGAAAGCTTTATGGGTGGAAAAAGATGCGAAAGGAAAAATCCCAAAAGAAGATTGGGGCACGATTGACGTTTGCGTCTGTTTAGGCGGCGACGGGGTTATTTTACACGCGAGTAAAATGTTTCAAGGTCCGACACCGCCGGTTTTAGGATTCCATCTAGGTTCTTTGGGTTTTCTCACGAACCATCCAGGAAACGATATGGCTCCGAGTTTACTCATGGCGCTTGGTCGTGGCCCGCCAATCGCAAACATCTCCGGTGGCGTCCCAATTACTCTTCGCATGCGTTTACGATGCGAGGTCTTTAAATTCGCGGATAAAATTGAGAATGGTGGCAATGGCGAGCCGTCTTTCGTGTATACTATCCTCAATGAAGTCCTCGTGGACCGAGGCCCTTCACCGTTTCTCTCCAAGATCGAAGCGTACGATCGCGGGCAACTCATCACCTCCATCCAAGCCGATGGCGTCATGCTCGCCACGGCTACTGGATCTACCGCCTACTCCGTCTCCGCCGGCGGCTCCATGGTACATCCGAACGTTCAGGCGATTTTGATGACCCCGATTTGCCCGCACACCTTATCTTTCCGCCCAGTCATTTTCCCCGACTCGGTCGAAGTCGAACTTCGCGTTTCTGAAAACGCCCGCAACAGCGCCTGGGCCTCCTTCGACGGTCGCGAGCGGTGCGAGCTCTGCCGAGGCGACTCTGTCTTTGTCAAAATGAGCGAATATCCAGTTCCTACGATTAACTTTGAAAACCAAACCGGCGATTTCATCTCCAGTTTACGAAGATGTTTGAAATGGAACGAACGCGAAGAACAACAAGTCTTCGACGCTTCGCAAGTCGCCGCATTACGAATGATGAATGAAAACGCTTCGAAATCGGAAAATCCGGACGCATGGGGCGCCAGATAAACTCCATGTGGGAGCGAGACAACAAATTAAACACTTTTTGTACATCAAAACACCAATTTGCAGCACGCATACATTACATGTTTATAAAAGCGATATATAATTCTTTCACGTCGTCCTCACTTTTTTCTTTTGCGGGTGAAACCATGTCCGAAGAAGAAACAAAGAAAAAGGTCAAGACCGCAAATGAGAAGAGAAGGAAGAAAACAACGACGGCACAGAAGAGGGACAAACCCTCGATGCTCGAACGATTTTCCGCGACTCCTCGAGAGTATAAATTCGCCGTAATCGTCGTCCTTCTCGCGGTCGTTTTCGCGATAATTTTTCCAACTGTCACCGAAGAGTCTCATCAGTTGGAGAAGAAAAAGTGTCCATTTGGCTTCCAATCGAGATCGGACGTGAACTTAGAGGCAGATTTACCATCTTGGCATCCAAAGCTAGTGTCCTACGACGTCGAGGATGCGAGTAAAGGAGGAGATAAGAGTGCGTTTGGTCCTCCGATATTGAAAAAAAATGAAATTGCGAAATTCGACGACATCATCGTCTTCAGAGGCCATTTTTTTATCAAAGGGAAACGGGAGGAGAAAACGACGCTATCGTCGACCGCATCGGTCGAAGGGGAAAATGAACTTCCGTGGGATCTAGAGGAGAAGAGAGAGAACGAAGCGTCTAGATTCTTGCCGCTCCGCGGGACGTCGAATCAGTACGCGAAAGCGGTGGCGATGAATAACCGGACGAAACGAATCATGAGCGTCGCAAGCACGGAGGAGAAAGCAGAGAAGATGATTAAAATATTCAGAACCGTAGGAGTGACGGTAGAGGAAGTCGTAGTGACGGAGAAGGGAGATGAGAGTAAGTTGATTGTGCCTGGATTTCACGATTCGCACACGCACGTTTTATCGTTGGCGTTGAAGAGAGAGTACGAGGTAGATTTGTCAGACGTCGTAACGAAGAAAGAGTTCGTGACGAGGCTAAAAATTAAGGAAAGGAACTGGGCGCCTTTTCCACATTTCAGTGAAGAATGGATCGTCGCCAGCGGATACGATGACGGAAAGATACTCAGAGACGATGGAAAGACGGATTTACCATATAAAGGATGGATCGACGACATCTCAAATCCAGTGATTGCTTTCAGAGCGGATATGCATATGGCGATTGTCAATCAAGCCGGGTTTCGGAAAGCTAACGTCAGATGGGCGGACGTGAAGAAGAATACGACCCACGAGTATTACAGGCGGTTTCGCGATTATATAGATTTCGATACGGGTGAAATCAAAGACGATGCCATGCAATTATTTCAAAAAGTCTTGCCAAAAAGAACGAGAAAAGAACGAAAGAACGCCTTGAAAGGTGTGCTCGCGCCGCTCGCAAAGTTAGGGATAACGAGAGTGAGCGATTTTGGCGCCATCGATGCGTTGCAGGCGTATGACTTTGAGCTTTCTAGAAGTGACTACATGATTTTGAGGGAGTTGGATAACGAATTGCGGCCACATGGTCTTCCTTTGCGAGTGAACTGTTACTTGCCATTTGACGACTGGCAGTTTGCAGCATTAGAGCAGGAAAGAGGGAATGGAGCCTTTTTCCATTATACAGGGTATAAAGGGAACCAATTGCGGCAGAAAGAATTAAATTTAGACCAAACGATACGGTCAAACGTGCGTATGGCTGGCGTTAAATTATTTCTGGACGGAAGTCTGGGCGCCAACACGGCAAAGTTTCACGAGCCGTATAACAGCCGCATCATGAAAACCAGTCGCACAGCGACTGGAATGTTTGTCCGGGACATACAACACGCAAAGCAAATTGCGATCCAGGCAGATAAAGCGGAATTGCAAATCGCAGTGCATGCTATCGGTGATGCAGCAGTGGATGCGGCTTTGGATATGCTCGAGACCATTGAGAAAACGAACGGAAAAAGGGATCGTCGGTTTCGAATTGAACATATTCAACACTTGAGTGGCGACGGAAGCATCGATCATTTGAATTTAAAATCAGAAATTGTCGAGGCACGCATAAAACGATTAAAACCGATCGCATCGGTGCAGCCATTACATTTAGCATTAGATTCTGAAAGAGCACTCGTGGAGAAGCTCGGACGCTCGAGAACGGAACGAACGCACATGTACAAGACGTTGAGTGAATTGACCACCATCGCTTTTGGCTCCGATGTTCCCATCGCGCCTGCGAATCCTCTCGAAGCCATCTTGCAAGCCTCTACAAAGCGAACTTTGAACAAAAAAGATCAATCTATGAGCGTAGAAAAGGCATTAGAAGCGCAAACAATCGGCGGCGCGCGAGCTTCCTTCAACGAAGACGCGTTTGGTGGTTTCTTCAACGGGGCGCTGATGGATTTCGTCGTTTTAGAGAAGAAGAGAGATACTGCGACGAGCAACACTAATAGCAACAGCAAGGGAGAAGGAGAAGAACGAGAGAATGGGGAAATCATCGACGATCGCTCGAGCGTATATGAAACATGGGTCAGTGGACGCAAAGTATATTCAGCCGTGTGATTTCCAAAGTATGTACGCCATAGTTTCAACGTAATATGTCCCCATTTCGGTCAAATGTCAAAACTTCATCAATCAATTTTCACACTAGTCGACACAAAAAGCAAGCACTCCTTGCTCACATCTTTTATTTATTGACGCGCGAAATAATGACCGACTCTGGACCGGTCGCGTCTAAGATGGAATCCAACTCGAAAAGACTTGCTTCCTTCTTAGTCGCCCTGTGTCTCGGTTTCTTCGCGATATTGTTGACCTTTGATGGCTCCTCGAGTTTGGGGAAAAACGAATTGGATGCGACATCGAAAAAAGGCGCTGGGAACTTTTTGGACGCGTTATTGTTCGCTGGCGGATCCTCCTCGAAGAGAAGGAATCAAAATCATAAGAGCATGTCCGAAGAAGAGAAAGAGCAATTGATGCAACACGTGGATTTTGAGATTCCTAAACCATCCTCCAGCGACAACTACGACGATGACGACGACGAAGACGACGATGGAGGAGAAGAAGGTGAAAGGAGAAGTAAAACCATCATGGGTAAAGTGTCGAAAAAATCGAGACAGTACAAGAAGAAAAGGAAGCAAGAGTTGATGTTGCGGAAGAAAGAGCAGGATTTACGACGGCAAGCGATAAGCTCGAACCCGGACGACGTGGTTCATGGATGGATACGCGCGATGTTTAACCAGATGGATACGAACGGCGATGGGAAGATATCGCTGAACGAGATGAAGGCGTACGCAGAGAAAATGAATTTAGATAGAGGGTACGTGCAGGATTTCAGCGAGTTTGTGCACATTAAAGCAGGGGAGCCGGAGAATCACGATCATCCCGCGGTCGATTTCGATCACTTTTTAGCTGCTCTGCAACAGAGAGATGCGACTGTGATGCGAGCGTGTGCCATGGGCGGGTACGGAGGTAGAAGTATCTTCGATGAAGTGGTGGAGAGAAGCGTTTGGTTGTTAGGATTGTTAGTTCTTCAATCGCTCTCGGGGGTCGTGTTGCAGCGGTACGAACAATTATTAGCTGAGCACGTCGTCATAGCGGTATTTTTGACCATGTTAGTTGGCGCGGGAGGTAACGCCGGTAACCAGAGCGCTATCAAGATTATAGAAAAGATTGTTTTAGGAGAAATCACGGTTTCGATCGGATCGTTCTTGAGCGAAATGCACAGAGAAATCATTGTTGGTATGTTCTTGTGCGTGCTCGTAGCGGTTGGAGGTTTTGTGAGAGCGTACATCACGCACGGAAGAGCTCGGGGTGGTTTCTTGAACGTGTTGGCACTAACGTGCTGTTTAGCGGTGATTGTGTTTTCATCGACACTCATAGGGGTGATGCTGCCGTTTTTGTTAGCAAAATTTGGCGCAGATCCTGCGCACGCAGGCACGGTGGTACAAGTAGTCATGGACATCACCGGTGTTATCGTCACCGTGACGATATGTTCGATGATGTTACCTTCGGTGTCCAAGAAGACCAGAACGCCGGCGTTTGCGGCAGTCTTGGAGAGAGCTTTTTTGACGTATTTTCCGGAAAATGAGGGCACTGGTGCTCCGAAAGAACACAGATCAGATGCCGACTTAGTAATGACGTCTGGAAAGGGCACCGTGTAATTTTTACAAACTTAACTACAAGAACTTTTAACAAAGACTTTCATATTACAAGGCGTGCGCGCGCAAAAATTATCTGCGAATCAACTCCACCGTCTTTTCTCGGCGTCTGCATCGACAGGAACGTACCAATCAGGTCTTTCGACGTGTGAGGACAACCTGTAATCTAAGAATAACTCTTCGTTTGCTTCTATGTCCCGTGTTGCGACTAAAGCGATTGTTGGTGCGGCTTTCATGACGATATCAGCCATTTGCGCTTCGGTCAGATCTTTGGTTTTCTCGTTTGGGTCCTCAAATATGGAACCGGCGGCGAAAGATGACACCATCTTCAGAAAGCCTTTATTCTGAGCGCTTTTGGCTGCGTCAAATCGTTCATAATCTCTTATATCGTTACTCAAGTACACGTTCGGTATTGCCGCGCGCATGAAGTGTATCATTCTTTCCAGTTTCTGAGAGTCTTCCGCGTCCATATTCATCATCCGCAACGCTTCCTTCGCTCCTTCAACCACGTCGTAATCGTGCATACATATCATCACATTTGGCGATTTTCCTCGAGGTGGATGGTTTACTTTGTGTGCAAACGCTATGGGATGCTTCCCTGCTTGTACTAGAAGGTCCGTAGCGACGTCCAGGCAAGATTTCTTAATCTTCGCGTGTAACGCCGGTCTGGAGAGCTGTTCTAGCCACGGCGGAAGCTTCTCCACCCACTCTTTCTTCAAAGCGCCCACAACTTTTTCCTCTTCAAAATCGTCTCGAAGAGGGAAACCTGGCCAGCTATTACCACTGCTACTCAAACTATTGGTACCACTCTCGCTATCGCTACCACCACCACCACCACCACCACTAAAACTACTCTCACCGTTACTCCGCCGCCGTTCTTCCTCCCACGGTTTCGCATCCACGACGGCGTCGTCGTATCGCGCCACCAAAAATGCATTCTCTTTCGCCACATTCGGAAAGCCTTTGAGAAACCTCAACGCTTCTTTCGCGTACACTATCCCTGGATACAACGATACGACCGTCCCGACTGAAGCTGGTCCGCTTAAAAACAGCCCCTCTTCGTTTTCAATCGCTTCGGACGGTTTCACCACGTTCTTATTCGTGGTAACCGTCTCCGAGACGTCCCCGGTCCTCCCCATCAAATCCAAACCAATCGTCGTCAGCTGCGTCTGTACGCTCCTCCACACTCGCTCTTTCCTCTCGAGAGACGAACATCCTCTCGACTCTTCCAAAACCTCGTTCGCGACGACCGCTTCTCTCGTTTCGCCGCGAACCTCTCCTTCCTCCTCCTCGTTCTTCTTCTTCTTCCGCTGCTTCTCCGCTCCGATTCGTTCCCGAAACTGCGTCAACAAAAAGAGCTTCTGCACGTCCGACTCTTCCTGCAAAACGCGCCCGGACGGTGGTTTCTTCGAGAAGGACGCGCCTCGCGCGATTGCTCGGAGCATTCTTCTCGGGGAGTGCAAAAGTTTCCTTTTGTCGTCGTCCGTATCTCCTCCACCCAACCCGGTCTTTTTTTTTGGAGTTTTTTTTTCTCTCTCTCTGCTCCCCACACGCGTTTTTCCAATCGGCGCTTCTCTCTCTTCTCTTCGTCGGTCTCTCTCCCCGCGCGCACACAAAAAAAACAATGACGAAACGCGATCCCGGAGGGCGCAAACGAAGCCTCAAACTCGCCAACGAGATGCGGCGACGACAAAAAGACGACGATTTTGGACCCAGAAGTGGTGGTGGTGGTGGTGGTGGTGTCGGGAAGCGAGAAGCGAAGGACACTTTGAACGACGACGCCGGCTTTGGTGGGGGTGCAAAGTCGTCGTTCGAAGGTTTAATAGCGCCGCACGCGATGAAGAAAGCGACGAAGAAGGCTAAGTTTTTAGAGAGTGAGTCTAGATCAGGGGTTTTTCTTTTTGTCTTTCGCGACGCGGAGTCTGGTTGGTTTCTCACTCTCGAGCGCGCTCGTTCGCTCGCTCTTTTTCTCTCTCTCTCGTCCGATTTCCCTAACGAACTGTTCCTCTCTCTCTCTCTCTCTTTCTAGAGATACGCCGGTCGCACGAATCGAATTCCGCCTCTCGATTATCGTCCATCTCGAAACAATCGAGTAAATCGAAGAACAAAAAGCGCAAAAGCATTCAGTTTGGCCTGGCCGATTTCGCGAAGGACTTGAACGCGTCGTTGTTGGAGACGTCGGCGTCGATGAAAGCTTTGAGCGGCAACGGTAAACGTTCGAAGAAGATGTCGAAGATGTTGTCGAGCGCGTTGGGAGGAGGGAAGAAGAAGAAGGGTAGCACTAGCACTAGCACTAACAATAAAAAGCGCGAGCTGATCGCGCGAGTAGAGAACGAGCGGATGAAGATGGTATTGAAACACCCGACGTTTAAGGAGAATCCGGTGAAAGCGGTGTTGACGCACCTCGCCGCGCAGTTGGGCGAGACTCCCGAAGACGGCGGCGCGGAGGGCGGGAACGAAGACAACAAAAACAAAGACGCCGGTGGCGAAAACGACGCGAAAAAGAAGAAGAAGAAACGTAAGATGACTCCGGCGCAGTTGCGTCAAACGCAAGGCGAACATCACGCCGGACCATCCGAGCGGTCCAAGAAGAGCATCCACGCCGCCGCCGGCGCCGGCGTGGCCAAGAAACGAAAGAAAGGGACGAGCAAAAAGTAGATTTTTCTTCAAATTTTCACATCTAACTTAATATGCGCTCTGTATCACTTACGGCGAGCATCGCACCGCGCCTCTCTCCTTCTCGAAACGGCACGCGTAACGCTATCACGCGCACAACATTGTCGGCGCATCTGAGGAGAGCGACGAAGAGTGATCAAGACAAGAAGAAGAAGACGCGCAACGCGACGCGACTCCAAAGCACCACCGACGACAAAAACGAAAAAGTAGAGGAGGAGGAAGCGTGTTTCCCGTGGGCAGCGCCCGGGTACAAAGGCGCGTGGGTGTCGCAGCAAGACGACCAGACGCAGAGAGTGGTCGTCGCATCGATTTGGATCGGGATTCTTGTTCTCACGTATCTCTCGTGCGCGAAAGTGGGACCTTTCGTGGAACACGTGCTTCCGGATTCTATCTTTCAGTTTTCGAAACGGACGTGGCCTGTGCTCGGCGGGACGTACGTTCTGGCGGGCGCGGCGCACTTCGCGTTACCAGAAGGTTTCGATGCGATGGTACCTCATGAAAACGCGTTCGGCGGTCTCTGGAAACTCCCCGGTTCGAAGCGTTTCCACGTGAACTGGACCGGCGTTTGCGAAATCGTTGGAGGTTTAGGCACGCTCTCGCTCCTCTTCGACCAAAACTCCTCTCTCGGTAAAGCCTCCGCGTTCGGCTTGTTCTTGTTGACGTTAGCCGTCACTCCAGCGAACACGTACATGTTCACAAACAATAGCCCGGGACCGTTACCGCCGGACGCCTCGGAAGAGATGATGGTGTTGACGCCGGCGCAACACTTCGCGAGAGGTTTACTTCAGGTGTGTTTGTTGACCATGGTATGGGGCGTCGCGACGTCGTAGAGGTTTACTTCAGGTGTTTTTGTTGACCATGTTATGGGGCGTCGCGACGTCGTCGAGTTGATTATAATAATAATAAAAAGAACTGTTTTAGTTTTTGAAACGTGTAGGAATAGTAGTAGGAGTAAACTGAACGCGCGTGAAAAGTCTCTTCGCTCTCCTTTTTCTTCCGGCGCCGAGAGAGTCTCGAAGAGGGATTTTGTGAACACCCTCGTTCGTAAATTCCCTACTAAGTTCACAAAACGCATACTGTTATTTAGGGTGTGTGAATTTTTCGGGCGCTTCCCGCCAAAAAGAAGAAAAATATCTACCCGGGGGGAAAACGAACAAACAAACGCGACACATCACAAAATAGCGCGCACACACACGCCGCGCGAAAAGAGTCTCTTCCGCGCGACAAACTTTTTGTTCGCGTAAAAAAAGGTACGTCGCGACGTCCCGCGTCTTCTAGTCTCGTTTTTTTCGTTCGCGCGCGTCTCGACGGAAGCGCGAGAGATTCGGCTTTTTTCGGTGGGCACCAGTATTGGAAGCTTTTCTTCCTTCGAAAAAGAAGAAGATTTGCTGGCACACTCAATTTCGTTCGGTGTTTCGCGCATAAAAGCGAGAGAGAAACCTCTCGCTCGCGAAGGTCAACTCGCGCCTTTCTTCTCTTCTTCGCGCGCGGAAAGAACAGATCCACGCGTATTCGTGCGCTTTGAGACCGAAGAAGAGAGAGAAGTTCGTTAAAGCGCGCGCGAGAGAGAGAGCGACGAGTACGCGTTTTTTTTTCTTTTTCTTAGTCAGCACGCGAGAGCGAAGAAAGGACAGTCTCGTTTCGGAGGCAAAAAGGGGGAATATAACTGACCAGAGGCGCCACTTTTTTTTCACCCAGAAGAGAGACAGTTTTCCCGGGGGAAACTCAGAACAAAGCGTCGTTCGTCGAAGAACCACCGAAAAAGCGATATAGGAAAAGAAGTGTCAAACATCATGGTGGGAACAACGACAACAACGATTCGTCAGTCGTCGAGAACGACGCAGTCCGCGTACAAGAGTCCCGCGACGAGGAAAACACAGCAACAAAATGATGAAAATGAGAGAAAAGGAAATGTCCCAAACTCCCCATCGCGAGGCCATCGCGAGGCTCTGGCCAAGGAGACGATAAACAAGAGAGATTCGAGCTCGTCCGAGGAGGACGAGGAGGATAATAATTCGAGCTTTGAGAACAACAACAGAAACAGCGAGCAGCGGGAGGAGAATAATACTGGTGGTACTGATAATACATCGCTTCCGAGTCTCAATGACGGCGGCGAAGAGAAAAAGGGGAACAACAACGAAACGAAACCGGTGCTCTCGGCGTTTGAGCAAAAGTTGGCGAATAAGAAACCGATTTCGACCGATCCAAAGACGTTCGACCCGGATACGGTTTTGAAAATTGACGAAGACTTTTCCAAGAAGGCGATAAGTTTAGGTTACGAACTCGGGACGATTAAACATTCGGCGTACGCGTTGTTGGCCATGGCGGGACCGGGAGGAATGACGGTGGCAAACATCGTGAGCATCGCGAAGCGGTTGGACTTGTATAATTGGGGGACGTGCAAGACGCCGAATAACTCGGTTACCGCGGCGTTATCTCAAGATGCGCACTTTCAAAGAGTCGCACCGAGTACCTACGCGTTGAAAGAACACGTACCGGACGATTTGTGTACGACGAGCATCGCGCACAAGGCGGCGCACACGAAGAAGAGAGAGGAGAGACGCGACACCGGGAGAAACGCGACGACCACGACGAGCTCGGGTAGAGGTGATTTTAACATGATGATGGGAGCAGATGGAGGAGGACACACGAAGTTTCAAGATCGAAAATATCATCACCAAAAAGCCGTGGAGCAAGCGAAGAAGAGAAAAGCAATGGCGATGTATGAATCGGAGGAGGATGAGTATTTCGACGGGCCGGCGTTTCTTTTTCGAGCGCGCTCGGAAACGAGGGATCAAGAAAACTCTGAGGAAGAAAACGAAGATCGGTACGACGAGAGAAGAGAAAATTATCACACTCAAAGAATACAACACGAGGAAGAGCCGCATTTTGCGTACAAAGATGTCGCCGAACGTTTAGCTTTGGAGTGTTTTCGTCGACGAGCAGATTTGCAACCAGAGATTTATAGAAACCGCCAACTTCCCACGTCCTCCGCAGGGGCGGGCGGCGAGGAGAGAACGCCAATGAATGCACGAACAGATTCTGAGAATAACGTCAACATGCAGAATGCACCGAACACGGTGGAACATATGGTGAATGAACCGAACGAAGCGGTTAACTGCGACGCGACCGTGGCGGCATCGTGCTTGGCCTTCTTCCCGGCGGTTGGTACGCCCGGTATCGTGGCGACGAGACAGAGAGACGCGATATGCGCGACGCCGCCGGAACCGACCGAAGCCTTTTCGCGAGCGAATTTATGGAAAATCGAAGTTGGTATGGTGAAACGCTTGGAAGGGTTCGAAGCTCTCAATGGCGGAGTCGCTCACAGAGGTGGTTTGAGCGCGGCTTCTTCTCAACAACAACAAGAACGAAAGAAGACGACCGCAGGGAACAAAAAATCGAAACTTGGAGACAAGCACCAACAGCAACAAAATAAACCGGCGGCAAAGATGAAGAAGACAAGCAGTGATAATTCCATGAAATCGCGAAGCGCGAGTGGAGAAGAGACGTGTTATCATCGACTCCCTCGATGGGTTTTGGATCAATACATGGAGTCTCACAACGTCGTCACCAACCAGTGATACGAAAATGTCTTGGAAAAAGAAATATTACATCTCTATACATTTAAAAATATAATAATAAAAAGAATACTTTCGATGAGAGCGACGATGAGAGGTATTCGATAGGTAGGCTGCGGGAGGCTGCCTCCTTCTAAACTCTCTCGTCTGCATGCATCATTGAATTTTTGAGTTGAAAACGTGTTGATTTTGATTGTGTGTGTTTGACAAAAAACATATACATCTTGTAATAATAATATTAAAAAAAGAATTTTACTTCGATATCAGTAAATATAATAATAATAATAATGACACGAGCACGCCCTTTAACGAAGTGGCGTGATCTCACACCTCGCACTCACATATTCCTTCCCACTCGCTCTGCTTCATCGTCGTCGTCGTCGTTTATTGTTGACTCGCGGCGAGCGCTTGTTCAAAGTCGGCGATGATATCGTCGATGTGTTCAATACCGACAGATACGCGAATCATCTCGTCGTTTACGCCACTCGCGGTTCTCTCTTCCGGAGATAACTGCTCGTGCGTGGTAGAAGCTGGATGAATGACCAAAGTCTTCGCGTCCCCGACGTTGGCCAACATACTCGCCAATTTGAACGCGTCGATGCACTTGGTCCCGGCTTCCAAACCACCCTTCACGCCAAAGCACAACACGGCGCCGTAGCAACCCTTACGGAAGTACTGCTCCGCAGTTTTGTGCGATTGATGCGATTTCAACGATGGGTGCGACACCCACGCAACGCTCTTGTGTCCTTCCAAATACTTGGCCAATTTGACGGTATTTTCGCAGTGTCGTTCCATTCTCAAGCCCAACGTCTCGACGCCTTGAAGCAACTGAAACGCCGCCATCGGATTCAAAGCCATACCCAAATCTCTCAAACCTTCAAATCTGGCTTTGATGATAAACGCCACGTTGGCACCTAACACGCCGTCTGGGCCAAACGTATCCCAAAACTTCAAGCCATGGTACGCCGGAGACGGATCGCAAATCTTGCCGTGCTTGCCGTTGTTCCAGTTCATGCTTCCGCCGTCGACGATGATCCCCCCGATGGTCGTACCGTGACCACCGATCCATTTCGTGGCAGATTCGACGACAATATCCGCGCCCAACTTCAACGGTTGGCAAACGTAGCCACCACCACCGAAGGTGTTATCGCAAATCAACGGAATCCCGTGTTTTTCGGCGACGGCTTTCATGCCTTTAAAATCCGGAACCAAAAACGACGGGTTCCCGAGAGTCTCGATGTACAAAGCCTTCGTGTTAGCATCGATCAACTTTTCAAAGCTCGCCGGGTCTTCTTGACTGGCGAATTTCACGTTAATCCCTAAACTTGGGAACATCGTCTTGAACTGATTGTACGTCCCGCCGTACAAGTTTGCGCTCGACACGATGTTATCGCCGGCGTTGCAAATAGTCGAGACGGCCAAAAACTGCGCCGACTGTCCACTGGACACCGACAACGCGGCCACCCCGCCTTCCAAAGCGGCTATTCTCTTCTCAAAAACATCGTTCGTCGGGTTCATGATTCTCGAGTAAATGTTCCCGAACGCTCGAGCGCCGAATAAATCCGCGCCGTGTTTCGCGTCGTTAAACACGTAAGACGTCGTGGCATAAATCGGCACCGCTCGGGCATTCGTCGCCGGGTCCGGCACTTGGCCGGCGTGGACTTGCATGGTTTCAAATTTCGGTTCGTCGGACATCGTTGGTACGTATCTCTTTTTTTAAAGGTTTGTTTGTGCAAAAGGCGTTTATATAAGCGCGTCTGATCATAGAAGAGAAAGGAAAGGGATGGTTAGTTACAAATCGGAGAGAATTGGCTGGCGGCAAAAAAAGTGATCGAGGAATGCAAAATTGTTCCAAAATCTCTCTCTCTCGTCAAAGAGAAGAAGAATACGCGCGGGAAGAAGAGAAAGAAGGTTCGAAAATACAAAAGCAAAGCAGAACAGAATTTCTCTGCGCGCGCGCGAGAAGACCGCGCGAGAGCACGCGCGTCGCGAGACGAAAGAGAGAGTTTGTTTACCTGTTTAAAGTGTGTGTGAAAAGTAAGGATTTTTCCCCCAGATCAATTAAAAAAGTGCCAAAAATATCTTCTGCTGGCTTTTTTTTACTTTACAAAATATTACGCTATATAAAAATCACGTGTTCTTGACGTTCAACGAATCGCTTTTACCGCCGCTCCCGCCGACGGAAGAAGAAGATGCGCCTACGCCGCCGCCGGTGTTCCCTCCTCCCGCGATGATGATTCCGCTCAGCGGTTCTCCACCGTTGGCGGAAACGCCGCCGCTCGCGGAGGCGGAGGAGGAGGAATAAAAGAACATCTCCCGCTCTTCCTTGGCCGAGGCGGCGTTGACGGCGTTGAATTTGTGGAACGCAAATAAGACGAGGAGCGAGGCGAAGGAGCTGACGAAGAAGATCAAATCGTACCAGGATTGGTAGAAGGTCTTTTCTGGTTTGCTTTGCGCGCTCGCGTCTTCTCCGTCTCCTTCTTCCATGCCGAAGAAGGTGTCGCTCAAATCGTGCATGTCGCCGCCGAATAAGGAGAAGGTTTTACCGTCGCGGTATTGGCTCGGGAGCTGTTCGCGGACGAGCAGGACGGAGGAGAGGAAGTATAAACCCACAATTTCCGTGCAGAAGAGGACGAGTGAGGTGGTGGTTTCGGAAACGTTGGAGCCGCCTGAGACGGAGGAGGCGATGGTGCCCAAAGCGTCAAACGCGCGAGAGAGGAAGTATAAGAAATTCCTGGTGGACGAGCCGACGAGAAACGCGATGAACGCGAGGGAGAGGTATTGCGAAAGCTGTTCCGCGGTGACGTTGACGGAGTGGGAGAGGAGGAGGAGTTGCAGCGTTTTCGTGACGACATCGACGTTTTTTGCTTTTCCCAAAACGATTTGGCCAAACACCGAGAGGAGTTTGACCGCGCAACACACGGACATCAAGACGCCGCTGGTGTTTTTCGCGCGACCGAAGGTGGTTCTGGATTCAACCGCCCGTTTTTTCAACGCGCGACGTTCTTTCAATTCCAGAAACAGAGATCTCACGACGCGATCTAAAGCGACGACTTCAAATTTCGCGTTTTGCAATTTTTGTTCGCTCGTCATCGCGCCGCCGTTTCTACCGGAAAAGACGAATTGCATCGCCGAAGAAGCGAGCTTGCTCAGCAAAGATGGCGCCCCTTTGTCTCTGCTAGAAGCTAGCAACTGCGACGCGTTCGTCTCGCGCGCGCTGGAAGTCACGACGTCTTTCAAAAAGTTATTCGCCGCCAACCTGCTGTTGTTGTTGTTGTTGTTGTCGTTGTTATTGTTGTTCTTCGCATTGTTTCTGTTCACCGCGTCGTTCTCGTACGGATTGTTGCTGATACTACCAGTGTTCCTCTTATCGCTAGCCTCGTCTTCCTCGAGCGGAATGTTGAAATACATGCTCGCTCGCGTTCTTTGTTGCCTTCGTTCGTTCGCTGATCTCGGAAACAACTCTCTCTCTAATAATACCAACCGTTTCTTCCTCTCCACGGCTGTTTCCAACGCTTTCACCAATCGCTCCTCGTCTCGTTCAATTTCCGCATCGCTCACCGGTCTCGCGAACAACGACATGGTCGTGTACGGATAATGTATGGCCCCGAAACCGGACAAGACGCCTAACACGATCACCCCGACGACACCGGCTCGAGCGATGAGTCGCGACACCGTGAAAATGTTGGTACCGTTCGCGCCTTCGCCTCCATTACCGTTACTATTACTATTACTACTACCACTACCACCGCTAACTTTACTAAATATGCTCCCTTTACTATAAATAGGATCCCCATCTAACGCTCCAAACTCTAAAAAGAACACCAAGGAAACCAAGTGCGCGCACACGCTCGCGAGTATGACTTTCCTCCTCCGCTTACTCTTCGCCCGCCGTATCGCCGCTTGATTCAACTGCATCATCCGACCGCTACCACCGACGAGATTCTCCAACCCGTACCCCCTCACGGGAACAATCATCGAAAAGAGCTTGTAAAAATGGAAAAACGGCACGACGACGATGACCATAGATATCGTCATCCATATCGAAAATAAGCTCGCCACGGTTAAAAACGTCTCCGTGAACGTGTCCGACACCTCCCCGAGGACGAGCAAAACCATCGAAAACGAAGACGCAAACGTCAGAGAAAAGAGAAACGCGACGAACGCGGGGACTTTATCCGACGCGTCTCGGCACAGGACTCTTCTCAGAAACTGTTGTTTTTGTTGTTGTCGCGTGCGTTTTTACGAGGACAGAGAGAGAGAGAGAGAGAGGTGAGTTTCAAACGGTTCGTGCGTCAAACAACACGCAAAAAAAGAAAGAACGAAAATTGAAAACAAAAACGCACCGCGTCGGCGGCACCGTACAGGCCGAAAAATACCACAGTCGCGAGGACGGTTTCTAAGAGCACTCTGAGCAACATCTTTCTCTCCGTCTCTCTTCGCTGTTTTTCTTCCTCGCGAGAGAAGAGAGATGAGAGAGAGAGCGCAGGAAAAACGAGTCCAGAAAAGTATCCAAAAGTCGAGCAAAAGAGCGAGAGAGAAAAACAAAGTAAAAAAAATGTTGTTTAGGGTTTACAAAAACGACCAAAAACCCTAAACGTAAAAAGAAGGCAACTTTTCCTTTTCGAGCCGCCAATCGAATCGCCGGTCTCACTTTTTTTTTGGAAAAAAGAGAAGAAAAACAAGCACAAAAAGAACAACACATGTCCACCGAACAACCGCAATCCAACCGCCTCTTCGTCGGAAACATCCCGTGGTCGACCACGGTCGAAGAGTTGCAGGGTTTATTCACCGATGCGGAAAACATCGAGATCCCCACCGTGCGTCTTTTTTTTTAATTATTATTATTTTTCCTTTCTCTCGATCATTTTTGTTTTCCCGGACTTTTTTTTCTCCCGAAGACAGCGCCCGCCCCCCCACGCGCTTCGTCGTTCTTCTTCTTCTTCTTCTCTCTCTCGAGCGACGAAAGCCGCGCGAATATTCTTCGCGAGAAAAGAAGACGAAGAGAGAGAGAAGAAGAGGAGCGAAAAACTTCTCTCTTCTCTCTCTCTCTCTCGAAGAGAATCGGGCACTCTTTTTTGGGTCCTTTTTTCCCTCTCGCGTACTTGTTCTCTGATTTTTTTTTTCTCTCTCTCTCTCTTTTTGGCCGTGGGATGAAAAAAAAATAAAACACAGGGCCGCCAAAACCGCTCCAGAGGCTACGCGCTCGTGACGTTCGCGGACGAGTCCGCGGCGCAAGCGGCGATGCAATCGATGAACGGCCACGCGTTGGGCGACCGTAACATTTCGGTTCGCGAAGATAGCGCGCCGACGAAGAAGCCGAAGTCGTCCTCGAGAGGCGCGTCGGTACAAAGACCGACCAACTTGCCGGAAGCCGAGGAAGGGTGCAGATGCTACGTCGGTAACTTGGCGTGGGAGACGGACGAGCAAGTGTTGATGGAACACTGCCAAACGATTGGCCATCCGGTGTTGAGATGCGAAGTTGCCAGACAATCCGGCGGGAGATCCAAGGGTTGGGCGTTGATTGATTTCGGGAGCAAAGAAGCCGCCGAGGCGGGTGTCAAAGCGTTGCACGACACCGAGTGCAGAGCGAGATCGATCATCGTGCGCGCGGAAAGACCGGGCGGAGCGGCGGCGACGAAGCCACCGAGAGAAATCCGACCGGAAAACAGTTCTGGTTTGCAAATTGTGGTGAGAAACTTGCCGTGGTCGACGACCTCGGATGATTTGAGACAAGTGTTCCAACAAGTCGGCACCGTCGTGGACGCCAAGTCCACTTGCCACGAGGACACCGGC
>Ga0182090_1137268_pt1 | contig 40026 bp, 24 predicted proteins | sample 041ome_24_FD_127767 | JGI IMG/M metagenome (GOLD analysis project Ga0182090, IMG submission 127767) | Metatranscriptome of coastal salt marsh microbial communities from the Groves Creek Marsh, Georgia, USA - 041408BS metaT (Metagenome... | ecosystem: Environmental > Aquatic > Marine > Intertidal... | reverse complement strand
TTTTTTTTCCTCCTCTTTTCTCTCTTTTGTCACTCAAGATTCAAGTTTACCTCTCTAAACTCTGCCGCTGCTGCAGCGCGTGTGCGTGCGTGCGTGTCTCGCTACGTTTTGCACCACGCGCCGGGCAGATGCTCTCTCTGTCTCGCTCTCGCTCTGATCTTCTGTTTTCGAGCGAAGACGCGTGTGTGTAACCTCTCCTCCCGTTATCTCTCTCGATCCTTTTTTGTGCAGAATTATTATTTTCTCACAGCGGCAGGAAGAGCGCACGCAAAAATCTCGCTGATGTGCAGGAGTTTAGGGTTTAGGGTTTAGGAAAGGCAGGAGAGACCCACCCAGTTTTCTTCACAGCGCGACCCGTATGCATAGAAGAACTCTTTTGCCTGTTTTGGCCTAAAAAGTGAAGCGCTCTCGGCCACTGTGCGCTACGACGACGACGACGACGCGCGAGACGACGACGCGCGAAATGAGCACCACTGCTACTACCATTACTACTACTACTACTACTGCTCTGGAACGAGCGATCGCGCGGACGCTGGAGAATTTCGCCCGGAGAAGTTCTTCTTCTTCTTCTTCTTCTTCTTCTTCGAGTGGTGGAGGTGGAGGTGGTTCTGGGGTGTTCCTGACGCGGTCGCGCGCCGTGTTGCGGTTAACCGGTGCGGATTGTAAAAAGTTGCTCCAAGGCGTGCTGACGAACGACGTGGACGCGCTGCTTTTAAATAACGACAGAGATGGTGATCGATTGAACGAAGAGGAGGAGAATGGTACGATGGTGATAAAGAAGAAGAAGGAACTGTACGCGGCGATGTTGACGCCGAAAGGACGAATCGTGACGGACGTGTTCTTACACGCGGTGGGTGGTGGGAAATGTGAGATTTTGATTGATTCGTGTCGAACCGCCAAGGAGAGTTTGTTGACGCAAATAGTGCGGAGGAAGTTACGGTCGGACGTTTCCGTGGAAGATGCGAGCGAGGAGATGAGCGTGCGCGTGGTGCATCCTCCTCCTTTCGATGATGGTGATAATCTGCTCTTACCGGCGGACCCGAGATGGTTTGGATTAGGACGACGCGGGATAGTCTCGCGAACGGCGGCGAAGAAAACGGACGAAGAAGTAGAGATGGACGAAAAAGCGTACGCGCACTGGAGGCACGCGAATGGCGTGCCAGAGGGGTCTTTAGAACTTGGCGATCGTTTCCCGGCCGAAACGAGGTTGACGCATTTAAACGCGGTCTCTTTTACGAAGGGATGTTACGTCGGGCAAGAGCCGACGGCGAGAGCGGAGTTTCAAGGCGAAGTGAGGAAAGGCGTCGTGCCGGTCGTTTTCGATGAAAGTAAACGAGTCAAAGTGAACGGCACGGTCATATCGAAAAAAGACGGTAAAGAGATTGGGAAAGTCGTCGCCTCTCGGGGCGGCGGCGTTGGGTTAGCGTTGGTGAGATTTGCGAAAGTAGAAAACGTCAGCGAAGGCGTTTCGATTGAAACGGTCGAAGGAGGAGAAGAGAAGGGATTCACCGAGTGCGAATTTGGAACACCAAACTGGTGGTCGCACCATTGGAACTCGAGAGATTAGTTTTTAGTGAGCTTGCATTGCGCTATGTATTATTAAATTATGTATAGAAATCTACAACAATGTCTAAGAATATAGAAGAAAATTTCTTGTATGTTTACGAGGATGCTTCCATTTGCTTTTGTTTTTTCCACGCGTACGCGGCTTCCAACAACTTCAAGTTTGGTTTCGCGCCTGCCTCTTCTGGGAACACGTAATCGTAATACTCTTCCATTCCGGCATCTTCGCCGTCTTCGGTGTACATCGGACGTTTTCTCTTGACGCGTTTCGGCATCTTTTTGTCCACGGCGTCTATCAATTCTTTCTTTTCGTTCGACGCGCCAGAAGCGTTTTCCTCAAACACTTTCCAGGCCTCCAACAACATAACGCGTTCCTCTTTCGCATCCGGTTGGTTCGTTTTTAAAGCCTCCAAAGCGCGTTCGAAAACTTTTCTCGCGTTTTGCTCTCGAACTTCTTTCGATTCCGTCGGTGTCTCCTTTACGTACGCCTCTTCTCGTTTTCTTCTTTCCGCCTCCGTCTCTTCATCTTCGTCCCACTCCTCGTCGTCCTCGGGAGGCGGCAAGACGATTTTGTTTTCAAACTTGGCAAAACTCATCCAGACTTTCACGTGCTCTGTTTTCTCTAGCAATCGCTCGTACAAAGCCCTCGCTTCGACTCTGTTCCCGATGGCAATTTCAAAGTCAATGTACGCCTTCCATAAGTTTTCTGGCATGTCTAAAGCAGGTTGCTCGATTGCCATTTCAAAAATGGCCCGACCGCGTTCGGTTTCTCCTAAATCCTTCTCCAACTCGGCGTATTTCACCCAACTTTCGCAATCTCTCGGGTTCAATTCTAATGATTTCTCGTACAGCGATCGACATCGGTCAACGTTTCCTAACTGCGACTCGATCTCAATGTACGCGTCAAAGATTTTTGGTTTCGGAGCTAATCCTATGGCTAAACCCATAATCTTGCGAAACGCGTCTAATTTTTTCCTTCTCAACTCAAACTTAGCAGCCATGATCCACACTTTCGAAAACGAAAACTCGCTGTGGGGGACCAACTTTAAGAGCTCTCGCATAATCTCTCTCGCGCGATCGAAATCTTTCGCATCTAGCTCTTCGAATAGGAAATAATTGATCCAGAGATACACGTATCGCCGCCAATACCTCTTCTCGTTTGCCGGCGGTTTGTTCCCAATCGCGCGTTCGTACACCTCCCGGACTTTTTCCCACTCTCCGTTTTCCTCTTCTAATTTCGCAAACGCGAACCAATGATCGTAATTCATCGGTTCCTTTTCTACTAAGTTTTCGTATTCGTGTCTTCGTTTCTCTACGACTGCATTCTCGATGCCTTTCGAGTCGCCAAACTGTTTCTCAAACGTCATCATCGCTTTGCGAATGGAATCGTGCATCGATTTCGGTAACGCCGTCAGCGCGTATTTATAAATCCCTCTCGCGCGTTCGTACTCGTGATTCTTCTCTTCAAACTTCGCGTACTGGACGTACAAATCGTCAACGTCCTCCTCCTCGCTCAACATTTCAATCCCAGCCTCGAACACTTTCCTGCAATTTTCATTGTCGTGTTTCTGATACTGCTCAAACTTCGCCCACTTCCCGAAGACTCTCGTCGATGGATGGACCTGCGCGTATCTCTGATACACATCTCTCACGCGATCGTACTCTTTATATCGCATCTCAAAGTTCACAAACGCGTTCCACGCTAACTCGCTCGGTTCCCATTTCATCCATTTCTCAAACACGTTACGACACGCCGCGATTTCGCCCATCGTCTCTTCCATGTGCGTAAACTTATACCACAAAACGTCGTATCTCGGCAACAAAGAGCACGCTCTGTCCCACACGTTCCTCGCGTGATTCACAAACCCAGCTCGCATCTCCATTTCCGCGTAGTTTATCCAGACCGGAACTTCTTTGTAATTTTGATCAATCGCGCGTTCCCAGACGCTTCTCGCTCTCGCGAAATCCCCTTGGCCTTCCTCCCATTGCGCGTATCGCGTCCATACTTTTGAGTCCCAATACGTTCTCCGAATCACATCTTCGAAGTCTTTCCGCTTTTTTAAACGATATTCGTACAATTCCTCCGCGTTGGTAATCCTTTGTCTCGGCGCGATATACGTGTCGTCCTGTCGTTCTTTCGCTTCGCGAACGATTTGTTCAGCCGTGATTTGGATCGGCGCTGCGGACTTGTTCTTCACGCGCGTCGCTCGAGGAAGGTTCGATGCGGTCGCCGCTTTGGACATGTTCCGCATCATGGCGTTCGCGTCGACGCCATCGTCGTCCCCTGCCATTTCGACGCGTTGTCCACTTTGTGCTGCTGTTAGTGTGTTGTTGTTGTTGTTACTCGCAAGTGGACAATTGAAGTGAAGTTTTGGCGGCGAGTTCGTAAAAAGAAAAGAAAAGGAAAGAAAAGAAAAGAAAAAAAATACAGCGAGAAGGAAAAAATTTCCTGGATCACGCTCGTGTGTGATTACAACCGCCTCGCGGACGCTCGGTTCTGAACAAACTCGTACACGACGTCCACGAAGTTTTGGGGACTTTCGTACGGCCATAAGTGACTGTATTCGCCTTCGACTTCGAGAAACTCGCCTCGCGGCATCGTTTCGGCGTCGGCGCTTTTCTGTTCGGCTTTGTGGCCAGCGAACTCGTCGCCTTTGACGTGGAGAATTAAAGTTGGAATTTCGATGGATTTGACTTCATCGGGCGACAAATCGAACGTCGTCCATGATTTAACTTGGTTAGCGAATCCATCAAGGGTGTTCGTATCGCACGTAAAGTGGAGCAAGTCATCGCCTTTCATCTTTTGCGCGTCGAGCGCGTCGTAGTTTGGTCGAATACCGAATCTCATGAGACCGATGAAGCCACGAATACCGCACGCGCGAACGAACATCTCTGTAGAGAAAGCTCGCGTGAAGACTCGATCCATGAATTTTCTGTTTGCGATCACTCCTCTTGAGGTAAAACCAAACAGAGAAAGCGAGTCAATTTTTGGAGTAGTCAGTCTCTGGTCTCTTCGTCTGGCGCTGAGAAGGACTCCAATCCACATAGCCACGCCTGCACCGATGGAATATCCGACGATGTGCGTCTTAGTACCGATTTTATATCTCTTCTTATCTTCTTGAACCTTTCGTAAGACTGCCATCACATCCATGGCCAACACGCGGAGCGAGTCGAAATCGACGATATCCGTCGCCATACCCATACCTCTCATATCCAACGTCAGCACGGAACAGTTCTCTTTCTCACAAAAAGCCTCGACAATACCAGAAGCAAACCACGTTTCTTGAGTCCCACCGGTACAATTAAGTAAAACTATGGTATTCTCAAGCGGCGCGTTCGGGACATCCGCAAGAAAAGACACACTCGCCGACACGGAAAACTCGCTGACTAACTTTGCACCTCTCGCCTCGTCGTCGTTCGCCTCGTCCATCTCGTCGACGAAACGAATCTCCCTCGCCTTTCCCAACGTCGTCGCCGCTCTGGGTACCGCAAACTCCACCTTAATCCTCCTCGAACGCGTCGGCGCGCGCGCCACGTCCTCCTCTTCCGACCGAAGAAGACTCTCTCGTATTTCACCGTATTCTTTCTCTCTCGCCTTCCGCACGAAAAGTGGCAACACGTGCGGCGATCGAGAGAGCACGAACCCGATCGAACGCATCGAAAAAGCGATCGATGAAAACAACGCCGAAACGGCGAGAGTCAGTCCGTCCTCGAGGATCTTCGAGCAGCAAACGGCGAGCATCATCGCGCGTCCTCCGGGCGCTTTCGTAAACTATCTCGAAAGCAAATGTCGCATGCGAGAAAACGTAAAAAAAAGAAAAAGAAAAATCGTGCGTTTTTTTTCCTCCAAGAAAAAATTCAAAAACTCCAAAAGAGAAGAGAAAAACTCCAAAACGCGGAGAGAGAGAGAGAGAGATGGCACCTTCCTCGACGGCCAAATCCGGCCGCTCGTTCGTCGTCCTCCAAGACATTTCCCTCCACTCGCCGATACTGTCGATAAAAATAAACCCAACCATCGACGTCGTCGCGGTGAGCACGAAAGATGGCGCGCTGTCTTTACACCGCATCGACTGGCAGCGCTTGTGGAGACAGGTGTCCCCGGGGAACGAGGCGACGTGCTTGACGTGGAGAGAAGACGGGAAGATTTTAGCGGTGGGCAGGAGGAACGGCGACATGGAGTTGTTTCACGTGGAGAACGGGAACAGCGCGACTGGTGGAGAAGGCGCGGTGTTTCCGAGCTGGACCGTGGAACGAATGACGGAGAGATGCGATTCGGTTGAAGAAGAAGAAGAGGAAGAAGGAAGGAAGATAACCGCGCTGTGCTGGACGGGAGTTGGAAGCGGGGGACGCGATGCGTCGGGAACGACGACGTGCTTAACGAAAGAGTTTGAAGCGCTGGCGAGGAGCGGAAGCCACGTTGCGACGACATCGAGTTCGACTTCCGGGAGCACTCTTCTGTTTAGCGACGACTCGTCGGCGAGCAAATTTCACGCGCGGCCGAAACTGAGCGTATCAAACGCCGCGTTGGCGATGATGAGAGGCGGTAAGAGTAGCGGCATTCAGAGTGGGAAGAGTTTCGGGTTCGTGAGGCGGAAAAAAGGGGTGGACGCAGAGGAGACGATAGAGGATGACGCGTTGTACGAGGACGAAGAGGACGAAGAGGACGAGGACGAGGAGCACTGGGAAATCGATGAAGACCAACAGGCGTGGAACAGAGACCAGATTTTAGATCATAAGGCACCGCCGAGCCAAATGAATATTTTGGTCGCCGGAGATGTGAGTGGAAACGTTGCGTGTTTTGGTTTCGGTGCGTTTCCGTTGTTTTGGCAAAAAGTACCGATGAATAACCATAGCAACAACAACAATAAAGACGAGGAAGGAAAATCTGAGATGGTGGAGGCGGTGTCTGTATCGAAAGAAAGAAACGCCATTTGTACGCGCGCGAATGGCAACGCGTACTCTACGCTGTCTTTTGATTTGCTTTCGCAGCATCGCGTGAAAGCAACGTATGATTTTGCGTTACACGCGGCGCACACCAGTCAGCTTTTAAGCGCGTGTTTGAGCTCGGTCGCGACGCTTTCGAAACGATGGAAAGAAGCTTTGCACACAGCGTTTTACCACACGGTGGTTCATTTTGCCATCTCGTCGATTGACCCAGATTTTCAAAGGTTTATAGTAACGGAGAAACCGAAAAGAGCAGCGAAAACTAGCGCCGGGGCATCTTACTTGAGAGGCGACGACGACGACGAAGCGAACGAGAAGAAAACGTCCATGAGTGAAATCATCGCGGACGAGAAGTTACGCGCACAGTTTTGCGATATTTTTTGTAAAGATGCGTTGTCGTTGTACGAAACTGGCATCATCGATCGTGGTTTAGAGGATTTTTTCGGCGTTAGGTGCAAGTCGGACGAGTTGAAGAAACGAGCGAGGCGCTTAGACCACGAGACGAACGTAGCTCACGACGTTTTGGTGAGGAAGGTTGCGCCGGCGTTGTCGGTGGCGTTTAGTCGCTTGCGAGAATTAAGAGGATTGTCTAGGTGGAAAAAACACGCAAAACCACTCGGTCTTAGAGAAGAAACGTTGGATAAGTTGTGCGACGAAGTCGAGTTGGCGTGTTTGGCGTGTCACGACGCGGCGACGGCATGTACAACGGTTGGGAGTAGGAATCGCGCCATATTCACGTTTCTAATGCGTGCGCAGAAACGCATGGAAACTGGCGCACCATTAGCAGCGGTACCGAACTTACCGGAAGCAAATGTAGAAAATGTGATGGATGCTCTTAGGCGAAGTTCAGAATTATCCACGGATCGATTGGAAATGCAGCTGTCGAGACACGGCGACGATGACGGCATACGCTACGGCGGCTTGCGAGACTGCTTAGAAACGCTTTTGAAAACGTGGGACGAAGATTTTCTTCGCGAAACGAGCGGTACGATCGAAGGAAATGTGATCGCAACTTCCGTGACACCTGGCTGCAGCTCAGCAATAGACGACGACGCTGACGAACAAACGAAGAAGTGCGACGTGTTGAGCGCCAACGCGACGTTTATAAGTTCCGGATCTCTCGCAGTTCCGGAAAGCTTTCGAGACGCGGTTCGAAACGGATGCCAGTTTGGTAAAGATATCGTTGCTTCTAACTTCGGCATAACCAACGACGATATGGATGACGACGCCGACGAGCTGTACTACGAAACCGTCGAGCCCCTTGACGCTCTAGAATACAAGAACGGCCGCGTGCTCACTCTACTGGTTCCCAAAGATGAAGCGGAAGAAGACATGTCGGAGGACGAGAATTCAAATCGCCATAAAGCCGCCGTTCTCGTTCTCGCCGACGACGCGGCTGCTACTGAGGACGATGACGATGAGGACGAAGACGAGCGCAAGTGTCGCCGCCTACCGCCGAACGCATTAGGCCCAATCGAATGTTCGACCTCCCGAGGTTTAGCCGCCGTGCGCATCGGCTCGAACCGATTCATCGTTTTAGATTTAGAAGAAGACGAGGAAGACGACGAAGACGAAGACGAGTAATACCATTACAACTGTACTAACAATCGCACAAATCAAGCCTGCCAATTCGACCCCATTTTCATGATGTAATTATTGTTCAGCGTCTTCAACTCCTCCAAGTAGTGCTCGGCGCACAACATTCCATCCGTCAGTTGAGATTCGTAAAATTGCCCCACGTTACCCTTTTCATCCTCCCTCGGCATCGCGCCTTTCGCAGAACATGCCGAACATTCCACTCGCACGACCACGCGCGCGTTCCCATTTGCCATTTTATCCTCCTCGTCGATTTCGATGGTGTAGGATTTCCCATCTTCATCTTTTGATGGCATTGACATTTATTTTTATTTTTTATTGCTTCTGGAATTCGAGCGAGCGTTTTTCTGTTGAAAACCTGAGAAGAGGTTTTGTCTTGTCTTCTTCACTTTTTGTTATTTATTACATGCTGCGGCTGATGTTGGCGCGCGGTTGTTCTGCGACGACGACGACGACAGCATCAACGACAGCGACCGCGGCGGCGATGTCTGCGACGAGGATGGCAATGGTGGTGGTCCCGAAGACGGGAGAGAAGGGTACAAAACACCGCACGAGAATTGGAAACAACAACAACAACAACCTAGGAGTGTTTGTGCCGTCGCGGAGGAGGAGGATGACGACGACGACGACGACAGCGTCGGCATTCGCGGCGGCCTCCTCTTCTTCATCTTCCTCTGAGAATACCAAGGAAGAAGTTCGCAGGGATAACTTCACCTACCCGCCGGAGTACCTCGACCTCGGTCCTCGCATCAAGAAAGCTTTGGTGGATAGCGCAGAGTTCGACCCAGAGTCGTACGACTTGGTGTGCGACGTCCGGTCGCCTTCGGAATACAACGACGACCACGTTCCGTTCGCCATCTCCACGCCGGTGTTGACCGATAAGCAGAGAGAAGAAATCGGGACCATGTACGTCCAAGTCGATCCGTTCGAGGCGAAGAAGTTGGGCGCGAAATTGACGAGCGAGAACTTGAGTAAAATTTTAGAGCGACATTTTTTGCATCTTCCGAAGACGACTAAGGTGTGCGTGTATTGTTTTCGAGGCGGAGAACGGTCGCTTTCGTTAGCGCACGTGTTGTCGAGAATCGGGTTCGACGTTTCCTACGTTCCGGGCGGGTATAAGAAGTACCGAGAGACGACTTTGAAGTATCTCAAAGAGGAGGCGGCGAAGTTTCATTTCCACGTCATCGCCGGGAAAACCGGGTGCGCCAAAGGGAAGCTGTTGGACGCGCTCGAAAAAAGAGGCGCGCAGGTGATTGATTTAGAACGGTTCGCGGAACACAGAGGTTCAGTACTAGGGGAAGATCCCGAGAATGGATTCGTCGGGCAACCGAGTCAAAAGATGTTCGATTCGAGGTTGGCGCATAAGATGCGAAAGTTTGACGAGAAGAGAGTTATTTTCGTTGAAGGCGAGTCTTCGATGATTGGTAAAGTCCAAATACCGACGACGACTTGGAAGAGAATGGGTGAAGGTAAAGCGACAATATTGAGCATACCGATGGAGCACAGGGTCAAATGGATCAGGCAAAATTACGAGCATTTCGAGACGACGGAAGTTCCGAGACTGTTGGAAAAATTGCAAGTATTGGAGAAGAGAGTCGGGAATGAACGGGTCAATCAATGGAGAAGTCTAGTCGCGGAGAAGAAATGGGATCAGTTTGTTGAGGAGATTTTGGTTCATCATTACGATCGAGCGTACGACCAAGCGTCGAGACGCTCGAGACCGAACGATTTCGATGAAAAGAGCGGCGAGAGGAAAAGGGCTGATCAAGGCGGTGCTGACGAGTTGTTCTTAGAAAATTTAGAGGAGAAGACATACGACGAAGCCGCAAAACACTTGATAGAGAAGTACGATAAGGTGTTGTGAATTAGTTTGTATATTAGTATTTATGTATACCGTACCAGGTAGAAGTATTTAGCAAGTGTCTATTTATTATTCAATCTTCTTTTTATTCTTATTAGTTCGTAGTATATATATGTGAAGCTGCGCTGCCGCATCAGTTTTCTTTCTCAATCTTCGTCGTCGTCCATGTTCAATTCATTCGGTGCAATCATCCCCGGAACCTGCGCTAAGCGTTCCTTGGCTACCTCTGCCAACCTGGCTTTCTCTTCTTCGGCGAAATCTGCGGTTGAGAATTGTTTACTCGCGACTAAGAAGTCGCGCAAGTGGTTCTTGAACTGTACCAAATCGCTTTTATACTCCATCATCCCGCTCGCGAATCGCTCGACGTCGCCCGCGGACATGTTCGGGAACGAGCCGGCTAATAACGTCGCCACGTGGTCTTTGATAAAGTGCGCGTTAGATGAATATTGGCCTTGTTTTTCTTGGGGGCACAACGAAGCCGTCAATCTCTCCGGCGAGTCCGCGACGGTGAACAAGTTTTGCAACAACAAAGCGTGCAACTTGAACCCAGGCTTGTGGAACCCATCCGTCAACACTGCAAAAATTTCAGACAACAACGTGAGATAGAAGGATTGGTAAAAGGCGTTGCAAAACTCGGACATCTGGAAGTACTTCATCATTTCGAGAAGTAAGTGTAATCCTTCGTCCGCAACGTTTCTTTCCGTGTGTCTGAACGCCCAAACGATAGAGTCAATCACCAACTTCAAGTGCTCTGGAGATAACGTCGCGATGGCGCGGAAGCAATGGTTCGTCACTTCACGAAGTAACGAGAAAAACTTCAAACGGTGGTCCGGATAATCCTCAAAGTTCACCGTAATCATCCCTAGCGTGCATTCAAAAACCGCGTCAAATATTTTCGGGATTTCGTCAATCATCGCGCCCTTCACTTTCTTCACGATGGCAGCGAATAACGACAAGACTTCAGCGTCACGCGCATCCGGTACGTTTCTCGCGTAATCGCCCAAGATTGGATCGTACATTAACGGGACCAGCTGTTGTGCCACCAAGTGCGGGTCTTCGCACCCTTCCACGAAGGTTTCAATCAATCGCAAACACTCTCTTTTCACCGAGCGAGTGAGTTTCACGAACGAGGATTTTGACGCGTACGGTCCGCCTTCCGCGATGGCGGCTGAAATCAACTCCGAGTAAAGTTTGTACACATTCAACAAATCGCCGTATATTAAACTCATTTGGTTTTGGAATGGTTGTCCAAGCGAAATGCAGCAGTGCGTATTTGTTTTCAAAATGTTTAAGATGTTCTTGATGACCTCTTGCGACTTCAAACTCTCGCTTGATTGCCTTGCTTGGGTCATGATGAGGTTCCAAGTTTCGTTTGGCGGAGTCATCAATCGCTGCACGTACTCCTCTTTCTTCGCCAAGTTCAGTTCCGAGGAAACCATGTGTCCGACGGCTTCGTAAAAGATGTGGACTTGATGCGGCTCCAAATCGCGAATGGTGTTCGTTAAACCTCTCAACAACTCTTCCACGAACGGTTCGTGTTCGCCAACTTGCGTGATGACGAATTTGCGCTTGCACTTGATGGTGATTTTCAAGAACGTATCGCACGCCATGTCTTGCACCCCGGGGTGGGTTTCGTGCATAAACTCGAACAGTTTATTCACGACGGTTTTTAGAAACTTCCAGTGTAATCTGAGAAACCTCGGGTATTGGCCGACGACGTACATGATGTTACTTGCGATGACTGCCTTGTGATCTTTCCCGCGCATGATTTCGCACAAGTTCAACAAGTCTCGAATCGCCGTAACCAAAAATCTATTCTCTTGGTCTTCTTGCATGGAACCGGAAATACTTCCAATTGCCCAGCACAACGTGTTCAGCGTATTCCACGTGTATTCCCGACCGTTTAATTGATTGCTCAATTTCTCCAACATTTGTTGTTCGGTATCTTTGTGGTCCAAGTGCGCCAAGTAAATCAACGTTTCGCGCATTATTTTGTATTGAACCAAAACGTCGTTGTCTTTCAACGTTTCGCGAACGATGTTTCCGTTTTCATCTTCCACGATCAACACTTCTTCGGGTTTCGCCATTCTCGAAATCATCAACATTCTCAGCTTGCTCATCGGCGCGGAATATAACGCGCGTCTTTGCGATCCAGAGGAAGAGCCGTTTTGTTGCGCGGGCGCGCCGAACGTGAAATCAGCCGCACTCGGGAAACCATCTTGACCACCAGAACCAGCCCCGGAATCGCTCGCTTGGAACAAGTCGCACACCAACGCGTGCCAATAATCCAAACACACTTTAAAGACTTCCGGTTCGTCCACGTACGAAATGTTCAACAAATACTCCAAACCGTTCAACAAGCTGCTTTGCAACTCCGGAGTGGTTTCCAGCAGCTTCACGTGCGCCTTAAAAAACTGCGTGAAGAAAATGGCCAAGTTTTGGACGAACGCTTGCTCGTTGTCTGATCCGTTCGCGTAAGCATCCGGGATGTTTGTGTTCCTCGGCAACGCCGTCGCCAAATGGTTCATGAGCTCGGTATACATCGCGACAAACTTCCCGTTGTATTGCGCGTCGACGAGCAAACTCCCAATCTCCGCCAAACATTGCAAAACCACGTTCCTATACGTCGGGTTGGGAAACAATCTCAACAACGTTTCCAACAAAGGACTCTCAAAGATGTACCCGAGTGGAATCCACGTCAAAAACGCATGCAACGTCACCAACGTTTGCGAAATCAACTCGGGCTTCTGCGAGTTCGTCAACACAAACTCGCACAACTCGTGAATCATCGCGAACTCCGCGTTTAAGCTCGTCTTCAAACTCTTAATCTTATCCTGCGTCATCTCTCCTCTCGAGAAATCAAAAACTTCCTCCGATAAGAGCTTCAAAATGTTCAAACAATTCTCGCACAGCGATTCGCTCATTTTCGCCGCGCCGACTAAATCCGGAATGAAACTCGGCCATCTGTGCGGCCAATCGTGCTTGACGATTTGCACCAACACGTTATTAATCTTTGTCACGTACGCTCTTTCCTTTCGAAACAACTGTTCGTCCCCGGACAAACTGATCACCAAGTTCGATATAAAATTCTTGATCCCTTCTCTCTGTTCCAACGGCAACGATCCCCAACGAAACTTTATCACGGAGTCTAAGATTTGCAACGCGAAAAACTTCGTGTTCGAGCTCTTCGAGTGCTCTAATATCCCATCCACTCTCGTCCACGCGTGTTCGTGCTCTTGCATCTGCTTCATGATCTGCTCTGCTTCGGCTCTCAGTTGCGGATTACCCCCTGGGGAGTAAAAAGCGTTGACGACGGCATCCAAGACGGTCACGTCGAACGGTTTCGAGAAGTCGAGCAAGGCTTCCGAGCCCGGGAACGCGGACGACATGCCGGAAAGAGAAAACGAGCTCTTCTGCTACTTCTCCTCCTCCCTCTGCTCCTTCTTGCGGACGAATCCTCTCTTCGAGCCGCCCAAAGTTAAACTTCTTTTCTAAATCTTCTTTTCTGTTTTCCCCAACGGGTTTCTTTTTTTTTTTTTTCTCCGCGCGAAGAGAGAAAAAAATTTCAAAGTCAAATAAAACCACTACAACTTAAACCGCGCCTCCTCCTCCTCGCAGAAAGAGCCGCCAGAGAGAGAGAGAGAGAGTAAAGTGTGTATGTGTGTGTGTGTGCGTCAAGTCAGCTAAAAGTTGTTGGCGTCGCGCGTTTACAAAGTTTAAGAGTAATAAACTCGCTTCGTCGTCAAAGAGTCCCAATGGGGGAGTCGTCGTGTAAAAAAAATTGTGGGAAAAAGTTTTGTCGGAAAAACAAAGAGGGAAAATTTTTTTACGCAAACCCTAAATTGTTCAAAAAGCAAACAGTTACATTCTCTGGACCAGAGAGACTCTTACGCTCTGCGACGCGAGAGAGAGAGAGAGAGAGAGAGAGGGCACGTAAAAACGACCGTAAGGAATGGCACCGACCGCGCCTTCTTTCCTCCCTGCGGCGGATATCGTGGCGGCTGCGGAAGCGGCTGGCGTGTACGACGAGGAAAAGAAGAAGAAGAGTGGAAATGGGAAGAAGGAAAACGGGGAAGAAGACGAAGAAGAAGCATCATCATCATCGTCAGACGAGGAAGACGGGTACGAGTTTGGCGAAGAGGAGACGGAAATGGCGAGGAAATTGTTGGCGCGCGACGAGCTGAGACGGAACGGAGACGGCGGGGATTCGTCGTCGTCGTCGTGGTCGAGTTCAGAAGACGACGACGAGGATGAAGAAATTTTAGACGCCGCAGAGCTTCCAAATTGGCTGAAAGATATTAAAGAAACTGGACGAGAGAGAGAAAAAGCGGAGGAGGAAGACGTAGACGCGACGAATGTTTCGCCTCCGAGGACGAAGAATGAAATAGTAGACCACGTTCCGGAGATGCCAGACGTGCCTGAGATTGGTGCTGAAGAAGAGATTGAATTCGTTGGGCAGATAGTTTCCGTCGTCGGCGACGTGTGCGTCGTCGCGAGCGAAAAGGAAAACCAGGCGCCGTTGGACGAAACCACGCCGTTGTGTTCGGAAGAGAGAGTTGGGTTAGGTTTTGTTGAGGAGGTGTTTGGACCAATCACAAAGCCGATGTATACCATGCGGTACGATAAGAAGAAGTGCAAGCTCGAAAACGCGCCGGAGGAGATGACGGTAGGCGTGAAGATATTTTGCGTGCGGTCGATGAAGAAGACACTGGTGCCAGAAAAATTGTATACGAAAGGGTACGACAACAGCGGGGCGAACGACGAGGAGGTTGACGATGACGGCGAGTTTAGCGACGACGAGGCTGAAGCAGAAGCCAAGAGGAAGAAGAATCCAAAACAGAGGAAAAGAAAGGAGAAAGAAGGTGGAGGGGTTTCGGCGTCGAAACTTTGGGAGGGGTTTGTGCCAAAACATCAACTCCCCGGACAACAACAGCAGCCGATGCAACCTCCGATTGGGCAGATGGCTTATATGGGCGGGATGAACGCGGCACCCACTGTTAACCCACCGGGAATGATGATGATGATGCAACAACCGCAAATGCCGCCGCAAATGGTGGTTTCACAGCAATCCGGTGTCTTGCGAGTTCCCGTGCCTGGCGTTGATTTCATTCCTCCGCCTGGTGATTCCGTGAACGCACCTCCGCCGCCGCCACCACCGAAATAGTCAAAGCATATGATATATTAGAGTTTAAAGCGTATGTGAAGTACAAGTACTAGTGCATCTACCACCAAAAAAATTAATAGGTGTGTTGAAGTTACTCCCCTCTTCACACTAACCTATATTTTACATAAACATCGAAGACATAAATTTCGCGCCTTCTTTCGTCTTCCACCACGTCTTCGTCGCCCTAAAGTTGTTTGCATTCCCACTCGCACTTATACCAATGCATTTAAACGACTCTGCTACTACTTTCTCTAATCTATTCGCAGTCTCACCGCTCTCTATCTCCATCTCGCTCCCGCCGACTCTCGGCACGGCGAAACCGGGCACTATTAACCCGGAAACATTTTCACTACCAAACGCACACCGACAACCAGATATGAGACCTTTCAACAATCCATCGCGAACTATGGTTGACTTTTCATCTAATCGCGTCAATTTCTCGTTCTTAAAAACCTCGTTCCCGAAACAAAACATATCTTTCTCCGGATCGCCTTTAACCACCCCTCGCTCGAGCTTCAACGCCGCGCAAAAGACAATCTTCTCAACGCAACTCTCTAAATGCTCTCTCACAAATCTCACCACCGCGTAACATACGCTCGCTTCGTCTATTTCTGGTACCATCACGTTAATCACCAAGCACGAAAGCACGACCGCGTTATTCGCGTTGGGATCCGTAAACTGCACCAAACTCGCGGTAGGAGCAAAAGAAGAAAAATCACCATCGTCGCTCGTTTTCACGAAAATCGCTCGCTCCAACGCGCTTATGTCGTCTTCGTCTTCCTCGCGCGCCGCGTCCTCTTCCTCCTCGCCATCATCATCGCTGCCTCCATTTTTCCCAATCAAATCACCTCCTTTATCGTTGGTAAACTTCAACTCGAACTGTCTCTTCTCCAAAAGCGCGCTGCTCCTTTTTTCCCCGACGACGAGAGAAGACTCGAGCGCTTGCAACGCGCGAACGCCGGCGCCGGCGATATCGCACAGACCAATCGCGAGAACCCCAACGGGAGAAGACGACGGCGAAGAAGAGGAGGAAGAGGACGCGGTCAGGATCGCGTCCTCTTTGCGCGCGAACGAGAGCTTCATCGTCAGGCTTTTTTTGGGGGAAAAGTGGGATTCCAATTTTTTTTGGTTCCTTTTTGCTGTTTGGGAAAAGAGAAAAAAAACGCCTAAACGCGACTCTCTCTCTCTGTGCAACGCATTGCGTTTTGCATGTCCTGAGAGAAAAAAAAGATCACGCGCTCTTTTCCATCTCTCTCTCTCTCTTTTGGCGCCGCGAAACCGGAAATATACCGATAATGTACGCGTGGCAGAGACGATCGAAGAAACCGCTGCTACCGCCGAGACCGACCGATTTCGACGACGTGTTGAAATTGAACGAAAGCGCGAAGAGACTCGTTTTGGAAGAAGAAGAAGAAGAGATGGAGAAAAATGCGTTACCGAGATTGGAAAACGCTCGCGCTTCTTCTCCTTCGCTTACCGTTGGCGACGGCGAGGAGGGTGAAAGATGCGAGGAAGGGGGCGAGAGCGACGACGATAACAACGACGACGACGACGATTGGTTGACGATGAAAACGAAGGCAACGGAGGCGTTCGTAAAGCTCGATTTCAAACGCGCTTCGAGATGGTTCGGGAAAGCGTTGGAGAAGTTGCAGATCAGCGGAAGCGAAGAAGGAAGGAACGAAGAAGGTAAAAGAAGAGATCGAGCTTCTTTGATGGCGAATCGATCGTTGGCGCTGTTGAGAGCGAACGAGAAAAAAGGGGCGCTCGAAGTTGCTGCTCTGTGCGAAGAAGAAGACGCGTTTTGGCACAAGGGCAGTTACCGGAAAGCGGAAGCTTTGTACGCTTTGGGGGAGTTTAAGGAAGCCGCGGAGTCGTACGAAACCGCAAAGGTAAAGATTTTAGAGTATAAAACCGAAGAGAACGACGTCGATGCAGCTGTGAACGAACTCGACGGTAAAATTCGCGCCTCAAAAGAGAAAATGGAAGAGATGGAAGAGTTGGCGTCGATCGATGAGGAGGCGAACGAGTGGAAGAAAAGAGCGCGAGGCGACGAGAACAAAACCGAGGAGGAGAAAAATAAAGCCGTCGATCAGGCGCAGTTGGACGCGGAAGCGAGAGACAGAGATCCGAAAGTGAAAGAATTAGTCGATCGAGCGATGGAACTCATGAATCCGAAAGAATCTGGGGATGGCAGCGCGAGAGGAGATTTAAACATTACGAAGGAGATGTACGATGAATATTTCGATTTGTGCAACAAAGCGCTCGCGATGGAACCAGAGTATTATCAGTTACACTTCCAAGTCGCCATCGTGTATTTGCGTCTGGGGAAAGTGGCGAGATCAATTGAAACGATACAAAACGCTTTGAAGTATGGACAAAATTTCCTCATCGCGCACTCGCTTCGAGGCAGCTGCTTCGAGTCGCTCGGGGTGCCAAACATCGCAGAGCTTTCGTACGCAACCGGGATTAATGTCTCGTTCGATAATTGCGAAAGTTGGATCGCACTGGCATCGTTGCTGGGCACCTCTCGCGGTGAAGTGACGAACGCGGTACAAATGATTCGTGCGGCATATACTGGCGGCCCAGAAGGCAAATTCAAAGAACCGCAAAGACATCCCATTTTGGCGTTACTTTTGGGCTATTATTTGGACGCGCTCGGGCACGACGCCGAGCCAGCCGCGTTGTTTGATTTCTCACTTCGAAACGGCGGTGGCGTGACACCGATATTCTTCAAAGCAGCAGTTGGTGTGACGAGTGGTGATATCGACGCAGATTCCTTCAAAATGTTACGAAGCGCGTTCGAAATGTTTCGATCTGAAGCTCGAAAATCCATGCGAGAGACGGAGAGTAAAGTGGGCTTGGCGCTCGACGTAACCGGGTATTACAAAAGCATCGAACTCGCGATGCACAAGCTTATTCCGACGCAGTGGAAGAAATTAGAAGAAGTCATGTATGTGTACGAGAATATTATGAACCCTTTGAAAGTTCTCACACCGAAAACGCTGTATTTAACCCGAGAGAATATCGCGTGGCTCTCAGTAGAAGCAGCCGAAGAAGAAGAACGACGAGAAAACGCTCCCGGTATCGTGTTGAAAGGCGGATGCCGCTCCTATGCGGGTGTTCCAGAGAAGCGAGTGTGCGTGGCTACTTCAAAAGAACATCTTCATTCTGCTATCGATGCATGGGACGATGTAAAACAAAGCATGGCTAAAGATATTCCAAAGCAGTTAGAATTTCAGTTCCCAGATCTGGTCGCGCAAGAAATCGTGAGAGCAAAACGTGCGTCTAAGAACGATAAGAAGTTTTCGCTTTCAACCGTCGTCGCTGTCGTACCAAACGTTCGCAATGCGGATTCTCAGAGTCACGTGATTATGCGTTCCAATGGATTCATCGTTTCGTTCGCTTCAAAAGAAGGTGAATGTTTGTTCGATGAAGACGTAGATTCCGACGAGCAAAATGCTCGATTTTTTACCAATCGAGGCGATGGAGGCGACTTGGGCAACAGAAACGCTTTGGAGGTTCCGTTCGATCGAATCGACGCGTGGGCGAACGAATTCGCAAGCGATTTTAGAAACTGGGAAAATGCGAGGGATAGTTTATTCAACGCCACGAATGCCGTCGCAAAAGCGGTTCTTTCTCACGTGAGTGATGCATCGAACGTAATAGGTGATTGGACGTTCGCAAAACACGCTCGGGTGCGCTCGCCGTTATTTTTGGAGTTGACATTTGTCATCGACGAAGCGAGCGAAATGCCGAAACTCGTGACCGTCGATCCAGCACCAAGTTTTTCTGGTCATAAGAAATACGGCGTCGCTACATCCAGCGTAACAGAGGGTGCAGAAGAAAGTAAAGAAAAAGTAAACGAGTACGCCTACCCGATAGCGTCCGGCGTATGCGATGCGGCTTGGATGTTCGCCTTTGATGCGCTCGAAGACGACTTACTCGAGCACGAGAGAAGCGACGATGCGATGATGAACTTTGCAGACGGTGCCGTTTCTTTTGTTTTAACTACGTGATAGTTTATTATAATTGTACACATATAAATATGACATTATTACAAAGCTCTGGGCGCCGGAAAACGTTTCATTTGTCGCGGAGCGGGTATGCTCGTGAGACCCGACGGTTGCTGACGCTCTTGCTGCTGCTGCACTTGTTGTTGCGCGTTTCTCTTCGATGGTGGCACGTACACGTTCGCGGTATTAGTTTTCTCGTTCAACGCCGCTCTAGATGATGATTCGTTCGAATGCTCCTGCGTTTCCGTCGCTTCCATCCTCGGATACGTCAAAACCATGCTCGGACTGCGAATCCCAACCATGGCGGCGTGTCTATCGTACGCTTTCTTCGCGCTCTGCTGAAGCATCGCTTCTGACGATGTGGCTAAGTTATTGTAATTATTATGACCGCTAAATCGAGTCTGCTGTCCGTTCACCGGCGTCTTCCGACTTCGTTTCGCCGACGAGTTCAACAGCCCGTTCTCCTCCCCTTCTCCTCCTCCTAATAGGGAACTTTCGTTTTCAAAAATCATCTGCGAAGACGCCTGTCGCTTATTCGGTCGAACCACTTTATCCGGCGAGACAAAAAACAAGGAAGATTGGTTTCCCATCGGCTCGCATTGCAATCCCTTTTTGGAAGTGCGAGTATCATTCGGCCCGGAAACGAGAAGAAAAGCTTCGTCATTAGGAGAGAAAGAAGAAAGAGAGAGGAAAAAAGTGGATTTCCGAGAGGAGTGTGGGGAAAAATGCGAAAGCGAGAAAAGAGGGTAAAATCGCGCATTACCGTGTAAAATGGTTTGTGCAAAGCGTTCGGAATCATGATGCCGCTCTCTTTTCTTTCTCTCTCTCTCTATATATATGTATAACTATGAATATCTCTGTGTGCTCTCGCACAGAACGCGCGCGAGCGTCTGTCTCCTTCTGACGAGGAACGAAATCTTTTCAAAAAAAGTTGTGTTTTTACCCCTTACAAAAAAAAGGGATTCGCAGTCAAACCCTAAACCCTAATCGCAGTTGAAAAAATCCCCTACACACCGTCATCGTCAACAACGAAACGCGCGCGCGTGAAAGAGAGAGAGAGGAAGAGATTGAAAACAACACACACACACAAAGAGAGAGAGAGAAATGGTGCGTCTTTATGCCGTGCGATTGTTATATTTTCTACTACCCGTGCGATATACACAATGTATACATCTTTGGTTTCTCTCTTCTCCTCTTTTGGTTTGACTGTCGCACCGCGCGCTCACATCTTCTTCTTCTTCTTCTTCTTCTTCTTCTTCTTCGCGACAACCACGACAGGACGAGCAACAGCTCAGGGCGCAAGCCGCCGCCGCAGCAGCAAACGCAGACTTAACGAACGCCCCAACCTCTCGCCAGGAGCAAGCCGAGAGGCAAAAGTTGGAAGAGCAAAGAGAGGAAGAACGACAGGCGTTTTTAGCGGCGATTTTAGACCCGTCCGCGAGAGAACGACTCGCTCGCGTAAAACTGGTAAAACCGGAGAAGGCGAGAGGCGTGGAACAGACCATCATAAACGCCGCGAGGCAAGGTAAACTGGGGAAAGTCTCCGAAAAGATGCTGATAGATATGCTGAGCACCGTTTCGGAGAGCGGGATTGGAGAGACGAAGGTTGGGAGCATTACGTTTGAGAGGAAGAAGAGCGCGTTCGACGACGATTCGGACTCGGACGACGACGCGTGGTAGTAGCGAGGAAGACTCGCGCGACGCATAACGCGTTAAACGCGTATTAGTAAAAAGTCATCAAAATAGCATCGTTCATAGCATATTTATAGTAAAGATAACGGTATTTATTTTCGCGAGTGTAGTGCTCGCGCGTAGTGCTCTTGGAGATATTCAAACAAAACGTGCGTATTCGCTTTTAAACTTCGTTCTTCTTTTCGTGAAAACGCTTGCATTTGAAGAAGAGAATTCCTCACAAGAGAGACATCACGCACCATGAGCGGCGCGGATAATTCGAACATCGATTCGCACATCGCCACGCTCGAGGAGGCGCTCGACGCGCTCAAGCGCCAGCGATATTCTCGCGATTTTTCCTCCGTCACTAATACCAACAGCCACGAAGAAACGAGGCAAAGAGACGAGGACAAGGAAACCGCGCTGGCGAGTGAAAACGAACTCTTGCTTCGCGTATTGCGGAAAGTGATGTTAGAGAAGGAGTTTCATCTGCCGTCGCTTTTAACGACGACGACGACATCGACGAGCGGCGCGAGAGAGTGTGAGCAGCAACGACGACGAGAGGAAGATTTTGAAGAGGAGGACGCTTTATTCGGCGGCCAATCGTTCAGTCCGTCCAAGTTTCTGTTGCAAAATCAAGACGGCGCGATTCACTCGATGAGAAAGAACTTTTCGGACGAATTCGCGACGGCGAGGACAAAGTCGCAAAAGTTGATTTTGACGAATAACAGAGAGAGAGGAGGAGATGAGAACGATACGAATGGTGGGAATGGTAGAAACAGCAACGGCGAGGAGACGTTATCGAGAAAAGACATGGAGGTTTTAGAGCGCTTACTGGCAAAGAAGATTAGAATGGAAGAGGAAGAAGAGGACACGGAGGAAGCGAGAGAGAGACGAAGGGCGTCGGCGGCTCCTGAATCGTCCCTATCTGCGGCGGCAGCGAGGAGAGGGGGAGGAGGACAGTCGACGGGTTCCTTGAGCGATGTAGCGATGCATATGAACGATGGGAAGAAGAAGGTCCCGTTTGAGCTTTTGATGTGTAACGACGACGGGTGCGAGTTAATCGCGCCAAAAGATAGAACCATTCGAGTGAGGCAGCACGGTACGCCGCACTCTAAATTTACGTGGAAAGAAAAGCCAAAGAACGCGCTGATTGTGAAGAAACCTACGGATTATAAGACGGACGAGATGTTGCCGTTCGTGGTAAAGACGTTGCGAGGTTTAGATGTGAACGTGTGGATGGAACCAGAGGAGTTGGAGAGGCAGAAAAACAACGTGGCGTTGGAGTTTAGGGAAGAATTAAAGACGTGGAAGAAAGCAGAACCATCGACATCGACGGAGGTCGCGGAGAAGAATAAGAAGATGAACAGTGGTGCTGGTAGTTTTAGTTACAATTACAACAGCGCCGCGGAGTATAGCTCAATCATAGACTTTGTGGTCGTTCTCGGCGGCGACGGGACGTTTTTGTGGGTGTCCAATCTGTTCCCGAAATCGTGTCCCCCAGTGGTTGCTTTCGCGCTCGGCTCTCTTGGTTTCCTCACCGTGTTTAAAGAATCAAAGATTCGTGAGACGTTGAAAGACGTCGTGGCGGGTGATTTTTGCGTCTCTTTACGCACGCGTTTGATCGCTCAGATACTCGATAAAGACGGCGAGGAGAAGAGTAAACAGTCCGTGTTGAACGAAGTCGTCGTCGACAGAGGTCCTTCGGCGATTTTAGTCGAGTTAGACGTCGCCGTGGACGGTTCGCCTTTGACGAAAGTTTTCGCGGATGGCATCATCGTGTCCACGCCGACGGGATCTACGGCGTATGGTCTCGCCGCGGGTGGATCTATGGTTCATCCCGGCGTCTCTGCCATGTGTTTTACGCCCGTGTGTCCGCACAGTCTTTCATTTCGTCCGCTCGTTTTGCCGGATTCTGTGGTACTGACGGTGCGAGTGCCAGAAGATGCGCGAGCAGCGCCGTGGGCTGCGTTTGACGGGAAGAATCACGCGGAGTTGAAAAGAGGAGAGACGTTAGTTATTAGGTGCGCGCAGTATCCAATCGCGAGCGTGTGTAGGACGAGTGAGAATATGGATTGGTTTCGGGCGATGAAAGACGCGCTCTTGTGGAACGTTCGGGGGCATCAACGTTCGTCTTTGCTTTCGCCTTAAAAAAATACCGGTGTATTCATGCGTGTCACGCAATACGAGTAAAAGAAGAAGCGCGTAAAAAATGCCTACTGTAATAAAGATTCGGATATATTAGCTGACGTAGTCGCCCGCGTTCAAATTAAAGAACATATTGCCAACACATCCTAGATAATCGCTTCGCATACTTGAGCAGCCAAGTAGGCGTTCTCAAGAAGCTCGAATGAACGAATATCTACCTATGAGCGAAAAAACTCCGCTCGCACGGGAGAGAAGCAGAGCAGTGTCGGTGCATTCTCTCCGCGCAAACATGAAAACTCGCTCGAGGATTTGTCAGTCGCACTTTTTCTAAACCGAGGAGACCCTTTCCAAAAAAAGAGGAAAGCTTTCCATCGAGAATAGATGCGGAGAAGGCGACAACTTCCGAGCTCGCGCAAAAAGGAGCGGCCCAACAGCAGCTATGCACCAATAAGTGCATAACTTTTGCCGTTGTTTATGATAGCTCTCGCAAACCTTCTCACGACTTTTAAAACACCGTGTGCACCCGGAATGAACGCTAACAAAATAACAGAAAACGTTCCGAATTCCCTTCGATTCAAAGGATTTTTCATTCTTTATCCTAGTCCCCTACTGTGATTCCCAGCCAGGGGTGTGATACTTAGGACTGCTCTGGGCATGGCTTTGAGCCAGTTGGCGGCAGAGAATTGACTTCCACTCTACATACCGACCCGCGAAGTCTTGAGCGTGCCGGCTTCCTTTTGATTATTGCGAACATCGCTCACAAAAGAAAGATGTACGAATGCGCATACATATATATATACATATACCGGTATACCATATATGTATCGCACCTCGTCCCTCTCACGAAAGCGCGCGCGCCTGCGTTTTCTAGCGCGCGCGTTTATATTTTTCGTGGCAAAATCTTTCGAAACTACCCTTCCCTTCTCTACCACGTGCGTCCTTATGTACAGCCGCAAAAACCAAAGATCAAACTCGGCCTCGCGCGTCGTAGCGGTACGCACGCGTCCGAAGGGAGAGAAGAGGAGGTAATTTCAGTGCGCGGGTGTTCCCCCCAGCGCACACGCGTTTATGTTTTCCGAGTTTATTTTTTAATCGAGCCTTTTTGTTTCACCTTTCTCTCTTTTTCTCTCTCTTTCGCTCTCGCGAACTCTCCCTCTGATAAACCTCTGAGAAGAAGACGAGACGGAAGCGAAAAAATATTCAGCAGAGAGAAAGGGACTTCGATCCGCCAACCGGTAGGCTTTCTTCCCACGAGAGTCTCCTCGCGTTTTAAATCGTAAGACTCTCCTTGTTGTCGCTCGTTTTGCGTCGTGTGGGTTGTCGTGTTGGCGTCCAATCGAAGTGAGGGGCAGAGGAGCTACGTAGGGGAAAATTGGACACAAAAGGAGTGAAACCCTAAACAATAGACTAATAAAAAGTTAATGGATAATCCATCCGCACAACGCCATATAACACTTTTTATTATTACTCGCGCGCGTCCGCAACCCCCCTCCTCCTCCCCAGGCTTTTTGCGCTCTCTGAACGGACGAACGTAAAGAGAGAGAGAGAGAGAGAGGAAGAGAGAGAGAGTTTCTCAGAAAGGCACACACATATTTAAGTCACGCAAAAAGCACGAAAAACAAAAAACAAAATGGGTGGAGGAAAAGAGCCGACGAGGACGACGACGCCTCTTCCACCTGCGGCGTGGAAAGGATTCGCGAGCGGGTCGCTCGGGGCGATGGCCTCGGGCGCGGTGACGCACCCGATCGATTTAGTCAAAGTTCGGATGCAATTGTACGGGGAGTGCGCGTCCACGTCGTCGTCGTCGTCTGCCGTAGTTGGTGGTGGTGGTGCGAATATGAAGAAGCCGCCGGGAATGTTTCGCACGGGGGCGATGGTGTTGAGCAAAGAGGGCGCTTTTGGCTTGTATAAAGGTTTATCGGCGTCGTTGCTGCGCCAGGCGACGTTTATAGGGACCAAGTTTGGGTCGTACGACGTTTTGAAAGGAGCGATGAGGAAATATAACGGGGATAGTTTAAGTGCGGACGAGAGTTTACCGTTTTATCAGTTCGTGGCGTGCGGGATAGGTGCCGGCGCGATGGGCGCGGTCGTCGGGAACCCGGCGGATTTAGCGATGGTGAGGATGCAAGCGGACGGGAGGTTGCCGGAACATTTGCGGAGAAATTACACGAACGGTTTGAACGCGATGTTTAGAGTAGCGAAAGATGAAGGCGTATTCGCGCTTTGGAGAGGCTCTGGACCGACCGTGAACCGAGCGATGATCGTAACCGCTTCGCAGATGGCCGTGTACGACAAGAGTAAAAACACGATTTTAGACGTCGCGCCGAGTATAGGAAACGGATTAATCACGCAAACGATGGCCAGTTTCGCCGCCGGCGTCGTCGCCGCGTTGACCTCGAACCCGATTGATTTAGCCAAATCGAGATTGATGAGCATGAAAGTGGACGAGAAAACGGGGAAAATGCCGTACAGCGGAACGTTTGATTGTTTGATTAAAACCGTTCGGAGCGAAGGCGTCGGCGCGCTCTATAAAGGTTTAGTCCCCACGACGGCGAGACAGGTGCCATTAAACGTCGTCCGGTTTGTCAGCGTGGAATACTTCAAGAAGGTCTTCGAGAAGTTTTGAACGAATGATGCCTCGCCCAATTTTGTTTTTGTATAGTATAGTCGTTAGCTTCGAGAGTCACACGTTGTCATTAGAGTAGTAGCATCAAATCCCATTTTTTCCCTATTTTTACCTGTGCACTCCCCTACTGAGAAATGCGCGAGAAATTCCCCAAACAACAACGAAAGAAAAGTGTGCGTTTAAAAAATGAAGACGAGAAGCAGCGGCGCGTTCGACCGCGCTCGAGAAGAATCTCAGTGCATGTTCGCGCCTTCTTCATCTTTCGAAAACGACGAAGATTTCAAATATAAACACTCCGAAACGACCATCTTGCAAACCGAATTGGAAGAAACCATCCGCGAGATATATTTGAAAAACAAAGAGGACGACGACGACGACGAGAACAAGGGAAATGATCAAGATGCCCCGCGCAAGTCGTCTTCTTCGTCCTCCGCTTTTTTCGCGTTAGAGCGAAGCAAACACGTCGAGTATTGCTTGCGGAACATTCGCGATTTGCATCCCACGTACGTATCTTTGAACAGTTCTCGAACGTGGATTGTGTATTGGCTGGTGCACTCGTTGGGAGTGCTCGGCGAGCTCGATTTGGAGAAAGATTTACAAACAGACGTCGTCAAGTTTTTGAGCTCGTGCCAACACGAATCCGGCGGATTTGGCGGTGGGCCGGGGCAGTTGGCGCATTTAGCGCCGACGTACGCGGCGATGAGCGCGTTGGTGACGATCGGGACGAAAGAGGCGATGGCGGTTGTGGACGTCGGGAAACTGCGAGCGTGGTTGATGCGATTGAAGACGTTGACGACGACGACGCGAAGAGACGGTGGTGAAGATTTAGTCGTGGGGAGTTTTGCGATGCACATCGATGGGGAGAGCGACTTGAGAGGTTCGTATTGCGCGCTCGCGGTGGCGCATTTGTGTAAGGTGTTGGATGATGAGTTGACGAGAGGGGTGTGGAATTACGTGGCGGAATGTCAGACGCACGAGGGAGGATTTGCCGGTGAGCCTGGAGCAGAAGCGCACGGTGGGTACGCGTACTGTGGTATTGCGACTTTAGCGCTGTGCGATATAGTCGAGAAGAAAAAGAAGGAGAACGCTGAGTATAGATTTGGAATAGATTTCGACGCGTTCGAGGAGTGGTTGGTGCATCGCCAGTGCGGCGTGGAAGGTGGGTTTAACGGGAGGACGAATAAATTATGCGACGGGTGTTATTCATTTTGGATAGGCGCGAGTTTCCCTCTTTTAGAGATGGTTCGAGGTGGAGATGTTTTGAAGCCGTTGATGTTCGAAGAGCGAACGATGGAAGATTTGACGGGCGTTGCACCCATTTCTGGGGAAGGAGGCGAAGACGATATGGACGCTGACGATGGTGCGATTGGTACTTCCACGGGTAACGATGATAATGATCGCGATGAAAGTCTATTTCTCGGAGCTTTACGCGATACTGCGGCGGAGATGTTCAACTTGAAAGAAAAAAACAAATTGCCGAACGAAATGAACAACGACGACGTCGACGATGCAAAGAAGCCACTCTGTCGCACGCGTTTATCGTTCAACGCCAGAGCGTTACAGGGTTGGATTTTAGGATGTTGTCAGAGCGAAAAAGGTGGATTAAGAGATAAACCTGGTAAATCAGCTGATTTTTATCACACGTGTTACTGTTTATCAGGTCTTTCCGTCGCGCAATGGTACGGTGAGTTACCCGTATTGGCCGGCGGTAACGATACCGCCGACGAGCGCAAAGCGAACGTGGTAGAGAAGACCAATGTGCTCGTGAACGTCGTCGAGTCCAAGTATGTGAACTGGATGAATAACTTTGACACGTGCGATGGAAATGTCGATATGGAATGATTTCTACGTCTCGATAGATAGTTCTTAGCCTAGAATTAGTGGTATAGGATAGGAATCCGGTCCGCTTGCTTACGACGCGCAAAAATTATTTTGCGAATCGCGGATGATAAAAATAGAACATGCTGCAAAAGTACAATACTACGTTACAATAATCTCCGCGTGCTCTGCGCTAAATTGCTAAATCGCGCGCCGAAAATATTCGTCGTAATACCTTCTTTTTCGGTGCGATCGGGAACGATTCTAAACTCTCCAAGAGTTTCAATTCACTACCACTCTTACTCGTTCTCTTCTTTTTCTCCTCCACCGTTTCCTCCGATACCGACTCTTCCAACGCCGAGTCTTCCTCGAACCACTGACTGCTATAAAACTTCCTCCTCCACGTTTCGTTCTTTCCGCCGCTACTCTTCTCCTTTCTATTTTTCCCTCTCTTTGCTTTGCTCTTCTCTAACATCCGTCGCACGAACGCGTCTCGTTCTTCCACTTTTTCTCTCGACGTGTTCAATATCCACTCTTCCATCTTCCTCCCTATCAGCGGCGCTCTCACTTCCACGAACACTTCCGAGCGAACTAAACATTTCGGATTCTGCGAGGTCGATTCCTCGTGCTCCGTGTAGTATTCCGTAAACGTCATGGTCATTCTGTTCGCCCCGACGTGCGGCACGACGACGCATTTGCGCTTGCTCGCCGTCGTCGCTCGACCCCCGCGTCGACTAACGCCACCAACCATATCTTCTCCTCCTTCCTTCTCGTCGTCCTCACCAGAAGAAGAAGAAGAAGAAGAACAGTAACGAGGGGGATAAAAATCGGAATACTCGTTGTAACTCTGCGCTTTTTGCACCCACTTCTTCAAAAACTTTGGAATCTTCAGGTCTGGTTCGCTGAACACCACTCGGGAGACGCCGTTCGGGACGCCGAGTAAAGGCCCATCCGACGCTCTCCACACGCTCATTCGTAATCCATCTTTCGCGGTGTGTATTTCTTCTTGCACGGACGCATCGAGCATTAAATCGAAATACTCCACCGCGGAGATGTCGAAGGTGGTGAGATAGGTTTCGGATTTACCCATTATAATTCGTGAATTGTATGAGTGTGTGTGTGGTGTGTGTGTTACTACGACGTCACCGTCGTTTTCTGGGGAAAAGAGTGCAACTTCGAAGCGTTTTTTTTCCATTTGTGTGCTCATTCTCTAAATACACGACGACGACGTGTTAAAATAATTTACGCCTTTTGGGCGGCTAACTTGGCCAACGGAACGTCGTCGTCGGAACTTTCCTCGTCTCGCTCCGCTTTAGCTCTCTTCATCGCCGATGACTCCATTTTTTTTTCCTCTTCTTCTCTCTCTCGCTTGACCGCGGACGCGGGCTTGTTCGTCGGTTCCGTTTTTACGCTCGTAGCCTTCGCCGCCGCCGGCGACGAAGAGGTCTCTTTTTTAACAGCAGTAGTAGTGGCGGCGTTGTTTTTAATCTCGTCCAAATATCGTCTCGGTTGCACGGTCCCCGCGATCGAACTCTTCGTGTTCGGAGCCGTTTTCCGTTTCATAAACGCCTTGTGCGCCTTCTCTTGCGCCTTGGCGTCTTCTAACAAACCGTGTTCCATCAACCACACCTCCGCCATGATCGAATCCGGCCGTTGGACGCGTAACGAGACGTAAAACTTCCTCAGAGAATCCTCCTCGTCCGGTGGGTCTCTCTTCTGCCCAACCAGGTCGTATTTCTTCTTCGTCGCCGCGTCCGATGCGGATGTTGGTTTCTTCTTCTTCTTCGCCGGTTTCTTCTTCGCCGGTTTCTTCTTCGCCGGTGCTTTCTTCTTTGCCGGTGCTGTCGCTTTCTTCTTTGCTGGTGTCGTTGTTTTTGTCGCTGGTTTCTTCTTCGCCGGCGTTGCCTTCTTAGCTGCCGCTGGTTTCTTCTTCCCTTTCAGCGCGGCCAGAGGAACGTCGTCTTCCGAGTCGCTCTCGTCGTACTCGTCGTCGTCGGAGGAGTCTTCCTTGTAATTCACCTTCTTCTTCTTCGCCGAAGTCGCGACCATTTTTGTTTTGTGTTTTTATGTGCGTTGTGCGTGTGTTTTCTCTCTCGATTGGAATTTTGATTTTATAACTCTCTCTCTCTCTCTCTCTCTCTCTTGTGTTTTGTTGTTAAAGCGAGAGAAAAACGAACGCGCGGCGACAACGTGAGCGCTTTGTGTTTGTGCAAAATGGAATGAACTTTCGCGTCTTCTTCTTCTTCTTCTTCTGCTTTCGCGCGCTCCTTCTTCTCTCTCTCTCGTTCAAAAATGAGTCAACCGAAAAGGAGGTTTCAAAACAACGCGCTATTATTTAGGGTGTCACCTAAACCCTAAATTAAACGCAAAAGAAAAAACCGGAAGGGGGAAAGAAGGAAAAAAGATTTCTTCTTCAGTTTGAGAAAGTGCGCGCGCTTTCTCTCGTCATACGCACATATATATATATACACGCGAACACAGCGCGCACAGGCGGGTATAAAAGAAGACGGAGAGTAATCATGAAGGAGTTTGAATTACCGACAAACTTTACCTCTTTGTCAGAAGAGGGAGGAGAGGAGGAACCGCACGCGTATCAAATCCAAAACGCAGACGATGGAGAGTTCAACGTGGACGGCGCGAACGAGATGGTCGAACGCGTGTGCTTCGAGCTGACCGAAAACGAACCGAGCAGGTTGCTCGACCAGGAGATATTCGACGACGTGTACCATTTGGTGAAGTATTATCGAAGTTTACCGACGATGCTGCGCGTGAGAGTGTTGGATAGTTTGTGCGCGAATTTGAGCGTTTTGAGCGCTTCGATAACGGCTTTGTGCGTCGGGAACGCGTCGGAAGAAGAGGAGGAAGAGATGGCGCCGTTGCGCTCGGCTCTGAAGGCGTACTCCTTTTTCCTCGCGGAAGTTATGTCTACGTGCGAAGAAGAAGCGAAGGAGGCGCAAGCGATGGGGGTCGTCGAGAAGCAAGTCGGCGCGAAGAAAAAGTCCAACTTGGCGAAGAAAGGGCAGCTGGTCGAGTGGAAGTGGGACGAGCAACGAGAACGCGCGACGCACGTCATGAACGGCGCGTTGGACGTGGACTTATATCGCGTTTTCAGACCGAAACCAGTGGACCAAGCGTTTTGTCGGTTGTTCATTAACGTCGCGACGGCGAGTTTGGAGAATCCGACGTCGTTGAAATCAAAGGTGACGAAACGCGCGACGTACCAAATGGTCGGATCCGTTGCCAGTAAATGGGGTGCGCTAGATGACGTCGTGACTGCATTGCTGCACATTTTGAATAAGCACGACCACTTATCGACTGCGATTGCAGATTTGTGCGGAGACGCGGCGGACCGATACGACGACGCGCGTTTGGCGGCGGCGATTTTGCGAGAAGTCGGAGGCGTCGATCCGAGAGAATACAAGAGAAGGCAGTTGACTGATGCGGCTGGGGTGAGAAACGTCGGGAACTTTTTGGAAGAGATTGCCAATCGCATGCCAAAGACGACGATGCGAAACGTGTCTTTGCTGATCGCGCATTTGGACGGGGACGCGTATTCGTTGAGATCGGCGGTGGTGTCCGTATTGGGAAGGTTGCTAATCGCGCACAAAGACGTCGGCGCGGTGAACGAAGCGACGGTGGTGGACCAATCCGCGCCACTTTTGCGAGCGAAACAAGGCTTTTTGGACGCGTTGGTGGAACGCGTGCACGACGTTTCCGCGTTCACTCGAGCGAGAGTTTTGAACACGTGGGCCCAAATGGCTGAGCAAAAAGCAATTCCGTTATCGCACTGGTTGATCGTATGCGATTTGGCCATCGGGAGATTGAGCGATAAAGGTGGCTTGGTAAGAAAAGCAGCGATGAACTTGATTGGCACGATGCTGGGATTTAACCCGTTCGCGCCAGAGTTACCGACGGCGGCGTTTGCGGAGAGTTTGCGCGAGTACGAAGCCAAATTGAAGGAAATGGAACCAACGCCAGAACCGGAGGAAGAAGAAGAAGAAGGAGAAGAGAAGAAAACTCCGGAACGTTTGGAAGGCATCGACGAAGAAGGAGAAGAGGAGGAAGGAAACGCCGATGATTCCGATAACGTTCATGTGAAAGGTGCGGATGGTGAACAAGAAGTGAAAGAAGAAGCCGAAGAAGACGCCGCGCCGGCGCAAACGCCAGCCGAGAAGGTACCCCCGCAACAACCGCAGGAGGAAGACGAACACCTCGCCGGTGGTATCGAAGCCGTGAGAACTATGGTTGCTGCTTTGAAAACAGCGCTCGGCTTTTCCATGCAACTCGCGCAGTCTGTACCGATTTTTGTCGCGTTATTGTCTTCGACAACGGCGACGGATTGTGTCGAAGCGGCGCGAGTTTTGGTCAAGCTCAAGCAGTTCGGCGTTGACAACTCAACGGCTGCCGCTAGATCCGTTTTGAAGCTTGTGTTTTCTCAAGAACCGCAAGTAAAGCAAGCGGCAATTGATGCGTGCGACGAGCTTTACCTCGCCTCAGACGGGCAAGGCCAAGGACCACGATTTGCCGCGGTGAAGTTGGCGAATTTGGCGGGTACGTCCAATCTCGGCGAGTTGGCCTCGCTCGAAGTTTGCCTTCGCGAGTTGGCCAGAGATGGAAGATTATCGCCAGACGGAGCCATCGTGCAAGCGTTGTGGGTCGATGCTGCGGATACGGAGAAAAGTTTCACGCGAAGAGCAGCCGCATTAGACGCCCTGCGCATGTGCAAGGACGACGCCAACGAGACGTCGGCGCAGATTCTCGCTAAACGCGCCGACGTCGTCTCTCAGTGCTTATCAGACGCCATGCTTGCCGCCGGTACAGAGAAGATACACAGCGGTCGCGGTGCAGCTATTTTGGCACGCTCGGCGTGTGCTGCGTTGGCGCAATGCCGCCCAGCGGAAGCGGGGCCGTTTTCGTTAGACTCGGACGTGTTCATTGGTCTCGCGAGAGTGTTACATCCGAAATCGCCTTTGAGTGGTAAAGCTTGGTTCCCGTGCGCCGAGCAAGCGTTGTTGGCGGTGTATGCGTTACACCCGGATCCAGAGTCATGGTGTGCAAAATTGATTAAGAGCCACGCCGCAGCGACGTTTGGCGCAAAACCAACGACGACGAACAGCGACAGCAACAAAGAAGCCGCTGAGGAAGGGGCAGAAGAAGAGGAGGAACCCAACGTTAACGATTTCTCGAACGTTTCTGGTACAGCTTTGTCCAGGTTTCTTTGGATGCTCGGCGAATGTGCCGTGCGCCACTTGGTATTTTGCGAACGTCTCGCGCGTACCGTGCGCAGATCACGAATCGCGAGAGACCGCGCTGCTCAAGTGTCGGCAGAATCTGCGGCGCAAAAAGATGATAACGCTGGAACTGGGGAGGAAGCGGCGTTAGCAGCGGCGCTTGGCCAAGGTGCAGTGGCTGAAGATGCCGCGTTGGATAACGCGAGAGAAGATGCGGAGAAAGAACTTCTCGGTTTCTCAAAGAAAAACAAGAAAAAATTCGGTGGTATCATTGCTGCGTACGCGCCGATTGTTGTCCAACTTTGCGGGAACGAACAAGTTGTGAAGGGCGCTTCGGTCGTCAGAGGTGCGGCCGTAGCGGCGCTTTCTCGATTGATGGCTTTGGATATGGACTTTTGCGAGACGCACTTGCCGCTGCTCTTCACGCGAGTCAAGGACGAACGCGACGTACACGCTCGAGCTGCAATTACCGTCGCGCTCGGCGATTTAGCGTTCCGATTCCCGAACGCGTTGGAGCCATGGACGGAACATTTGTATGGCACGAAAGAATGGGGGAACGCGCTGCGAGACCCGTCTTCAAAGGTTCGCCAACACTCCGTCACGGTGCTCGCACATCTTGTGTTGAACGACATGATGAAAGTCAAAGGTCACATCTCCGCCATGGCGAGATGTTTGGAAGACGAAGACCCGCGAGTTTCATCAGTCGCGCGTTTGTTCTTCGCAGAACTCGCGAAGAAGCACGGCAACCCAATCTACAACTTGTTGCCGGATTTGCTCTCGAGACTTTCCAGCGACGCGGAGATTTCCGAGGAGGCTTTCGAACGCATCATGCGCAGATTGTGTGGATTCATCGACAAAGAAAAGCAAGCGGATGCGTTGGCGGACAAGTTGGTACAGCGATTCCCGGAAGCCTCGAGAGCGGAGTCAGCGAAACCGGCGCGAGACATTTCGTTTTGCATCTCGCAGCTCAAGACTTCGGAGAAGGCGTTCAAGAAGTTTACGGACTCGTGGAAATTGTACGAGGAGTGCCTGTACGACGCCAAGACGACGCAGAACTTCCAATCGATGTTCGTCAAGATGAAACGATTGGCGAAATCGACCGAGTTCAAACAATTCATCGACGAGTTCGATGCGAAGATGTCCGAAGCGCACGCCGAGAAAGCGGCGGCGTACAACGTCTCCGCCAGAGCCGAAGGCAAGGAAGAGGTGGAGGTCATACGGGTAGCGGGCGAAGAGGAAGAAGAAGCCGAAATGCAAGAAGGCGAAGAGAAAAAGCCCGTCGTTGAGGAAGAAGGTCTAGAAACAAGCGAAGATGTGGCATCGGATGCTCCAGTCGAAGACGAAATGGAACAGCCGGTTAAGAAAGAAACAGAAGTCACGGAGAACGAGGAGGAAGAAGAAGAAGAAGAAGAAGACTTTAGCGAAGACGAAGATGAGGACGAAGAAGAGGAAGAGGAGAACGATGAAAACGCCGGTAATGTCAACGTCGTGGAAGACGAAGAAGTAAAACCCGCTACAAAATCGCGCTCCGGACGATCCTCTCGTTCTCGAGCGACGACGAAAGCTTAACTGTAAATATTTTAAGAGTGTGTGATTATTATATTTTTATGAAAATACAAAAGTTATATTACTGGTATGAATGAATGAATGAATGAATGAATGAATATAAAAACGCCGTCTTGTTCAGACGTCCGTTTTGTGTCCTCCTCTTCTTCTACTTCTCTCTTTTTACTTGGAGTGATTGTCGGGATCGGTGTTATCGTCCTCGTTCTTACCCAAAGTTCCTTGACGATACAGCCGCTCTAATCTCTCTCGTGCGTTTTCTAATCTCTCTCTCTTCGCTGCTTCTCTGTATGAAGCCATCATTTCCATGCCTTGAGTCTTCCAATCCAACTCCAAATCATCTTCGGAAATAGTGCACGTCTCGTCTTCGCCTACTACTCTCCACGCGCCCGATCGTAACATGTTTGATCGTTCCCAATCAGTCACGCGTAAGCTTTCCTTGGGCGGGGCCAACTCGTAGCCTTTATTCGAAACGACGCATCGATGTCCGCCGACTCTGCACGTCAACAATAGCTCGCTCTTCGTCACCGACTCTACGATCGGTATCGTGCCTAACGAAGATTTGAGCAACTTCGCGTACCTCTCCGCATCCTCCCTCGTCATGAACGCCAAAATTGTATCGACCGGCAACTCCTCCGGTGTCGCTTTTTCTTGCAAAGAATAAATACCAGCCTGTTCCGGGCTGTCTTGACCGTGGTGAAAGACGAGAACAAACAACGGCAAAAAATCTTCCACGCAGTTCAAGTTCACCAACGCTACGTTACCAATCTTACTTCTCCTCTCCTCGGCCGCTTTTTGTCGTTTCTCTTCTATATATTTCTTATACATCTCCTCTCCCAGTCGTTTCTCGAAAATTTCCTCCACGGATGAAAACAAAGCGTTCTGGTCGCCCAAAACCTTACTCATCTTTTGAATGAACCCTTCCGGTAAAATAGACGACGCGTTCATCTTTTCCTTCAAAATGTCATCCGTCTTCCGTATGCGTTCGTCCAACTCCTCTTTCCTCTTCTTCGCCTCGATCTCTCTCTGTTCTCGACTGCGATCCTCCGTCTCCTTCCTTCCCGTCGGTTTCTCTTCGCGTTTCGGTCGCTTCTCCGCTATACTCTCCCCTTTCTTATCGTATCCGTTCCGCTCGTTCCACTCGATGAAATCTCTCGGCGTTTGCATCATTTTGATCACCATTTTGTTGTACTCGTGCCTCAGTTCTTTCGTTTGGCTTTCGATCGAACGCATCGACTCCGAGAGCAACGCGTATTCCTCCGAGTCCAAAGTGAACAATTTTTCCTCCTTTTCCTCCTCCTCCTCTTTTTCAAAGCAATTTTTTTCGTTTTTATCCTCGTCAGCGCATTCTCCTCCCGAAGAGGAAGACGCCGCTGCTCTGACGACGAAAGACGAACGGGCAGAAGAAGAAGAACGAGCGGCGCGAAAGAACGAAGAAGAAAACGTCTTCCTCTTCGGTAAACTTCTTTTTGTCGTCGTCGCGGAGGAGACGGAGGTGAAGCGCGCCGTCGTCGTCATTTTTTTTTACCGGTTTTGCGGTGGTGGTTTACCCTCGTTTTTCACCAAACTCTCAACGACCTTTTTTTATCTCTCTTCTCTCTCTCTTTCGCGCGGCGGTGTGAGCTACAAATAAAAAGAGAAAGCTCACTTTTCGCGCCGCTCGAGCCGGTACGTTTCCCTCTCTCTGTTCGCGCGCGTCGTCTTTTCGTCGTCGTCGTCGTCGTCGTCGTCGTCGAGTCCCGCGCGCTTTTTTTTTGCAAAAATTCTTTTCCCGGCGTTTGCTTTTTTTTGTTCTTTTTTGATCCGAGAAGTGCATTTATGGCGGCGAGTGGGCGAGACGAACGAGAGATGCGAGAGATTTCGCGAGGTTCGCGGCCCAAAAGAAGATTGAGCGGCGTCTGTGTCTCTTTCGCCGAACGAGAGACAGGGAGATAAAAAAAGAAAAAAAACGAAGAGAGAGGAATGGATAATGAATTTTCTTTCTGTTCTGAAGAGCGCGCGCGAGCGCTTAATAATGATATGATAGCGTTTTAGAAGCTTTAATTTTTAAAAGCGCGCTCGAGCTAAGCGGAGCAGACGTTGATGACTTCAGCCGCGTGTAAGAGTTTGTTCACGTTTTTCTCTCCGCTCCAATCGTGCCAAATGGTGCCGGATCGAGCGCGCGCGGTTCTTCCTCCGTATTGGTCGGGCGCTTTCTCTTTTCCGGGGAAAGACCCGAACCCGTAGACGTTGACGGTGTCGCAGAGTTGCGAGAAGAGGAGGATGGCGTGCGCGCCGGACGTCATTTGGCGCCATTGGGTGAAACCAGTCAATCCTAAGCGGCTGGCATCGGTTCGGAGTTTGTTCATGGCGCCGGCTAAGGATTTGGAGAGTTTCAGAGGGAGCGCGAAGCGCGGGTTGTTCGGGAAGCGCTTTTTGCACGCGGAGAGGATTTCACCCTGCGCGGCTGGAAACCAAATCAACACGCCGGTGTCTTCGTTACCAGCTTTGCCTTCTGGGAAGTTACCGCGGCAACACAGCGCGATGGAGCGGCGGCCGTTTAACACACGTAGCGTCGTTTTCGTGCCGACGTGCTTTTCAAAACCAGTCGTCGGCAAAATATTGAAACGAACGACGACGTCGTGCGCGTCGATATACTTTCCGTACGGTTTTGTCATCAAGTGACCCGCGTTACCGACGATCGCGCACGTGCCGAATTTCTTTCCTTTACCCAGGAGAGGAGATAAACCAACTTTCGGGAGCTTCTTTAAACCTCTCACGCCGGGGAGTTTCTTGGCCGCCGTCAACGAGTCTTTCTCTCTGCACAACGTTGGGTCACGGGTCAAGCATTCGTTCAACGTTTGCTCTTGACTAAAGACGCGCTTGGAAACGATGTTTCCGGGACCATCGTTCTCGTGGACGACTCTGACATAGAGTTCCTTACCGCATCCGGCTTTACCCATGGTAAAACCGATACCGCGATGAAGCAAGTTCCTTCTTCTCCTTCTCGTTCCGTTGATATTGTTGTCGTTGTTGTCACTACTACTGCTACTATCGCTACTACCGCTATTCCACAACGACGACGCGTTACTATGGAAGACGTGTTCTTCCGTCGTGATTCTGCTCTTTACAAATTCATCATTATCATCGTCATCATCCGCGCCCAAATCTGCTAAAATCTTCCTCCTCAGCCGTCGCTCTTTCTCAAACGGCAACATCTCTCTCGGCTGACCTCCACACGGCATAGACGCGTCCGCGTTGGGTAAATTATAGTTCACGCTATCATCGTCACTACCACTGCTACTCCGAACCGGTTCCTTCTCGTCGTCTTCGTCTTCGTCGTCCTCTCCGCCTGCGCCGCTCGCTTTCTCCTCTTCTCTTTCACCAAAATCATCCTCATCCAGTGGTGCGTGCAAGTTCGACGCGAACGCGTTCGCATCGTTCGGCACGTGCTCACCGAAATTCGCCGACGACAGCGAATATTCGTAGTTGTCCTCGTCGAAGCATCTGTATCGAATCGTGTAGAGCGTGGTGATGATGAAAATGAATCCCAGAACGGTGAATTTCACTTTCAAGTTTTTGTGCTGATTACTACTCCCGTGACGGTGATGCGACGAAGAAGAAGAAGAAGAAGAAGAGGGGGAGGAGGAATGAGGAGCAAACATACTCTCTCGCGGCGATTTTAAAATCTACCTGACGCTCTCTTTCGCTCAGATTCTTGATTCGACGCGCCCGTTGCCTTTTTTTGCGTCTTTTCGAGAAGTGCGCGTGAGAAGAAGCGTTGTTGTTTTTTGTGTGCCGATGTTTTCAAGAAGGAGATGCAAAAGGAAGGAAAATACCGCAAAAGGTTGGACGGAAGAACGCGCTCGCGTGGTGTGATGATATTATGTGGTAGATGATTATTAAAAAACGTACGCAGTTTTTTCGATTTCGAAACGCGTTATAACAGCCTGGAGATATCCCTGCCGAAAATTTTCGTGCGGACGATATCCGCGGCGACTTTAAACACGTTGTTGATGCTGACTTGACTGACGGTTTCGAACGATTTCCACACTAACCCGGCGGCTAAGCCTTTCAAGATGGCGAAACCCGGGATATCGGCGACGGCGGAGTCTTTGCCGATGTATGCGAGCGAACCTTTGTGTTCGTAATTAAACCTCGCTTCTGGGTCTTGAAGAACCTCGAATCCTTTTTCTTTGGCGCTATTGAAAACTTCGGCTAAATAGTTTCCTTGTTGTTTTGCCACCTGCGCCGTGGCAGGGAAGGCGCGCAATTCGTTGTCCAACGCTTCGCACATTTGCATGAATTCAGACATGGTCATCTCGTCTTTACTTTTCGTGTACGACTTAAAGACATCTATGCTTTGAGTGGCAGATTTGGCCATCTCTTTCAAGTGTGGAAAATCTTTACCACCTTCCTCCAAGGCTTTGATGGCGGTCGGCAGGTCGATTTGGAGTTCGCAGTTGCCGTCCTCGTCGCATTTACAGGCTTTGGCGTAAATTTCTTGCGCTTTTGCCATCGATTTCGGGCGTTCCACGGTCACGCAATCACCTAAACCAAAAATGGAACCGTCTGAACCCTTCACGCGCATGGCTTTGTCCGCGGATAAAGATCTAACGTTCGGCTGCGAGCCTTCCGGTAAGCTATTTTGTATCTTTTCGCAAATCGGGTTGAGTTTAATTCCCGAACACCACACGGACATACCGCATGGAATTTCCCTCTCTTCACCGGTATTCTTATCTGCTACGATTAAACTGTTTTTCTTGACTTCTTTCACTTGCGTGTTCAAAATGCAATTAATGTTTGCTCGTTTGAAAAAGTCCGTGGCGTATTCGGCGATTTCTCTGTCGTAGGAAGATAAGATTTTCTCCTGTAAATCGATGATGTTGATCGAAACATCTGCCAACAATCGTCTCGGAAACGTCTTTGCGACGTCTTGATATACCAAATCGTACAATTCTGCGGCTAACTCGACGCCCGTCGGTCCGGCACCAATGACCACAAATCGCAACAAATCCTGAATCTCCTCTTTCGAAATTCCCGGCAGCGTCGCTCGTTCGAACCTTTCGTTCACTTGGCTCCGAAATTTCGCGGCATCCGAAATCTCCTTGAAAAACAAGCAATTCTCTTCCACGCCGGGCACGCCAAAAGTGTTCGTCACTGCCCCGACCGCGGTGATTAAATAATCGTACTTCAACGTGAACTCGTTGTTCGCCTTGCGACACGTGACGATTTTATTCTTTGCGTCGATATCCGTCGCCGCCGCTTCGTAATATTTGAACCCTTTCTCCGCGATTGGACGTCGAATAGACTCGACGATCGACCTCGTTTCAATCGCGCCCGTCGCCACGCCCGGCAACAAAGGCGTGTACAAGAAATAATTCCTCGGCGATACCAAAATCACCTCGAACGGAATGTCCTTCTTCAAGGATTTCACGAAAGAGACGGCGCCCCAGCCGGAACCGAGAATGACGACGGTTCTCTTCGCCGGGTCCGTCCCGATTTCATCGTAAGAAACGTTCGGTTTCGGTTCCGCCACCGCTTGGTTTCGTATCGCTCGTTTCGTCTCGTTGTTCCTGTTGTTCTTCTTCGTCATCGTCATCTGCGTTTTCCGCCGGTGCGAGGAGATAAAATCCCGAGACGACGCACACGTCGTCGTCGTCGTTAAAGTCGTCGTCATCGTATCTGCGCGTGTTTCGTGCTTCCCTCCTCCCGCGAACAAAAAAACACGGTCGTCTCAAAACGCTCTTTGTCTTTTCTTCTTTCTTCTCGCCGCTTTCGACACGTATTATCGCGCGTGGTTTTATTTTAAAGAAGAGTGAAACTTTCCCACGTGTGCGCACGCAAAG
>Ga0182090_1042714_pt1 | contig 44148 bp, 6 predicted proteins | sample 041ome_24_FD_127767 | JGI IMG/M metagenome (GOLD analysis project Ga0182090, IMG submission 127767) | Metatranscriptome of coastal salt marsh microbial communities from the Groves Creek Marsh, Georgia, USA - 041408BS metaT (Metagenome... | ecosystem: Environmental > Aquatic > Marine > Intertidal... | reverse complement strand
TTCGCCTTGTTTGACAAGAAGAAATAAAATAGATAATTGTTTTAATTTGTCATCACACTGAAATTTGTTCACAAATCCCATTTTGACTCGAGTAAGTTGACACTTTTTTTCACACGACAAAGGACGCGCAACGAAACGAAACGAAGGAAGGAAACAAGAGCATGTCATCATCATCATCTCTCTGCTTCTCGATTTTCACGACCAATAATAGCATAAACACTATATATGCTCGTTCTTCATCCTCTCGATCGAAGTTGTTCGGGGTCTCGCCGTCGTCTTGTCCGAGGAGGAAGAAAGAAGAGCGCCGGCGTCGTTTGGTGAAGAATTCATCTCATCGACAACAACATCTTCTTTACAAAGAAGAAGACAACACAGAAGAAGAAAAAGGCAAGCCTGTGGACTTTTACGACGAAATCATAGCGAGAAATGATGCTTTGGTGGATATCATGCTGGAGAAAATCCGTCGGAGAGAAAGTAACAGCGATAGTAATTATAACGGCGATAGTCTTCATCGCGAGGAATCGGGTAAGAATGAAGAAACGAAAGTGTATTTGGTCGGGTGTGGTCCGGGAGACCCCGGGTTACTCACGCTGAAAGCGTACCACTTGATAGTCACCGCGGATGTTATTCTGTATGATAGACTGGTTTCTCCGGAGATTTTAGAGTACGCTGCTAGTGCAAGAACAAATAATAATGATACGAAGAACAACAACGAAGAAAAAGGTTTGATGCTTTTTGTCGGTAAGAGGTCCGGTTTTCACACGCGAACGCAAGACGAGATTCACGACTTGATACTGGAATTTGCCAACGCCGGAGCGACGGTTGTGAGATTGAAAGGCGGAGATCCGTTAGTGTTCGGTCGAGGTGGCGAAGAATGCGAGTTCTTGCGCGAGAAAGGATTCGACGTTAAAGTTATTCCAGGGATTACGGCGGCGAGTGGAGTAGGATCGAGAGCCGGAGTACCGCTGACGCACAGAGGCGTGGCGACTTCGGCGAGACTGTTAACTGGCCATCTCATGAAGAAAGAGAAGAAGAAAATGGACCCAGGAAAGAATTTAGCGCTATCATCCTCGTCTAAATCATCGTTTAAATCAAAAGTAGAAGCAGAAGCGTTAGGAGACGAAGATGACGAAGAAGACGGTGCTGTTGATTTTGCCGTCACGGCGGCGGATTCGGACACGACGCTTATCATTTATATGGGCTTAGGTACGTTACCGAAAACGAAGAAGAAGTTATTACAAGATGGCGCGCTAGACAAACGAACACCGTGTCTAGCCGTCGAAAATGGAACGACTTTGAAAGAACGCCGCGTGTTCTCTACGTTGGAGTTTATTGATGTAGCTGTCGTTGATGCGCAGTTACAGTCGCCGACGTTGTTGTTCATCGGCGACGCCGTTCGATTATCTCCATACTTTCCAGAAGCGTTGTCGAAGGAAAGTTTCTCATCCTCGTCATCTTCGATGATGAGGTGGGAACTGCAGGTTGGTCAAGACGAAGATGAAGATCGCATGTGTCACACTCCTGAACTCGGCGGTCAGTGTCGAATCATGTCTGACATCAATGACCGCGCCTCGAGAGAGTGGTTTTCAAAAAACTTCATAAGCGACAACCTGTTTGCTTCGTCCTCGGTCGGAAACAGATACACGCGCGTGTAATGCTTGTAGTAAATTAATTCTTGATGTATAATATTAAATAGCTTTAAAACGTTGCGATTTCAGAAACGTTGTTCAGAAAGGTAAAAAGAAGCTTTTTTTCTCTTCTCATTTTCCTTCATTTTAATTTAAAGCACACACACAAAAATTTTGGAGAAGAAGAAAAAATGGCATCAGCGTCCGACGGTGGCGAAGATCAAGCGACATTAGCCAATCAGCAAACGAACATAGACGAATCGACGGTGAAAGAACCTTTAGACTTAGTTCGATTATCCTTAGACGAAAGAGTGTACGTGAAACTAAGAAACGATCGAGAGTTGAGAGGGAAATTACACTCCTACGATCAACACTTGAACATGTTGTTGGGAGAAGTCGAAGAAATCACGACGATTCGAGAGGTTGACGAGGAGACGTACGAAGAGATTATCAAGAGTAACAAGAGAAGTGTGCCGTATTTGTTCGTGAGAGGTGACGCGGTGACACTGATATCGCCGCACGAAATTCGTTCGTAAAAAACATTCCATGCTTTTGCAAAGAAAAAGAAAAAGAAAAAGAAGAGAAAATTATAGAAGAGAGCTATGTAGCGTGTAATTGATGATAGAGAAAAAAAGAGGATTTTTACAGTATTAATATGATCTCAACGAACAAAACCGTGTACCTATAGTTACGGTACGTGTGTGTACTATTTACGCTTCACCTTTTGCCTCTTGTCTAGCGAGGTACTCCTTAACGGATAAAGAGTTTCCAGCCAACGCTTTCGATCCTCCATTCGAGGAGGCGTTCATTCTCCCGGCGGCAAATCTTTGCCTGACGAGAACTGGATCGCGCTCCGTGGCTCTTTTCGCGTGCGTTAAAGAAGGTTTCATCCCGTTGCTATTCATGTTGAGGAGTTTATTTTGCGCGAGTTGGTGCGATTTTGAGATGTGATGCAAAGACTCGCGAAGTTTCTCCTTCATCGTTTTGTAGTTCGCGAACGCGTCTTCTTCATCCTCTTCTTCTTTGCGTTCGTTTCCTGCCGCAGCTGTCTCTGCATTCATTTCGGCCATTTTCGCAGCTTTCTCTGCTGCAGATTTTGCGTTGTTCTCGCCATCTGTTTTCATGGACCAATACGTCGTCACTCGCGTCGGACGTCTCGAAAAAGGATCGTCTTCAGAAATATCTTTACCCTCTTTCACCTTCTTGATGTGTTTCACCGCCGCTTGAGACAATTTAATTGCGTTTGAAAACTCATTTTTCTTGTTGATATCCGCCATGACTTTTTGATTACCGCCTCGTTTGTTTATTTTGTTCTCGATTTTCTCGTTCAATTCTTTGATGGCTTCCTCCAACTTTTCTTGTTGTTCGACGTCTCCTTCCTCGCGGGCTTTCGCCAATTGCATCTTCATCTGCTCTTTTTCAAAGATGAAATTCGTCGATACCCCACCTCGTTTTTGCTTGTTCAGCTCGAGCATTTTTTGAACATCCTCAGCAGTGTATCGATATTCGTCTGCGCCGGTTAATTTTTTTGAGATGATGTCGCAGTCGTCCACCGAGGGAAGATATTTTTTCGCGGTTTTCTTAACGTGTTCGTACCATTTCCCGAACTCTGAATTTTTGAACCGTTCATCGTCGTGATCGAGAATGAGACTACCGACACCCACAGTTGCGTTGCTCTCATCGTTGGCCCGAGCAAACGCATCGTCTACGCGATTTGATGTTTCTGAAATTCGAAACGTCTTCTCGTGACTACCCCAACGCAAAATCAACCACTTTTTCGTGGATTTTTTTGCGTTCGTGCCGTCGTTATACTCGTACGCTTTTAAGCTATACGTTTGCGTTGTTCCTTGATATGATCCGTCCGCGATTCCGGCGATTTGACACAATCGATAGCGACTTTCTTTGTTTTTATCCAAGCCGATGTTCACTCGAACAAACGCGCCTTCCACGGCGCTCTCGTAAAAAGGTTCCGATATCCACTTCTCTAACTTTGATCTTGGAAGTGTGATCGCTCTCACATCTTTTGCCGTAGCTTCTTCAAAAACATCCATATCATCGTCGTATCCAAATCCACCGCTGCTGCTCGATTCGTCGTCTGAATAGTCGCCTCCTCTTTTTCTTCTCCCTCGAGTCGAGGAAGGTTTCTTCTGTTTCGATCTTCGCCCTTTTGTCGTCGTCATCGACGTTCGTCTTCTCTTCTTCCTCGCTAACATTTCTTCCTCATCTTCTGAATCTAACCTGTCCTCGTCATCGTAGGATAAACCCGAAGAAGAGGACAAATCGTCGGAAGAGGACCCGGCTTCGTCGATTTTCTTTTTCACTTTCTTTCCAATCTCTTCCAGAGCCTTCTTCGATTTCTCGTCTTCGCCTTGTCGCAATCTTTCTCTCCCTTTATTCCTTTCCTTCTCTTCTCTCTCCTTCGCTTTCTCTAAAATCCGCTTGCGATCTTTTAAGATTTTCAACTTTGCGCTCCGCTTCGCCAACTCTTCTTCGCGATCCAATTCATTCATTTGCATCAATTCTTGCCGATCGGCCTCGTCTCCGTAGCCGTCGGAATCATACTTCGCGAGAAAAGCTTCGTCATCATTTTCTTCTCTCCCGTTCCCTCCCATCCGCCGCTTCTCGTCGTCGTCGTCGTCGTCATCAGAGTCTAGAAAACGCGTCGACTGGGGGGGCATTTCTTTGTTCGTATCGTCGTCCGACATGTTTTGTTTGAAGAGGAAATTTATACTTTCTTTGTGGATTGGAGAGAAACAAAATGAAGAGATTTTGCTCTTTTGAAAGGAGAGACAATTTTTTGAAGGAGTGAAAATGGGGAGACGAGAAAACGAGACAGAGAGGGATCGATAAAAGAGGGATAAATAAAAGTTCGTCTTCTGCGGCTGGGTTCATTCTAATAACAACGAGTACATCAAACGAGTATTCCATCATTACAAAAAGAAAAGAGTACTAAGTTATCAAGATGCTATCTGAAAATCTCATCATATTCATCATCATCGCATGTGAAAAATCAACTCTTATTGAGATTGCGTTTGTTGCAAGCGTTCTTCCAGCGCCCTGATGCGTTGAGAGCGGTTGTACCTCTCTTGCACTTCTGGTCTTTGACGACCAAATCCAAAGAGACCACCGCCGCTTCCAGTGTTGGCAGATCCTTCGTTATCTGAATCGTCCTCGCTCGAGCTCGAATCAAATTCATCCAAGGCTCCATCGTAGTCCTCATCGATGAAATCAATGTGCATCATCTGCAAGTTGCGTCGGCGTTTGAAGAACATCCACAGCATCCACGCAAAGACGGTCAACACAGCAATTGAGGGGACAATCACAACCGATCTATCCAAGTCACCCTCGACATATTCCACATAGACTGGCATCGGGGGGGAGAGCGGAGGCGCAGGCGGCGGTGGAGAGTAAATAGTCGGTGGCGGCGGGTAATAAACCGTCTCCACGAAATACGGTCCAAACGTGAGCGCGGAATATAAAGAAGTAGAGAATCCTCTTATGGAAGTAGAGTCCGTAACATTGAAGTTATCTGGGCTCCATTTCCTCGGCAAGTCTGACCATTCCGTCACAAAGTCCCCGAATCCATCATCACCCAACGGCCACTGTCGAATTTCGGTTTGGTAGTCTTCTCGATCTTTCGATTGACCATCAAAAATTTGATCCCATGACTTATGCATCGTAAAGTCAAAGTAAGACGCATTGGAGGGGATTCTAGCAGCGTACGCAAAGTTATCCGTGGCAATTGCGTAGTCCAACATCGCAGTAGGTGTGGATGCAATCATTGCTGTGAGAGCATCCTCGCCGAGATTCAAGGAACCTTTATCAGGAGAGTTGAACGCTTTTATTTGCTCCGCAAAATGTCCATTTCCAGATTTCACAAACTGCGGTACAACTATAGCCGTGTAACCGTATTGCTCCTCACCACCGTCGATTAATACTTTCGCAGAGAATGGATTAATCGTATCCATAGCACTCAATGAATAAGTTGTCTTTGTGAAGACAGTCGACGAGACGCGAATGATGTCATCAGACGTAACATTCTTACCGCACGTAAATCCAGCGAGCTCGGAAAAGCATGGTCCATCGTCATCAATGTCAATATTCATGGATAATAGCGGACCCGACACATCAGTAACGTCGCTAGTTATTTGCGGTACTGTCAACATCAAATCAGTCGAACGTTCGTTTCTAAGAATCTGAGTTGGGGAACGTCTTTGACCGGCGAAGCCAGTCACCGTGAAATAGAACGCTTCAACAGATTCCGGGTCTTCTCCGGGAACCAAGGTATCCGCAATTGCCTGTCCAAGCCACGTAGTTGCGGTAATAACATCGTTCATTTTGTCTTGGTCTCTGATAATTGGACTGTTATGGCACCCTACGTACGCCTGCACTAACATATTACTCAAAAACTCAGCCGCGCAAACCTTTGCAGCATCTGTTAACTGCAAGTCCACATTCAGCGCACCGTCCACATAGAGTCTATGTTGAAACACCGCACCCTTTATCTTAGACGTCGCCCCCGAGCTAAACAACACGTCAAACGCTTCGTTCGAAATCTCACCTGGCTTCCATAATATAGTATTCATGGAGCAAATATACTTCTCGAGATAGTCATCGTCTACAGAAGATGCGAGATCCAACGGTGAGTACTCTTGAACGAGTTGATTTTTCATGGCTAAGAACTCCGTCTCGACAGAGTTGCATGCAAGTGCCGGAGTTGGTTGATCACTAATAGTAGCCGGTGGAACGCCCCAAGTCTTACCCCAGACGTTGATAAATGATAAAGCACGTGCTGTGTCTTTCGCTCCGACGTAAGCGTTGAAATCAGTGTTAATCAAAGTCTGCGCAACTTCTGATGATGCCGCATACCAGCTACGGCCAGACGCCCGAACCTTTCTTCCTTTCGCGGTCCTAGCCGGGTCTTTCGCATCCGTGATTTCCGTGTTCGATATACGCTGAATAATTTTGATCGATTCGGCGTCAAACTTAGCTCTGCGTTCAGCTTTGGTACCTGACATTGCAATTGATCTCCAGTTCTCTGCCAACATACGCCTGCGGGTTGAGGACGAGCTCGAGGTCGAGTCGCCAAAAATCGCAGCCGTGGAAGTTTGCTCCGCATCTTCCGTCAACTTTCTGACCAAGTTACAGGAAACTTGCTGAGTAGTATCCTCGTCAACAATTGCAGCTGCAAGAGGATTGATTCTCAAGTAGTAGTCTGTTGCGTACCTCGTTGCCATTCCTTGTTCATCGTAAACATAAACAATCAAAATGATATCAGCAGTGTTCACACCATCACCAGCCGAGGGCAACGAGAAGCCCGAAATTTTCGTGTTCGTCGTTTCCTTACCCGAAATGGCTGTTTCTTCGCTTTCTTGACCTCTGAGGGCGTATGCGAACTGGTACAAACAAGATGTAGAACAATCAGTAGTTCCATCTAACCATTGTTTTGCAACAAGCTCAAATTCGGTTTGTCCATCCTCGAAGCCGTAATCCACAAGCAAGACTTCCTGTTGAGTGGCGTCGTCAACGACATTTTCAGCAGCAGGTACGGACTTATAAGAATCTTCTCCACATTCGCAACCATCGATGGCCGACGGACATAATATCGTCGAAGTCATTTCATTATACCTAACTTCCAAGAAGCCGCCAGAAGGCGGTGTTCCAACTGTGATCGTTTGGCTTGCTTCACCAGTAGTTCCCGAAGCTTCCAAAATCACGGTGCATTTAAACGTGTACTCGGAACCAGCCAAGAGAGTATTCGGCGCAAGAGTCAATGAGCTTTGTTTGACAGCTTCAGACGGTTCTACGCCGTAAGAAGTCGAGACTAAAGATTCCAAACTACCTCCTGCAAATCCTACAGAACCAGACACGAGTTCCCATTGATAAGTGACACTTTCGCCCGAGGCGACAGCCGCAGTCGCGGAAGGTGACTCGCACGTGAGTGTACCACCTCTGGTTGGTGACCATTCGCCTTGAAAGTAATCTTCATCGTCGTCTCCGATAGTTACAGAAACGGACGTGATACTCGTCCACGTGACGTATGCTGTTTTCGTTCTTCCGGTGAGCGATGACTGACCGCGAACTCCTTTCGAGATGGTACAGCCAATCTCGTACATGTTATTCGTTCCGAGATATTGAAGTAGATCACTCCCTGGAATAGATATGGTGTCAGTGTCAGTCGCAAACATAGCACTCGCATCAGTGAAGCAATCTGCACCATCGGCGATCTCAACCAGTTCGCACGTCGATTCACCATCAGGAATTTCACATGCTTTCGTGCAGAACCAGTAGTAACTCCACGGATAAGCCACACCAGACTCATCACGTGAGTCTTCAGGATCAAACGGAGACGCAACGAGTGAGTTTGTCAAAAATGGTGAAACAATTCTATCTCCACCAAGCCTATCCTCGACGATAATTTCACGGTAAGCGACATTCACTTTCGTTGTTGATGTTATAGCTTGAGCAGTATTGCCGGAAGAAGCAATAGTTGCCGTAACTAACAACTCATACGTTTCTCCAGGTTCGAAAGAGTTTGGAGGAAGAGTAAGTTCCGGAGTCCCTCGCGTATTAATCCAATCAGAAGATTCAACTTGCAAGGATCCCGCTGTGAACTCCCAATAATACTCGAGAGCGTTCAAATTCTCGGGATAATCCATGCAAGACGTGTCCGGAGCTGATACGTACGAGATAATTGTCAAGCGATCCGAAGCGTAGATGGTAACTTCTTCCGGAGTTGCAATCTTGGGCAAAGGAACAGCAGCGACTGCCGTATCAAAAGTCGCAGTTGACGTTGTTCCTAAAAAGTTCGTAACTTGTAACTCAGCAGTGTACGTTCCGCCTGGCACAAGGTCCGTGTACGGAACGAAGAGACTATCTGTGCAAGTATTAATCTTGTTAGCTGTGTCAACTTCGCAAATATCAATATTAGATACATCTTGCGTACTGGTAATTCTCCAAACGTACGTGAGGGCTCTACCACCACCACCAGTCGATCTCAACGCATCAAAGTTGAGAGGAGTGCACGTACCAACACTGACCACACCAGTTATTGAGGCCTTTACAGATGGGTAAATGAGAGGTCCAAGGACACCCGTCGACGCAACGGCGAAGTACGAATTTCTGTCCTTCGTTCGGATGGTTTGTTGCTTCAAGGTGATGAACGATGCCGCGTTCTGCGACGTTTGTGGCTTCACCGTAGGGTTCGATCCGAGCGTAATTTGCAAATAATTGTGAGTTTTCGAGCCAGCGCCATCATCGGTCGGAATGTTAGTCCACTTACACAATGGGTTCGTACCCAAAAGACTGATCGTGGCTGTGGCAAGGACGTTCGAACAGTCAGATGCGCCTATTTGCATAGCCTCATCTGTCTCCACATCGAACACAACTTGGATCGTTGACAAAGAGTTTGCAAATCTCACTTCCGTGACAACAGGCGCAGGAACTGGTTTCACGGTGATGACTTTATTTGAACCATCACCAATCGCTTCTTTCTTTTGAATTATTTGGATGTAGTACGTGCCCGGCAGAATTGTCGAATACGTAAATTTGAAGACACCCGGCGAAACGTACTCAGCGCCGTTATTCGTGTATTCATATCCTTGAATCTCCGCACCTTCGGGTACGATTTCATCAAGGTCGATGGTAATCTCAAAGTCGTTCAATTCATCATCCGCGCTGAATGGGTGCAATCCAGAGCTAAATGCAAGGTTTCCGTACACGTCTCGCGTGGTGATGTAAACCGTTCGGTCCGTAGAAGTAGCAACAAGACCAGATGCGATGCCACCAGATAACGTCGTTTTATACACATTCGCAGTGCCACCTACAACCGTGATCGGAACATACATGGACGACACCATTGACCCACCGGACTCGTCTCGTTCAGTCAAGGATAAGTACCAGGTTCCTTCCTTGTACAAGGTGAACGTCACAGAGTAACCACCGCTTTCTTTCGTTCCAGAGTATCCAGTGACGGTGCCAGTCCTTGAAGTGGCACCGGTTGCTTTCAAAGCATCGCTGGGAATCAATTCAACATCCCATAGGAGCGCTGGAGTAGCGTGATCGTAGCCATATATATCTTTGGCGTAAATACTGAACTCAAATCTGTCTCCCGCACTCACAGTGGTTCCTGAAAGTTCTTCAGTTGTAACACTCGCCTCCGTGGCCTGCACATTCACCACACCGTTCGTTACCTCGACAGATGCCGTGGTAACAAGCAACTTACCTCCAACAGGTCCGAGGTAAACACTCACAGTGTTTGTGCCAACGTAACGCGGAACGAATTCAACTTCGTATTCGTAACCATTACCATCAATCTTCGTGATGATACCCTCAACAACGATAGTCTCCGACTCCACCGAAGAAGCAATTTCAACGTGGAACTCGTCGTTCCCGGCGACGTCGTCGTACTCGGCGTAGTTTCCAAAAGCATCTCTAGCGATGATGGAAAATTTTGACGAAAGGCCTGCACGAACCAAATTCGTTTCATCGGGCTCGAGACCTGTACCTTCAATGGTCGACGTCAACGCCGAAGTTGCCGCTGGGATTACAGTCAAAATCATTTGAGAGTTCGCGATCTCCACGCCATCGAAGGCAACAAAGATTGGAACTTCACCAGACTTTTCAGGCTTGACAGTGACTCTCCATATGCCAGAACCATCGTTAACAACAGTCGGAGCAGTTGGCACAAAGCCAGAAGATACTTGAACAGACGGAGCGGTGGCACTATTCGAAGCGACATCTAATCCATTCACGTCTCGTTCTTGAATGAAGAAGACAATTGCTTCTCCCGCCACGGTTTCAAAGAAAATTGAACCTGCAACTGGAATCTGCGAACCCAGCATAAGAGTACCGTCCGAATCGATGGCCAACAAAGCTGCTGATTTTTCCGCACTCGATTCACGCGTCGAGGCAACATCGTAGACTTGAACGGTTTCACCACCGGAGAGACCATCTGAAGTGCCGATCGGATCATTACCAGTAGCAATTTTAGCGTACATAGAATACGGATAGCCCAGGTCATACGGAATGTACTTGAACATGTACGTACCAGCACCAGTGTACGTCGGCCCGATAACCTCAACGCCAGAGATAGCGCTTGCCTTATCAGTTGCATTCGATATGCCAGAATTAGAAAGAATCTCAAATTCTAGAGTGAATGCTGTAGTATCAGTGCTTTTATCAGTTGTGATAATACCACCGGTTCTATCCGCAGCTTGAATGTAAATCGTAGATTCCGATCCAGCAATAGCGCCAGAAAAGATACCGGCACCTGAGTAAGTTGAGTACGGAGCACCAATTGCACCCGGTAGCACCGTGCACTCGTAATCCTTCTCCGTAGTGGGGTCAATCACCTCAGAACCATCAATGTAAAGAGAGAGACGCAATGAACCCGCAGCAGGAGGTGAGAAGTTCAGGATAGTGATGTAATCACCATTCACGGCGTTACTTGACGTGAAAGTGATGTCAACTGCGTAAGTTTGACCTCGGACTGTGAAGACGTTCAGGGCCAAAGAATCAAGAACTGCAGTTAGCTCATCACTTTCGCCGATCACATTGCCATTAGCGTCACGAACGTACAATTCAACTGTCGAAGCCACGTCCGTTTGAAACGGAATCGTGGGTGAAATTCCAACAAGTGTAGTAGTAGAAGCGGACGGCTGTCCGACATAAACTTGAATGGAGAATTGTTCTTTCGTGTCGTAGTTTTTGTACAGATTCAATGCCAAGTCGTTGTCGTATACGACAGTCACTAAACCTGGCGCAACGTCAACAGAGGGGAGAGTAAAGTCAACCGTTAACAAGCCAATCGAGGCATCCGAGATTTCGAACGGCAAGAAGCCAGGATTATTGAGTGTATCAACTTTAAGTTCGAACAAACCGCTGTTTTGCAAGTCAGTTACAACATTTCCGTACTGATCCTTCGCGATTAAAGACAGAGTTGAGAGGACACCCGCCTCCACTCCGGCAGTCAAAGCATCTCCGTACAGCAAACAGTCCTTCAAAGATACAGACGAATGAAGCACCTTACCGCCAGATGGTACAGAAAGGAGAGATTCGCCGCGCAACTTAACTTCGACGATCAAGTCGCCAGACTTTTCAATTGTGTAAGTAGCTTCGTATGTGCCGTCAGACTCTTCAACGTACGCAAACTGACCGAAATCAACTACCGAGCCACCTGCAGAAATTTCATACGTGAACTCATCTGCGCTTGACACAATGGCATTCCCAATGGCGTCTCTTGCAATCAGGGTAAGTTTGGCTTCGTTACCGGCAACGATGTAGCCAGTCGACTGTAATCCGAATCCAGTTCCTGAGACTGTTGACGCAGTAGAAGCAACTCCTGGCTCAACAGTGATAAGGAAGCCCGTCTCATCTGTTGTACCGACAACTGCTCCAGATCTTGTGATCAACAATTTGAAATCACCAGATTGCTTTGGTTGTACTGTTATAGTGTACATTCCATCGCCATTATCGACGATGTTAGATGGAGAGATGCGAAGTTCGCTTTGACCGGTGGTTAGCGTGGGGACTAATTTAGCGCTCAGAATTTCACCACCGGTGCTCAAAGTGTTTCCTTGAGAGTCGCGCCCAAAGACATACACGAGCGAGTCTTCAGCGACTTTGAATTCGGAGGTACTATCAGCGCCGACGACCTCAGCCATAGCAGAGACGAAACTACCAGGGGATATAACTGTACCAGTGTATCCAGAGATGGGAACTTCTTCACATACAGGTGGGTCTGAGGAATCACACGCACTAACTTGCATGTCAAGTGTACCCGCGACAGTAGAAATATACTCACCAACAAAAGCAGATTGAGCACTAACATACACGAGTTCAATATCACTTGCAAACGCTGCTTCATTTACATCGCGCCTCATCAAGTTGAATTTCACTGCACTGAGCGAGGACTGAACGATATCGTCCGTCAAAAGGTTCGAAACAGAGTCGCGAAATTGTACTTTAACAGCACCCTTCGCCAAAACCTTACTTGAGAACACACCTTGTCCACCTACCACTGAGTTAGAAATATCAAGGGCACCAGCACTGACATCAAGAGAAAGAGCAGCTTGAGCGAGGGTAAGAACACTCGATGTCACACCATTCTGAACGAGTTGCGCAGTGCCTCTATACACACCAGCCTTGACAGGTTTGATGAAACCGTAATAATAGTACGAGTCATTTTCGGTATCCTTGACCAACTTCATCGTACCATCACTCGCCGAACCAGTGTAAGTGACGGTGTAAGCAGCAGGACCGGTGAGGGCGATAGAGAACGTTTCTTCTTTATTCGCTAAATTCTTGTAATCCTGGCCGTTGTAATACGCATCTCTTGGGTAAATGTAAACAGGTACGCTATCACCTGCAACGATGCTTCCATCCGTGTTCCCGAGCTGAACATAAGAAGTTGAACTAGACGTGACGCTAGAAACGAGTTCGAACGTGAACTCCCCAGGATTCTCGTATTCGACAGAACCGGTGACTAAACCATTGACAGCGACCGTCAATTTGTACGGTGCTTCAGCTACACTAGTCTTAGTAAAAGTAACAAAGTATGTGCCACCCGCATCTTCGTTGACGTAGCCAAACGCACTTGGATCGAGGCCCAAACCAGAAAGCACCGATGAATCAAATAATTGAAAATCTGTGTACTCAACGAAATTTTCGTTGTTCCCATTGAAGACAGTAAGCACCAGAGAAGGTGCTGCGGATGGTACCGCCAATATACCATCGCTGTCGTAAAGCGTGATGGCGATGGCAGTCAATTCACCCGCAACTCCATATGTTATTCCAGGACCTGAGATAACGCACCTTTTCTCATCCACATCCGTGCTTACGGAAGAGGAGATTGGTATGTTCGAGAACGGAGAGCCTGCAATAGCCTCACTATCGTAAGCAATATCGACCGTGACCGTAGCGTCTGTGCTACCCTCAATCATATACTCAAATCGATAAACTCGGGAAGATTCGTCCCATGTTGGACCGCTTTGAATAATCGATCCCGCAGTCGTGGTAACAGTCACTTCAAACGAAGAGGCACTTGTACCTGCCGTGACGAGAAAATCTGAGGCATCACGAGGATCTATGGCAATGTAAGTTTGGATGCCGAGAGAGCCTCCAACAATACCAGGTCCAGAAGCGCGCGTGTAGCTCGCGCTAATAGCACCAGCAACAATCTCCTGCTGGAATGGCGAATTGGCAATATCCACGCCGCGAATATTGAGGGCCGTTTCCATGTAACCAATAACAGATGGGGTGTATTCGATGGTGTATTTCCCAGTAGCACTGTCAAAAGTCACAGAGTGTTCCTGGATGGTCGATTCTTCCATTAATAAGGCATCATCAGAGTAAATCGTTTGTGAAATACCATCGATGATGTCATTCACGAGATTACCGCGGTCCTTCTTGAAGTTTCCATACACATCTCTCGCCTCCAAAGTCAACGTAGCCTTACTGTTGACTGTTGCAGAAGCCGTAATACCAGCACCAGTGAGGGTAAATTTCGAATAATCCGCATCAGATGCGATGACTTCCATGTTCAATGGTAACTGAGACCCACCAGGGCCGTCCAGGACTAGCCCATCTGATATGTATGCTCGGAGAGCATAAGTTCCAGTCGTTTCCGCAGACCAGCGCACTCGCCAGTTTCCTGGTTCAGATGCACCAATTTCTTGAGCGTAGCCATACTTAGCAGGAGCTGGCCCGCTTACGTACTTGTAGCCTTCAGGCCCGTATTTGTTCGGAGCCGCGAATGTAAGATTCGTCGGCGTACCATACGGATCATACGTCAATTGGTTCGAGTACTTATCCGCAGTAATAATCTGATAGTTGTGTTCCGAACCAGCAACGGCTACCTGCGTCAATGGAACTGTTCGGTCATTTCTTGTGTACGAACTTGAAGCTACGGCAACCCCAGGATCGACATTCACGTAAATAATACCGTTGGCGGGTGAATCTATGACAGTTTCTGTGCTCACGCCGTCAACTGGTCGAATTGCAGAAATTGTCAACTGCGCCGGGGAGGTCACTACGGCTGTAAAAGAAACCTTGATTGAACCATCCGGGTTCGTAGTGAAAGATGGCTCTTGTCCACCACCGGCCGAAAGTTCGAGATTTCTTGACACTACTTTAAATTTGTTCGTATCAGGCATCTTCGTGATCGTGTTGCCTGACGCATCGACAGGCTGAATGGTGAACGAAGTAACTTCGCCAGCCCTGGCAGTCATCGTAGCATCACTCAAAGCTTCACCGTACGCGAACGAGTACATTGGCGAGATATTTGGAGAAGCAACCGACATCGTGTACGGAGAACCGATAATGTGATCACCGTCGTAAGTGATGTTGAACTGATATTCAACACCATTTCCGCCAGTTGGCAACGTGTACACAATGTTGTAAGTGCCATCTTCATTATCAGACAAGGTAGCGACATTGGTGAGGAGCGACCCAGCTGTTGGTTTCGTTTGAATTGCAGAAACAACGAGCGGATTTCCGTCTCCACCAATTGTGATTTCGTTATTGAATTCATCCCGGGCAACAAATTTTAACGTTCCACTTTCCATTGCAGTGACAGTACTTGGAGGTGTCGCGAGTAATCCCGAAGTTTTGGAATTCGGTGAACCCGCAGTAACTGTGATGGAAACGGACTCTCCAGAGACAAGACATCCGTCAGGGTTGACCTCCAAATCATCCGGTGAGCCACTCGCGCAAAGTCTTACAGACATGTCAAACGTCCCCGTGAGGTAAGTTATGTTGTAAAATACTTCGAACAAGCACTGGTCAGTCGTGAGACCAAAGCAACCATCGAGTGCAAAGCAGTTCTCCGAGCTTGAGGAAAATTTTTCTCCCATGTTGCCTTCCGAAGTTCCAACAAAATCAATGCGGCAGGAAGTCAACGCATCTTCTCTCTCGTCTTCTGACAATTTATAGAGAGCATTAGAGCCGGCATCATAGGCTGAGATGAGCACAGATTTTCGTTCGTCCGCGATAGAACCAGACAGACCGTCCCCATTCATGAGAGAGTTTGCCGCATTCACAACGCCAGGAACAACTGTGACCTTGAATTGTTTGACTTGAACCGCATCAGAGACCGGTGCCGATCCTTCGGTTGTTGAGATACCCATAGCAAATCTCGGTTGCAAGCTGACAGAGATGGTGTATGCAGCGGTGTTGGAGAAAGTCAACGAAGCTTCAGCAGACACCGATCCATCAGGAAACGCCTCCACGTAGTTTGAAGGAATTCTGCAGTCCGGAAAGAATGATGATGACGGGAAGCATGCCAACGAAGTAAATTCAGCATTCAAAGTTTCCGCTTGTGACGCGGTAGCCGTGACTGTGAACACATCCCCGGGGTAATCCGAGGAATAGTATTGCACGTTGCCGTATGAATCTTTCGCCGAAATCGCAAACTCAACGGGAAATCCTGCGGTAGCAACAATCGGGTTCGTTCCTTGAACACCAGATGCAATAACAACATCAACGCTGGAAGCTGTAGTGAAATCTGGTCGGATGACGAGATTAGAATATCCTCCAAACTCGGCAACAAGATCAGTGCTAGCACCAGCCTCATCGAAAGCAATCTCACGTAAGCGAGCGCCAATTTCGACGCCGTTCGCCGTGATAGATATCGGCCACGTTCCTGCCGTACTGTAGTAGTAGTCGATTCGGAACTCACCCGTTGTACCTTCCACTGCTGTGATGGCGATATCAGATCCAGAGAGTACGGTTCCACCAATTGATAACTGGATGGTGACATCATTTCTGCCCATTTGGACTCCATCTTGATCAAATGTCAAGATACGGAAAGAACCTGAGGGTTTTCCCGTGCTTGCTACAGATGCGAAGCCAAGCGTAAGATCACCATCACTGGTGGACAAATATGCAGCTTTGTAGGTAGTCTGCAATGGATCCAAAGTCTGAACAGAATCGGCAGTTTTGATATCCAACAAACAACCTGATGAAGGAATGGTGATGAAATCGCATCCAATTTGAACAAAACCAGTGCCGTACTCAATCTTGAGCAATGCTGCTCCGGCAGCCACAGGCGTGTACGTGATGGTGTAAGTACCATCACTGTTATCAGTTACAGTTGTCGTAGAGCCTGTCTGGTTCAAACTCGCCCGGAAAGTATCTCCACCCGACGTTTTTAAGTTGCCAAAGGAATCCACAGCTTGAATGACAACTTCTGACGCAGCTCCAAACAGAGTTCCTCGGACACCCGCGCCACTAAGGAAGGACTTGGAAGCAGAAGCGGCTCCAGCAGTAACAGTGAAAACTCGAGGAGAATCTGCGATGTTTGCACCATTTATCTTGAACGAGAGACTAGAGGTACCAGCCACTGAAGGAGTGTACGAAACGTTGTACTGACCGAGTGCTGTATCAAAGACAAAGGATGGTGCAGTCTCCGTAACAAGATCTTTCGTAACACCGAGGCCACGCGATACCACTAACGAAGAAGAGGCACTCGCAGCACTCGTGTAGACTCTGTTCGAGTACTTATCTCGTGGAACAACGACAAAACTGGACTTCACTCCAGCTTTGGCAGAGTTCCACCCCGTACCCGAGGCCGTAGAAGTCGTAGCTACGATAGGTCCAGAGGTGATGTATGCTTTATAGCTTGAAACGTCGGTAGCAGCAACACCGTCAACATACAATTTTAAAGTGTACGTTCCCGTGATTGTTCCTAAATACTGAAGAGTCACCAAACCAATTTGAGTGCCGTCTGAACCGAGAGTAATTGAAATGGCATCAGCGCTGTTAGAAACTACTGGTAAAGAGCCAAACAAGGTACTCGATTTCGTAGTTGACTGCAAAATCATTTCAGCCTTGACATCCACAGATCCAGCTGGGGAAGAAGTCAGGGCGTTTCCATATCTATCGTACAAACGCACAACCCATGTTCCACGAGTCACAGACGTTGCATTCGTGATAGAAATGAGCTTCGTCGTGCTACCAACGACGGCACCAGGACTCACGACAGCAGTGAAGCTTCTGACCGTGGCCGCAGTGGCTCCAGCCGGTGTCACAGAAACTGTCACCGGTGTTGTACCTGCCGTTGTGAAAGTGTATGAAACCTTATAACCGCCCGTATTTGTATTCCAAACACCCTGCGAAAGGACAATGTTGTTCGCCCGAAGCACGACAACCATTAGCACGTCACTTACCGCAACGTTTCCATATACATCAGCGGGAAAGATGTACAGCGAATATTCCGTACCAGCAACAAAAGCAGCAGAGCTTCCTTGTGCAGGTAAACCAGCCGAAGCAGCAAATGAAGCAGTTCCGTCGACCAAGGCCGGCGCAACCACATTATTCGTCGTAATGATAATCTCTGGGTTCACCATCGTCAATGCTACTCCACTGGCATAGGCCAAGACAGAGTATTGATCGGATGCGAACTTAAGTACACCTTCGGCGACTAATCCAGTTCCGGTACTGTCGGCCTTAATAGTCAAAGTTTGGATTCTCGCGGTGTTTTTCGACTTGATCTGGACAATTACGTCATCCGAAAATCGAGCCGTGGTGATGGCGTTTCCATATGAATCTTTCAAACTCAACGGTAACGATAACGTAGCTCCGGGCGCGTACCCACCTGCTGGAGTTGAAGGCTTCGTAATAGTAGACACACTTCCACTTGCCTTCGCGGCAGCTAAAGTGAAAGAAACAGGCGAGTCCTTCACCGCATGATAGACCGAAGGCGTGTCCGCATCAGCTTTAGATACTGAAAGTGTGTAAGTCCCAGACTTCGTTGTGTACAATTTGTCCACATAAAGACGGCGATTCATATCCGCGTCTCCTGCACCGGTTCCTAGTGGTGATAAAGTCAATGATACTTGACTTTGAGGTCGAGAAAGTTTCGAGAGAAACGTCGTGGAAATCGTGTTCATATCCAAATTATATTCCAGGTTCCATTGATTTATGATGAACGTCAAACTCGATCCAACAACGCCAGAAACTGGTGCACCGGTCACCTTGAAGTAATCTGCCTCGTTCGTGAGGAACACAGAGGCAATGTGGGTAGACGATCCTTGATCAAGCGGGTACCCGTCTACTGAGACTGTAAGTGTGTATGTTTCAGCGTACAGGGGAGTAAATGATCCATAGTATGAACCAACCGACCCTGTTCTATCAGAAAGAGAATTCGAAACTTCTGCAGCTCTAGTTCCGGAGATGCTCCCAGTCACAGTGACAGAAAATGCAGAGGATTGTCCAGAAACAGCAATGCTATTTCCAAGACGGTCGATAGCAATGACATAAAAGTAAGCAGGTTGACCAACTTCGATGTATTCACTCGGCGTGGTCATCGTAGACTTAGTACTTGGTACATCAGAAACCACGTTGACACTGGTAGATGTACTGAGAGTTTCACGATCGAATGGTTGGTCTGTATCCACATTCAATAGGTTACTTATCATCGCAGTGAACGTATATGTTCCAACTGTATTCACTGACGGAATCGAAACAAGATGCTTACCAGCAGAGATACACGATGTGAAGGTACCTGGTTCTGATGGCTCACCACCGGTGACACCCCACGCCCAATTGAAGTTATCGCGCGTAACACACGTCGGATTCGAATAGATATCTTTTATGGATACTATTATTTTTTGAGTTCCAACACGTCTAGTGCCGTAATCCACCGTAGTTGACGAGGTAGCAATGTATGTGCTCGCTTTTACAACAATTGTCTTGGAAACCGCAAGCTCATTCGTATTGACGTAAATCTTGAAGGTGTACGAGCCAGCAACTTGTGGAGCTGTGAACTTAATTTTAATGTCATACGGTTCTTGCGTATCCGGAGTAATGACGATGCTGTCAGTAAATGAAGACGACGCAGGCGTACTCGTGAACACGATACCACTTGCACTCGGAACTTCCTCCTTATTTGTGGCTTGGTTCCCTTGAGAATCCAAAGGATCAAGCGTGAACTCTTCCTCCTCGCCCGCAATCAAGGATGTCGGGAAGTCTACCGCGACAGACTCCTCGGAAATCGGACCATGTCTCACGTCGATGACAAGTTTATTATCAACGAATTGAGAAATAGCTTCACCATATTCATCACTTCCAATTTTTACATCTAACTCAATCAATACCGGAGCCTTAATCAAGAGTGAAATTGAATACGTGCCATCAAAATTGTCTTTCCAGGGCTGAGCAGACAGGCCCGCGTTCTCAACAATAGCTTGGCCCGCATTCTCATGACCAGCAGGGAAGACGCAGCTCGTGTAATCAGCGGCGGTACCAAATTTGCAAAGATACGAGACAAACAAACTTTGGCCACCATTAGAGAGATCGATCAAGTTATCAAGTGTTTGAGAATCTCCAGAATTCCAGCCTCGTGTGACAACTGTGTAAGTGACGGTCCCAGTTTGCGTGAAGCTCTCCTTGCCGCCACCCGTTGCAGAATCTCTTTCCACACAATCAACGGCGTTTGAATTCAAGGGTTCCGTCGCCGATCCTTCATCACAGACGCCGTACATATACGAGTTCTCTGGACTGATGACGGTTTCAGAAACTTCAAATGAAGTGATCATTGCGCCTGAGGCCAATTGACCACCAAACACAAAGCTTCCCGCATCGTTCTTGAACACCACCATGGCAATGTAGAAGCCTGCATCAGATGCATCGTAAGAAATCGTGTACGTACCGTCAGCATTGTGCACGGCGCTCGCAGGCACAGCGCTAGATCCGCACCCAGCTGGATCAGCCGCTGCTACAGTTCTGCTCGAGACTTTGCAAACCCGAGCAACGAAATCTTTGTCTTCTCCGTAGACTAATCCCGAAGATTTCGACGAAATTTTGTTTGGGAGAACGCTATCGTACGGAGTCAACTCAAAACTGGACTGGCCAGTTCCTTTGTTGTCCGTAGTAGAAGAAGTATCGGAATACTGCAAGTCCCAAATTGTGTGCGCGACAGACATCGTACCCGGAATGACCGTGAACTCTTCGTAATCGGGGATGAGGTTTGCTTGAACAACCGTAGTAGAATCGTACGGCGCCCCAGTACCCGCCTGAACGAAATAACCTTCATAAGCGAGCATCTTACCCACTGTCGGCCAATATTGCAGAGCGAAGGTTTCTTCATTCTCATCGTCGTACAAGCTCATGAAGTAAGCCTCCACTTTAAAGCGAGTGGCAATTTTCCTATCTACTGTAAAATATGCATTATCATCGTAAACCGCAGCCGAAGCAGAGTCAGCTGTTGATGCTGTAATATCCGTGCCAATGACTAAGACATTGTTGATTTCTACAGTTGGAACATCTGTTCCGATGATTGTAGGCGACCACGTAACACTACTTCCCGAGTACTGGCTTACTTTTGAGGTGAAGTAATGCGTTTTCAAGGTAGAAGACACCGTTCCGATGTTCTTTAATCCCGTGTTAGAATTGGCCATGAAACCCTCGGTGTCGAGCTCGATAGTGTAGCCAACTTTGTCAGTTGACGATGCTTTGAACACGGACGTAGAACGCTGCGTACTCGGTTCAAGCGAGTAATATTGCGCCATATCTCCTGCAGTCATTCTCGTAAGTGTTACGGTGTACGTGGTGCAGAGAGAGTCCGTGCACGTCGCATCCGGAGTATCCTTCGTACTACTGGGAAGAATTGTTAAGCTGACCGTAACGGGGGTTCCAGGAACTAAGTCATACACGGTATAACTCGTATCCGTTCCATGGATGGCATCACCCGCATCATTTGTTTTAACAACATCGTTGATTCGGACATACGTTCCTGGGTACAATTCCCACTCAACTGTGGCGGCGTCGGCGCCATGTTGGATGCTTCTGGTGTACGCGAGAACAGAAGCGTCAAACGAAAGTGGTTCGGTCACAGCACTACCAGTAAAATCGACACCTCCAACATTTACCGTACCGTTGATATCGTACGCATTAATAGAAGACAAGATGGCAATGTCCTCAGAACTCTGAGGACTTCGGGTTACCTGTATTGTGTACGTGTTGATGACGGTGACACCATCTTCTTCATCTGTGTATTCCACGGAGACTGCCACATAGTTCTGATCACCAACGTCAGGATAAACTTTGTAACTCTCGGATGAATCCAACAAAGTTCTTGCGCCAGCTCCTAAGGATACATACACAACGGACCCTTCCTTGGCAACCAAGTTAGCGGCCGCTCTAATATCGAGTTCAGTCGTGTCGTACCCAACCGTGGCAGAGTACGTGTTCACGGTTGCATCAAACGATGGCGTGAATCCACTCGGAGTGAGACTGAGAGATGTAAGATATGGCGCAACTTTACGAGACGATGAGATAATGTAAGAACCGGAAAATCCAGTTGTTCTCGACGTTACTGCAATGGTGATATCAATCTTGCCAAACGGAATTTCGACGCAAGAAGCGACATTGGTAGCAACCGCGAGTGGCGCACCTCCACCCATTTGAATGCTTGAACTGTAACTCACAGTATCGAATGACATGGTGAAGCAAACGGATGAGGAATCAAACGGAACTGGCATGTCGTATGCGTACGTCGTGGCAGCAAAAGAAGGGTCCAGTTTAGGACCCGTCGAGCCTGAAATACTGAGAGTATTCAAAGTTGGGAGTGCCTCTTTTGTAAAGGTAACTGTGTAAACGTTCACGACGTTCAAGTTACTCAAATCCCTCACATAAATTTTCAGTGCTCCGATATCTTCCGTAACACCCGTAGTGTCGTGTGTTTTGTTTTCTCCACTTGTCAAGCACGTTGAGAAGTCTTGACTCAAACTGACTAGACACGTAGAGCTGGTACTGCTTTTAGATACGGTGTAAGTGAAGCTGTTCTCTGCGCTCCCCAAGGCAGCCACGTAATTGTAACGAGACGTTGAGAAGGTTGGCGTAACAGAAGATGAGGAAAAGGTCAAAGAGTCTAACTTTGGCAACGTGCCACGTGTAACATAGTACATGTAAATAGACTCGACTCCACCTATTGCAAGACTTCCTTGCACAGTTATCGTAATTGCAGTCGTCGTGCCTTCCGCAACTGGCACAGTCAAACGCCCACTTTCTGGGAAAGCAATACGTGAGAGACTACCATATTGTACGAAAGCATCAGAGACTGGAACATCGCCAGTTTTAAGGAATGCCACAGAGATGTCTAATTCAGATTTTGTCGCAGCGACTGTAGACCGGTAGACGTAAACGGATGTTGAAAACGAGGGCGAAAGTAAAATCGCTGCGTCACTCGAGTCCACGACAGCGATACTCGTGAGTTTCGGAGTATATGGCCTCGTAAATGTGAACGTGTACGTCGAACCGCCATCCACGTTTTGACCCTCAGCAACTGACTGCAGAGTAATAGAGGAGAGGCCGGAACCATCCGTAGGAACAACAGTCACCGTGTGCGTGCTCAAACCTTCATCGATTCGTAGTGGTAACGCGTATGCACCAGAAGTAGAACAACTCACATCGGCTTGATCACACGTTACCTCAACTCCATCAACAAACAGGACGGAAGATGAAGACGGCGTGATTGTGATCAAAGTCTCGTACACGTATTGCGGCACATCCACATTATACATATATGTATTGCTCGAGAATGCAGTCGGATCGGTGAATGAGGGACTTTCTGATGGACTGCCGTCCGAGGTGGTGGGATCTGACTCCCATTTATAGTTGCCAATTTCAAGTGCGGTGACCGATGAAGCGTCTGCTCGAGTAATTGAAATGGAATATACAGTCGTGCCCTCCGCGCCAGAAACAGTTACGAGCAAAGCATTGACGCCGTAATCTAACGCAACTGGAGTCGTTAGTGAAGATTCACTCGTTATTGACTTAGTTCCATCAGGCGCCGCAACCGTGAGGGAAACATGCGGCACATCTGAAGAAACAATGGAAGACAGAGTAATAGAAGAGACTGTGGCTAACACGTTTACAGCGTACGTGTAAGAACTTGCCGTAAACGCAGGAACCATTTGTTCGCCGATAACATCAAGAGAAGACAAGAATGGTGATTCCTTCACGTCCACGTAGAATGTATACGTGCTCTTTACAGTCTCATCTAAAGATGTAACCGTCATAACCACAATCGTATCTGTAGTTGAGAGCTCGATACCTTGAGAGGATCCGCTCAAGAAAGAAGCAGTAGATTCGTACCCGCCGGAGGAAACAAATGTGATTGCACTCCCGGTGGTGTCTCCATTCACAATTGGTTTAAAAGTGAGACCTTCGCCATTATTATCGTACGAGTATTCGAGGTAATACGTAAACGTTTTCGGAGAGAAATTCAGCTGATTTTGCCCCTTCGACAGAGTGACGCTCGAAAATGTAGGCACATCTGGGCGAATGAAAGTTACCAAGTAAAACGTTTCCGATGTGGCTGAATATACCGTAACTCGAACAGTCTTGGAGCCAACGTTGAGTGAAATTTCCGAAAAGTAAGAGCACGTCAGCAAACTGCACGTAGACGCTTCGGATCCATCGATAGTGACCGATTGAGTCGTAAAGCAATTGTCGGTATCACCGCTGGCAATTTGCTCTGCTGTGCAACTCAAGGAATCGTCAATGAACGTGAGCAATTGTACGGTGGAAGTGTCAGCATTGACGTAAACGTTGTAGCTGGGGACCGAAGTAGAAAATCCAGACGCAGTCTCATCCAATGAGGAAACAAGGCCGAATTCTCCTCCACCAATAGTGATATCTTTCAGAGAAATGGATTGCACCGGGTCAACACCAAGCAAATCAAAGCTGACATATGGAATAAAACCGCCGCCGAAAGTAACATCAAGCGGTGGCGTGGCAGACCCATAGAACACTTTAATTCTCTCAGCTTCTTCCGTGGATCCACTGCCTCCTTGTCCATATTCATCATCCTTACCAAAGTCATTGTAGGTATCGATAATGATAGAAATACCGACATCGGTTTCACCAATCCAGTTTGCCGAACCATCTCTGAAAATAGGAGGTTTCAAAACGAGTCTGAATACACCTCTTTGATCTGTTGCTGCAGTCCACAAGTCACTGGCCTCGTAGATTGTACCGATTGAGGAATAATCGGAAGTTCTAGTACCAATGGAGGTGATGGCATCGTTGTTACTTGGATCGGACCCACCATCGAAACTGAGTTCGATTCGTACCTTTGTATCATCAGACGTTGCAGCTTCAGAGCTTTCGTCATAAACTCTCACTTCCATGTCTAGGAGTACATCCGTGGCATTTCCGGGCTCATATGTCAAGAACCCTTTATAGCTTGTTAATCCATTCGTGACATCGATGAATCGAGCTTTTTTGGACAAGGCGTGAAGCAAGTACAGAGAATCTGCTGCGTCTGGCGATACGTAAGCTCCAGACTTCAACCAGTCAAGATTCGGGTCCATTTGCTGTCTCTGCCAATCGCTATAAACGCTCAGATCGAAGTCAGCATCATAGCTCTTGCCCATGATGGCTCTTTTAAGAGCTAAAACGTCGGAAACATCGAAAGAACAATCTCCGTTGACGTCCCCAAACTTACATCCACTATCAACACCACTTGCGCACGTCCCGACTCCATTACAAACTGCTTCGGTATCAGTATCTTGGAGGAGTGATCTCATGTGGGAAGGAAGTACGGCAATTTCCACCTCCAAAACTTCGGAGATAGAGCCATCCTCGAGCAATTGACGACGACGTTTCTTTCCAGAGTAGCTGTTAAGAGCGATATCACCTGAACCAGTCATGTCAGAAACGAAGGCAGCTGCTGTTATGTCGGCACCATCGGTACCCTCAACAGTCAAGACCTGGACTGTGGTTTTGATTTTAGCCAAAATCTTGAAGGAAGTTTTCACAGAGAACGAAATCGTAGCGACGTGAATGGAGGAACCACTTACGGTAGAAAGCGGCTCGGTACCAATCATGAGCACTTCAGTGGACGGGTTATTCCTGGTACAGGCAAAATCGTATTGAGCCCAGTCGTCTCCTACCGTGCAACCAGTCGCTGCGATCATATTTGAATCAAACTGGGTAACGAGTTGGAAACTTCGAAGATTCGCAGATCCCGAATTGATTCGAACTTCAATGTCGAACGTTTCGTCTTTAATCTTCGGAGGAAACGGAATGCCTGTCAACGCACCCAAGGAAACGTCATTCTCAGCTGGCAAGAGATTCGGGGCAATCGAAGAAGTTGCCGATACGAGGTAATCGACACTGCCATCAGCGCAAACAGCAGAAGCAGAAATGAGAACTCGAGTCCAATACTGGTTCTTCAAAGTCGCCGTGCTTCCACTGACTTCAATGATAGAGGGCAAAGTAGAGTCGAATTTGACTACTTCTTCCCAGTTGAAGACTGCTTGCACTTCTTCCGAAGACACCGCGTTGGAAATCTGAGATCCATCATTGAAGTACATGTGTACATCTAAAGATTTTGTTGCGTCTACCAGGCCGATGAAAGAAGTAGACGCGTCCCAAATATCTTCATCAAAGAGGACAGAGGTCAGCGTTACTGGTGTATCCGAAAGCGCAAAAGTCGTCTCAATGGTAGACTCGGCAAAAGTGCTACTAATAGCTGCATTTCCAGTAGTGGATCCAGCAGCAGCAATTATCACCTCCGAAGAAGTGGAGGACTGGGTCAATGTGAATATGTCAGAGGCTGTGTAAGATGTTTCGCTGGTGATATCAAAAACTGAGCCATCCGTTAAAGTAGCAACTGACTTCAATATCGCTCGTTGATAACTACTGGTGCACACAATCTTGTTCAAAGACAGTTTTTCAATGTCGCTGCTTCCTGTGAATGCCGGATACGGAGTCATCACTGTTTGCGTGCTCATATGTTTAACTATGTCAATCGTCACCTTCGCCGTCTTCATCTCATCTGTCCAAATGCCCATAACGGTGATGCTCGTGTCATCAGTTGAACCAAATATGGTGAGCACACCATCGTTAGATACGCGAGCATATGAGTGATTGGTTACGTATGTGGGATTGTTGTAGATATCGAGAGCGGTAGGGTGTTTTATCAGAAACTGAGACGTGGCTGAAGATGTGAAACTCTGAATATCACCGTCAGAGTATGTTCCAGTAAGTTCCAAGTTAGCAACACTTCCGATATTCATAGGAGCGTTCGTAGAGAGATCACCTTCAAAGGTAAGCTTGGATGCACTCGCAGTCAAATTCACATATTCGAGATCAGCGATGACAGCTTCGACACCACCGTAGCCGTAAATGATATCTTCACCTCCTACGGCACCGTTACAGGTGGTCGTAAGCAGCTTTGCCTGGATGACATCATAGCCTTCCATACCGCCTTTCACATCTCCAATTTCTCCATAGTAAGGTGCGGCCGTGTTGTCTGAGCCAGCCGTGCTTATAATGCTCAAACCGTTGTATCGGATACCGGTACTTACGGTCAGGCCAGGCAGGTGAGAAAGTTCGTTGACTTTGTTATCTTTAAAGCGGGCATAGACAACAATAGCGCCTTGCGCACCCTTACGATTCAACTTTTGAATCATATTCACAGACACATCAGCGTATGTATCTGCGTTCAAATCGGAAGGAGTCTGCGAATCAAACTGTTCGGAAGTAAATTCAGCTCGGGAAACAAGTACAGGTCGAAGCGACTCGATACCGATAGGGTCGGAAATTGCCGAGATAGTCACCGATGGCTCGACTGCCAAATTCGAATTTATCAGAGTAATTGTCGCCTTACCAACGCCATTGGTTTCTACGATTGTAGTACTGCCATCCCTAAATGAGAACGCATCCCCTTCTGTATTGTTCAAGTACAAGTCAACCATACACGTGATGTCAACTTCATCTTGGTCAGTTAAACCACTCCCGCCATATGTTGCCAACGCAGAGATGTTGGTGTATTGATACACTGAACTGCAATCCTCGTAATACACATCCTCGACCGGAGCCAATACTTTATCTTGTGCTTCTAAAGACACAACTTTCGGAAACCAGACTCTGATAGATGAAACGACAAACTGTGCACCGTCCCCAGAGGTCAATTTGACAGATGCCGCAGCAGCACCAGCTTCGTTCGTTTTTCCAATTTTGGCCACACAGGCGTTTTGCGTCCCGTCCACACCGTTAATTTTCAAGTTACCCGTTTCTACGGTAAGTACAGCACTCGACGTTATAGAGCATTCAACACTTTGCATAACTTCGTCGCCTCCGTTTTTAATGTAATTGTCTGGGTTTCTGTACACAGCGTATCCAACAATTTCCGTCTCTTGTATTGCCCTCGTGGTGTCCAAAACTGCCGTATTGACGATCTCAGTCTTGGAAACAATGCTGTAGGAACCGATAATCTCGTTGGTGTCGAGTACAATAAGTTGGGCGTTTGTGACACTACCACCTCGTGCATCCGTTACATACGCGTCAAAGCTTTCTAAGAATGTGTAGCCACCGATCGTTACCAAGGAATCAACATTGAGTGCAGCCACGTCGTTGTAGGTTCCCACCGGTACGTTGTTGATGGTAAACGTGATGTAGCCCAAAATGACTTCGTCACCCGTGAGATCTGCCAGTGTAGCGCTGGAGGTAGCTCCAGCGACAACGATAGAGACGATTCCTTCCGTGCTGTTTCTTTCTAATCCAACAGCCGCAGAGTTGTATCCGGTAGAAGTAGTGAAAGAGTCAAATCGAAGAACTGTGGTATTGTATTTCAAACTACCACTCCATGCTCCGAGCGGAAAGCCGCCCGTATTCGCTGAAACTGGAACTGTGAGTTCGTTCTCGCTGAAGCGAGGGGACTTCGGCATCTCAAGGATGACACCACCAGTCGAGGGAAGCGCAACATAGGTCGCAGAGTTCGCAAGCTGGACGGAAAGGATGGACGATGTCGAGGAATCCTCAATACCGTATCGGAAGAGCAGCTGCGCTTTCATAGAAACAACTTCGTCCGCTTGGAACCACGCGGTCGGAACATCGAGTTCACAAGATCCAACGCCAGTAGTGAGCGAAGGCAAGGCGCAACCGATGGAGGCAACAGAGGTTGCATCTTCCGATAACGTTGCCGACAGGCGTAACGACAATCCAGTTTGCAAAACTGTGCCAGCAGTCGTGGCGTCCATCAATTGAAATCTCACCTGCAATTTCGCTGTATCTGGATACACCGTGCTCGTTAGAACAATTAACTTCACAGAAGACACCGGACGACGAGAGATTGCAATTGTAGCGGATGCTTCAGTGAAACCAGTTGGGGTGGAGTCTCCACATCGATCAGCCATCAGCTTGGCGGAAACGCTTTTCGTGGTGGTTGTTGATCCAGGAACGAAAATACCGAATTCGCGAGAGAATGCACCCAATGACGCGTAGGTGGTCGAGCCAATGCCAAAACCATCTCCAGATATTTGATAATCATCGGAAATAATCTGCGGTTGGAGCGCGGAAACGTAAGAGTCTTCATTCGCACCAGCGATGGGGTCCGGGGTTTCAAACGTAAGCACCGGAGTGTACGTATACCCAAGCGCAGACATGTGAGGATCAAGCGATACACCAGTGTATGGGAAGATCGTGGCGCTCGTAGAACCGACGGAGCTTGAAGCGCATTTAGATTCACACGTCTCCACGACAAGTGCAACGGTAATGTTTTCTTTTGCAAATTCTCCGCTTGGGCCCGAGGCTGTCACGGAAAACAAACCAGCAGAAGACATAGGAGCTTCAACGGCATAGCGCACCGGTAATTCGCCATCTGCGCTTGAAATATATGATTCAGCCTCGGCAAAACTCATGGCAGCATTCGCGAAATATGTCTCGTTAGTCGAAGTAAATTCGAAGCGGACTCTGGTGTATTCTCCGCTGACACCAGTACCAGCGTAATCGAAGAGCTGTGCCTGGAAAGTAAGCGAATCGTACGGAGATTCAGGGAGGACGATGATATCATCAACGGACGTCGCGAACAAGAACCTGTAGTCCCCTTCAAGAACCTTCAATAAGAACTGCGCATCTCTAAGTTCTGGGCAAGGTGATCCGCTAGCTCCATGTACTGCACATCGAGATGTGTCGAAATCTTCACCGCGCATCCAGTCCATAGTAGGATCAACTTGTTTGCGCTGGAAGGAGTCCGCATCGCCCAAGGTCGAAGTAAGATTCGTGTATTCATCCGAGCCAGCAATCCAACGCATGAGAGCGAGGTAATCGTTTGCGTCGAACTTACAGTCACCATTAACATCACCTTGCACATTCGTCGAGCACGTAAAGTCTTGGAGGAGCGTACGTTTCGCGCTTCTGGAGCGCTTCTCAGCTGCTAAATACTCGTGCGAAGCTCGCTTTTCGTCAGGAGATTTGGTGGTCGCTGGGACCACTGCCATGTGCTGAGCTGGTACTTTGACGTTGGAGTTCACCCAGTCTTTCGGAGCACCAACAGAGAGCAAAGAGCGACGTCTCGCACCATTCAACTTAACGTAAGTCGTTCCAGCTACCGAAGCTTCGTTTGAATACGTGGCTCCGTCAGAAAGAACAATAGATGAAACTTGAGTGTAAATAAGACTGGTGGTCGCAGTGGACAAAGTAGACAACGTTATTGACGCGATCTCAGCCTCTTCCCCGATGAGTTCTTCTTGAACAGCACTACCGACGAGAGAAATTTTCCCACTCGCAGTATCAATGTTGCAAATAAAAATTTCCTTTGACCATTCGTTGGAAACAGTGCAATCTGTTACTGTGAAGTCAGTTGCGGTAGTCTCAATCTCAATCACAAAAGACTCGAGTGACGCTTCACCTGTATTGACCGAAATAGGAATGACCACAGCATCTCCAAACACGCTTGGTCGTAACGGTACACCGGAAGTTAAGCCTATATCGACATCCCCAATCTCGGGTTTCAGGTTGGCATAAACCATTTCCGATGCATCTGTGTCCGCGAGAATTGAGGATGAGTTGAAAGGGCACTGCACGGTAATGCCAAGGGTGATGGACTCGTAATGGTTATCACTCAAAATTGCTCTGCCAGTGTTTGTAACTTCAATCGCGGAAGTTACGGAGGTTGACCAGAGCAGCAATGTGTCAAGCAACTCCGGACGCACCGTGACATCCGGTATAATTGTCCCATCTTCGAACGTTATTTTCGCAGAGAGTTGCGTTTCGGTCTTGACGACGCCAGTGAAAGTCGCATCAGCCGGAAATCCGGTGATGAGCTCCATGGCTTGAACTCTCAGCATTTCCGACGAAACGGTCACTGAAACCGAATCAGTTTTGCCCGCGTAAGTAGTAGTGATGATAGCAGTTCCTAATGACTTACCGTATACTACATACGTCCCATCTACAAGTCCAACTGAAGCAATGCTAGAATCACTGGAGCTTACGGTTACGAGAGAAGAAATGTCGATCGAACTATCGTCGGTGTATACGAGTTTCGAAGAAAGAGAGACGGCGGTGTAATTACCACTGCACTGAATGACTTTAAGCTCAGCGCTATCTCCGAGCGAAGAAGCGCCAGAGTATGTCGGCCACGGTGCAAGTTCTGTCTGTAAACCATCATCGGCAATATCAATTGCGAAAAAGGTTGCGGAGCCACGGACGCCCTCCGCTTCGGTGTAACCTGGAATGGTCACGAGAATCTGAAACATTCCTTGTTTGGGACCATCAGGTAAAACGGTGACTTCACCAGTAGATGAAACCTGGGCAATATCGGTACCCATGGAAACACTGAATGATGGCGGTCTGTCCGCATCATTGGTGAAGTCCACCACGCTTCCATCTTCGTATCTGACAGCAACAGTAAGTTGAATGGAAGTTGCAATGCTAGCTGGTGGATCTTTCGCACTGGACGAAGAGTCCGTGATGTATCTAGTATCTGCATTGACAAAGATAGCCGCAACTGGTGACAAAGAAATTGTTACGTTCCCAACGCCAGAATAAATCACTTCTTGATTACAAATATTGGACCATTGCGCTGTGATTGCAGATTCAGTCGAGATACTTATTGCATTTGGAGCAACGTAAGCGTTGATGACGTCCTCATCAGTCACAATTTTCACAGAATCAGCGCAACTGGTTACCCCACCATTGTTATCGAAGCAGTCAGCGGTAGAAATACCGGCCGAAATACCCATATCCTTGGTGAGATACTGTGTAGTATCATCGCTGAACGTGGCCATGAAATATAATGGACCACCTTCGCCAGCAGCCGTGAGAGATTGCTCCAAAGTTGCTTTCACATTAACGCTGTAGTCGATTTGGGCTTCCGGCGCCGTAATAGCTGACCATTGCGCCAAGTTCGGAAGCAAAGCTTCCAAATTTGCCACGGTTACTTCAGTCGAATCAATGGTGACTTCAGCGAAAGCCGAAGATCTAGAATTAGAAAGCGTTATAATACTTGATCCTGGATTAGTACCAGTTAAAGTCGCTCCAGTAACTGCGGCAACTTCAGACCGCGATGACTCGTACGCGACGGAGCACGTGACATCAACACCGGAGACAGGGTCCAGGAATTGACCGCCATACGTGACAAGAGTACGAATCGAGGACGTTTGATACAGCGGACTGACACAATCCGTGAAACTGCAGACAGCACAAGCACCAGAAATAGGGTGCAAAACTGGCTGAGCAACAGCTATTTCCACATCAAGTGGAAACCAAACCGTCACAGGAGCCACAGCTGAGTAGTCCCCGACGCTGGCGGAAACTTGAATATTTTTGTACCCATCAGATGAGCCTGGCAAAATCAAAACGGAGCAGCCACCAATTGAATCGATGGCTTGCGCCGCAAAAGATGCGCTGGAACCACAATCTACCATATCGGTAACTTGAGTGTCGGAACCGACGTTCCAAACATTCATGACAGTAAGGAAGTGATCTTGCGTCGTGCCAGTCAAGTAGGCAGTATTGAGAATTTCCGCTTGATCCATGTAGGCGTACACTCCCGTGCGCGTCTTTTGGCCAACCAAAAGCGAACCAAACGAAGACGTTCCGTACAAGTGGTCAAATTGCATTTCTTCATTGACAACGTATTCCCGAGTACCCTCGTTGACGAGGGCATTCGTGGTACCCCACAACGGCATTTCAGCTTTCCCAATGGGAGCATCAGCCGCGACAATAAATCCCACCGTCCCCAAATAAACGGCGGAACCACTTGTATCGGAGAACGATTTTGTCACGTTCAAGCCAACAGATACGATACGAACTGAGTTCGTTCCAACCGCTTGAACAATAGGAGACGGGCTGAATAATTCAGAATTCACACTGAAGTAGTTGTACGACAAGTAAGTTGTGTTCCACTCTAACGTAACCATATACGAAATCAACGCTTGTGAATCAGTGGCAGCGTATAAATCAAAAGTCTCCACTCTACCAGCGTACACCGGCGAGTATCTCAATTGCATGTAAACGTGTGGGTTGTTTACCATGGTGATCTGGTGGTCATCGTTAGACGGTGGTCTCACCAAAGTGCCAGAGGATGCAAACGTTGCAATAATTTCATCTGAATACTTCAACAACATTTCAATGTCAAAAGTTACGTCGGAGTTCCACGCGCTCGAACTTGAAGCCGGAAACCAGTCGGAGCTGATCGTGGTCTCGCAGTCACCGCCACCGGAAACGGCACTGGGCAAACCGCAAGCAGTTAAAACCTCTTCAGAGCCATCAGGGGAAGTGAGTTTGAACGTTACAGAAATTCCTGACGTCAATATCTGCGGACGTCCGTTGGCGTCGCGCAACTGGTAGCGCAATCGAAAAATTGGCTCGCCTATTTCCACTGTCGGGTTTTTCAGAATGACAGACATTTCAGATGCTCTGTCTCGCGCAGTAGTGTATTCGCCAGATATTTGACCTTCAATATTCGTTAAGCTTTCGGTAGAACACGCGTCGTCGCTACCAACAGTTAGTTTCAGGCTACCAGTAGATCCTGGTGCCTTATTGTTGAACGCAAAGAAGTCTCTGGAGTAATATCCTTTCGGCTCATTTTGCTTGGTCGTCCCTGATGGTAATCCCGGGGAGTCCGCAGTTGTCGTCATAGAAACTTCGAAATCCGCGAGTAAGAGACCATCACCGGCGGGTTGAATCGAAATCGGGGCGATAGGATCAAACTCGTAACCAGACACGTTGTACGGATATTCCGAAGTGCCATAGAATGGATAGTGCGTCCCAAGGTCAGAGCCATCTGCGGCATAATTTTGAATAATGATCGTCACGCCAGCAACACTCTCAGTGGGAGCATCTTCGTTCCATTCGTAGTTGAATGCGTAGTTGTTCTCCTCGTTACCTTTCGTTTGAACAACATAAGTCCCAACATTCGTTTGCGAGGCTTTCGTGATCACGTTGTTTTTCACCGTCGATTCATCCAACGTTTGATTATACAGTGTTCCCCAGCGTTCGCCCATGACAATCGTCATGTCAGAGTTATTGAACACTCGGCCATCCGTGCGTCCATACTCGATAAAAACTTTGGAGTACGAGTCGCCGTAGCTCTCATCGCCATATGCAGGCTGATATGCGTAATGCGTGTAATCGCCAAGAAAACTGTTATCCAATTCACCGACAACCGTACGAGAAGTTGATGGCAAATAGCCCAAAGCGCACGAATCACCATTCAAACCAGCAATATTGAAAGGATCAAAGATTGGGTCATACACCCTCGCCGTCACCGTCAAATACGAATATTCGTTATTCAATTTTGGAGTCACAATTTCGTAAGTCGAAAACATAGCGAGGAATTTGTAAACTCCAGTTGCCTTCTTCAGGTACGAGCCATCGACAGCCGTGGGACAGACTTTGGTAGAGTTCTCCTCACCGTTCCACAACTTACAGCCGCCCGCTACTCGATCGTAATCTGGATCTAGGTAGTTCAACGTAGCGTCCATTTGCATGAGCTGCCACTGGGAGAAAATGGAGAGATCCTTATAATCGATCCCATTCACGGTTTGGCCCAACAAGTGATATTCAATTACAATAGCATCATCCAAGTTGAACAGACAATCGCCGTTCACGTCTCCAAAAACACGCGGATAGCAATCAACACCAATAGTTCCCTTTTTGACAGTAACACCAGTCGAAACGCAATCATCAGCTGTTTGAAGCATTTTACGACGCGAGACGTTGGAAAGCAACGTTCTTCGACGAGACGCAGAGTTCAAGGCAATTTGGGTCACACTTCTCGGAGATGTAAATGGAATTTTAGAAGTCGAGTCAAACTCATTTCTGTGAATGAAAGACTGAACATCAACTTCCAGTTCAGTCACGACAGCCTGATCCGTGACGACTTCGAACGTAATTATCGCTACTTCAGTCGCCGAACCCGTAACGGTAGACTCAGTGTTAGAAATAAGAATCGAAGCCGAAGTTGAAGGATAATTGATCGTCTCTTGGAAGTAAGATGGCCAGTCGCTGCCTACGACAGCACTCACAGCCTTGATGTAAGTGTCGTCAAAGTTAACTTTCAGCTGAGCACCAACGAGGATTTCATCGCCCGTATTGATTCTGACGGCAACTTCAAACAACTCGCCCGCGGATTTCGGCGGCAAAGGAATTCCAGTGTTTGCACCGATATCGAGATCGTACAAGTCCGCTAAAAGATTCGCATACACTTCATCAGTTCCCGTGACGGTCGGATGCTCGTTGTTCGCGTTAAGAGCAGCGGAGCAAATACTCGAAGCAGTCAAAGTGACAGCTTTGTAGTAATTCGCCTTTAATTCAACGAACGAAGAAACCACTTTGATCACTTCGTCTGCACTCGAGGAGAGCTCAACGAGTGCAGAAACGGGAATGTCTTGGTCCAAAATGTCTTCAAACATCGTTCCGTCGCTGAAGACAACCTTCATTCGGACTTCTTTAGAGGTCCCAAATGAGGCAACGAATGCATTTCCGGAATCCCACTGCGTTACGTGCGAAATGGATTCGATGCTGATGCGAGTATCTGTGACCGTGATCGTTTGAGAAACTAAGAAAGCCTTTTCACCACTTCCGAAACTGGACGTCATATCAAAAGTACTCGCCGAGATCCCGCGCGCAAAGTTGGCTCCAACACCTGCACCACCAACAGTGCTGTCGGCACCGTACACGAGACCAATGGAAACATCGGAGGTAGCGTAGTTACCATACTTAGAAATGTCGAAAACAGATCCATCCGACAAGGTTGCGGATAAGGAAGCCTCGAGACTTTGGTAGTACTCAGTGCACGCAACTTTGTGAAGCGTCGTCGTCTCGTATGACGTTGAGCCTGAGTAAGCTGGAAAAGGATTAGTGCGCATATCAACATCCGTGAGAATGACCAAAGTCATGGATACTGTTGCAGTGCCGAGCTCCGGAGCATACTCAGGCAACGACGCGCTGACCGTGATCGTTCCGATCCCGTTAGAATCGGTTTTAGGAACGATGACGCCATTGATCACATCCGCCAAATCTTCACCCGTCGAAATAGTGAAGTTCGCACGATCATCGAGAATAAAATTCTTGGAGGATCCGTCGTCGTAGTTGATAGTGTAGGTCAGTACAGCCTCAACGGGAATTGCGATAGGTTGTTCACTCGCACCGTCTCCTCGTCGCGTGATTCTGTTCGTGTTTGCGGAAAACTCGACAGAAATAGGAACCGCGAGGTCAACCAAAGTCGGAATAATTCCAGAGACGTTGTACGGGGTCTCGCAGACCGTCCAAATTGGTTTCAATAACGAACCATCAACGAGCGAATCAACAGAAGTTGCCCTCACTGGAATTGTTAATTGAAAGTCAGATGTACCGTTGACATTCTCCGCGACTGACAAGTCATTCGTTGAATTTACCGCGACAGAGATGTCCAAACCATCGGATTTTCTGATGTACCTCGTCGACCCGTCCGTGAAGTGCGCCCAAACCCATATCTGACCTTGATCTAATTCATTTTTGAAGTCGTGCTTGAGCTCGACGCTCACGGCCACTTCCGAATCAGCACCAATGGCAACCCCGGCAGGAGTGCTCAAAAGTTCCGTACCAGTGACGACAGCCCCTAGCAACTGGGTGACGTTGACGTAATCGTCCACGGCGCTCACGGTCACGATTGCCGTCGCGTTCAAAATGCTTGAAATGGCCGGGCTCGCAAACGAAACAATAACATCCCCAACTTCTGGGTACGCGGTGATAGTTTCGTTAGATGTCGTATTCGTCAATTCGTCATAAACTTCCACAATTTCCGGAACTTTTTCGATCGTCGACGCATACGCTTCGTTCACTGTAATTCGCGTCTTTGAGAGGGAAACTGCTTCCGCTACGGAATCTTCGGAATCTTCCACTTGAAAAGAGGTGTAACAGGTGACGTCGTTGTTGTAAATTGATTCTAAGTTATCACCGCCAAATGTCACGTACGCCTTAATATCTGCATACTGCCAAAGTTTCTCCGAGCACGACGGATAAGTAATCGAAGTTTCATAAGACGTCGTGTTCGACGTTTCGTTGTAAGTTGCAATCGTATTTGTGATTGATGGTAAATTGATCGGGTTCAAGACAGCATCGGTGACGACAATTTCAGACTCAAGCGGGTAGTACACGTTGAGCGAGGTAGAAGAACTCAAACTTCCACTCGTTGTGGTGATCGAAAAGTTGCCGTGTCCGGTATGCGTTTCGTCGATGGTAATGTCGCAACCCGAAGAGCTGACGGCCAAGGTGAATGCAGTTGAGGAGCCGGTGCTGCTCGAGCACGAACTTGGTTTAAGGACGGCATCCGAAGTGCTCGGCGAAGACCAAACAACGTAAGTCACGATGCTCGTGGACGTACCTTCCGAAGTGATGGGGTACGCATTGACCAAGTCAGTTTGACCGATCGCTGAATACATCTTCACTTGCTTCGTAGAACTCACCAATCCGGGTTCTAAGCCACCCGAAGGGGCACTGCGAGAGTACGAATTTACGACGCTCGCAGTTCCCGTTGGAACGTAAGTGCGCAAGCCCCAGTTTGCCATTTGCCTAACGGTGGCTGATAACAATCCTTGGTCACAGTCAAACCAGGAGCTTCCAGCAACACACGCGTACGTACCGAATGAGCTCGTGTACGACGTGATCTTTTGCCTGAGCGTTATCTCTCCGATCTTTAACTTCGTACCTTTCGTCTCTTCTTCGAGAACATTTGTCGAAGGAGATAAAAAGACAACCGAGATGAGATAACCTGGAATGGCTTCGCTAGCCTTCGCTTGCCAAATACCGCTCGACGTGAACCCAACGTATTCAAACGTAGAATCCCATTGCTCTCCGTTTCCAGCGTCGCTGATCAAGATTTCGAAATCTCCAGCGTATAAGCCGTAATCTCCAGTGTTGACAAAGACTTCAACGACACTTTCTTCTCCTTCAAAAACAGGATATTTTGGTGCTTCCAAAATAATAGTAGGTTCAGAAACCGCATCGTGTTCATAGTGTTTCTTCAAAGTGAACTGCTGGGTAAGACTCGTTCCGTAAGTGACTGAATCGTATTGATAGGAAATTGTCGCTTGTCCAACTTGCTCGTTAGTAGTGGAAAACCATTCTGAAACCGCTTCCACTCTACAAACGCCGGCACCGGTTACGGAGCTTGGAGTTTCACATTCGCCCTTCGTCGTCGCGCCGTTTAAGTTCAAAGTCATAGAAACAGTTAAACCACTGAGTTGGACTTGGCTTCGACCATCGGCGTCGGAAAGTCTGTACCAAACAGTGGCCCCCGGCCCTGATTTGTAAAGCGACGGGTTCTTCATCAACGTTTCGATCGAAGCCGCCGGATTCGCAATTGCTTTGTAAATTGGCGTCGCGAAGTCAAAGCCGACTTCGCCGGAACACGTGTCCGAACCTCCCATGTAAAATTCAGCGAAACCAGTGCTCGAAATTGGCTTGTTCAAAATCGTCCCCACTGGTCGCTCCCACATCCCGCAACCCGTCGTTCCAGACGTGCGATTGAGGATGACTCCGAAGCGTTCTGGACCGCCTTGACAGCGACCAGCCGTGCTTTCTCGGGTATCTGCCGTGGCATATCCGAGCGAACCCTCCTTGACCTGAATATCCGGTAGCGCAAACGCGTTGTACGGATCGAGAGGAATAATAACCGTTCCTTCCTCGCAAGAAATAGAAATGGAATTCGTCGACCAGTCGTACGCTTGAAGATTCATGACGGAAACTGAAGCGCAATTGGAAAAGAAAACCTGCAAATTTTCGCGCGCTTGACTCCTGTAGGACGAAGTCAAAGCTCCGATGGGAGCAGAGAACGTAACCGAAATATCGGTGTATCCGCTACGATCAGCCGTCACGGAATTAATCGTGAAGGATGCCGAAGTAACGGACGCATCGCCGAGGTACAACTGCGCGTTACACGTCAACACGTCGATCAAATCTGCCAAGAAATTTGAGTAAAATTGCGTCGTGGGGTCGCTGAATAACGAGTAATCAATATCGACATTCAAAGAATGAGTGATGGTATCGACGAGACCAGCTTCGGCGAATCCGTCGCAAGAGAAACCGTCGTCAAATCCTGGCTCTTTGTAAGCAAGGAGTTCGTAGACCGCGGTGTTTCGGCCATCCTTAGCACGAATTTGAATCAAGTTGAATCCATCTTCGAGTCGCATGTAACCTTTTTCTCCAGAGTTTACAGTTTCACAAGCGAAGGCGTTATCGTAAAAATTTTTGCGGATGCGTTTTCTCGCCCACATTCTTTTCATCTCCTCGGAGGAACCAGTCGTGATTCTGCAAATCTTGACGTCGTTTCCAGAGAGCGAGTGCGGAGTAATACCAATTCTATGATTCGTAGAATCCAAGAACGTCGAATATTTGAAGACATCCGGCATGAACGAGGGTTCGAGCTCGCCACGATCGAGTTGAATATCGCCGAGCGAAGCGCCCTCCTCTTCGTCCATCAACACATACACCGTAACAATGTAAGTGCGGGTGGACAATCCGTTTGGAGAGGTAACTACAATCAACGCTTTGTTCTCGCCGAGTCTAACGCCAATTCGAAAAGTATCGCCAGATCTCACTTGCTTCCCGTATAATCCACCGATGCGAATGGTCGCGTCCGGTTGAGTGGCGACTGGAGTCAACGCGACTCTCATGTCTGGTAAGTCATCTACGGTCAACAAGACAAAGTATTCGAACGTTCCGGAGTAAAACGGAGGTTCGATAACGCCAGGAGTAACCGCAATACCAGCCAAGGAGGCAAAATCGCCGTTTTCAAAGAACACGCAATATTCCGGGTGAAACGGAAGGTAGTCGAATTGCATGATATCGAACCAATTATTGAATTGCTTCGGCGCCGTGATCGTACTCAAAGACGATTTTCCAGAGCCGTAACGGACCATAACCGTCTCATCCGAAAAGATTTGCCCATCCAAGGATATTCGAAGCTCCACGTTCGCACTCGACGACGTCTTTGTAATTTGTTTCAAAGACGGCGCGAGGCAAGTCAGCTGGGACTTCATGGCGTCAAACTCGCCATCCACTCTCATGGAACCAAAGTAGCACGCCGACGGCACCGTGACAGAGCTGGGATCAAAACCTGGACCAAACATGTAGTCGCCCAAAGTGAAACGAATGGCAGTTCCGCCCTCAGCGGAAACTTTCGGCGCGGATGGTTTGACATCCGCGACGCTCATCTTTGAGTGGTAATGAAACTGCGCGCCGTTGACGGAATACAAAGATCCATCCAACGAAATGCGCAAGGTGACGTCCTCGTCGTCCTCCATAGGCGGTGCTTCGCAAACAATGACGAGGACACCTGATTCCTCCATGATCTGAGCGCTCATGGCTTCGACTGGTTGTTCGCCAAACTTACAGTAAAACGAGTTGTGGTCCCGCGCGACGTGACCGGACAACATAATGGAGACTTTCGTGCCTCCCTTATCTGAACCAATCGCAGGAGAAACCGCAATTTCGCAAAGCTGCAAGATGCCTCCGTCTGGACCAGTAAACTCCTTAAACTCAGCGTCGACTTTTTGATCGTAGAAATCATAAAAGTCGTAGAACGAGTAAAAGTCGTAAAACGAATAAAACGCCTCGTAAAATTGAGGAGAATAAAACGCCAACGCTTCGTCGACGGCATCCTCTTCCCAACCAATGACTTCGGGAGACAACGGACTGATGAAGTGACCGTCTTCCGTGAATTCATTCAGCGTTCTCGACCCAGCACCTCTTCTCACAACCTTGACATCGTCCGAAGAGACGACGTGCACGTCGCCATCAGTCGTCGCCGCCGAGGAGGAGGAGGAGGAATCCTCTCCGCCGAAATCTTCGACGCGAGGCAGGTCAGAGCTGAGCGACTCACGATTGTCAGCTCTCGTCGCGTCCGAAAAGCCTTCGCGAGTCAAATCATCCGAACCGTAGCGGTGCGCCTTCTGTGATGGCGCGCCGCTCACTCCGAATGCAACGGACGAGCACAAGGCGACGAGCGCGAAGAAGACGAAGAATTTTGTCGTCGCCTTCTTTTTGCTGCTAAATTTTTTGCTAAAAAAACTCATCTTCCTCTTATCGCGTCGTTTTACGTCGTCGTCGTCGGAAAGAGTTCTTCTTCTAGTACGTGTGTGTGTGTATACACACTACAAAACTACTTCTCTACGAGAGCGAAGACGATCTGATCTGATCTGATCTGTTGTGATATAAACGAGGAAGGAGTTGTGAGTGATTTAAAACCACAGAAAAGGAAAGCGGCGCGCGCGCCACGTAAAAAGATAAATTTGGATTACAGAGAGACGTTTGAGACGGAAATCACTCCATCCACGATCGCGGCTGACTTTGACGATGAGATGACGTACCTTGTGTACGCTCTGGTATATTTCTATCTACTACCGATCCAAAAGAGGATCAGATCTCCTAAAGAAGAGAAGGAAAGTGAAAAGCTTTTTGTTTTCACTCCCTTATCGTCGTCCTCGCGAAGAGAGAGGAGGAGATCTGCGTCGCCTTTTCTACTTGTTTGAACACGAAGCCTTCGATTTCTCTTTCGTCGGTGTGGTTCAAATCCTATTCGCGCGCGTTCTTTTTTTTCGGAAGAAAACAGAGAAGACGCGTCCTAATTCACGGTGAGCAGCGGTAGCTACGTTAAAGTACTACGCGTAAACTGTTATGGTAGTTTACTTTTGTTACGTTATAAAGCGCAAGAAAGCTTAAGCTTTGATGGGCGTGTGAGATTTTTGAGGGCGAATTGCTTCAAAACGACTGTTCGATTCTTTCGATTCTGGCCATTAAATTCGAAATGAGTCCCTAAATAATTAGTAAAGAAAGTCTAAGAAGTGTATTTGCGAAGAATGTGCGCGTCGGCGTCGTCTGAATCGTCGTTATGATAGTCGTTATAGTCACCATCATCGCCGGGGCCGCTCTTGTTTTCTCGTTGATGGTGATCGTTACTTCTAAAAATAGTAGTATTGATGATTCCAGTTGCCATCTCCTCCTCCTCTGAGTAGGCATCAACTCCTCTTCCTCGTCCGCGGTCTTCTTCCTCGACGAAGCTTTCTTCGAGTTGATCTTCGACGACGAAACGAACGAGGCGAAGACGTTCGCGCAAAACTTTATCGACAAATACGCTCGACGGCTTGTGGCCATCTTTTCTTGCACCCTTTTGCATCGACGTTTGTTTATTAACTCTTCTTCGGTTATTCGCAAACGAACGCTCGGCGCGTTTCACCAAATCAGCCGCCAAGGAGCGAGGCGAGAGATTTCCAGTCGATACGGAGGTACCTCTCACTGGAGAGCTCTTATTATTGAATTCCTCATCGCGACGATGTCGATTTTGAAGCATCTTTTCTAAAGCTACAACTTCTCTTTCTGCTTCTGACATATTTTTTGTATCCTCAGATTTTGGACGCGGGAAAGTTGCGCTGCCGAAATTCTTGTACCCAATAATATCATCGATTTCGTGGTTTTCGTCGTCGTCGTCGTCGTCGTCGCCTTCATCGTTCTCCCCCTTTCCTCTGTTCTCTTTGCCAATGCCGTTGTTGTTGCGATCAAAATTAAAGGCGATCGAGGCGCGATTGATTTCTTTCACCGCGCCGAGAACAAACGCATCCGCTGAATCGTTGGAATCGTCGGCATTTGTATTTAAAGTGACGTCAACTTGATGCGGCACGAAAGGTTCTTTTCCTTGCGTGGCGACGCAATCGTAGCACTCGAGTCGCGGCATCGCCGCGGAGGCATTCTTTTTGTCATAATCTCCGTCGTCATCTTTTCTTTTGCCGCTCACAACGCAGACTAGAAAACTGCCGTTTTGAGATACTTTCCTCAAAACAGAATTCGAGGCGTAGCGCAAACACGCCGCCCACACTTCGCTCGATTGTAAAAATGCAAGACTATCGCGAGCATCATCATCGAGACGATGTATCCAAACACCAACCAAAGGCGTTTCACAATTATGCACTCTCGATGAGTTTGTTTTGAGAAAGCACAACCGGCGAGCTCGATCGAGCGTGAGAAATCCTGTCGTCATTTTCGTCCTCGTCGTCGAAGATGAAGAAAGAGAACTTTCCCTCGTCCTTCTACCGTTGTAACCATTCAAAAAGTGGTCGTCATCGAATAACGCGGAAATAACTCGAGAGGATGATGAAAATTCTCTGGAGACCCTCAACGGCCGAATCGGCGCAAACCGGAAAGCGCACGAAGGCATCTCCAAGGCTACGGTGAGATGTACTTTCCACGCAGGCGGCGAGTTTCGCTTCGTTTTCACACCGTCGTACCGTTCAACGACGGCTCCTATTCGCATCGGCCACATGTCCAGAGGCGTCAACGGCTCGTCTTCATCTTTATCTTTGTCCATCTCTTCTTCTTCTTCTTCCTCCTCCTTCTCCTCGGCGTCGACGACGATACTCTTCGTCGTCGTTAAAGGCATCGCATCGCACGTCGCGTAAAACGACTCTCTCACGCTCGTAAAACTCTTCCCCCACGCCAATCGCGATGCCATTCTCTCGCATCGCTTTTTCCCTTCTTGACTTCCTCCGCCGCGGCGGAACGAGACGTCCAGCGGTACGCGTCTCTCGCTACTACAATGACTAAATCCGCGTTTGTTTCTTTCGCCTGTTTTGTTGCTTTTGACGCCACTACTGCTACTAATCGTCACTATCCCAAAGCTATCGTTGCTATTACTGTTACTGCTATACATCGTGTTGTTGTTGTTGTTGCCCTCGCTGCTGCTAAAATCGCATCTCGCGTAGAGATGATGGTGCGAAACCGATTTTGATTTTAATTTCTCGAGTATCTTTCCCGCCAACGAGTCAAAGTCGTCGTCCACGAACTGAAATATCGTCGGCCCGACGTCGCTGGACCAAACCACTGTCGTCGTCGTTTCCTTCTCCTTCGTCGTCGTCTCCGCGTCCCACAAAATCTCTCTCACGCGAGGGAAATCCTTCGCGTTTTCAGAAGAAGACGAATTCAAAGACGAAGACGTTTCTCTCGTCCTCCTCGTCCGCGAATCGTTATAAAATCTAATGTTTTTCCCGTTTTTCTCGTGTTCCTCCTCTTCAAACGCCTCCTCTGTGGGTGTTTTCTTTGTCGTCTTCTTTTCCAAGAAATACGCCGAAGAAGAAGACATTTGTCTTCCGTCCTCTCTTTTGTCTTCTTCTTTGTCTTCGTCTTCTTCTTCTTCTCAACAACAACAAGAGTTGTATTAGAGTATTAGTATGGAGAAAATGGCGGGAAAAGTTCGTCATTTTTTCATCTCCTCATTTTAATCAACAAAGAAAAGTGAAACGATGACGCTCTTCCC
>Ga0182090_1185977_pt1 | contig 46738 bp, 34 predicted proteins | sample 041ome_24_FD_127767 | JGI IMG/M metagenome (GOLD analysis project Ga0182090, IMG submission 127767) | Metatranscriptome of coastal salt marsh microbial communities from the Groves Creek Marsh, Georgia, USA - 041408BS metaT (Metagenome... | ecosystem: Environmental > Aquatic > Marine > Intertidal... | reverse complement strand
CTATCTACCGGCCCGCACTTTCTACCTAACAAACTCCCCACCAACAGCACGACCCGGTCGTCCTCTCTGTTCACCCTCTCCACGCGAAACTTCACTCTCGTGCCTACTTTAATCTCCTTCATGCCCATCGACGCCGAGTCGTCCGATTCTTCCCCATCTTCTTCGTCCGCGTTCTCCGTCCCATCTTCGATGATTTCCCACGCTTCTTTCGCTTCGTCAAACATCATGTTCTCCTTGAAATTCTCGATTGGAATCGACGCGTTGAAGATATCCCCCACGACGAGTCCGATGTGGTCCTGGCCTATTTTGTTCGCTTTCCCGACTAACAAAGCTTTCGGTTTCGGCGCAAACACCGTCGCTCTCACCGTCGCTTTCACGTTCACGTACGACGAGGACGGTAAAATATCATCCCCTCCTCCGCTCTCGTCGTCCTCTTTTATCCGTAAATCCTCGTATTTCACGAGCACGCCGCCAAACCCGTCGTGGTGTCGCAACATCTTCGCGTCCAGTTGCTCCTTGGCGCCTTTGCGTCGGTTGGCTAATTTCGACGGGTGTAATGGGATCGAAACGTTCACCACAGACGAAACAAATCCAGACGATGATGAGGAACAGAAGAAAGCGTCGCCGTTACGTCGCGTGCCGTTACTTTTACTCTTATCGCCGGTGTCCTCGCGTTTCCGCTTGTGGCCCGCCATCTTCTTCTTCTTTTTTGATGGTTTTCTTTTGCCGCCGCCGGCCAAAAATCCAAACCAACACAAAAAGAGAAAAAAACGAGACAAAAAAAATGTGTTTAGGGTTTTTCAATTTTTTCCTTACTAGATGACGCGTGTTTCGCAACTCAACTTCAAAGTCGTGCCTCACTCAAGCTTTCGTTCTTCTTCGAGATACCATATAAGAAGAAGAAGAAGAAGAAAATAAAAGCATGGCACCACCACCAGAACAACCACCGCGGGGGCGACGACAACAGCACAAGTACGTCTCCTCTTCCGGGACGACGCGTCAGTCGAGACCACTCTTCCGGGCGACGATGTTTGCGGATTTCTTTTGGGGACTTCTGAACATTCTCGCGGCGTTTTTTAGAACTTTAGTCAGTTTGGAACACTCGCAAAAGTACGGGACGAAAGCGGGGGATATCGGGAGCGGAGTGTATTCGAGAGGACCATCATCTGGTGGAGGGGGAGGTGGAGGAGGTGGTAACGGGACGAGGAGGTACGGAGGGAGTAACATTCACGGCATAGACCACAACTTCAAGCCTCCGAGCACTTGAGGACGGTAAGCGTCGCATTTTCTTCGAATTCGTTGTCCTTCGATGAATTCGTCCGCGACGCGCTGTCTCTTTCTTCGTTAGCTCTCGCTTTGTGCGTGTGCGAGAGAGAGAGAACTTTTCTGAAACAAAAAAACGTGACGTCTGCGAAGGTTAAACGCTGTGTACACGCGTGCCTCGTACGACTGATAAATCAGAATTGCAAAATCCCTCAACTCTCTTTGTCTTTTTGGTGTTCGAGCTTCTCTCTTCGCTTCGGCTCGGCGAGAGAATGTATCGGAACGGCAACGACAACAACAACAAGAACAACCAAAGCGTGTGCACTTGTCACCACCACTGAAAACATACTTTGTTGTATCATAAGTATCATAACACTACTACTAAAATAGAACTACATTTATTCACTAAAAGAATGTTCTATTTCTTTTCCCACTTCGCCAACATTTTCTCTTCAATCTCCTCCAACTTCATCCCTTTGGTTTCAAACACGAGCTCTTTGACGAAAACATACCCGAGGAGATTTAGAAGCGCGTAACCGGCGTACGTGCCGCCTAAACCGAGAAACGTGACGCCAGGTAGAAACGCGGACCCGACGATGGCGTTGGAGAAGTAGTTGGTGGCGGTACACAAGGATACCGCTTTGGCGCGGATTCGAGTCGGGAAGACTTCGTTGTATAGGAGCCACGGGACTGGACCGGCACCGGCGGAAAAGAAGAGAACGTAAAGCGGAAGCGATACGAGCGCAACCGTAGCTTCTGGTTCTTGTCTTTCACCGCTGTTAGTATCTCCGCGGCCTTCGATGGTGACGTCTTCAATTAAGCCGCCGATTTCGCGATCCGGTAAATCTTTGCAGATGATTGATTTCGTCGTAAACGAAGAGTACGAGGATTGTTGAACGTCGAATATATCCGAAAAGTAACCCTCGTTGATGCTCAAACTGCCTCGTTGTTTCGCTTTTTGCTCTGGCGATAACACATCCACCGCGGACGGGTCAAGCGTGTTGCAAAAGCTCGCCTTGAAGAATCTACTGGACGTGGTCATGGAAGACGCGCCTCCTCCGAAACCGCCGTTGTTTTCAGAGAGGAACGGTACCCCGTGCGTATAAATATCCACGGCGGAAAGTGCGACTAAGCACGCGGACATGCCACCGAACGACCACAAAAGCAAAGGTCGTCGACCGAGTTTATCCGTCAAAACCAGCGCTAAAACGCCACCCAAGATGTTCGGGACGCCGACGGCCCACGTCAACAGCTCCGGCGAACTCAAACCAACAGAACTAAACACCGATTTCGCGTAGAAAATGACCGTGTTTGATCCGGAAAACGCCGCCAACGCGCACAACCCAACGCCAGTAATCAAAGAAGGAACATTCGTTTCGTCTTTGAAAATCTCTGACCACGTCTCTAGTTTTTTGCCGCCGCTCGCGCTACTACTATTACTACCACTCGAACCGCTCGCTTTTTCCGTCGCTCTTCTACTGTCGTCGTCGTCTTCAAAACCACCGTCCTCTGCGGCGCTACTACTATCAACACCATTAGTACTACCACTGCTATTATTATTACTTTTACTATTACTTCCACTATTTTCTTCCTTTTTCTGTATGTTCTCTTGCCATAATTTAGCCGCTTTTCCCCGAATGTTCATCAACGCGCCTAGCGACCGTCTCGATTCTCGTTCAATCTCTTTCTTCTCTACTTCGCACTCGATTTGCCCGCTCGTCGCTAACAACCACACCGGTGATTCCACCGCTACAACCAGCGCAGTCACTGCCAACGCCACCGCTGGCACGACGGAATCCGAAAATAACGGTCGCCACCACCCGTCGCCTCCGTTGGCGGCTTCCTCTAAAGGCACTGCCAATTGAAACGCCGCCAAACACCCAAAGACGTACGCCATTCTCCGCAACCCGTTCGCGGTCCCTCGAAAACTTGGCGGAGAGATCTCCGCTAAATATAAAGGCACAATTTGCGAACTCGCACCGACACCTATACCGGTAATTAATCGACCAAACGTCATTGACGCCGCGTCCCAACTTACGCTCGAAATCAAGGCGCCGACGGCTAAAGGTATCGTCACAAACGCCAACGCATTTTTCCTTCCATACTTATCTGCAATCGGCGCGATGGAAAATCCACCGACGACGCCTCCTAACACCATCACACTAACGACTAACCCTTTCAGCCCGTCGCTTTCCGCGAAACCTAAATCTGAGGCGATCGAAGCTAAAGGCGCGTTGATCACCGCCGAGTGGTACCCGAACAGAAACGCGCCGATGGTCGCCGTCGCGATGGACGGGATTAACCCGGGACCAATGTCGTTGTTGTTGTTGTTGTTGTTGTTGTTGTTAGCATCGTTGCTTTCGTCGTCTTCGCTATTTTCTGCTTTTGCTGCGTATCCTTCGCCATCATCCGCGCCACTGCTTCGCGCAAGGACGACGCGTCTTCTTCCTCTTCTTTGATTTTTTAACAACAACAACCTCCTTTCCTCTCGAAATGGAAGCGAATACCATTCGAAGCACGCGTCGTCGTCGTCCTCGCCCTCACCGCCGCCCGATGCCGACGAAAACGACGACGACGACGACGATGCCGCGGCTATAACTCTCCATCTCCTCCTCCTCCTTCCCGCCGAGAAGGAGACAATCGCGCTTGTTTCTTCCTTCTCGTCGCGTCTTCTCTGACGACGACGACGACGACAGTTAAAACTTTTTGGAGATGAAGAAGAAGAAGAAGGTAAGAACGATGTTGATCTGTGATGCTGCGTAAAAGAACAACAACAACAACAACAACAACGAGAATAAGATGGAGGAGAAGATCGAGCTGATGACGATGACGATGAAATCGTCGGCGCGATGATCATCGTGTTTCGTTCTCTCTCCTCGTCGTCGTCAAGTGAAGACAAGTGTCTTTTGGAATAAAGTAAAGATACTTTTCTGTGAAACCCTAAAACGTCAAGTGCAATCTCTCCCGAAAGCACAATCACCGCGCGCGATAGTTTTAGCACGCGAAAGCTAACAATACACTTTTCACCTTAAAATCGTCTTCGCGATATCGACAAAAAAGAATGTCTCCTCCGCCTCCTTCTTCTTCGTCGATGATGCCAACGTGCACGAAATTCACCGCCGAAGAAGACGATTGTTCGTCGTCTCAAAATCTCTCCGGAGTCGTCTTAGACAACACGAAATTCACGTGCAAAATATACAACTTTGGCGCGCACGTGGTGAGTTGGCGATCGAAATCGGATTTAGAGGTGTACAAAACGAAACCAGAGTTTCTTTTCTTGAGCGAGAAAGCAATTTTGGACGGGACGAAAGCCATACGCGGTGGGATTCCGATTTGTTTTCCGCAGTTTGGTAAGCTCGGCGGGTGCACGAATCAACACGGTTTCGCGAGGAACACGACGTGGGATTTCGTCGACTCGGAAGTGGACGCGGCGAGAGAGATGGCGAAAGCGACGTTTACCACATCCAGCACCGAGGAGACTTTGAAAGAGTTTCCATATGAGTTTACGCTGAAATATACCGTGACTATTGAAAAAGAGTTTTTGAACACGAGGTTAGAGGTTATAAACACTGACGAGAAGGAGTTTGAGTTTACGACGGCGTTGCACACGTACTTTGGCGTGAAGAGCGTAGCGGATGTCGCCGTGAAAGGATTGAACGGGACGAGGTATACGGATTCGTTAGAGGACGGGAAGAAGTGCCTGGAAGGCGAAGAAGAGATTAGTTTTGATAAGGAAGTCGATAGGATTTACCGAAGGAACGTAGCTTTGGTAGAAGAGCAAAGGTTGGAGATTATCGATCGCGTCTGGGAAGGCGAAGGCGTGTTGTCGCAACACACGAGAGGGGTGGCGATGTCCACGAAGAACTTGAACGACGCGGTGGTTTGGAATCCTTGGATCGATAAAGCGAAAAGCATGGCTGATTTCGGGGACGAGGAGTATAAGGAGATGGTGTGCGTGGAAGCGGCGGCGATTGATGAGCCGGTGAAGGTGAAACCGGGAGAGTCGTGGATCGGAGAGCAAACGCTTGAATCGGTGATTAATTTGGCGCACTTTTCCGTTTGATAGTATTTTTATTTATATCGTGTTATTATCGTTGTTACTATGATTATTACAGTTAAAACACTGCAGTGCTACGTTGTACATCTTTCCTATTATGATACAAATCCTACAATGCTACAAAAATGCGCGTTTGGTTAACCCCTACATTGGTTCTAATCACATACCTAACTTTTAATACTTCTGCGTGTGCGCTTTACATCAAACGCCCATTCGAAACTACCGCGAGCATTCGCTCGTGCTCCGATTGAAGCAAAGCTACTTCTCTCGCATGTTCGTATTCACTCTTCTCGAGCGTTTCGGTCAACTTTCCGTTTCGACATTCTAACTGTTCAATTTTTTTCTCGAGCTCTGCGATTTCGGACGCAGCAGAGAGCCTGCTGACACTTTTTGTCGCATCCGAAACGGACGTTTGCGTCGTCTTCGTCGCAATTTTAGCAGTAGAAGAAGACGAAGAAGGCACTGAGCACGCCGCCAACGCCGCGCTGGCGAGTTCTTCCTTTCTCAACGCCCTCTCCTTCTCTTCCTTCTCCTTTCGAATTTCCTGTTCCAACCGTTTCACTTTCTTCTCCGACTCTTCCTTCGCGACCAACGCCTTCTCTAAACTCAACTCCATTTTACGCATCCTCAATTTCTTCCCACCAAACGTAATGCTATTTCCACCACCAAAGATGTTTTCGTCGTTCTCGTCGTTTTCAAATAAGTCCGCCTTCAACATCTCTTCTTCTTTCATCAACATTTCCGCCGTCCGTTTCCATTTCATCATCTCCGCTTTCATCTCGCTCAAGCTCGCGTTTGCGTTCGCGCACTCTTGCGATATCGTCAGATTTTCTCGTCGCAACGCCTCGTTCCGTTTCGTCGCTTCCGTTAACTCTTCCTCTCGCAAAGATACCAACAGAGCGTTGCTTTCTTTCAATTTTAACTGTAACTTTCTATTTTCCTGTTCCATTTGCGAAAGCGTCTTTTCCATCCGCAAATACTCCTCCTTTGTTTTCTTCAACAGCAACACGTTCGACTGAAATTCAAACCTAAACTTGGACAAAGACGACGACGACTCCATCGAAATCGAATTATTATTTCCTCCTTCGTTGCTAACAACATCACCAAAATCAATCAAATCAAACTTTATCAAAGCTTCCTTCCACTTCTCGCGATCGACATCGTCGGTAATCATGAACGCTCTCTCTATTTTTTCTTTCCATTTTTCTTCCTCGATTTTGAATTTTCCCCTAATTTCATCCAGCTTTGCCACCGCGTAAAAGCAGTTCTGTTCGGCTTCGGATTGCGCGAGCAGAGCGAGTCGAAGTTGCTCGTCTTTCGCTTTCAGTTTGAGAAGGAAGTACGATTCGAGCTCTTCGTATTCGCTCGAATTCATCTTTTTTTCGTGATGCTGATGCTCTGAGGAAAAAAAGTCTGAAGGAAAAAAGAGAAATTTTCGAAATCAATCCTTCATAAAAAAGCGCGCTTAAAATATTCATCGCCACAACCACCGCTCATCCATAACAGAAGAAGAAGAAGAAGACGATAAAAAGAGGAAAAAGATGTTCGCGAAGCTCCAAAAGCACAAGCAGAGAAAGTCCAAGCAACAGTTAAAGTTCAAATTCGAAGTCTACGACTTTGAGTGTTTTCCCTTGCCTCGCAACATCTTTTCGTGTCGGATTCTGCTCACACGAGGCGCGAAAGTGTCCATGTCGGGGGAAAGCTCCGTGGAAACGACGACTATGAGTGATAATAAGACCACAACGCGCGCGGTGTTTTACGAATCTTCCGACGCGAATAACAAGCTGACGCAAATCGTCACTTTGTATCGAGAGGAAAATGGCCAGTTCGAACCAAAGGCGTACAACGTAAAACTGCAATCGGTCGGAAACAGCACGACTTTCGCGCGAGGCACGCTGGATGCTTCGAAGTTTATAAACGACGTGCAAGCTTTGAGCGAAGGCGGGTTTGAGAGCGCGCACGAGATGCGAATGGATAACGGGACGCACATTCGGTGCAAAGTTCGGATGACGTGGTTGAAGAACGCGACGACGAAAGGTTCTCGCAGAGGATCGGAGATGGACATGACGGAGTTATCGTTCATAAGCAGCGCGAATTTGTCAGCGTCTTTCGTGGCAAATAACAACATAGAGAACGAAAATGACAACAGCACGAACCCATTCATGACGACGCCGATCAATGGTACCGGTGGCGGAGTTTTGAATAACATTAATGAGGAGCAAGATTTGTCCGGGTTCGACGAAGAGCTCGGAGTGGACGCGACAACAACGACGACGACGACGCCAGTCTCGTCGACGACGACTGCGTCGTCGTTGCGAAAATTTAACACGTCTGAGGTGAAGCGTTCGTTATCAACCACATCGTATCTGTCTCCAATCGGCGAATGTTCGACGCCTGAATTAGCGAATAATCGGGCAGATACATTAATAGCAAACAGCGTATCAAACGAAGAAGCCATCGCGAGGGAAAAAGCGTTAGCAGAACAACAACGACAAACGACCCTCGTTTTGGAATCGTTGCGAAAAGAAGCGAGAGATTTGAGAAGACGGAACGACGAGCTGACGAGAGACCGCGACGAACTCGAGACGCAACACGAAGAAGAAACGGAAAAATTGAAGAGTAAAATCGATGCCATGCGAGACGAATTACGAGCGAAGGAAGAAGGACAGAAAGAAATTGAGAGGAGCGCGTTGGAATCTAGTCGCGCGTTAGAAATGCAGACACGTAAATTAGAACGATTAGAAGCTGATTTTGCGCAGGCGAAGAATGAATCGTTGGGATTAAAAGAGCAAACGCAAAGCTTAGAAGCCGCTTTGGTCGCTTTGAGAAACAAACAAGAGGAGAAAAAAGCGAACGATGAAAACATCGCCGTCATCGATACGAATAGCAACAACAAAAACAAAAACAAAAACAGTGAAAACGTGATGGCGACGAGCAAATACGAGGAAGACATCGCCGCGCTTAAATCTACGCTCGAGAAGAAAGAGAAGCAAATCATTCAATTGGAACGCGCGGTGAAAACTTCCGCGGAGGAAATCTCGCGAGAGCGCGAGAAAACAGACGCCATGGTTCATAAGATTGAATCCGAACGCGACTCCGAGCGAAACGCCTACGAAACTGAAATTACGAAATGCGAAACCGAAATCGACAGTTTAAAATCTCAACTCGTCTCCGTCGTCCAAGAAACGACCATGCTCGCCACCGACTTGCGCAAAGATTTACAAAAGCGCGCGGACAAAGAAATCCGAGACGCCAACGAAGAAGCCATGAAAGCTCGAGAAGAGCTCGACCGAACGCAGAAAGAACTCGACGAAACGAACGTGAGCCTCCACTCGCACGTCGCCGCGTTAGTCGACGCGAAAACCGAGTCCGCCGTCGCGCAAGGCGAAGTCTTGGAGCTCAGACTCTCCCTCCGCAAAACCAAAGAGAAACTCTTAGAATCCTTAGCCCGGTTGACGCGGTTCGAGACTAAAGACGTCATGAGAAGAGCAGCAAAAGCGGACGAGACGTTGTAATGTATAAAATTATTTATCATCGTGTTCTCTCGGCGCGCGATGTGCGGCGAGGGACGCGTATTATTATTATTATTTTTGCTTCACATCATCAGAAATGTCATTTTTGGTCCTTTTTGGGTCCTTGTTTGCTTTGTTTGCGTGGGGAATAATCGGCAAATTTTAATCGAGAAAGAGGCGCGCGCGCGCACACACACACACACACACACGCGCAAGGAAAGTTGAAAGAGAGAAGACACACACACGCACATCAGCGACGAAACGATGGATCAAATAGCGGAAGCGATAATGCAAATCCCCCCGAACGCGATGGATCGCCAACGCGCGTTGACGCTTCTCGCGCATTGCGACAAACACGCGATGAGCGGACGCCCTCGAGTGGCGAGTAAATACGCCATGAACTGCGGGGCGATGCTGTTTAAGCTCGGCCCACCGGTCGCGCAGTTAACGGAGGCGGTGTTTCAGAGAGCGGTGTATTTAGCGAAGCAGTACGACGAGGACGTGCCGGAGTATATGCGAATAATGTTGGAAGGGAACAACCCGGAGTTGGGTGACGCGCTCACGTGGGTCGCCGCTATCGAGGCGAAACTGGGGAAGTTGGAGCAAGCGGAGAATCACTACAAAAGCGCGGCGAAAGCGATCGAGGAGTACGGGAACATCGTGGAGTTGAGCGAGAAGATTTTGCACCAGTGTTTGTTCAATAGACACAGGAAACGCTTCGAACAATGGGAGAGAGTGATGGCGTATTGGAAAGAGAGAATCCTCGTCGCCGAGGAAAACGGGGAGTCAGACGTGCAATTGTTGAACGCGACGGCGTCGTATTGCGGCGAACGAGCGAACGGGTATGAATCGAGGGGTAAGTTTAAAGAGTCGGCTTTGTATAGAGCGAAGAAGTTTGTGGAAACGTGCGCGAGATTGGAGGCGCACGGGACGAGGCGAGACGCCAATCCGGCGCAGTTGAGTCAGGCAATCGATAGCGCAGCGCAGGCGTGCGTTAGAGCCGGGGATAAGATGAACGCGACCAAACTTTTGAAAAGAGCGGTATCGGCTACGGCTGGAGCGGTGGAGTTGCCCGGGTTCTATACTTTGGGGGAGATCAAAAGGATCAAGTTTGACGACGCGGGCGTATCTTGGCACCGCGCGCTCTTGGAAGACGAAGACAACAAGGAAGCAGATGATAATAAAAATGGGAAGAAAGATGGCTTGAGTAAAGACGTAATTGATTTCATAGAAAATGGAGAAGATTCACGAGAGGATAATAATGATAGCAACAACAAAAATGGTTTAGTAGGCGCGCCACGAGATCCGTTCGTCGGCGACGAAATCGAAGTGGCGACGTACGAAGCCGTGGTGAAAATCGGAGATAAGTGGGACATTAAGAGAGGAGAGGAAGGCGAGGAAGAAGTAGATGGATGCGAAGCCGTCGGTTCTATTCTATTAGCTTTGGGACAAGTGTTTTTCGGGTTTGATCAATACAAAGACGCGTCGAGACCATTACGAACTGCGTCGAGGTTTCTCGCGCACGATCCCAGCACGCAAGGCGTCGCTTTGCACATGCTCGCGTGCTCGAACTTTTATCAAGTGGGGAAGAACGGGAAAACAGAAGACGCGAAGAAACTCGATCGAGAGTTACGCAGGCAAGCTGCTTTGGCGTTCTCTGCCGCGGCGGAGTGTCGATTGAACTCCACCGATCCCGAAGGCTTGAAAGACGGCGTGAGTTCGTTGTTGTTTTTAGGACGGGTCATGTTTGAACTCGGAGAAATCTCGGATGCGATGAACGTGACACACAGAGCTTTAGATGTGGCGAAGACAGGATTGGGCGAAAATTCCAAGGAGGCGAAGGAGGCGATGAATGCTTTGCGCCATTTACAAATGGAAGTGCAAAATCGATGATGATTGTGATAGCATTAAATAACTTTGTATTGGAAACATACGCCTACATATACTACACGTTGGTCACTCTCTTTCTTGTTGTATCACCGCTCGCAGTATTGTTGCTCTTCTCTTCTTCTTTCGGAATGTTTAAGGCCATGTACGCTTCTTGACCTCTCTTTAGGAACCAAAAGGCTAAAAATTGAATTCCCAACTGCAAACCAAACTGCGCGCCGATTTGCGACCCGACTTTCACGCTCTCGAACGAATACAATTCTAAAATTTCTCTTCCATTCTCCAAGCACCGAATTTCCCCTTCTAAACACGTGAATTGTACATCGCCGCCAAACTCGTTCGCTGCTAACGCAGAGAAGGCGTAATAGATGAAATCGATATATTTTATCCATCCGGCGCCTTTTGGGATGGAATCGACGTTTAAGTAAATGCCTCCAAACAGGGTGAAAATGGTAATCGAAGCCGGTCCTAAGGCTAACGCCGCACCGACCGGTAACGCCGCTGCCATGAAAATACCCAAAGCCTGCGCCGCCAACGCTTCGCAAATTATGATCGAAACGAACGTCCAAAAGTATTCCGCACCTTCGCGGAACCCGACGACGTTATACACCAACGCGCAAAAGAACAACCTCGGCAACAGTTTCGGCAGTTCTGCGATGTATTTGGAAATGTAATACGCGGAACATGAATACGCACCGGAAGAGCGTTCTCGTCCGATGACTGCCTTCTCTCCCGCGAATAAGTTGATAGCAGGGAGAGCAGAAGTGTACGCGACGTTCAAACAAATGAAGAACAAACACCCGATTCTGTCCTGCACGCCTTGTTGATCTTTCCCTAAATCTCTGTACAACGCGGAGAGAATCAAAGCGTAGATGACGTCGATGACGATTGGAACAAAAATACCAATCACGTTCCGTTTCTGTTCGCGCAACGAGCGGTCCATGAGCAACGCGAACTGTTGAAACCAATTCGCGCCTCGTCCTTGGTACTCGTTCACGAGACTGTCGTCATCACTTTTCTTCCTTCTATTATTACTAGTATCGCTACTGTTTCCGCCTCCGAATAAGGACGAGTTCATCGCTCCCGCTAATTTCACCGCGTTCTCGCCCAACTCTCGTTCCTCGCACTTACTCGCAAACAAGCGCAACCGGTCCCTGCTGTTTTTCTCCGCGACTTCTGACCTTCTGTCCATGCTGGTGATATCCATGAAAAAATCCGCCGGGTTTGTCAAATCTGGACACTTGAACGATAACTTTGCAAAGTACTCCACCGCCTTGTCGGAATCGCCAATGTATAACATCCTCCCTTCGCTGATTAACAAAAGTTGGTCGAATAACTTGAAAATAGAACTTCGAGGTTGATGTATGGTGCACACGACTGTTCTCCCATGCGCGGCTAAATCTTGCAACGCTCTGACGACGTTCTGCGCCTGGAACGAATCCAACCCGCTCGTCGGTTCGTCCAAAAACAAAGCTTCTGGATTCGCCACCATTTCTATCCCAATGTTCGCTCGCTTTCTCTCTCCACCAGATAACCCTCGGGGAAATCCACCAGGTCTTCCAATCTTTGAATTCTCCACCGCTTTTAACCCCAACTCTAAAATCAAACTTTTCACCATCCTCGTCTTTTCTTCGATGCCCATGCTTTGCGGCAACCGCAGCTTCGCGTGCAACATGAACGTCTCCATCACCGTCAAATGAGGAAACAACAACTCCTCCTGCATGACGTACGCTACTTGTCTGCTCCGATAAATCTTCTCGTTTCTTTCCTTCCCATCGACTAAAATCTCTCCGGTCAGAGTCCCGTCCTTCTTCGGAATCCGTCCGGACAAACAGTTGAGCAACGACGTCTTCCCACTTCCCGTTGGCCCCATCAAAGCTATGAAATGTCTCGGCATCGCCGCGCCCGTCATGTCGTCTAAAACTTTCTTTTGCACGCGTTTCTTCTTATTTCCAATCGTCACGGTGTAGTTCAAGTTTCGCCACGTGATCGATATCCCTTTGTGCGTATGTGTCGTCGACGAGGCTTTGACAAAACTGCGGCTGTTGCTGCTGCCCTCACCACCATCAACGGCATCATCATCGTTCTTCTTCTTCTTCTTCCTCGCGTCGATCGATTTCCTCGTCTGGTTTTCGTACTCCAACTCCCACGTTCTCGCGCATTCCTCCGCCGTCGGTGGCGGTGGCGGTGCGTCGGCGGCGACGACGTTCATCTCCTCCTTGGGCCAATATACGTGATATAATGTGAGATAAAAAACGCCGGCTGTGGATACGGATGGAGGCGGAAGAATTTTGCGGTAAGTTTAGGGTTGCAGTCTCTAAACCCTAAACCCTAAAACACAGAGTTGGTTGGAAAAAGAGATACGGAGCGTTTTTCCCCAGCCTGGGGACGCACCTCAAAAGAAAAGAATACTCTCTATGTCGCGTTCGTTCGTCGCGATGTCGTCGTCGTCGTCGTCCATCTCCGCCTCGGGCAGCGCGTTCTCTTCGTCGTCGTCGCGCTCCTCCCGTCGACGACAATCACGACAACAACGACGACGAGGAGGAGGTTTGCGTCGCGAGGAGGATCGGTCGTCCTTTTTCCGTTGTCGTTCGATCTCAAAAACAACAACGGAGGAGGAGGAGGATACGTTTTCCTTCTCTTCGTCGTCGTTCGACCCGCTGGAAATCTTTACCGAATCTGACGACGACGAGAAGAAGAAGAAAACGAATGTATCGTCGTTAGTGGTGGCGACGACGACGAGCGCGGCGTTGACGGGGTACCAACTCACCGCGACTGGAGATGGTTTCCAAGCGATGGCGGGTGACAAATCCATCGACCCGTTCGCGAACTTTTCGCCAGTCTGTCCGGCGTCGGACGGGGTGTTTCGAGTCGGTCAGAGAGTTGCGCTTTCTTTAGCCGGGGATAGCAACATCGAGAACTATCGACCGTTGATCAACGATGTTTTAATTCGCGTTCGGACGGAGTTGTGCGTTTTGGAATCGTTCGTGAGAGAGACGGCGATACCGTTCGTCCAAACGAAAGGCTTGGGATGGGTGTTGCCGAAACACGAGACTTCGGAGACGTATTTAGCCGGGGTTGTTTTTGTCGTCGGCGCGAACTTTATCTTGTTGGGGAGCACGAAAGTGGTGGCGATTTTAGCCATCTATCACGATTTGAGCTTAGGATTGGTGGCGAGAGGTATGGGCGGTTTGCTCGGATTTATGAGCCCGGGAGACGTGAGGAAAGCGAGGGAGGAAGAGTTTGAAAAGTTGATGACGAAACAGATGGAAGAGACGAAAAAAGTGATGTTGGATGCAAACATGAGCGCATCGGAGAGAGAGCAGAAAACGACGGAAATTAGCACCCGGTACGCGATGGAAATGGAAAGGATTAAAACGACGCAAGAAGACAAGGAGAGATCGGACGAAACAAGCGGCATTGCGAAATTTAGAAAAGGCGCGAGCGTCGTCGCGATTCCTTTGAAATTGTACGGAACGGTCAGTAGGAAAACGAGGGAGATTTTGGAGGTGTTTGATACGTTTTGTTCGCGATATTTCGTCGCGTTCACGGTGACGTACATCATCGTGAAGACTCTGCATTACGTCGTGTTTCCAGACGTGCTCGGCTAGAAGAAGAGGATATGATTCACGTTACATTACGCACTGTTATTATTAATAAAAATATACCATTACTTTAATTTGCGCTATAAGAAATTGCTCTATATTGCTATTACTAAATTCGTGTTCTCTAATCAGTACAATTTGGTCTTCCATCATCAAGTCGGTCGTCTGACGAACCGTCGAATCCGTCTCGCCCGAGCGTCCTCGCTCTTCTCCCGACACTTGTCCACGTCGTCGCTCAACTTTTTCAACGTCTCATACGAGCACTCAAACACCTCCACTCTCCTTTTCGGCTCGTTCGTCTTCTCATCTAAACTTCTCAAGGTCATCTTGACGACGTATCGCAACCGGTCTCCTCCGAAAGCGGCGTTTACGTCGTCTTCCTCCTTCTCCGCGTGTCTTCTGTTCTGTCGCAACCTCGAGCTCGTCTCCACGCTCATCCGCCATTCGATGTTCTCTAACCGTTCCGTCGTTTTCTCGTCCTCTATTTCCGCCAGATCTCCGCACGCTCTCGTTAATCGCGTCTTATTTTTCACGTACGTTTGTCTCAGCGTCTCCTTCGTTTCCTCGGATATTTTCGCTCTCTTCCCTACTTTCTCTCCTCCTCCTCCTCCTCCTGTAGTTAAAGTTGTTGTCGTTGTCGTCGTTAAATTTTCCAATCGCTCGTCGAACGCTCTCGGAGTGAGATCGACGGAAGCGCACTGGTAGAAAAACTGCGCTAAAGTTTCAATCTTATCCAACTCTTCCTCTTCTTCGGCGACCCCGCCGGCGCCTTCGGCATCGCTCGCGATGAAAATCTTCTTCAGACGGTCTTCGCTCGTTTTCCCACCACCATTCAGAACGACAAAGTCGAGCGCGAATTGGATTCTCTTTTTGACGACGTCGAGCGAGTGTTGCTGTTCGCGAGAAGAAGAAGAAGAAAAAGAAGACAGAGCCGACGTTAAATCTCGCTTCAAACTCTCCGTCGTCGACAGCGGGTCCATCATGTATCCCTCCTCTCGTTTTCTTTTTCACTTTCTACGAGTGCAAGTCCGTTGTTTTCTCGTGCAGAGAATTTCACGCACAAAAATACGAATAACAAACTTTTAATTTTACGTTTTCGGTCAAACCGCATGTATCGAATGTCTCAAATTTAGAAACACGCAAGTAGAGGTAAACACAGTCGGGGGCACGCGAAACCTACCACCACGTTCTCTTTGCTTTTCCTCGTCTCTAACAAAAAAAAGAAGGATGAGAAACGCACCACCGCGGGACTCGTCGTCGTCCGAGCGGCAACAACGGCAGAAAAGACACGAAATGACCGACCGAGAGCGGATGGAAATTTACGTCTGGATCGACGGGTTGAATCTTCAATCGAAACCAAAAAAACACTTCGCGCGAGACTTTTCGGACGGGGTTTTGTGCGCGGAGATTTTACTGAAGACGATGAAGGCATCTTCTTCTTCCTCCTCCTCCTCCTCTCGTTTTCGTGATGCCCAAATATCCATGCACAACTACCCGATCAAAAACAGTTTCAAAGGGAAAATGGAAAACTGGGAACTTCTCAACTCGAAGGTGTTGAGGACGCGAAAAATACAGTGCGAGTTGACGAGAGAGGAGATGAGCGCGGTGGCGAGAAGCGAGAAGGACGCGGCGGAGAGAGTGTTGCTGAAGATTAAAACCGCCGTAGAGGATGATTTCACGTCTTTCGAAGAAGAAGAAGAAGAAGAAGAAGAGGAGGAACCCTACGACGAGACCGACATCGAAGAAGAACGAAAAACACTCGCGCCCGCCAGCGACGACGCCGAACCCGAGGAAGAAAACCTAAGAGAAGCGAAAGAGGAAGAAGAAAAAGAAAAAGAAGAAAGAGAATACCAACGGCAACATCGCGAGACGCTGCTGTTGAAGGAAAAAGACGCCGTAATATCTCACTTGACGTTGAAAGTGGAGGCGTTGACCGCCAAGTGCGCCAAGCTCGAACAGTTGCTCGTCTTGCTGCAAAAGAAGTTTAGGACGGAGGCGCCGTAGACGCGTCAAAAAAATATCAAAACCCTAAACTTCGTGAACAACCCCGCGCCCCTTAGAAAAAAGGAACAAAATCTCCCCGTTCGCTTCTTCACTTCCTCCTTTCGAGAGCGAACAACCGATCGCGTGTTCGAGCGGAGAAGAGATCGCATTCGTTCAATCGCTTTTTTGAACTGACTCGCGTCTGTCTGTGTGCAATACACATTTTGAAGAAGGTGAAGAGAAAAGAGAGAGAGGAGATATACATTTTTGACTCTCGAGTGTCATTTTTAGCCGCGCGCGCTTTGAAAAAAAAGAGCGCGCTTATTATTAGTTAGAAGAAGAAGGAGAACAAAGAAAGAACCGAGAAGATACTAAAAGACAGAGAACGACAACAACAACGATGAAGTCAACTTCCGCGGCCATGGTCTGGTCCATCGTATTTTACGGCGCCGGTTACTTAGCCTCCGCGGCGGGTATCATCATGTTGAACAAATACATTTTGTCCGTCACGCCGTTTCATTTTCCAATCGTCCTCTCGTCGTTAGGCGTCGCGTTCGGATGGGTCATGACGGCGTTGTTGTATAAATTTAATGTCATTACTTTAGGACAAGATAAGTTTGAGATGAGTTTCAAGGAGTACGTGATGGTAGTTTCACCGATTGGGTTTTTCCAAGCGACGACGTTAGCGGCTGGGAATACCGCGTACTTTTACCTCTCGTTGAGTTTTTTGCAAATGTGTAAAGCGATAGGACCGGTGGTGTTGTTCGCGCTGTTGACCGGTATCGGATTGGATAGATTCAACATGAGGGTGTTCTTATCGATTATAGTCATCGTCATTGGGACGTTAATGGCTGCCTGGGGGGATGTTTCATTCACTGCGGTTGGTTTTCTCTGCATTCTCGTCGCCGAGTTGAGCGAAGCGGCGAAGAGCGCGTGGATGCAGTTTTTGTTGGCCAATAAGTCCTTTTCCATGTGGGAGGGTTTGTATTTCATCTCCCCGGCGTCTTTGTTCTTCTTATTCGTGGCGAGTGCGTGTTTGGAGTTTAAAGATATGGTAGATAATAACGCGTGGGGGATGGTAACAGGTCAACCGCACCTCTTCGCTTTGGCCGGTTGTCTCGGTTTCTTCACCAACTTGTGTTCGTTGGGGGTCATCAAAGCTGCGGGATCGTTGACATTGAAGGTTCTCTCCATGTCTCGATCGGTTTTGTTGATTTTATACGGCATGGCGGTGTACCACGACGTCGTCACGGTCATCGAAGCGATCGGGTACGGAATCGTCTTAGTCGGTTTCTTTTGGTACAACTTTGCGAAAGTCGCGCAAAAAGAGCAAGAAGCGAAAGAGAAAGAGGCGTTAGAGAAGGAACCTTTGCTGTCAAACTCTGACACGAAATCTGCCGCGTAAGAACACGAGTTTATGTTTATATTATCGAGAGAGTTGCTATATTATATTAATTTATACATCATATTTACCATATATGTTTTACCATTCTCGCGTTTTGACTCTTGTCTCTCGCACGCGCGCGCGCGCTGATATTCACAACTTTTCGATTTGTGTGACACTCACTCTTTCTTCACACACGCGAACGAATTTGAAATTAGAGCGTCACAAAAATTACACGCTCACTTTCCTCCTTCGAGGTCTTTGTGCGTGTCCACGCGAATACATCAAGCGCATCGTCGGTCGGGAGTAAACGACGACGGCACGTCTCGCGCGCAGGAAGAGAGAGACGCATTCTACTGCGTGGGAAGAAGAAGAAGAAGAAGAAGAAGAAAAATGTCGAACACAACTTTTGGGAAAAAAGCGGACGAGTTGGTGAAAGAAATCGCCTCGTCCATAGAAACGAGCGCGAGTCCATCTTCGATTCCACCGTATAACGAAGAGCTAGTTCGGTCGATATTAGAAGAAGTGAAAGCGCACTACGAAGAGAACAAGAGTTTGGTGAGGAAGTTGGAGCAAGTGAGCAAGAAACTTGAGCAACTCGAAGACAGCGCAGAAAAAATGAAAGGAGACAGTGATACTACTCAGGAAAAGATACGGGAAAAAGCGGAGCAGATAGTGAAAACTGAAGAGGAAAAAGGAGGGATATTAGCGGCCATGCACACGCATCACCACTCGATTTTACGAAACAAGAAAGCACTGATGATTTATCTCAACGAACGCGTAAAACGTATTCAAAGTTTGCGATGGACGTTGGGCGTCGGTTTACAGGATTCGATTTCAGAAAACTTATCGCACTCGGAACGAGATTACTTCACTGAATATTCGGCAATATTAAACAAATATATGGGGAAGAAGGAAGGCATTAACATGAATTTGACTTTAGACCGAGATCCGCCGAAAGAGCACAAAGTGCAAGTGAAATGTATGAAAGACTACGGCGAGATTTACACCAAAGACGGTGTCGTCGATTTGAAAAAAGATACCGTACATTTGCTGTGGAGAGAGGAAGCGCAGCCGTTGATTAGCGAGGGGGTGTTGGAGAAGTTGGATGATGCTTAGTTGCTGTTGCTATTTTACTACACTTTAGGATTGTGATATTAATGCTAGTGTGCGCGACAAAGCGCCAGTGCGCCACTCTTTTTTGTAACTAACTTTTTTTTCGCGGGCTTTTTCTGCACTCACATGACGCATCATGTCTTCTGTACAACAACAGCAACAACAACAACAACAACAACCGCACGATGACGCTGACGGTGATGATTTCTTTTACCTTGGGGATGCCGATTTATACATGCAAACGACCACGTTCAACACGACCGGACAGAAACGTTGGGATGCCGCTGTCGTGTTGAAAGAGTTCCTTTTTGACGAGAGAACGGCAGAGGAGATGTTTACATCAACAACAACATCAAAGAAGAAGAGAAGAAAAAGAATATGCGAATTAGGCTCTGGAAATGGGTGGTTGGCAATGACGATAGTGAGGAAATTTTGCGACGAAATCGACGCTTTTTACGCGACAGAGATGGAAGCCGGAGGTGCTCTAGAGTGGTTAAATTTGATACTCGACTCAAACAGAGAGAAAGGATGCCTGAAAGCAAACGAACGAGAGAAGATTCACGCGCGATCGTTGGATTGGAACGACGTTTTAAAATCTGATGAAGTGGACAAAGGAAAAGATGAGAATGCGGAAATGACGGACATTGATTTCCTCCTCGGCTCAGACCTCGTGTACGAAGAATCTGGAGTGAAAATGTTACCTCGAGTCATCGCCAAACTGTTGCGAACGAGGTGCAACGCGAACGGTTTCATGCTCTACGCTCACACAAAACACAGGTACGATGGAATGGACGTGGACTTCTTCGAGAATTTAGAGCAGGAAGGGTTGATGTGTGAAGAAGTTAGAAAATTTGGCACGAAGACGCCGCCGCCGAGTCCTCCACCGTTTGAGAGTCTGTTTCCCGACCAGAGGATCGCCGTATTTCGGATTTCTGGTTCCTCACACGAGTAGCGTAGTTTTACCCGTAGTATTTTTTAGCAATTCTAGCTGTGCAATGAATATGAAATTTAGGTAAGTTACAACAGTAATAAAACAATGCAGGTATTGAAACAAAAGCAGTTATGAAACTACGCATGAACACCCGGGTTGATCAATCACTTCGAAATGCGCCAAGTTGATATCAACGACGATAACCGTAATATCATCCGGTGGATAACTTCGGTATAATCTTCTCTGCTTCGCCGATTTTGCAAGTTTCTTCGCCGCTTGTGCAGCGGGAATACCTGGTGCAGACTCTTGAAACGAAGAAGCTTGCCCAAATCGTACGCTCAAATCCTCGTACATTCCGCTCCCATCTTTCCCAGAACTCATGTTATTCGTGCTGTGATTGCTCCCTCCTCGAAAAGAGGCATCCACGGTGGCTGTGTTGTGGAAACCTCCTCCTCTTGTAGAATAATCGCCCGTCCGCGTGTAATCGGCATCGCGCAAGGATTCAATGTGTAGCGTCGCTTCGTCGCTCGTGAACACGTCCCAGCATCCGTCCGAGGCTAAAACTATTCGAGCCGGTTCGCCGCTAGCAATTGTGAAATCTCTGAACTCCGGCGTGCATATGACGGCGCGAGCGACGCCGGAATCACCAATCGACCGCGTAAACGCGCAGGATACGCCAGTTCGGGCGACGATTCTCGGTGCGGATAAACCGCCAGTTTCTTCGTGTTCTATTCTCGCTAAAAACGACGTTCTTCTAGCGTGCTCCGAAGACACTAGACCGGATCGATCGATATGCACACGAGGTATGTCTTCAATTTTGAACGGAAACAAAGTCGCGTAGATGTCATCATCGTCGTCGTCATTCTCGTCACCGCCAAAATTATGCGTCTTGGACGGTTCTCGACGCGAGTCTTCCATCTCTTCGCTCGAGGAGCTGTACGGTACGGCAGAACTCTTCATCCCTGCGCTACTCCCGTTGGTGCTCGAATCTTCACCGCTGCTACGATTGTTGTTCATAAAAGCAGAGCCGTCCTGATTGGCTCCTGCCGCGAGTGATCGTATCGTTTTCTTAATCTCTTTTTCTTCGAACTTTGCGTGCATCTTCTTTAACTCTTCTCTCGCATCTTCATTTCGTATTTTCAAAGATAAGTCCGCAAATTTTGCCGCAGCGTTTCCAGCGCCTTGTGCTTTGGTTAAATCGCTCTCCGAAGTCGACTTTGCCATACTTTTTCCTTCCATACTATCTAGAAGATTTGCGCTGCCATGACTCTTTGGAAATGGCATTGTATCTCTAAAGCCAGAAGTCGTCGTCGTCGTCGTCGTTGTCGCTATGGGCGGCGGGCTGTTCCTTCCCTCGTGTTCTCTTTCTCTCACCGCTTCTGAGGTTTGCGTGAAGCTATCGTTCCGAGATTTGAGCACCTCCGACGCTCTCCTTCCACCGGCAAATCGCGTGAGCATTTCTGATCCACCTCTGATCGATTGCTCTTTTTCTGCATGCGTCTTCTCTTGCCACTCTTTAAATGCTAAACCGCCTTCAATGGATGGATTACTCGAGTCGGTAGCGAAATCATCCACGCTCGAATTTCGATTTCGTCTGTTCGAAGGTGATTTTAACTCGTCTGCTTTTTTTTGCAAAAGGCGACTCTTTTTCGCGCGAGCTCTATAATACTGCCCCATCCTCGAGCGTTCGTTCAAATTCATCGCCGTGTGATCTTCGCTCAAATTGAACGTTCTGTTTTTGTATCGAATCACGGCACGCGTATCCCCCACCCACGCTGTTTTCACGTACGCGATGTTTGTATCTAACGCCCTTTTAATCATAACGATCAATGCAGTCGTTCCATCTCTTCCAGTTACTCGCATGTCGTGATTAATCTTTGCCGCTGCGTCTCTCGTCGCCTGCTCCAAAGATTTTGGCCACACTCGCTTGGCTTTTTCTCTATCGTCCAATAAAATATCGTGATTTCTAAGGTTCGCGTCATCTTTACTTTGCCGTCTACTCTTAGTGCTCTCTTTTCTTTTACCATCGCCACTCGTGCTCGGTTTCTCGTCCTCCGGTAGCGCATCGCATATTCGCTGTAAAAAATCTTCGGCGCACCTCGTCGCGCTCAGCCTCCCGGCGTGGCCGTCGAATATGCAAAACACCGCGTCCGCAAACTTCCCAGGAACAGCATCGTCGACGAACACGCAGTAGGTGTCCTCGTCTTTCGTGGATTTCTCTTGGAATATGCCTGCGTAATGATGAAAGCATTATTATTATAATTGGTATTGAAGACAGACAAACGGAGTAGATGTCAGTTTTTTTAAAGCGTTTATTGTGGATATTTTTTAATCCGCTCAACCCACTTCAACTAACGAGGTAAAAGCTAACCAACAGCAACAAAGGCTCTTTCTCTCTTTCTCTCTCTCTCTCTCTTGCCTAACGCGGCGCGAAGAAATAATGAATCAAACAAACGCGCGAGAACGAGAGAGTGTAGGAAAGCGAAAGCCAGAAGGTAACTAGTAGTAAACCAAGCGGCGGCGCGCAAAAAAAGAACTCGCGTTTGATGATGCCCGATTCATAACTCATTTTGCGGGTAAAAAAAAAGCGACATTTTTCTCAATTTAAAGAGAAGAGTTCTTTAGTTGCAAACGAGAGAAAAAAAATAAAGAAGAAACAACCACACGCGCGTGATTACACCATAGACGCACCGTATTCACACCCGGAATGTAAAAAAGCGTTAACGGCTCCACCGACCGCGGGCGCTTTGTTGCTTAAACTCGCAGCGCTTTCCGCTCTTCTCATCTTCTTCTTCTTTTTTGTTGTCGTCGTGTGTTTTTTGCTTACTTCTTTCACCTTTTCCTCTTTTTCTTGTTTAGGGTTTTTTGCTCTTTTCAAAACCCTAAATATTTGACGTATTTTGCCAGCCAGTAGAAAAGAAGAGAGAACAGAGATCGCGGCGAATCGTCAAAGTTCCTTAAGAAGCTCTCTCCTTCTTTTTAAAAGAACACGCACGCGTCGCGACTTGGGATCGATCGAACGAACGAGAGAAACAGCGCGTGAACTTAGCGGTGAGTTTTCACCCGTGATTTTAAAGAGAAAGATTTAGTTTTATACGCGTCTTCTTTGTCGCTGTTGTTGGGATTAGTAAGAGAGAACGAAGAGAGAGAACGAAGAGAGAAGAGAGAACACGCGAGAAGTGATCGTTTGAATCGTTCCCAAAAAAGTAAAAATATGAGTGGTCACGCGCGAGCGCTCTTGGCGGACGCCGGGAAAGGCATCAAGGTGGAAACCGGGGAGATCATTTTCATCTGTTTTGGCTCTATATTGTTCGTCGCGATTATGATTGGCATCGGGTGCTGCTTAGCGGACGCCGCGCAACACAGACGAAGGAAATTGACCTTCCCAGGGGCGGAAGATTACGTCTCGCACGGACGAATGTCGGCGACGAAATGGATCAAGACGATTGGTGCGCCAGATATGCTTGTAGAGCAGTATGATATCGCCTACGCGGGAGGGGAATTGCCAAAAGATCGGTACCAACGATTAGCGTTGCCGATGTACGCGGATCCAGGGAAGAAGTTTGACGCGTGCGCCTTACCGAAGAAGTGGCTCAAGCCGCTCGGGCCGCCGTTGCGTAAGCTTTATTTGTGCTTCTTTTGGAACGATATTTGTAAGGTGATGTACAAGGATTGCTATTGGGGAACGAAAAGATTGAGAGAGTGGAATCAAGATCCAGAAGCGGACGAGGAAACGCCGGCGAGATGGTTGGGCGAGTGCAAGCCGTGCTGCTACGCGGCTGACTCGTTCAACTCGTGCACAAACTGGATGTGCTGCGGCTGCTGCGGTATGCAAGAGTGTAAAACGTTGCAAGAATCGACGACAAACTGCGTCAAGTCGGTCGGGGACCCGAACTGTTGCGTGATTGAGAATGGAAAGTTGACCGGAGTGCCAAAGATGCCGACGATACCGTCGTGTAAGGTGAACTCGTGCGGAGGTTGCGAAAACTGCGTGGGCACGAAAGCAGAACCAGAAATGATAGAACCGGGGGAGGACGATTCTCCGGAAGCGCACGCGGCGTACAAGGAGTACTTGGAAAGAACTGCGAAAGAAAACGCGGATAAGAAAACGGAAGAGGCGAAGGAGAGAATGAAGAACGCTATCAAAGCCGCTTCGATGAAAGCCCAGATGGAGGAGGAGAAAAAGTAAACGTGCCTCTTCATCATCATCTTAACAAGAACAACGACTATTGTAATTTTATCACACATTCATGAAAGGAATACGAAACGTATAATCACATTTTTTTAAAGTATTCTCTCAAATATTTACCGCATGCATATGTATTAGTAAGAAGACTACGTGCTCGCAAACGAATGAACGAAGAGCCCGCGCGCGCGCGTATTAAATCTCTCTCATAAAGCCTTGCGCGTTCGTGATGAACTGCAACAACCCAAACAACATCAAACCGCCGGGAAAGACTTTCGGTCCGGGCCAATCTAACGGATCGTCTTTCGTTTCGTTAAATCTATCGAATTCAATTTTAATCACATATAAACACGCCAAAGCGCCGACTCCTAAACCAACCGGCGTGAAAACGTCGTTATCGGAATTAATCAACGCGAACGCCGCTGCGCACCCGCCGAGACCTGGCGCTAAGGCCGGCAAATTCGGTCTCCCCACAAAATCTGGTGCCATTCGCTGCGAATTTAGCACGCCTTCCGCGCCTAAAACTAAAGCCAAAGAGAGGTTTTGTTGCGCCACGGCCAAGGCGATTTGCGGGTCAATCGCTCTCGTTCTCATCGTCGACGCTCTCTCGTTCCTCGTGGTGACGGTGGTGGCGATAGACTTTCTCGTCGCAGAAGAAGAAGAAGAAGAAGAACTGGAGGAGGACGTGCTCGTCGTTTTAGACGTCATCGTTCGCATCATCATCGTTGTTGCCATGATTGTGTGTGTGTAAGTGTGTGTGTGTGCGTTTAATAAGAGAGGAAAAAAGAGTGTGTGGGTGATGCGCACGAATAAACAAATGATTACACGCACGACAGACAACAGAGGCGTGCGTGTTGGTGCGCGAGATATCTCTGTTTTGTCACCTTCTCTTCTCCCAAACTCTCTCTCTACGAAAAAAAACTCGAGAGAGCGGAGAGAGCGGAGAGAGAGAGAGAGATTTTTTTGAAAAAAAACGTAAAGAGAGTTGCATCCAACAACAAACAACACAGAGAGAGGAACTCTTAGTGCGAAACGCTCGAAGAGGCCCCACGGACGGAGAGCAAAAAAAGCACAAGAAGCGTGCCTTCTTCGCGTAAAATTTTCCGCGCATCATCCGCAACACTCTTTTCTCGCTCTTCTCGTCGACGAGAACAAAAAACACACGGGGGGCACATTGGCGAGACCCGGGGGTCTTTCTTTGTGTTCGTTTGAGGGATAAAGAGAAAGGGAGAGAGGGAGAGAAGAGATGACGACGCGAGAAGAAGAGGTGGAGGAGGAAAAGGAGGAGGAAAATGTGGTCGTTGAAGAAGAGATGAACGAAACGGTAGTCGTGAACGATTCTCCGGAAAAGAAGAAGACGATCCCAGCCGTTACCACTACCGCTGCTGCTGCTTTTAATGATAACAACAACAACAACAACAAGAGGCTCAGTCCAATGAACGAACGAATGAAGAAGCTCTTCTCGAAAGAAAACGCGGAGAAGTTTGCGCGAAATGCGAAAGAGACGACGTTTAAAGCGGGGAGTTTGTTGCAAGACGTGTCGAGTAAGTCGTTCGTGAAGATGAGAGAAGGCGTGAAGAAAATGAAAGAGTTGAGCGTGGCCTCTTCTTCGCGGCAAACCGATGGAAACGGGGAGAATGATAGAGAAGATGACGACGACGACGACGACGCGAAAGCGAAGAAACGCGTGGAACGAGGGATACGCGCGAGCACGACGGAAACAAACGCTAACGCTGATATATTCGTGGACGTGGAGGACGACTTGCGTTTTCTCGGGTACGCCGACGGCGACCACGCGACGTTAGCAAAAGTCACCGTGATGAAGTGGAGCGTGATGTTTCCGAGGTGTTTAGCCGTTGGAAGAGAGGATGGCACGATACGAGTGATTGTTTTCGGGAGTAAAAATGGCATCGATAATAGGATTAAAAATGAGAAGAAGATGACGAACAAAGAGAAGAAAGAAGCGACGATCGAAAAGAGTACTGCCACAAACGATAGCCAGCATCGGCAAAATGAAGAAGAAGGGAACGATAAAAAGCTACACAAGAAAGGAGGATCCGTGGCAGATAGAATAGCGAGTATTGAAAAAGAACAACGGCAGGGAAGAGATGGCGCATCAACACCACCACAAGCACAAGCACAACCACCACCGACAACTGAAATCATTCTCTCGGATGATGAAGACGAAGAGAAAATGGATGAGTACAACGCGCACGGCGTCTCGTACGTGTTCGAGCTCGAAGACGTGTTCACCGAAGCCGTATCGGATTTAGATTGGTCGTTAGATGGTTCAGCTTTGCTTGCATGTTCAGCGAAAGGTAAAGAGATTCGAATGTATAAGCTCCAAGATAATAATTCTGGGAACACAAACAACGCCACGAAATATTTCCGCTCCGGCACGCTCGAAGCGGTTGTACAAATATCAGAAAATCCAACGAGCGTAAAAATACATCCGGTGAGAACAAACTTGTCGTTAATCACCACGAAACAGCGAAGCGTAATGTTAGCAGATGTAAATTCTTCGCAACCGCCGGATAGAGTTCGCGTGCAAGGCGATCCCGAAGCTGGTTTGAAAGAAATCTGTTTCAACACGTCTGGAAGACTCGCGTATTTCGGCGATGACACCGGAAGGGTCTTTACGCTTTCCTGCATAGAACGGAAAGACTTTACGAAGAAGTTATCCATTTCGAAACTTTTGAGTAAAGGTAAGAAAAGCAGCAACAACTCGTCGTTGGCAAAACAAACCGATCCAACCTCTCGACGTATAAAAGAAGAGAAAAACAAAAACGGTATGGGTATGCGTAGAAGTAATAGCAGTAGCGGCAACATGTCTTCAAAAGGTAGCGAAGGCGATGACACCGCGGGTGGCAATCATGCTGCTGAAAGTAACGAGAACGAGAACAATGGAGATGGTAGCGAAGAAGCCTCAACTGAAGGTGCCGCCGCTCCTGCCGCCAAAAAGTATTCTTTGATTTCCGCGTTGAAACCAGAAGAGATTAAAGAAAAGGCAAAAGAGAAAGCGAATTTAGTGGCAAAGCGCGTGAAGGACGACGTGAAAGTGGCCATGAACAAAGTGAAAACGTATGCGAAAGAAAAAGCGACGAAACCTTCCCAAGGATTCTCGCTCACGGTGTTGCACGTGAACAGTTTAGGCCAAGAGCGATCGCCAGTGTGTGCTTTATTCTGGTGCGCGTATGTCGCTTCAATCAACGCGCCTGTTCTCGCCGTGGCTACTGAAAATGGGAAAATTCGATTACTTAGAATAGTCGATTTAGGAACGTCTGGTGATCATTTAGTGCCGATTGCGACGGCATCCATGCCGTCGCAACGAGGTGGTTTTTCGTTTTGTCCGGCTAAAGTCTCCACCGCACCACCGATGGTCGCCGCACCGCGCGATAAAGTCACTGGTCTGGTGTGCGAAATTTTGCAATCGAAAAATTCGCTCTCGCAAAACGAGGAAGGCCAAGAGGAGCGAAATTACGAGATCAAGCAAGTCTTGGAAACAAGAGAAGATGACACCTTCTTTAGCGACGGCGAAGATGAGACCAAGCAAGATAAACCAAAAACGCCCGCACTTGCGTTTTGCGCGGATTCGTTCTCCTTTTCAGGCGACGGGTTAAGATTAGCCGGTAGTAACGCAAACGGTAAGGTTGCCATTTGGACCAGTTTTGCGATGTAAGGCATGGTTTCGTTCTCTTTTTGAATGAGCGACGGAGTAAAAGATTAGCCGATGCGAGCGTGTAAATCATTTTTAGAAGAAGATTGATTTTCATTTAATAAATAAAGCGCTCGCGGTAGGAGAAACTACCGCTCGCTTCTAGTTGTTCAAGTAGCGTAATATATATAACAAAAAGAACTACCACTCTCCTCTCCTTTTTTATCACACGCCGTACGTTTGTTTCAGTTTTTGCACCACTGCCGGTTCTAAATGATTCCTCTCCAGTTGCGCCCATTGGTCCGCGCCGATGTGATTCTTGTACCCTTGCAAAACATCGCGCATAGCCGAGGAGACTTCCTGGCTTCTGCACTGTCTCCAAGACGCGATGGCTTCGCAAATCTCTTTTAGGCAATTCATGCCTCCGTTTGGATTCACTTTGATCAACTCGCACAAACCTTTGAACGCGTGTTCCTTCTCGACACCATCTCGTAATCTTCGCATCGCAACACACCATGTCGGTGCAATGTTTTGCAAGGCCGACGCCAACTCTTCCGAGCATTGCATCGAAATTCTTCCGAGCGTGATGGCGGCATTTTCTCCCAAACTTCGATTCACCATTCGCATCTCGAGAATTCCCGCCAAAGATTCTGCAAACGCTCGCGCGTGCGGCTGCAACGCGCTCGGATCGCATCGAATGGCTAATTCCCCGGCCGCCCAGCACGCGTTGTTACAGCATGACACCGTCGACGCGGTAATCATATCCGGAGCTAAGTTTTGCTTGGCCAAATCGAGAAACTCCCTCAACGACGGACTGACGTGCTGCGGACACGCTTTGGAGACGTCACCTAAAAGCGCAAACGCTGATCGTCTAACCGAGGGCGTATCGTCCCCACACGTCGCTAACAAAATTTCTCTCGTGTGCGAATTCATCAGCAACGGTTCGCATTGTTGACCTAAACCTTCAGCTAAACCTGAAAGTAAATCTAAACCGACGAGAAGATGTTCGTGCACGTGCGCATCGTGAGGAAGCTCATTTCTTCGCACCGCTTCTTTCTTCTGCAATTCCGTCGTGCACAGTTGCGAAGCAGCCGCAAAAATATCTGGTGCGTACTTCATACATCCGCTGCCAGTGCCAGCTACGACTGCTGTGATGCATTCTAAGAGATGATAAGTTTCTGGATCACCTTCTTGTGCGTTCTTCCACTTCTCCAACATTCTCGGAATTAATTGGTCAGCGTATTTCGGATCGGAAATCGAAGGACCGATGTACTCCGCCATCGTCTGTAACGCGTCGTATAAGTTTCTCTGATTCTTTCTCTGGTACCTCTCTAAAGCCGCACTCAACGCTTGAACAATCTGTTCTGTCCACGGCGCAAGAATTTCTCGACCTTCTTGTAAACAGTTTGCCAAAGCGCCGCACGCGCCTGCTTGAACCTTCTTGTTCTTATCGACAATCTTGTTTAAAATTCCCATCAACACTGTTTGCAACTGTTGCAACCCAGCCGCGGAAGCTTCTGCGGTCGTTCCTGGAACAGCGTTCGGGTGATCGGCAGGCATGGCGGATCGACACAACCACGGAGAAAAACGAGACAACGTCCAACACGTCGTTGATCTCACCAAAGGTCTCGCGTCGTCCAACATCGGATACAGGAAACCGACGAGCTGCGGTAGGTACTGCGCGAGACCGTTCGTGCACCCTTCCGCGACTGCGCCCAGCGCTAGAATCGCAGATTCGCGAATTCTCCAGTTCTGGTCTGCCAAACGTTGCTCAACAACTGGTAACATGATTTGCAAAAGCTCGTCGCCAAAGTGTAAAGAAAGCGTGTCCAAACCACTCGCCGAGGATTTTCTTAAATTCCACGTCCCCCAATCCTCGTCGTCGTCGTCGTAGTCCTCGTCGTCGCCGCCGTTTCCTCCTTCACCGAACGATTTATCTTTTTGCGAACGAAACGTAGGTTTGATGTCTTGATCTCTATCCGGTCTGTCCGCGTTCAACTCGTCCTCCTCGGCTTGCAATACCTCCTCATCGTCTTCTTCGTACGCCATGTTCGTCAACAACACTGGTATCAAATGGGGAGTAAATTCTCTCAAAATGTTTATCGATTCGGGTTCTAAATCTGCCTCGACGAACGCGGCCCAAAATTCGCACGATTCTACCGCCACGTCTGGGTCCGGATCCGTCTGTCTCTCCAACATGAACGTAATAATTTCTCTTAAATTCGGCGTCATCTTTTCCGGCGCGATGTGAAGCAATTGCACTAAACCTTGACAAACATATTTCCTCGCAACGTCGTCTGGGTCGTGCGCTAACGCGAACAAACCTCGCAAATAATCGTCCAAAACGTCTCGTTTTTCCCTTGGCCAGGACGGGGCAATCATATTCAAAATAGCAATCGCGGATTGTCTCACCTTGCCGTCCGGATGTCCAAACAATTGCAACGTTTTCGGAATGACTAAACTCGCCGGGCACTCTGGCAAACCAACTTGGTTGGCCGTAGCCACGTCGCTTTCTAAATAGCCGTTCGTCTCTTCGCAAATTTTATACAGCGTGTCCAACGCGCCGTCCAACGCGTTTGGATCCTTCGACGCGTCCAAATTTTCCGCAATCAATTGCCACAACTGCGGCGCCGACTGCCACCCTTTCTGTCGAATGCAGATCGCCAACGACGTCCCAACGACCCGTCGAACAATTCTCGCCGGGTGCGTCATGCTCCCAGTGAGCGCATCTCTGATGAACGACTCGTGCGGTTCCTCCGAAAACTGCCAAGTCGTCTTTAAGTTGTTCTTCAACAACAGACCGGCGGTTTGCCGAACGTCGTCCCCGTACGTCCCGTCTCCTTTACACAAAATCAAAGCCAAATACGAGTTGAAATCTGGAAATTTCGAGCACTCTTGCAATCGCTGGTACATCAACTGCTGGTTCGCGTTCGGTTGTATGTACTCTTGCAAGAGTTGTCCGACTTGTTGCACGCCTTCTTGCGCGGGTTGCCATGTCGATGCCATTTTTGCTGCTATTTACTCTCTCTCTCTCTACTTTTGTTACTCCCCTCTCTCTCTCTCTATTCTCTCTGTTTCCTAAAACTCGTGTCGTCGTCGTCGTCGTCGTCGCGCGTCCCGCGTGGGTTCCTCTTTCCTTCGCGCGCGCGCACTCGCACTCTCCCCCCTCTCTCTCTCTCTCTCTGCTTTTTTTTGTCCCCAAAAGCAGCTTTCGGCTCCCCTCGTAATCCAATTCCTCCTACTTCTTCTTTCAGCTCTCTCTCTCTCTCGCGTGCGCGTTTTTCGACCGTCGATTCCGCGCGTGATCTCTATCTAGACACGTGCGCTACTAAACGAGCGTTCGATGTGCGCAGATATATATATCTCGCGCGGTAGCGTTTGTGAAGGAAACAGCGCGGAGAAAACCGAAGAGAGAGGAAAAAAGAAATCGCGGCGGATGAAACGATCGAGAGTTAGTTCTTCTGCACCAAAGAGAGAGAGAGAGAGAGAGACAGACAGACAGACAGAAAAGCACTTGAAAGAGAGCAAAAAAGAAGCAGACGGACGACGGGGCGAGAGAAAGAAAGAAAGAAAACAAAAAAAACAGAGAGAGGAGAGAGAGCAAAAAACAGCCAAAAGCAGCCCTTACAGTTTTTCTCTTTTTGCCTTCCTTTGCCCCCCATTATTAAAAAAACGATGAGACAGTTCTGCTTCACCACCACCACCTCTTCCACCACCACGTCCTCCACCTCTTCTTCTTTTTCTTCTTGTTCGAACAAGAAGACCCCGAGCGGCGCATCCGCCGCTGTCGCTGCTCGCGCGTGGATATCTTCGAGAAGTTTTGCGCCGACGACGGCGAGCAGACAAAGTAACGGAAGAAGAAGAACCAACAGCGGCGCTGGTGTGGTGGTCTTTAACGCGTCTTCTTCGCAAAAGCAAAAAAAGCGCGTCTTTATCGACGGCGAAGCCGGGACGACTGGGTTGCAAGTCAGAGACCGATTGGAAAAACGATCGGAGGATATTGAACTGATTCAACTGCCGGACGCTTTGCGCAAAGACGCGAAAGCGAGAGAAGAAGCTTTGAACGAAGCGGATTGCGCGATTTTGTGCTTGCCCGATGCGGCAGCCGTGGAAGCGGTGGCTTTGGTGACTAATCCGAACACGGTGATCATCGACGCGAGCACCGCGTACAGAACGAACGACGAGTGGACGTACGGTTTCCCAGAACTGTCGAAAGAGCAAAGGGAGAAAGTGAAAACGGCGAAGAGGATTTCCAATCCCGGGTGTTATCCGACCGGGTTTATCGGGTTGACAAAGCCGCTCGTGGATAGCGGGTTCATCCCGAAAGGGTTGAGAACGACCGTGAACGCCGTCAGTGGATACACCGGCGGCGGGAAACAGTTGATTGCGATTTACGAAAGTCCCGAGGCGGAACCGTACGGCGCGTACGGGTTCAACTTAAATCACAAGCACATCCCGGAAATGCGAAAGTACTCCGGATTAGAGCACGAACCGATTTTCCAACCGGCGGTTGGATCGTTCGCGCAAGGCATGTTGGTTTCCGTCCCGCTTTTTTACGACAACATGGCCAACGTCAAAAGCGGGAAACAGCTGCAAGAGTGCTTGAAGGATTGGTACAAAGACTCCGCGTTCGTCTCTGTTCGCGAGTACAACCAAATGGACGATTTAGAGCGAGGCGCGTTTTTACGCGCCGACGGTTTGCGAGACACGAACAAACTCGAGTTATCCGTATTTGCCAACGACGAGAAAGGCACGTGTTTATTAATCGCCCGTTTGGATAACTTGGGGAAAGGTGCCAGCGGAGCCGCCGTGCAAAACTTAAACTTGAGCTTAGGCTTAGACGAGAGCGTTGGTTTGTAATTCAGCATTACGCGTATATAAAAAAATCGGCATCACACACGCGCACGAAAGTTTTTTCTATTTTTGTCTCTCGAAGCGTTATTTTTAGAAGCGGCGCGCTTTCGCGCGCGCTCCATCACATATCATCCTTCATTCTTTCGCGGGAGCGATGAGAGCGGCATCTGATACCTCTCGTCGTCGTCGTCGTCACCATCATCATCACCACCACCACCATCACCATCGCGCGAGTAATGTCTCGAGAAAACAACAACACCGCGCTTCTTTCCCCGCAGGAGACGACGACGGTTACGACGGCGACTGGAAGAATCTGTTATCCGTTTTCATCGCGCACGCGTGCGCCTCGTACGTCATTTGGGTGCTCATTTCCACGGTGGCGTGGATATCGCACTTAGGATTTCGAGTGCCTTCGTTGCAGCCGTTCATCGCGGCGAAAGGGTACCCGTTTAACGAGACGCGTCGAAACGTCTGGGAGTTTTTACGAGCGAACGTACCGTCCGCTTTGGTGTTTGTGTTGCCACACTCGCTGCTGACGCCGAAACGATTGCGATTTGTATTCGGCCGACACGGACGATTAGCGTATAACATGGTCGCCGCGGTAACGTTGCACATGTTTTTACTGGTGTTCAAACCGTTGAAGAGTCCAGTACTGATGGAATTGCCGATTAAAAATGAGATTCATAACTTTACGTCGATATTGATGCTTCTCTACGCGACGTACTCGTTTTGCAGAGCGCCGGAGACGTACGACATGCTCGGTGTGAATTCTTCTCTGTCAAGAGGTGGGCCGAGAGCGCCGGCGAATATGGATGCGATTACGTGGATGGGCGTATGCGCGTGGAGGAAAGGAGGCGTGTGGGGGTTCATAGCGTTTACTGGATTATCTATTTTACCGCAAACGTTGACGTTAGGGGACGCGCTTTCCCGAGGCGTCGCGGCGACGTATTTGCGTTTACGCTCGAGATCGTTTAGGAGATGGGTTGGGTCTATTCCAGGTGCGCACCACGCGACGTGGGTTTTACGAGCGATGCTGTTGACTTTGGCGTTATTCTCGGCGTGGAGACTCGGTGAAATTAGCGGTCAAAACGCGTGCATAATTGAATCTCTGGCGATGAGTTTAGCTTTGATTTTAACAGCCGCGGAGAAAGAGAGAGACCGAAGACAAAGACTAGCCAACGAGAAAAAAGAGTTCTTAGGCGTCGAAAAGCTGGAGAAGACGAACGGTAGCAAAAGCGGTAATGTTAGCAGTAGTAGCCATCGCCATCATCACCATCACAACGGAAACGTCGTCCATCATCGACATTCGCAACACCAAAGAGAGAGTGCGTGTTCTCCCGCGGCGGAAACGGAAACGACGACTATGCGTCTCCGCGAACGGCCTAGACGTTCGCGCGACAAAACGCACGCTGCTGCACCAGCGAGCGCGGCGAGCGACTAATCGTGATCATGATGATGATGATGATGATGATGATTAAAGATGATGATTAAAGATGATGCGCATTATGTAGAGAAGAATAAGAATAAGAAGAGTTGTGTATTAGAAAAATGAGTCAAAAGTGGGCACCCACGTGTCACAACACGAAAAAATATCGTGATCATAACAAAAATTTCTCGCGGGGGAAAGCTCCACAACGCGCGCGCGTCGTAACAGATCACCAAAACATGCCCATTCGCTCTGAAAGATGTCCGGTAAAAGCAACAGCAACAGCAACTCCTCCTCCTCCCACCAATCGAACGATTCACCTACGGTTATCACGGGTTGGGAGCATTCCAGGTACGCTCATAGCGATCGTAACAGCGACCGTTACGCGTACATCGGAAAGGACGCCGGCCAACCCCAATGGGTCGATTGGGGAAGCAAAAGTAGCCAGCAAAATAACAGTTCGAGCAAAAAGTAATGCGATTCTTTTTGCGGAGTCGACAAGACGCGTGGTTCGACGACTTCTCGAGGACACCCAAAGTTTTACACACACACACACAGAGACACAGACACAGACACAGACACACAGGAAGAAAGAAAGGCAAAAGGAAAGAACGCCGTTTGCGCGCTCTGGTTTAAATACAAGACTTTCAATTTACAGAGGTGCACACGAACAAAATTTACGCGACGTCGTTCACGCGCAAACTCTTTCTCTCCGACGCTTCTCTTTTCTCTCTTTCGGGGGGTGAATGCTTCATTCAGAACAAAAAGATCTCCGCCTCTCCCCAACCAAAAGCACAAAAACTCCTTTTCTCAGTTTTTATCGAATTTACGTAAGAGTCGACACACGAAAACGGCGCGCAAAACTTTATACATAGTCGTTACAAAGACGACTTTTAGAACAAAGAATGACGCCCTCTCCTCCTCCTCCTCGAGTCGCCGAAGGTCCCAAGTTCGAGGAACTCGAACCACCTCTGCGCAAACAAACGCTCGCCATCCTCAAGTCCCCAAAGTTAAACTTCCTTCGTTCGACGCCGGTCCAAGCCGCCGTCATTGGTTTGCTCGGAAAAAACAAAGATGTGAGCGTGGAAGCGTGCACTGGTTCGGGGAAAACGCTCGCGTTCGTGTTACCGATGATTGAAATATTGTGGAAATCGAACAAGGAGAGCAAGTTTAAGAAGCACTCGATCGGTGCGGTGATTGTATCGCCGACGAGAGAGTTGGCGAGGCAAATTCGAGACGTGGCGGAGCCGTTTTTAGAGAGTTTGGCGGAAACGACTGACGATGACGAGGAAAGTAAAGAATACGCGAAATTTAGTCCAGACGTGAAACCGATGTTGTTAGTTGGTGGAGGCACGCAAACTGTCGCGGACGATCTCAAACGATTCAGCGAGCGAGGGTCGCTGTGTTTAATCGGCACGCCCGGGCGGATGTTGGACGTTTTGACGAAAGCCAGAGATTTAGACGCAAAGAGGTGCGAATTGTTGGTGTTGGACGAGGCGGACAGAGTATTAGGCATGGGCTTCGCGAAAACTCTTAACTCAATCATTGGGATGTTACCGAAACAGAGGAGAACTGGTTTGTTTTCGGCGACGCAGACGGAGGAGTTGGAGGAGTTGGCGAGAGCTGGGTTACGGAATCCGGTCAGGGTGACGGTGAGAGATTCCAATGCAGCAGCGGCGGCGGCGGCGGCGGCGGCGGCGGTGAACAAGAGTGAAGGGGGAAAAGATAGCGATGGAGATAAGAAGAAAGGAGCTGCTGTGGGGAGTAAACTGCCGACACAGTTGGAATTGTCGTACAGAATTTGCGAGAGCGTCGACGCCAAGATTTTCCGATTGGCGGAATTTTTAAAGGCGAAGAAAGGGAAGAAGATTATCGTGTATTTCCTCACGTGCGCGTGCGTGGATTACTATCAAAAAGCGTTGGAGACGCTCTTAGATATCGGTAGTGGCAATAGTAAAAATAGCAGTAGCAGCGGCAAGAAGAAAAAACCGACGAAAAATGGCAGTAACAACAGTAGAATAGAACTCTTTGCTTTACACGGCAAAATGAAGCAGGCACAGCGAGAGCAAACTTTAGAAAATTTCGCGGAGAATAAAGAATGCGACGACGGAAACGGCGTTGAATCATCTATTTTGCTCACAACAGATGTCGCTGCGAGAGGTTTAGATATCCCCGGCGTCGATTGGATCGTTCAGTTCGATATGCCACAAGATCCTTCCGCGTTTACACACAGAGTTGGTAGAACCGCTCGAATGGGCGCAAAAGGTAGCGCATTGGCGTTATTGACGAAAGAGGAAAGCTCGTACGTCGCGTTTTTGAAAATCAGAGGCGTCTATTTGCGCAGAGATGGTAACTGCAGATTCGCTGATGGCGATAACGGTGACGGCGAAGAAGAAGAAGAAGAAGAAGAGGATAATTTGGATGCAGTCATAGAAGAAGATGCAAACGGTGCGAGAAAAGTGTATGAAACCCTTCGAGAGTTGTCTAAACGCGATCGCGAAGCGATGGAAAAAGGGGTCAGAGCTTTCGTATCTTACGTTCGAGGATATAAGGAGCACCACTGTCGATTTATATTTCGCTTGAAGGAGCTGCATTTGGCAAAATTAGCAAACGCCATGGGACTTTTGCGTTTACCAAAGATGAAGGAAATTCGCAAAGCTGCGAAGAATACGCTCGAAGGATTCGAAGAGTGCGTCGATGTCGACATCGATGCGATACCGTACTTGGATCAACAAAGAGAAAAACAGCGGAAAATTCAGCTCCAAAAAGAGCGCTTGGAGAAAGAAGCGCGAGGAGAACATGAACATGAAGAAGCTGCTCGGAATAAGGAGAGTCGTGGAAATAACGAAAAGAAAAAAGAGAAGAAACCGGAAAAGAAGCTCACCGCGCACAAACGTCGCCAAATCGAGACGCGAGAGGAATTGGATGAACTAGAAGACGATTACAGGGCGCTAAAGAAGTGGAAAAAGGGGAAAATCTCTGAGGAAGAGTTTGAGTTTGAGCTCGGATGGGATGAGAATCCCAATCAAGCCGGGAAAGTCAGAATCAAAGAAACCGACAAAGATGAGAAAAATACATTTTCCGCGCATCCTTCGTCTTCCGGAAAGCAACAGCAAAGAAAAGAAGACCTTTATCGAAACGGCGACGATTTATGGAGGAAAGAGAAGAAAAAACCCAAGCATGTGAAACAATCGAAAGGTGGTCAAGGCAAAAAGTATCAAAAGGCGAGAGAGAGAGCCGCGGCAAAAGCTAAACAATAATAAATTAAAATCTCTACTGCATCTTCTAAATTTCTAATTCGTGCACTCTCTCGGGGAATCCTGGTGCTTATACCTCGAACAAATGGTCATCCCGACGTCCATTTTCTCCAACGTCTCTAAGAACATGCCTTGATAATTGAAGGAGTGAGCATCGTCTGCGCCGGTGACTTTATCATGGTAATGGTACGGAACTGTATGCACCGCGTGATGCGGAATATCCGTATGAAATCCGTACACTCTCACCTTATCGCACACTGCAAACGCTAAGAGCAAGCCTTCGATACCACTCGGTGGAGCGTTCCGTCCTTCAGCGTTCACGAGGTTCGCACCAGATAATCGAGCGTATACTCTGCGATACAATTCTCGAGCGCGGAGACTCAACGTTGGATCCATATACAAAATTGGCGATGTCGATTTTTTACACACGTTTCGAAACGAACGTTTCGCGCCGCTTCCAAACAATAGCAACGCTTCGCTTTCTGCCCACGGTCCTCTCGGTCCCTTGTCTGCCACGTGTCTCGACCATTGGTTGTTGATTAATCTAAATGTGGTTTTGCGTCCGACGTATTTCTCAAATCCACTCGTCGGTCCGTCGTTGAATCGAATGACAATATCTGCGCCATCAATCCCGTAGCCTTGGTTCTGATCCCGCATGTTGACCCCACCGTTACCGACAACGGCGCACGTTTTACCACGTCTCGTGAAATCCATCTCCGGTATGCACCCATCCGCCTCTAAATTCTCTGCCAAATCCTTTCCAAACGCCTTCTCCGCATACGGAAGCGTGTGCACCATGAGTTGCGGGGCTCTTGCAGCTTTCCAAAGTCCGTTTTTCGGCACTTGTATCCCGTCCATGAGATCCTTTAAATCCTTGATGTCTTTAAACGCCAACTTCTGCGATTTAATTTCCTCTGCGGCTGCTTTTGACTTTTCAGTCGGCGCGCAGAACGCGTGCGCTGCGACCCGCTTTTCTCCTTCTCCATTCTCGGCGTGCTCGTCCTCCTCTCCGTGATGCTCTACTTCTTCTGTAGTCTCTTTTTCTTCTCTTCCAGACTCCTCCTCTTGCTCCACCTCTTGCTCCTCTTCCTCTTCCTCGTTGTCGTCGTCCCCATCTTCCCCACCGCCGGCCTCACCACTATTCGATTGTACTAAAACTTCCACGCGACTTGGCACCATGAAATCCTCGAACGCTTTCAAATGAGCTTCTTTCGTCCACGCGCCAACGTGCGGCTTCACCGGTATGAACGAGTGCGCGTGGTGTTGCTCCTGAGGATGATGGTGCGATTTTCCCGAGTTTCTCGTCGTCGTCTCGTGACTCGCCGCGGGCGCCTTTGCGCCCGCCGCTTCTTTTCCCAAATATTTCACTCGCACGGCATTCGGTGACATCTTCTTCTCACTCGCCACCTCCTTCTCTCGAAACGCTCGCACGTCCGATAAGTTTGAAATTCTCCCGTCTGGGTTTCGCTTGAACTGCTTCAAGTAACTCTCGTTGGGTTTCACGATTCCAGCGGACAATGGCGGCTGTTTCGCGTAACAGACGACGCACAAGACGAGCAAAACGACAAACGCGATTTTGTCTCTCCGTTTCGTCACCGGTTTCCCTTTTTGCGGAGGATGTTTCTCGTAATCTCTTCTGGACGAAGAAAGAGACGCGGACTCGAGGTCATCTTCGGCGACGGCAATCGCACGATTGCCATCCGCGACGCGCGACCGCATCTTTAGTTCGAGCGGTGCGTTTAAGTCCGCGCAGGAGTAGGATAAATAAAGTGAGTTGTGCGATTACTTTTTTTGTGGAGTGTGTGTACTTGGAGTTTTGATGTGTGTGGGTTCAACTCCAAACAAAAAATACGCGCACGCGCTCACTTTTGCGAGCATCTTCGTTCGTCACATCGTCGTTTTCAGATTATTACAAAAAGTGAATGTTATGATAGCAGCATGTGTTAGTATACGCACACTCGTCGACATCGCGTTTTCACGCGCGCGTTGAGAATGCTATTTTAATGCGTTTTATTTTAAGGAAGTTGCCTCGTTCTCGCCATCGCCGTCGTTCGAGAATACCTTTCGCTTGAGAAACACCTTCAAACACGAGGAGGAAGCTTCTTCGTATCGAGGCAAGGGTTGAAGAGGTTGTCGAACGAATGCGCGCGCTCTCTCGTGCGTGTTTAAAGTAGCTGTGTGTGGTTGTTCAGTGGACGGAAGAGTCGCACACGCCTCTTCCCCCTCCGTCTCGTCGGGGGGAGAAACCACAGTCGCCGGCGGCGATGTCGTCTGCGCCGATCGATCTTCGACATTTTTCCTCCTCCTCGCCGCGTCCTTCTGCATCTTCGTCATCTCCCTCTTCGTACTTTCCAGCAGATTCATCAATCGCGTGATCTTCTTCTCTTTCTCTAACAAAATTTTTTCGTGTTTGTTCTTCAATTCGTCTTTTGAGCACTTCGCTTCCAGCGCCACTCGCTTAATTATTTTCATCAGGCGCTCGTTCTCTTCCACGATGAGCTTCATCTTCGCTCTGTCCTCTTTCTCTCTCTTTCTTCTCCTTTTGTCTTCTTCGCCTTCGTTTTGTTCGTCGTTTCTCGTCTTCAGCGGTACTTTAAGCGTCGTCGTCCTCTTTATCGTTGTCGTCTTCTTCGTCGTCGTCTGAGAGTTTTGTATTTCCGACTCTCTCTTCTCCTTCATCTTTTGTAAAATTTCATCGGCTTGTAGGAAACACGATTCAGAACTGATGAGCGGCGCGCGCGAAGGAGTGGATTTCTTTCGCACCATGCGTTCGTGGATGGTTTCTGTGTCTTTCTGTGGTTCGAGGGTTGATGCTGCCCTGTGTATCGTTTTCCGCGCGTGAAGGAGAAAAAAAAATGAAGACAAAAGGGGACTTCGCGCTGCGTAAGAGACGAATCTGAGCACCAGAGGGGGATTTTTTCGGCATCAGGAAATCTGCGAGTTCATCTCTATATAACTTTCTATCTTTCTATCTTATCTATCCATCTATCTATCTATCTTCCTATGTGCTCAAATCACCACTATTACATACTACTTCATCTTCGATTCGTCGTTTTACGTAAAACGTTGGACCATTTCTCTAAGAGTTCGTCGACATCGCCGTTCATCCGAGTGCCTTTTCCGCCCCAGACGAGCATATCGGTCAAATCCGTGTTCAACCCTTCCCCGACCTTTCGTATGATTTCAAATCCTAATCGTTCGTAATATTTCACCAATTTCGGCGCGTATTCGTTCCCGTCGTCGATGGATAAAAGCTCGGCTTTCGTGCACCCGGCGTCCCGGCCTAACCGTAAGCTTTCGCACCCGAGCAAGATGCTCACGCCGAACGTCGACTTTAACATTTTCTTCTCTTCCTCGGTACACTGCGAGTTTATTCGGGAGTTATACACTCGCATGGTATCTAAGTGTAAGATTTTAAACGGAAACGGGGCTATAAACCCATCGTGCGTGGCTATTATTGACATGTCTTCGCTCTCTTTCAACACTTCCCCGTCCGCGTTGACGAGTTCGAGTTCACCCCTGGAGTCGATTTTCCTCGCGGTTATCTTAAAAAACGGTCCAAGCATTTGCGTGGATAACTGTAACCCTTTTCGTCGAGCGATTTCATCGAGCTCTTCTTTCGTGACGTACGGCGACGAGAACGAGGAAGAAGAAGAAGAAGAAGGAGACGACGACGACGACGACGACGACGACGACGACGCTGAAACCACCGCGCTCTCTCTCGTATCCTCTCTTCCTCTTCTTCTTCTTTTGCTGCTTTTGCTGCTGTTGAAAAAAGCACTCGTCGTCGTTGGTAGCGTCGCTGTCGTTCTCATCCTCGCGCGCGCGAACGAAAGAGTGTTCGAGGTCGCCTCGCTCTCCCAGTGATGATGATGATGATGATGTTTTTTTGTTTTGACGACTCTCTCTCTCCGATTCTCCCCGCTTGCTGTTCTTTCCGTACGCGTACGTAGGTTTTATTCCAAATTTGAAAAAAACTTCACATCACGCACAAACCAACGGAAGCGAGAGAGAGAGAGAGAAAGAAAAACCATGTTTTTCAGTACCACCTGTAAAGCGACGACGCGCTGCTTATCTTCCAACTCGTCCTCTTTCGCGGCGAGCGCGAGTCTTGGAAGAGGACGACGACAACATCAACGACACCAACGAAGAGCGAGAGGAGGACAAAAAGTGCAAAGAAATAATCATCTCGTCGGAAGCGTCGTCGTCGCTTCCTCTTCGAAAGACGAGGACGAGGACGATTACTACTCGGAAGAACAGTATGAGTGGGAAGTCGGGGGACCGAACGACGTAACGATCCCTCACTTGATGAACATATACAAAGGTGAGAAACCTTTGAAGCCGCTGCAAACTTCCTTTTGCGCTCCGCATTCAAAGACGTGTTTGCCGAGGAATAACAAAACGAGGAGGTATTTTCGGACGGATAAGAAATCGAACGTGAAATTCTTCGTAGACCCGGGAGATCGAGTGATGTTGCACTCGCTTGCGTTCGCGACGTCGCTATCGCCAGATTCCACGTGCGAGTTGCCGTCGGAAGCGGACGAGGGAACGTCTTCTTCGTACGATAACTCGTCGAGTTGTACGTTTACGCCGCAGTGGGTGGTTCGCGCTGGACCGAGAGAGAAGGTGTATTTTGCTCCGGAGGAAGTCCACGCGGCGATTGTTACGTGCGGTGGGTTATGTCCGGGGATTAACGACGTCATTCGTTCGATCGTGGGGACTTTAGAGGAAGGTTATGGGGTGACAAAGATTTCAGGCATTCGATACGGTTTCAGCGGGTTTTGGGAGGAAGGTTTTGAGAACATGGAGTTATCAAAAAAAGTGGTGAGTAAAGCGCACAAGCAAGGTGGGAGTATCTTAGGATCAGCTCGAGGTGGAGGTGACGTCGATAAGATTGTCGATAGTATCTTGAAACAAGGGATAAACATGTTATTTGTTATCGGCGGGAACGGATCGCACGCAGGGGCAAACGCCATCTCGGCCGAGTGCGCGAGAAGAGGAAGTTTAGTCTCCGTCGTTGGCGTCCCGAAAACGATCGATAATGACATTTTACTTTTGGATAAAACTTTCGGTTTCGATACCGCGGTCGAAGAGGCGCAAAAAGCTATTCAAGCGGCTACGATCGAAGCGCAATCGGCGCTGAGAGGGGTTGGCGTCGTAAAGCTCATGGGCAGACAATCCGGATTTATTTCCATGTACGCCACTTTAGCCTCAGGTGATGTGGATATTTGTTTGATTCCAGAAGTGGACTTTGACGTCCACGGAGAAAATGGCGTGATCGAGCACGTGAAAGATCTATTAGATGAGCAAGGTCACTGCGTCCTTGTCATCGCCGAAGGGGCCGGACAAGAGTTTGTGAAAGTCTCAGGCACGGACGCAGGAGGAAACCCTCTCCTTGGCGATATTGGACCATGGTTGTGCAAGGAAATTAAGAAGTCAACAAAATGCGACGTGAAATATATCGATCCAACGTACATGGTTCGCGGTTGCGTCGCCAATGCGCACGATGCCATCATGTGCAACGTCTTGGGTCAAAATGCCGTCCATGGCGCGTTTGCGGGCTTTACTGGAATCACCATCGGTTACGTCAACACGCACTGCGTGTACCTCCCCATCCCAATGATTATTGAGAAAGAGCGATTGGTCGACCCGAGAGGAAGAATGTGGCACAGAATGTTGACGAGTACTGGGCAACCGGATTTCAAAGATTACGAGGAAGCTGAAGAAGACGAAGATACGGAAAAAAATATTCCAGACAAAGAAATCTTTGAACCCGTGCGTTAAGATGAGTAACTTATCGTTATAGCACGCGCCATGGCGCTATAGCTACCCTAATGTAACTTTAAAGAGATAATGCGATGTCATTCAAATGTCTTACTTTTATTTTGCGTGTAAAACTTCTTCTCGCGTTGTGTGCGTTGGACTGCTTACTGTGCAGCTTTTTTTCAACCCATCGCAGAAAAGCTTGTGGAAAAGAAAGAGGAGAAAATCTTCCTCAAAAGACATAAAACTTTTTACGTATAACAACACGATGGCCGACGCAGCTGCACCAGCGCCTGAGCTCAAGGAGTACCCGGAATTCCCCGGGCAAAAGCTCTCCAAGAGGTACGCTTTGCTTTCGTCGCTCTTCTGTTGTTGTTGTTGTCGTCGTTATTCAAACGAAACAAAAATCTCGTCTTGGTTTTTTCCATCATCATCGCTTTTTTTTTTGAGCGCATGTGTGCGCATCGTCGAAAGGCTCACCCGCGCGCGTTCTCTCTCGATCTCGTTCCCTCACCTTTCCCTCTCTCTCTCTCTCTCCTAAACAAAACTCACAGCGAGTATAAGAAAATGCTCAAGAGACAAAAAGCGGAGGAAGAGAAAGCCGCCAAAGCTGCCGCCAAGGTACGATTTTTCAGTAGTTGAAGCCCTGTTTTATTTTCGTTTTTTCAAACTCTCGTCTCTCTCTCTCTCTCTTCTGTTTACTCGTATTTGTTTGTTTTCCAGACGAGAAGCGAGACTAAAAACATTTCTCTCTTCCAAAACAAACACACACACACACACACACACAAAACACAAAACACAAAACGCAGGCGGAAAGAGAAAAGAATCAACCGGCGAAGACGAAATCCGCGGAAGATTCCGAGGCTGATTTAGACCCGACGCAATACACGGAGAACAGAATCAAGCAAGTCGTCGCACAGAAGCAAGCGGGCGGACATCCGTACCCGCACAAGTTTCACGTCTCCATGCAGTTGAAAGACTTCATCGCGAAGTATGAATCCGTCACAACGGCTGGCGAACAGTTGGACGATGAAGTCAGTTTGGCCGGGAGAATCATGAATAAGAGAGCGAGTGGGAACTCGTTGATCTTTTACGATTTGTGCGCGGAAGGATTGAAGGTCCAAGTGACGGCGGAGGCGCAAGCGGCGGAAAGTTTGGAAGATTTTAAGGCGACTCACGAGAGAACGAGAAGAGGCGATATTGTCGGGGTGAGAGGGAAACCAGGGAAGACGAGAAAAGGGCAGTTGTCGTTGTTTCCGTCCGTCACGCAAATTTTGACGCCGTGCTTGCACATGCTTCCAAGAACAGAAGGTTCTGGATTGAAGGATCAAGAGACGAGATACCGCATGCGCTTTTTGGATTTGATCATGAACAACAACGTTCGTGATACGTTCATCATGCGATCGAATATCATTCGCTACGTGAGAAAGTACTTGGACGAAAGAGATTTCGTTGAAGTGGAAACGCCGATGATGAACATGATTGCCGGTGGCGCCACAGCGAAACCGTTCATTACGCATCACAACGATTTGAACATGACGTTGTTTATGCGTATCGCACCGGAATTGTACTTGAAAGAATTAGTCGTCGGTGGTATGGAGCGCGTGTATGAAATCGGTCGTCAATTCAGAAATGAAGGCATTGACATGACGCACAACCCGGAATTTACGACGTGTGAATTTTACCAAGCGTACGCCGATTACGAAGATTTGATGAAGATGACGGAAGAAATCATTAGTGGTATGGTGAAGGAATTGACGGGATCTTACGTCATTCAATACCACGCGAACGGACCGGACGAGGAACCGGTTACGATTGATTTTACCCCACCGTTTAGACGCATTTCGATGGTTTCTGGTTTGGAGGAAGCTTTGAACATCAAGTTCCCGGAGGAAGGCTTTGGCTCTCAAGAGTGCGAAGACTTCTTGAAGAAAACTTTGAAAGATTTGGACATCACGGACTTGCCGTTGCCGCACACCACGGCACGCATGCTCGATAAGCTCGTCGGCGATTATTTGGAGGAGCAATTGGTGAACCCAGGCTTCATTTGCGATCACCCGCAAATCATGTCGCCCTTGGCCAAATACCACAGATCTCTCCCGGGCATGACTGAACGCTTCGAACTCTTCGTGAACAAGAGAGAGTTATGCAACGCGTACACGGAGTTGAACGACCCGATCGATCAAAGAGAACGATTTGCGGAACAAGCTAAAGCCAAATCGTCCGGTGATGACGAAGCGATGCTTATCGACGAAATGTTTGTGACGAGTTTGGAGTACGGTTTGCCGCCGACGGGCGGTTGGGGATTGGGCATCGATCGATTGACGATGATGCTCGCAGATCACAACACCATCAAGGAAGTTTTATTGTTTCCGATGATGAAGCCAGACACCACAGGTCAACAAGTTGCGGACGACATGAAGAAATTATCTGTTAAAGGAGACGGTGCGTAAAATTTTTTCGGTTTGTTCGTTTGTTCTTGTTGTCGTTTTGTCTCTTTTTGTGTGATGAGAAGGAAAAACTCACCAAAACTTTTTTTTTCCATCCACTCCCTCACTCAGATAAAAAAGAGAAGCCGGCCCCTACTGCTGCCAAACACGAAAAGAAAGAGCACGGTAAGCCGTTAACGCACGACGAACCGACCTCTGACGAGTGGGCTACGGGTGCGCACGGCAGAGCCGCTGGTGCTCTCGAGACGAAAGAGTGGAGCGAAACGATGTACACGGCTCCAAACTGAGAAAAAAACTATCTATTACCCAGTATTAATACCATAGCCAAATAATATTCACATATACCAAGTATCTTTTATCTTCTTCTTCTTCTAAATTACAAATGTGTGTATTACGACTAATGTTCCACCGCCAACGGAATGGAATGAGCTAAAAGAAATTTCCTACCATATATATTGTTGTTGAACTTATTTCGCTTTTCGCTTCGAAATGATGAAACGCACGAACCTCAACGCTCTAAAATATACCTGCGTTTACTTCTTCTTTTGCGACTTTCCTCTCGTGATGGTCTTCGCTTCACCCGCTTCGCTCTTGCCATCCATGGTCTCGACGAACGACAAATCACCCAAATCGCCGTATTTGTCCCCGAATCGAGTGACTTGACCGACATCCGTCATGATCGCCCCTTTCTTCCCTTGGAAAAACGGGTGGTTTCCAGACCAAATATCCACGACGTATTCTGCTTGGGTACCACCGACGGTCATCACCTCTTGTCCGTTGCAAATAACCTTCGCCTCTTGGAAAAATTCTGGTTGCACCGCCTTTTCGCCTTTCACTCGTTTCACTTTTTTACCTAAGTCTTGGTTTTCAGCCATGCATACCGTGGACTTTGCAATCTGTTTTCATATTTAAGAAGAGAGATGATGATGAATGGATAAGCGAGAGGACGTAAAAAGTTGAGGTTTTTAAGCGGAAGGAGGACAAATCCAGAGCCTCTTCGGACCTTCCGTCGGACGCAATAAGCCCGCTCGCGAAGCGACAGAGACGCAACGGCGTCTATTTAGTCGCGAACGCTTTCTTTTCAAACCCATTTCCGGGTTGAAACGAAAGATGCGTCCATCTCGCGACCGACAAAACCGGTCGTTTTTTTCCGCGCGCGCGCGAAAAGCACCGGGAAAACAGTGGCACGTCGTCGTCGTCGCCATCTCCGCCCGGGGTGAAAAAAAAAACAAAAAAAGGAAAAAAAACGCGCGCTTGCGCGACGTGTCTGCGCGGGGGTTTACTCACCTTGCCGTTCGAAGTGCGCGCCGGAGCGGCGAAATTCGCAACTTGAGTGGTTCTGAGAGACGTGGATGCGGAGAACATTTTTTATTCGCGTGTCGCGTGTGCTCGTTTTCTAACGGATTTCG